>Ga0326727_10003340_pt1 | contig 51662 bp, 38 predicted proteins | sample MB2enrmetagenome_FD_207643 | JGI IMG/M metagenome (GOLD analysis project Ga0326727, IMG submission 207643) | Lab enriched peat soil microbial communities from McLean, Ithaca, NY, United States - MB29MY | ecosystem: Environmental > Terrestrial > Soil > Wetlands > Peat | place: USA: New York...
CTGGAGGCGTATCGAGGACAATGCGATTCCCGCGCGCGCCAAGATTTGCGGGGCGTATGTAAACAGCGCGCTAGCCACGGATGACGCGCATCGGAGCGGATTCGACGAGGCAATCTTTCTGAACGAAAACGGCCATGTCGCCGAGGGCGCCACGTGCAACATCTTCATGGTGCGCAAAGGGAAGCTGATTACTCCATCGGCGACGGAGAATGTGCTGGAGGGGATTACACGAGACTCGGTGATGCAACTTGCGCAGAGGGAGTTGGGGTTGGAGGTAGTGGAGCGGCCTATCGATCGCAGCGAGCTTTATGTGTGCGACGAACTTTTCTTCACCGGCACGGCAGTGGGAGTAGCGCCAGTGGTGCGTGTCGATCACCGGCCGGTAGGAGATGGAAATATTGGAGCGGTTACGCGCGGAATCGAGCAGGCGTATTTCGATGCGACGCGAGGGAATTTGAAGGCTTATTGGAACTGGCTTACACCGGTCTACCAAACGCAAGCGAAACACGAGCAGGAGCAGAATTCGTTGGTCGGTGCGAATACCGATTGAGCGAATCGTCCTGTCGAGCGTGCGGCGGCCCGGTGCGGCCAAGGAGGAAACAAAATGCTGACAATGAAGAAAGATAACGCCTATGAACTTGCGCTGGAGAACTTCGATGCAGCGGCGGATGTTCTGGGCCTCGACAACGACACGCGCGAGATGATCAAGTATCCCGAGCGTGTTCTCACCGTGACCGTCCCGGTGCGCATGGACGATGGGCACATTCACCGCTTTGAGGCTTACCGCGTGCAACACAGCTCCGTGCGCGGGCCCGCGAAGGGCGGTCTTCGCTATCACCCGCAGGTAACGCTTGATGAAGTGAAGGCGCTGGCTACCTGGATGACGTGGAAGTGCGCGGTTGTGAATATCCCGTTTGGAGGCGCGAAAGGCGGGGTTACATGCGATCCAAAGCACATGTCGCAGGGCGAGCTGGAGCACCTGACACGGCGCTACACCAGCGCGATTTTGCCGCTGATTGGGCCGAAGCAAGACATACCCGCGCCGGATGTTTATACCAATTCACAGACCATGGCATGGATCATGGATACCTACAGCATGACCAAGGGCTATGCGATTCCCGGCGTGGTGACGGGGAAGCCGATCAGCCTGGGCGGATCGCTGGGACGCAATGAGGCCACGGGCCGCGGCGTGTTTTATACGATTCAGAGCGCGTGCCATCATCTGCACTTGCCCGTGAAGGACGCAACAGTGGTCGTGCAGGGCTTCGGCAATGCAGGCTCAATTGCCGCGCAACTGCTGCACGGCGCGGGCGCCAAAGTGATCGCAGTGAGCGATTCGACCGGGTGCATTTACAACAAGAATGGGCTCGACATTCCTGAGCTGATTCATATGAAAGCGCTCTGCGGCCACGTGGAGGGATTCCCGGAGAGCGAGCCGATCGATCCGCGCCAGTTGCTTGCGCTGGAGTGCGACTTCCTGGTGCCGGCCGCGCTCGAAAACACGATCGATGCGGAGAATGCTTCCGCCGTTCGCGCCAAGATAGTCGCCGAGGCAGCCAACGGACCTGTGACACCGGCAGCAGACAGAATTCTCGAAGGCAACGGCGTGTTTGTGATTCCGGATATTCTGTGCAACGCCGGCGGAGTGACGGTCTCCTACTTTGAATGGGTGCAGGACGAGCAGCACCTTTTCTGGGAGGCGCAGGATGTCTACAACCGGCTGGAGCGCGTGATGAAGACTGCTTTCCGCGATGTGCTGAAGATTCATCTGGAGAAGAAGGTCCCGATGCGCACCGCCGCGAACATGCTTGGGATCGGGCGCGTGGCAGAGGCGGTGCGGCTGCGCGGTATTTACCCATAGGTGAAATGAAAAGGGCCGAGTCTGTTCGGCAGGGATGGCCTGGGCTGCTTGTTTGGGGCTCAGGCCATTTCTCGTTGGAGCTGTAAGTGATTCATAACATATAGATTATCCTCAGGTTAGCGAGTGGATTTTCCGGTCGAGCACGGGTCGGCATGAATCGCCTAACGCCTGTATCTGGTCCGGCTCCGCAATGGCCGATTCACCGTCGTCTACTCATTGATCGAATCCGTCAATTCGTGAAGCGGCCTGCTGCTGTAACTAATCCTGGTTTCCCGGACGCCCAAAGACGCATCCAACTCAGGTATCTCGTCTAGCAGTTCCGAAGGCTTTCAGAAATGAGCAAACAAACTGTGCCGTTGTCTCTTAGTTGACTGAACCCGCGAAGATCGCATTGTAGAATGTGCTAGTGTTCGGAGTCCTGGATGTCCGAAATGGAAGATAAAACGCACGCTGAGTACATTGGCTTCGATCAGCAGCCGCCGCCGCCCGCCGCCAGCCATCGCAGGCGCTGGCTTCTGTGGACGGTTCTGCTGTTGCTGGTGCTTGCGGGTGCGATTGTATTCGTCGTCATGCACACGAGCAACACGAATGCGACGGCTGCCAAGCGCGCGCAGGGTGCTGTGAAGGCAACGGTGCCAGCAACGGTTGCCACGGCCAAAAAGGGTAACATCGGCGTATATCTCGATGCTATCGGCACGGTAACTCCGGTTTACACCGCGTCTATCATCGCGCAGGCTAGCGGAGTGTTGACGGCCGTACATTACGGCGAGGGGCAATTCGTTAAAAAAGGGGATGCTCTGATCGACATCGACGCGCGGCCTTATGAGGCGCAGTTGATGCAGGCCCAGGGCGTGCTGGACCGCGACACGAATCTTCTTGCGCAAGCCCAGATGGACCTGGAGCGCTATAGAACGGCGTGGGCGCAAAACGCAATTCAGAAGCAGTTGCTCGACGACCAGGAAAAGATTGTGTTACAGGATCAAGGCACGGTGAAGAACGATCAAGGCGCCGTGAACTACGACCAAGTTCAGCTCAGTTATTGCCATATAACTGCGCCGATCGCGGGCCGGGTGGGTCTTCGCCTGGTAGACCCCGGAAACGTAGTTCAAGCCAATGCGTCCACCGTGCTGGTGGTTATTACACAGGTGCAGCCAATTACGGTGATCTTCACCATGGCTGAAGACAGCCTGGCGCAAGTGCAGGCGCGCATGCGGCAAGTGCATACGCTGCCCGTTGAGGCGATGGATCGCTCTCAGACCACGAAACTCGCCACGGGCAAACTGTTCACCATCGACAACCAGATCGACACCACGACGGGAACAGTGAAGCTTCGCGCTCTGTTTGACAACAAGGATGGTGGTCTGTTTCCGAACCAGTTTGTGAACACCAGGCTGCTGGTCAACACCCAGGAAGGCGTGACGCTGATTCCCACCGCGGCCATTCAACACAACGGGGCCGTGGCTTTCGTTTATGTGGTTGCAAACGAAACAGCGAGCGTGCGCAATATCACCACGGGAGTTGCGGACGGCGGCAAGACCGCCGTCCAGGGAATCAATCCAGGCGAAGTTGTGGCCACCAGCAGCTTCGACAAGCTGCAGGCGGGGAGCAAGGTCACTGTGTCGAAGCAGGCTGCTGCGGCAAATCCAATTGAGGGCAACACTCCGTGAGTCCATCCGGGCCTTTCATTCAGCGCCCCGTTGCCACTTCGCTGCTGATGGCCGCAATCCTGCTTGTGGGCATCGTGGCGTATTTTCAGCTGCCAGTCTCTGCGCTGCCGCAGGTCGATTATCCGACCATCCAGGTGTTGACCTTCTATCCAGGCGCCAGCCCGGACGTGATGGCGACCACGGTAACTGCTCCGCTCGAACGCCAGTTCGGACAACTGCAGGGCCTGAGCCAGATGACGTCGACCAGTTCCGGCGGTTCCTCGGTCATTGTGCTGCAATTCGCACTGAGCTTGAACATCGACATCGCGGAAGAAGAGGTTCAGTCCTCGATTAACGCAGCGCAGAGCTTTCTGCCATCCAGTCTTCCGGCGCCGCCCGTTTATAGCAAGACCAATCCGGCGGATGCGCCCGTGCTCACGCTGGCAATTACTTCTAAGACCATTCCGCTCTCACAGGTTGAGGACTTGGTGGATACTCGCCTGGCGCCCAAGCTTTCTCAGTTAGCCGGAGTGGGGCTGGTGAGCATCAGCGGCGGTCAAAAGCCCGCAGTGCGCATTCAGGCCAACCCGACGGCGCTGTCATCGTACGGGCTCAACCTGGAAGATCTGCGTACCGCGCTGGTCGACCAGAGCGTGAATGCAGCCAAGGGCAGCTTCGACGGGCCTCATCAGGATTACACCATCAATGCCAACGATCAGCTGGTGACCAGCGACGACTATGGCAAAGTTGTGGTGGCCTATCGCAACGGCGCGCCGATCATGCTGACCGATGTTGCGCAGGTGGTGAATGGAATAGAAAACAACAGGCAGGCGGCATGGATGAACGAGACTCCAGCGGTCATCCTCAACATTCAAAGACAGCCTGGCGCCAATACGATCAGCGTAGTTAAGGCCATCAAGGCGATTCTGCCGCAGCTTGAGGTGAATCTGCCGGCATCGATTCAGGTGACGCCGCTGACCGATCTCACCACCTCGATCAACGCTTCCGTTGCCGATGTCGAATTTGAATTGATGTTGACCGTTGCGCTGGTGGTGATGGTCATCTTTCTCTTCTTGCGCAACCTCTATGCCACGATCATTCCCAGCATTGCCGTGCCGGTTTCGCTGGTGGGCACCTTCGGCGCGATGTATGCGCTCGGCTATAGCCTGGACAATCTTTCGTTGATGGCGCTGACCATTTCGACGGGGTTTGTGGTGGACGACGCGATCGTCATGATCGAGAACATTGCCCGCTATCTCGAGGCCGGGGATTCGCCCATGCAGGCGGCTCTAAAGGGCGCGGAGCAAATCGGCTTCACCATCATCTCTCTTACGGTCTCGCTGATCGCCGTGCTTATTCCGCTGCTCTTCATGGGCGACGTGGTGGGCCGGCTGTTTCGAGAATTTGCTGTGACCCTGGCCGTCACCATCATCCTGTCTGCCGTGGTCTCGCTAACGCTCACCCCCATGATGTGCTCGCGCATTCTGCGTCACACACCCCCCGAAGAGCAGGGCCGCTTCTTCAAGGCTTCTGAGCGCGTCTTCGACAAGACGATTGCGTTTTACGGGCGGACGCTGAAATTTGTCCTCAGGTACCAGACCATCACGCTGCTGGTTGCCGCGGCCACGCTGGTGCTCACAATCTGGCTCTACATCGTCATTCCCAAAGGGCTCTTTCCGACCCAGGATACAGGTGTGATTCAGGGGATTTCACAGGCGCCGGAGACAGTTTCTTTTCCGGCCATGGCGCAGAAGCAGCAGCAACTGGCTCACATCGTGCTCCAGGATCCAGCCGTCGAGAGTCTCTCCTCGTTCATCGGGGCGGATGGAACCAACACGACCCTGAACAGCGGACGAATGTCGATTAACTTGAAGCCGCTGAACGAGCGCGACCTGGGCGCCTCCGATGTGATTCGAAGACTGCAAAAGAGCCTGAACCAGGTTTCAGGCGTCGAGCTCTACATGGAACCGGTGCAGAACATTACCGTGGACGACCGCGTAAGCCGCACGCAGTACCAGTACACGCTGGAGGATCCCGACCAGAACGAATTGAACCAGTGGACTGAAAAGCTCGTCGAAAAAATGAAGCAGTTGCCCGAACTTGCCGATGTGGCCACCGACCAGCAAACCGGCGGCTTGGCCGTATCGCTGGTGGTCGATCGCGTGACCGCATCGCGGCTGGGCATTGCGCCGAACACGATCGACAGCACGCTTTACGACGCGTACGGGCAGCGCCAGATCAGCACCATGTACACGCAGTTGAACCAGTATCACGTGATCCTTGAAACGACTCCGAACGCTCAGCAAAGTCCGAGCAAGCTGCAGGACCTTTATATCCAGTCCAGCGCATCGGCCGGGGGATCGGGGCCGGGAGCTTCATCGTCGTTTGCGGCCTCGGGTTCTTCGTCCGCCGGCTCGAATGCGACGACATCGGCCGTCGCGTACACACCATCCTCCGCGGTTCTTAGCGCGCCGGCGAATGCCATCAAATCCAGTGTCGGAGCGAGCGCCACTGCCTCGACCGCAAACGCAGCGACGACGACAGCGCCCGCCAATGCTGTGCCGCTCAGCGCGTTCACTCATGTTGTCAGAACCCCGGAAGCGCTTTCGATCAATCACCAGGGGCAGTTTCCGGCCGTGACGGTGTCGTTCAATCTGGCTCCAAATGCAGCGCTAGGCGGCGCCATCAGCGCCATCGAGAAGGTTCAGAAGGACCTGAACATGCCGCTCAGCATCCAGTATGGATTTCAAGGAACCGCGGCTGCGTTCGAGGGCTCACTCGCCAACGAGGGATTGCTGATTCTTGCCGCGCTTGCCGCTGTTTATATTGTGCTCGGCGTGTTGTACGAAAGCTTCATTCACCCCATAACGATTCTTTCAACGCTTCCGTCAGCCGGGGTGGGCGCACTGCTTGCGCTCATCATTTTCAAGCAGGACCTGAGCGTCGTCGCCATTATCGGCATCATCCTGCTGATCGGCATTGTGAAGAAAAACGGAATCATGATGGTTGACTTTGCGATGGAGGGCGAAAGGGATCACGGAAAGAACGCAACCGATGCGATCTTCGACGCGTGCATGCTGCGGTTTCGTCCCATCATGATGACGACCATGGCCGCGCTGCTAGCGGGCATTCCGCTTGCGTTGGGTCAAGGCATGGGTTCGGAGCTGCGGCGCCCGCTGGGAATTGCCATGGTCGGCGGACTGCTGCTAAGCCAGATTCTCACGCTTTACACCACACCTGTTATTTACATCTTCTTCGATCGCATCGGCCATCGCTTTGGCGGCCCGAAAAAAGCCATCGACACTGGCGGCGAGCCGGAGCCGGCGGAGGGCGCATGAATATCTCTGCCCCATTCATCCGTCGGCCAGTGGCTACGACGCTGATCACGGCGGGCATCACGCTTACCGGTGCAATCGCCTTCAAAGTGCTGCCCGTTTCCCCATTGCCGCAGGTCGATTTTCCTACCATTTCGGTATCGGCCGGCCTGCCAGGAGGCAGCCCCGAGATCACGGCCTCATCGATTGCTACCCCATTAGAGCGGCAGTTCAGTCACATCGCCGGCATCACGGAGATGACCTCATCGAGTTCACTCGGCAGCAGCTCGATCACGCTGCAATTCGATCTGAGCCGCGATATCGATGGCGCGGCGCGAGACGTGGAGGCAGCCATTAATGCCGCGCGCACTTACCTGCCGGCTAACTTGCCGGCCAACCCAACCTATCGCAAGGTGAATCCGGCGGACGCGCCGATTCTGATCTTGGGCCTGACCTCGGACAAGTACGACAAGCCGACCCTCTACGACGAAGCGTCATCTGTGATGGCGCAGAAGCTATCTCAAATCTCGGGTGTGGGGCAGGTGTCGGTCGGCGGAGGCTCCGGTCCTTCGGTGCGCGTTGAAGTGAATCCTACGCTGTTGAACAGCCACGGGCTCACGATGCAGAATCTCCAGGCGACGTTGACTCAGCAGAACGTTCACGAGCCGCTCGGTCAACTTACTTTCGGAAACACGATGGCGGACATCGTGACCAACGACCAGTTGAACCACGCGGACGACTACAAGCAGCTTATTATCGGCTATAACAAAGGCGCCGCGGTCAGGCTGTCTGACGTGGCCGAAGTTACCGCGGGGCAGTCTAACATCCGCAACGCAGGATATCTGAATGGCGTTCCCTCGATAACTGTCTTGATTTTTCGCCAGCCGGGCGCGAATATTATCGACACCGTCGATCGCGTCATTGCTCAATTGCCGGCGATTGAGGCGTCCATTCCGCAGGGCATCAAGACCACAATCGTCGTTGACCGCACCACGACCATCCGCGCTTCAGTCAGCGATGTGGAGCGAACCCTCATTCTCTCGGTCGTCCTTGTAATTCTTGTCGTCTTCATCTTTTTGCGCAATGGGCGAGCGACACTCATTCCCACCGTCGCGGTTCCTGTTTCGCTGGTCGGCACCTTTGCGGTGATGTATCTGCTTGGCTTCAGCATCGACAATCTTTCGCTCATGGCTTTGACCATCTCGACGGGCTTTGTGGTGGACGATGCGATTGTGGTGATGGAGAACATTTCGCGTCTTCGCGAAGAAGGCATGTCCCCGATGAAGGCGGCCTTTGAAGGCTCAAGGGAAATTGGTTTCACCATTCTGTCCATCAGCATGTCGCTGATTGCGGTCTTCATTCCTATCCTTTTCATGGCCGGGATCGTGGGCCGGTTGTTCCGTGAATTTGCGATCACGCTGGCGACGGCCATTCTTGTTTCGATGGTCATCTCCCTGACGACTACGCCCATGATGTGCGCCTATCTGCTAAAGGACGAGCGAACCATCCAGCATGGCCGTGCATTTCGCGTAACCGAGAAGGGGTTTACGTGGGTGGTCTCAGTTTACAGCCGCTCTTTGACGTGGGTTCTGAAGCATCCGGTGCCCATGTTAGTTGTTCTTCTGCTCACCATCGGATTGAATTTCTACCTCATTAGCATCATTCCGAAAGGATTCTTTCCGCAGCAGGACACCGGAGTTATCACAGGCAATGCGCGAGGCCCGCAGGACGCATCGTTTCCAGTGATGGATAACTCGATTCAGCAGATCGAGAAGGTCATCCAGGCTGACCCGGCGGTCGCCAATATTATCGTCCACACGGGCACCGGGAACACGGGCAGCATCAATATCGCGCTGAAGCCGCTGAATGTGCGGAAGATTTCGGCTGCGGATGTTATCAATCGCTTGCGGCCTAAGTTGAATCGGCTTCCGGTCGCTTCAGCCTTCCTGCAGGCAGCGCAGGATCTGCGCATCGGAGGAAGATCGGCCAATGCGTTGTACCAATACACGATTCAATCTGACAACGTCTCAGATCTATCGCACTGGGGTCCCGTCTTGCTTGCGGGTATGCAGAAGCTTCGCGGCTTCCAGGATGTTAGCAGCGATGCACAGAATAACGGCCTGGAGGAATTGCTTACTTACGATCGCCCCACTGCGGCACGGCTCGGCATTACGCCGTCGTCATTGGACAGCGCCCTCTCCGGCGCATTTGGGCAATCGCAAGTTTCATTAATCTACACGCAATTGAATCAGTATTACGTTGTGTTAGAGGTTGCGCCGCCGTACTGGCAGGATCCCGAAGGCCTCAACAATATCTATCTCAACACCGCGGGGCACGGCATCATTCCGCTTTCAACGGTTACCACGGCGCAGGCAAACACGACGCCGCTGGTCATCAATCACACCAGTACCTTTCCGTCGGTTACCGTGTCGTTCAACCTGGCCACGGATATGTCGCTGAGCGATGCCACGCGAGAAGTTAGTCAGATGCAGGCGAAGCTGAACATGCCGCCAACTGTGCGCGGCTCATTTTCCGGAACGGCATCGGCGTACCAAACCTCTTTGGCAAGCGAGCCTCTGCTCATAGGCACGGCATTACTTGCGGTCTATATTGTGCTGGGCATTCTTTATGAGAGCCTGGTGCATCCGCTCACCATCATTTCCACTCTGCCTTCAGCGAGCGTTGGAGCCATGCTGGCCCTTATGCTATTCAAGATCGATCTCAACGTGATCTCGATCATCGGCATCATCCTGCTGATCGGCATTGTGAAAAAGAATGCGATCATGATGATCGACTTTGCCCTGGTGGCGGAGCGGGAACACGGCAAGTCCACGCGAGACGCTATCTTTGAAGCATGCCAGCTCCGCTTCCGTCCCATTTTGATGACAACCATGGCCGCGTTGTTTGGCGCGCTTCCGCTGGCGTTTGGAACCGGTACAGGCTCTGAACTCAGGCGCCCGCTCGGCATCACGATCGTGGGCGGGTTGATCGTGAGCCAGATGCTGACCCTCTATACCACGCCGGTTGTGTATCTGTTCTTCGATCGAATGCGGCTCCGGTTTTCTTCAAAGCAATCAGTTGATCTCGCACATGGAACCGCGGAGGCATCGTACTGAATGATGCTTATGGAGTGCTCATGATGAAAAAGCCGATCATGCAATTCCGGCAAATTCGCAAAGCGTTGTGCGCAGTCAATGCCGCCGTGCTTTGTTCGTTGCTGGCCGGATGCAACGTGGGACCAAAGTACATTCCGCCCGCGGCGACAGCTCCGGCAGCCTTCAAGGAGTCACCGAGCCAGTTCAAGGAGTCCAATGGATGGACGGTTGCGCAGCCGCAGGATGCGACTCTGCGGGGCAAGTGGTGGGAGATCTACAACGAACCGGAGCTGAATGCGCTCGAGGAAGAACTGAATATCGATAACCAGAATATCCAACAGGCATTTGAGAATTTCATGGAAGCGCGCGCCTTGGTGCGTGAGGCGCGCTCGCAACTGTTTCCCACGGTGAGCGTCGGGGGCTCCTACACGCGATCGCAGCCGTCTTCCAATATTGTGTCTTCGGCGAGCGCGGGCACAAGCACAACAGCCGGCAAGCAGACGCAGTTGTTTTCTATTCCAGCCGATGTGTCATGGGAACCGGATCTTTGGGACAAAGTGCACAACGCGGTGCGCGCCAGCCAGTATTCCGCTCAACTGAGCGCGGCCGATCTTGAGAATGAACGGCTAACGGAACAAGCCAGCCTGGCCGAATACTATTTTGAAATTCGCGGCCAGGATGCATTGCAGCAGCTTCTCAACGATACCGTTGAGGCTGACAAGAAGGCCGTAGAGAGCGAAAAAGCCCGCTATGACAATGGCGTGGACGACCAGATATCGCTGGTTGAAGCGCAGACGACTCTCGAAAGCGCCGAATCGGCTGCCACCAATGCCGGAATTGGGAGGGCGCAGTATGAACACGCCATCGCCATGCTTGTCGGCAAGCAGGCCTCAGGTTTTTCTATTCCAGTGCGGCCATTTGCTACGGCGCCTCCGCCAATTCCAATCGGTCTGCCTTCACAACTTCTTGAGCGGCGCCCGGACGTGGCCGCGGCGGAGCGCAATATGGCGGCGGCCAACGCGCAGATCGGGGTTGCGTATGCGGCCTTTTATCCCGCTCTCACGCTCTCGGGCAGCGGTGGTTTTGAGAGTTCGGCTCTCAAGAACCTGCTCGCCTGGCCGAGCCGCTTCTGGTCAGTCGGGCCGTCGATTTCGGAGACCGTTTACGATGGCGGCCTGCGCCGCGCAACCGTGAATCAATACATTGCCACTTACAACGCAGATCTGGCCGCCTACCGGCAGTCGGTCCTTACAGCATTCGAGCAGGTTGAAGACTATCTCGCTGCGGTTCGCATCTTGTCGCAGCAGATTCTGCATCAGCAGCAAGCCGTCAACTCCGCTCAGACATTCCTGAAGCTGGAGAAGGATCGTTATAGCAACGGAATCGATCCATACATAGACGTGGTTACCGCGCAAACTACCTTGCTCAATAATCAACAAACGCTGAACGGTCTTCAAGTCCAGGAAATGACTGCGTCGGTTCAACTGATAGCGGCGCTGGGCGGAGGTTGGGACCGATCGCAATTGCCGACGCCGGTTGAGATTACGCAGAAGCCCTCGAAGGCAGAGACGACGATACAGCATTAGGGAGCCTCCGATTAAGTTCCATTGTTAGCCGTCCGCTCCCTCAGGGGCCAAAGCCCGTGTTCTTTTTTTGCGTTTGCGGCACGACCAAAGCCGCGCCCTTTCAAATCTTCGACCTATTCAGAGGTTCCGTAGTGCAAAGCCGCGAAGGCCGTGCGCCAGGATTCGTGAGCGTGGAGCGCGCCATGTGCAAACTGCGCTTGAGCACTTCACTTCAACTGCTCGCTGGTGTATATTCTCATGACACTCAGGACGATTTAAAATGCAGGTCCTGACGAAGGAGAGACCCATGCTTTCGACCAAGAAAAAGGTTCTGGCCGCCGTCATTATTGCAGGATTGTTTGCTGTTGGCTTGATGATGAAGACGGCCTTCGCAGCGGGCCAGTCCCCAAACGCCGCACCTCAAGCATCTGGTGTTCCCGCTCCCGCCATCACTCCCCAATCGGCGAAGGTTGCGGCTGGAGAAGCTGAAGCAAAGAAACTGATACTCCTGATGGATATCGACAAGAACGGCAAAATCTCAAGGGCCGAGTTTATGGCATTCATGGCGGCCGAGTTCGATCGGCTGGATGTGAATAAGGACGGCGAGTTGGATGTGAAAGAACTGGAGCAGTCTCAGTTAATGGTGGTGCACCATGGAGGCGGGCACAGGTAGAAGCTAAAACTTTGCGAAGCTGACTGTAATGACTGTTCGTGCTTCTATCGGCTTGCCCTTGCTGGTGGCGGGTATAAACCTATAATGCTTGACTGCTTCAACAGCCTTCTCGTCCATCCCGAAACCGAGGCCGCGGCGAATGCGAACATCTTTGGGCAGACCGTCTGCGCTCACCACCACGTCGACGAGGGCCACCTGCACGAACGGATGTTTTGAAAATGGGTCGACAAAATCCGCATCCACAGTGTGGATGGGGAAGGGTGGCGTGTACGACAAGGGCTTGTGGCGCTTATCCTCCAACTTCGATTCATCCGGAGGAGCAAGATCCCTCTCGGTAATCAGGACCTGAGGAAGAGCCTGGCTGCGATTGGCGTGGAAGACGACCCGGACGTCGATCCAAACAGGCACCGGCTTGTCGCCCAACCGGCCCGGCACGAATTGTGAGTGCTCGACCGCCGCGATCGATGACTGATCGAATGCATCGCCGTGCGAGTGCAGGACCTGAATATGCGCCGGGATGCCGTCGGCTCCAATGACCATAGCCATTACGGTCATGCCCTGAATATCCTTATCGGGCACATCGAAGGGGTAGGGAACCAACAGCGTGCGCACCATTTTGGGCGCGGTAACCTCAGGACCTGTGTAGTACACGCCATCCTGATCGGGTACCTGATGAATTCGACGGCTCAGGGTAACTGCATCCTGCGCCCAAAGACTTGTGCCGGCCAACGCTATAAGAAGATATGCGTACTTTGATTGCCGCATCCGATCCCCGGTCCCTTTCATTGCTTCGTCCGCTCTCTTCCATTGTTCGCAGGCCGCGGAACTTCCGTCAAGATACAGCCAATCGAGTGTCGAAGACCAGCGCGTAAAAACGTCACTGGGTGGCATTCCGCTCCTCGTCTCGGGTGAAGAGGCTGAGAGCAGGAGCCACCCAGAAGCTTCAGTGCATCTGCCGCGATCGCAACAGTCTATTTCGATGTGAGCAGGACCGTCCTTCCTTTGGTTTTTGACGATCGAAGGAAGTAGATGCCTCCGTAGACGCCCCAGAGAGCGGAAATGCCTAAAGCGAGGTAAGGTTCCTTCCAGGTGCCGTAACCCAGGAAAGGAACGATCAGGTAAGCAGTCATGCAGGCGAGATTAGCCAGCAAGCCGAAGCCCGGTATGAGCAGATGCAAGACCACATTGTAGTCGGGGCGGCCGTGAAAGGCCACGATGCACAGAAAGCAACTCAGCGCGTAGAGGATGAAGGTGCCGAAGTTGGAGGTGAGCGTGATCGTAAGGATGGAGCTTGGCAGAGCTGCAAGGTTGTCGTGGGTTGTATATCCGAAGCTGGAGAAGATGTTGTGCGGGAGCGCGGCGATGGTTGCATCTGTTGGGGCGCTACCGTCGGCGAAGAACAGCGAGACCCCAATAACGCCGATCACCGCGGAGATGACGGCCAATGTCCAGATGGCCTTGCGCGGCGATAGAGACTCGGCATGAAGAATTCCGAAGTGCTCAGGGGCCTCTTCGTCCTTGCCCATGGCGTAGGTCACGCGGGCGCCGGTGTTCATGCAGCTCAGGGTGGTGCCAATCAGCGCCAAAAAGACGGTGAAGGCCTCGACCAGCATGAAGTACCTGCCGTTGCCGTGGCCCAGCAAAGCATCGCCAACGACGATCATCATATCGCCGACGGGAGCCGCCGAGCTGGCCGCGCTCTGCATGGTATAGCCGGAGTTGAGGAAGTAATTCGCCGCGAAATACTCGATGAGGTAGCAGACCACTCCCTGAATTAGCAGCGAGGCGATGACAGCGATGGGAATATGCTTGGTTGGATTCTTGGCCTCCCCTCCCATCGACGTGACCGATTCGAAGCCGACCAGGATCAGAATGGCGACGGTTGCCTGAATAAAGATGTAACTAAGCTTGTGCGGCGAAACCACCGAGGCTGCCGATCCGTGGGTGAGGAAGTTACCGCTGGCGTCCTTGTCGGGATAATCAATAGTAAAAGGAAGCTTCTTTCCTGACGGGTCGAGCAAAGGCAGAGGCGCGCCGCTCGAATCGCGGGCGATAGAGCCGTCCTTGGCAACAGCAAACTGATAGTCGTATGTTGCAAGCGTCTGCGGGTCGTACTGGAAAGCGGGTGCGCCGGCGGGGTGATTGGCGCGATAGCCAATGGCCAGTACGCTGAACACCATCAGGGCCGAAATCTGAATCACGTTGATGGCCAGGTTGACGGCGGTGGAAGCGCCGGCGCCCTTTGCGGCAATCCAGGCGACGAAGAAGGAGAAAACAACAGCCACCAGCGCCATGAACACCGGTCCGGGGTTTGTGCCGCTCATGAAGTTGGGATAAAGAAAGCCGACCACATAGCCCACGAAGACGCCCGTTGTGGCCACCATAACGCCGGGATAGACCCAGTAATAGAGGTGAGAGCCCCAGCCCACAATGAACTTGGCGACGCGGGCGTACTTGAATGCCTTGTCCTTTGACAGCAGTGCCTGCTCCGCGTAGTAGTAGCTGGAGCCTGTGCCGGGGTAGAGCTTGGAAATCTCGGCATAAGCGACAGCTGTGGCCAGACAGAGAAGCAAGGCGATGACAATCCCAAACCACATTGAGGGAGAAGTAGTTCCTTCGGTGGCCTGGAGGATGAAGGTGAGCCAAAGAAAGGCGCCGGGGGCAATGAGGGCCATCGCGTTGCTAGTTAGTCCGGTTAGACCCAAGGTGGCTTGCATCTGCGGTGCTTTTTGATCTGCCATGAGCATTCTCCTGGAAGGTGAGGTTCGTAGTTCGGCTCCCGGCGGCCGGCACCCGGGAAATTGGTAAGGCTCACCCGGCTCCGGATTTCGGTGCGGGCCGATATGGGTGACCTCAATGGGTAACCTGAATGCTAGGGCTGAGATAATAAAGATGGCATGGGGAAAATGAAATTCGACGCGAGCCCTCTCACGCGACAAATGCAGACTTAGGAAGTGCCGGATTGGCGCAAATACTTATGCGGCAGAACTAAGTGACATGTTAGAGCAGCTAGTATCCGGGCTCATGTTTATATATTACTTATGCGCCGCTCATATCTTGCTCATAACTTTGTTGAAAAGACTCATAGGATCTTTACGGCAACTGCCTTAAGGTTCAAAGAACCGATACCCCGCTGCCTCTAACCGGAGCGTGTCGAAGGGTGCTGTTTGTAACGGTACATAAGAATTGAATCTGGACCGATAACCAAGTCCATATTCTTCGCTCTTTCCAGTAATCAAGACGCATTTGTGGCTCGACAGGCAAGCCTGCGGAGCGACAGAGGAGATCCTCGTCTCGCACTGCATTCCTCATCAGTTGTGTTCATACCATGACCAAAATCTTCATCGAAAGTGAGAGGCTGAATGAGAATCAACTTCTGGATGGCCGTCCCCGCTGTTGCGGTGCTGTGCTGCGGACTGGCGCCGCTGGCCGCTGTAGCGCAACAGCCCGCTAAGACTCCAACCCCTTTTCAAACCGCATTGCTTGAATTTCCGGCCGCAGATGGGCCGGAATCCAGCTCCAGTGCGCCGACCAGCGATGCTGCCGCAACTCCTGCGGCATCGAGTGCAGCAGCCGATCCGTCCGCGGCAACTGCAGCGCCCGCGTCCGTCGCCGTGCCGGTCAACAACAATGCAGTGATTAAAGAACTCGCGGAGATGAAGGCCAGGATCGCGCAACTCGAGGCCGAGCTTAAGGCGCGCAGCGGCGCCGACGACGCCGCGGAAGCAGAAAAGGATGCCGGCGCATTGCGTTCCGCAGAGACCGGGGACGTAACCGGCGACGGCTCGGGGTCGCTCACGACGGGCCAAGCCGCGGCTGCTCCCGCTCCCGCCGCAGCTCCGGCGCCTCCGGAGATCACGGCCGAGACCACGACCAAATCTGCTCCATTCGGCTATTTCGACCAGACCTGGCTGAACAGCGGCGGCCACAACGTCGACAGCCCGATGAGCACCAAATATTTCACGCCGGAAATTCGCTTCGACGCCAACTACATTCTTGACTACAACCACCCCGAAGACGACTCGATGGTCGGCTCGACGGAGATGTACCGCTCCGACGAATTTCAGCTTGAGCAGGCCAGCGTCGGCGGCGACTTCCGCATTCAAAACACGCGCGGACGTATCCTGTACATGGATGGGTTGTTCTCACAAGCCACCGTGCGTAACGACGCCAGTTACAATCGCGGCCAGTGGAACCTTGCCAACGCCTATAAGTACTTCTCCGAGGCCTGGGGCGGCTACCACTGGGATGTGGGCCACGGGCTGAACGTTGACGGTGGCATCTTCGTCTCCTACATCGGCATGTTCAGCTACTATAACTTTGACAACTGGAGCTACCAGCCTTCGTTTGTGTCGTCGAACACGCCGTGGTTCTTCAACGGTCTTCGTATCCAGTATTGGCCTACGGCTAAGATAAAGATCGAGCCTTGGATCATTAACGGCTGGCAGTCGTATGCCCGTTACAACGGCCACGGCGGATTGGGCGGCCAGATTATCTGGCGTCCGAATCCAAAGCTGCATTTCAACTTCAACAACTACGGCATGGGTGAAGACGATGCCGGCTTCCCCGGACGCTCGCGTGTCCACGCCGACTACACCAGCCAGTACAAGGTCTATGACAACCCGAAGAAATTCTTCGACAAGTTTGCCTGGACGATGACCGGCGACTTAGGGTGCGAGTATGGCGGCGGACCGGCGTCATTCGCTACCGTGAATGGCTCATTGAACCAGAAGGGGCTTTCCCCGATGATGGGCACCACCGACACTTACAACGGCGGCGTCCGCTGCCATGGCTCCAGCGGCGACCACGACGGCCGGCCCAAGCAGATGTTCGCCGGCTGGATGAGTTACACGCGCTTCTGGTTCGACCATGACCGTCACGCCATCACGATTGGCGGCGGCCAGATGAACAACCCCGGCCGCTACCTCACCTTGCTGCCCTCAATCAACGGTTCAACGGCGACCACGGGTACCCCATACTACACAGAGAACGCAGGTGACCGCGCTCAGATGCACGACCTGACGTTCACCTACGATTACATGCCCTCTCAGTTCATTGTCTTCCGTCTTGAGCAAGCGTACCGCTATTCCGACACTCCATACTGGGCTGGCCGCGGCGGCGTTACGCCTCCCGGCGGCAACAACGGCAATCCGGCAGACTATCAGTGCGCCGCCGGCGGCGACTCCGGCTACGGGTATGTCTGGACCAACACAACAACAGGAGTGGGCCAGTCTGGCCAGGCTCTAGCGATCGCACAGTGCCATATTCTTAACCTGGACAATGGCAACGTTGACACAGGCGGCGTTCCCAACGTCAAGGCTCTTTGGTGGCCCGATCTGCGCACCAACCAATCCACAACCATGGGCGCGATTATGGTCAGATTCTAGCAGTCCAGCTAACACGGAGATGATTAACTGCTCGAATCGGGCGGCAACACCGGTTATGCACTTAACCCCGGTGTTGCCGTCAACCTTCGACCGGACTATCTGGGCGCATGGACACACCTAAGTTGGCGGGAGTTTATTCAATTGCGGCGGCGAAATGGAAGCTGAGATTCGATCAACCGCGTGCGCGCCAGCCCGGCCACTAATGTGGAACGCACGTTGAATTCCATGCGATCTCCATGCAATCTTACGAAACTCTTCATGCGGCCCTCACGCAGCGCGGTCGATAATCGGAGAATCAACTGTGAGTCGAATAACACGTTGGCCGCTTGCTGACAGCCAGTAAGTGTGTCCGGGAAGAGTGTACCTAAAGGCTGCATAACTTCCTGTGTTGTAGATCGCAACGTAGATTCTCTGGGTTTTCCTAACGCCGCGTCGCATAACACTTGCACTGCCCACTGCGTAATAGGCGAGTCAGGCATTGCTAAGTGAGAAGCACCGTTTGTAGTCAAGCGACATAAAGCGTCAGGGAGACCTCATACCGGTGAAGAACAACTTCAGGGCGGTTATTGCGGTAGGGATGGCAATGTCTGGATTCGCACTCCACCTTGTGAGTCAAACACAAGCCGCGCCATCGGCAGCTGACCAGGCCGCATCGTTGCCCCATGCGAGTCAAGCAACGCAGGATGCGTCGGGAGCGCAACCTCTCGCATTGGAGCAGAAAAAGCAGCCAATGGATCCGCACCCGGCAGCGCAAACGGCAAATGTCACTGACTCAGCGGCGCCGCCATCTTCGCAATCTCCTGCGCCTGCCGTTGCGCCCACCTTTCCCTCAACTCCAGTCAAGCCTCCGCCAGGTTTTTTCGCCCGCTTCGGCTGGGCATACCTCGCCGATTGGACGGGTATAACACCAACCGACCCCAATGCACCCAAGCGCCGCGGTACCGATCCGCCACTTCCATCGCCGCCCTATCCGGCGTCGGACTGGCCAATCGGCGGAACACAGGAGATTGGCGCTCCCGACTATCAAAGTTATCAATTGCAAACGGCCATCGATGGCGATCCTCTCAGGCTGAACAGAATCAAGTGGTACGGCTGGGCTGCGATCGGCGCCAACGGATCAACCAACAATCGAGGCAATCCCAGCAAGGGCATCGCCGCCAATGCCCCGTCGGCATACGACGTATATCCCAACACGATCGTGCTCGATCAATTGGCGCTCTATACCGAGAGGCTTGCGGACACCACCCAGACCGATCATTTCGATTGGGGCTTCCGCATTACAAATCTGTACGGGCAGGACTACCGGTATACAACCTCTCACGGCATCCTCAGTCAGCAATTGCTGGTGAAGAATGCGCAGTATGGTTATGACCCGGTTATGGTCTATCTCGATCTGTATCTTCCCAAGTTAGGCCAGGGCGCCGACCTTCGCTTCGGACGGTATGTCTCATTGCCTGACATTGAGGCGCAACTTGCGCCCAATAACTACTCTTATTCGCACTCCATCCTCTATACGTACGACTGCTACACAATGGTCGGCGCGAACCTCACTGTTAAAGTGGACGACCACTGGACCCTGCAGGGCGGCATCTCGCCCGGCTGTGACACAGCCCCTTGGACACACGATGCCAAGCTCACCGGCAATGTCTGCATTGTCTACACTTGGAGCAAGGGCGGCGATGCGCTGAACGCTTGCGACAACACCATCAACGACGGCAAATATGCATATAACAATTTGACCGCGTTCTATGTCACCTGGTATCACAGCATCAATCCTCACTGGCACACAGATACAGAGGCGTGGTACCAATACATGCGCGACACGCCGAATATGTGGTGGATCAACACCGGCGTTCCATATAACCGTCTCACCTCGCCGTGGCCGGAGAATGTGAGCGACAACCGCTTTCTCTACCCCGGCGGCCCCGGCAGCGCGCCCACAACGCCCTCGACGTTGAATTTCGGCGCGGTGTGCGAAAACCCTAACACTTTCTTTACGGGGAATCGTGCAACCTATTGTTATGCGCCGGAGTGGGCCATCACCAACTATGTGGAACATAACTTCTGGAACAACACAGCGTCGCTCAACATGCGCAGCGAAATTGTGGACGACATCAAAGGCCAGCGCACGGGTACGCCGGCGATCTACGAGGAACACATGGTGGGATTTGATTTCTGGGCCGGCACGACGGTGACGTTCCGGCCGGAGTTGAGTTATACGCACGCATTCAGCCCCTATGGGTTGCGGGCGTTGGACATTCAACCAGGCGCCTCGGTTTCCGCGCTGCAAAACGCACCGGCCGGCCAGGCTTCGGCGCTGACCATGAAGGGAATCGGCGCGAAGACTCAGGCGCTGACCATCGCGACAGATTTGATCTGGCATTTTTAACCACCGGCAGGAACGGCCTGTTGTATGCTGCTGATGGATAACCACAGGAACGTTGCTGAAGCAAGAGGGCGATCGCATGGAGTTGACACTCAATTTCGCATGGATGGTGCTGGCCGCGCTGATGTTCTGGCTGTGGATTCATCATGCTCCGCGCGATGGAGTCAACCGGCGGACGCAATTGATTGCCCTGGCGGTGGTGGTTCTGATCATGTTTCCCGTGATCTCGGTGACAGATGACCTGGTGGCTGCCCAGAATCCGGCAGAGACAGACTGCTGTCAGCGCAAAGACCAGGCGCGCCCGAATGCGCACTTCACGCCGCACGCGGTTGCGGGTTTTGCGCCGCCGATTCCCGCGGAGATTTCCTTTGCCCATTTGCGCTTTGCACCATTGGCGAATTTCTCCACTCCGCTTGTGACGATTCCCGCGATGGATTCGATTCAGAACCGGCCTCCTCCGGTTGCTTGATTGACCGCTCACTTCCTCTCCATTCATCAATTCGTCTCTTTTGCAACCTGCATCCGCCATGCGGATCAGGGTTCAGGGGGTGTGCATGAAGACAATACTCCCATCCGTGTCCGCCTTTGTACGGAAGGACTTGTTTACAGTTACTGCAGTTGGCAACAGTTATAAGTCAGCCGGCAAAACAGATCTTGCTCAAGCGCGTGAGGTGAACTAATGACAAGCAAATCATTTCTCTTAGCAATCGGTTGCCTCGCTGCACTTGCATCCTTGACGGCCTGTAAGAAGGATTTCTCACCTGCGGATGGCGCGCCGCCGACTCCACAAGTGGTGCAAACCGGCGACATGAGCCTGGTTTCGGTCGATAAGCCCGACCAGTTCCCTCTGGTGCCGGCAGAAAAGGTGGAATCATCCGCGGAACTGAACGTTACCGGCGCTGTCTTCCCCGATGTCGCTCGTGAAATCCCAGTTATCTCTCTGGCCAATGGCCGTGTGGTCGACATCAAGGCCCGCCTGGACGATTTCGTCAAGAAGGGCGACCTCCTTCTCAAGGTGCAAAGCCCGGATGTTGCCGGCGCCTTCGATGTCTACTTGAAGGCAGCCAACGATGAGAAGTTGGCTAACAAGGCATATGTGCGCGCACAAACTCTTTACGAGCATGGCGCAATTTCGCAAGCCATGTTAGAGCAGGCAGAGGATACAGAGAAGGACGCCCAAGCGGACTTGACCGCTGCTGAAGAAGGACTGAAGACCCTTGGCGTGGACAAGAACCATCCGAGCAGCGTGGTGAATGTTTATGCACCGATATCCGGCGTCATCATTGCGCAGAACGTCACGCAAGCTGCGGCGGCCGGCGTCAACTTATCCGGTTCGGCAACCGCATTTACCATTGCCGATCTTTCCTCTGTTTGGATTGTTTGCGATGTATACGAGAACGACATTCCCAAGATTCAACTTGGGCAGGCGGCGCAGATCAGGGCCAACGCCTATCCGGACAAGGTATTGACGGGCCGTGTGAGCGATATTGGTCCGGTGCTCGATCCCAGCATTCGCACTGCAAAAGTGCGCATTGAGATACCGAATCCAGGAATCCTCAAGTTAGGCATGTTTGTAACTGCCACATTTGCGAGCAAGACAAAGCAAGATCACGCTGTTGTGCCCGCTCCGGCAGTACTTCATCTGCACGACCGGGATTGGGTGTTCGTTCCAGCGGGCGGCAATCAGTTCAAACGCGTTGAAGTGCATGCAGGGAACATGCTGCCCGGCAACAAGCAGGAACTTCTTTCCGGAATCGGGCCGGGCCAGCAGGTAGTCTCCAATGTTCTTCAGTTGGAAGCGACCCTGGAGGCGCAATGATTCAGAAAATCGTAGACTTTGCGCTTAAGAACCGATTCCTGGTTCTGGCATCGGTGGTGATGCTGCTGGTTTGGGGAGGAATCTCCTTCCACAACCTCCCCATCGATGCCTATCCCGACGTGGCCGATAACTATGTCAACATCATTACTCAATGGCCAGGACATTCGGCCGAGGACATCGAGAAGCAGATAACGGTTCCTTGCGAAATCGGGATGGCCGGAATCCCGGACATGAAGAACCTGCGCTCCTTCAGCCTGGCCGGCATTTCCAGCATCATGATGAACTTCAACGATTCCTCAGACAATAGCTGGAATCGCGAGAGAGTGCTTGAACGGCTGAGCGGCATCGCATTGCCGGCGAGCCTGGTGCCGCAACTGCAGACGGACTGGAGCCCCGCGGGGCAGATTTATTGGTACACGATCGAAAGCAAGAATCCGAGTGTCGATGTGATGGAGCAGAAGTCGCTCGAAGACTGGACGCTCGAGAAGCAGTTCAAGAATGTCCCTGGAATCGTCGATGTAGCCAGCTTCGGCGGGATCACCAAGGAATATCAGATTCGCCTGGATCCGGAAAAGTTGATCACCTATGGCTTGAGCATCGCGCAGGTCGAGCAGCAACTGCAGAGCAACAACACCAATGCGGGCGGCAGCTTCATCGTTGCCGGAGCGCAGCAGATCAACGTGCAGGCGCAAGGCCTCTATGAGAACGTTCAGCAGATCGAAGATACGCTGATCAAGACGCAGACCGGCACTCCGATCCGAGTGAAGGATATTGCAATTGTGGAACAGGGGCCCAAGATCAGGCTGGGCCAGATTTCAAAGACCTACAGAGACAAAGATGGAAGGCTGATCGACAATCCGGATGTGGTCGAAGGCGCGCTGCTGCTGCGCAAGGGCGCGGACGCCGACCCGGTTTTGAAATCAATCGAGCAGAAAGTGAAAGAGATCAACGATCACATTCTGCCCCAGGGCGTGAAGGTCGTGCCCTTTATGGATCGCAGCGACCTGGTACATTTAACCACTCATACGGTGCTGCACAATTTGACCGAAGGCATCGTCCTTGTCGCCATCATTCTCATACTCTTTCTAGGCAATGTACGCGGCGCGATCATTGTCGCGGTAACCATTCCTTTCGCTCTGCTGTTCGCTTCAATCTGCCTGAGCTTCGCTCATATTCCGGCAAATCTGCTCTCGCTCGGCGCGCTCGATTTCGGCATGGTGGTCGATGGCGCGGTCGTAATGGTGGAAAACATTGTGCGTCACCTCACCCACAAAAACGACGCGCTCACAAACCAACAAAAAATCAAAGAAGCCGCGCATGAGGTTCAGCGGCCCGTCTTCTATGCCATTGCAATCATCATCACAGCCTATCTGCCCATCTTCACGCTGGAATCGGTGGAAGGCCGGCTCTTCAAGCCGTTGGCGTGGACGGTGGCATTCGCATTGCTTGGCGCGTTGATCTTCTCGGTTGTCGTGACTCCGGTGCTGTCCAGCATTCTGTTCCGGAAGGGCGCCAAAGAGTGGCGAAACCCGGTAATGGAATTTCTGAAGACACACTACCGATCCGGTGTCCGGTTGGCCATTCATAATCGCTGGATTACATTGGGTATCTGTGTCGCGGGCTTTTTGTTCTCGCTCTTCCTCTTGTCAAGCGTTATCGGTTCTGAGTTTCTGCCTCATCTGGACGAAGGGGCGCTCTGGGTACGCGGCACTCTTGCTCCTTCGACCGGGCCGGAAGAAGCCTTGGCAATCTCCAATAAGGCTCGCGTTGCTTTGGCCAGTTTTCCGGAAGTCACCAAGGTGGTGGATCAGATTGGCCGCCCCGATGACGGAACGGACGCAACGGGCTTCTTTAACACCGAATACTTTGTCGACCTGAAGCCGAAGGAAGAATGGCGGCCTGTCTTTGGCCGAGAAAAGGAAGCACTGATCGCTTCGATGAATGAGCAGATGGAGAAGATTCCCGGCGTAATCTGGGGCTTTTCCCAACCCATCGAAGACAACATGGAAGAGGCAGTCAGCGGCGTGAAGGGCGAGCTCTCGGTGAAGATTTATGGCGACGACTTTAAGGTGCTTGAAGAGAAGGGGAATGACGTTGTCACTGTAATGAGCAAGATTCCGGGGATCGCCGATCTTGGCCTGTTTCGGATCATCGGCCAGCCTAATCTTACGTTCACCGTGGATCGCAAAGCCGCGGCGCGCTTCGGCATCAATGTTGCCGACATTCAGGATGCAATCCAGACTGCGGTCGGGGGTAGCGTGCTGAGCGAGGTTTTGAAGGGCGAGGCGCAGTACGATCTTGTCTTGCGTTATCAGAAGCCTTTTCGTGACAGCAGGGAGGCGATCGAGAATGTGCGGCTGCTTTCACCAACGGGCGAGCGCGTGTCGCTGGCTCAATTGACCAAGATCGGTACCACGGACGGGGCCGAAGAGATTTATCGCGAGGGAGAGCAGCGATACATTGCCGTGAAGTACAGTGTGCGCAACCGCGACCTCGGCGGCGCAGTGGAAGAAGCTATTTCCACGGTGGACAAGGCGGTTCCTTTACCCAAGGGCTACCACATCGTTTGGGCGGGCGAGTACGAAAGCAAGCAGCGGGCCGACAAGCGGCTGGCACTCATTGTGCCCATGACGGTGGTGTTGATCGCCATTATTCTTTTCACCATGTTCAAGTCGTTCAAGTGGGCAGGGCTGATTCTGGTCAACGTGGCGCTGGCGCCGGTGGGCGGCGCGCTGGCACTTCTGGTTACACATACCAACATCAGCGTTTCGTCGAGCGTAGGGTTCCTGGCGTTGTTCGGCGTATCGGTACAGACCGGCGTCATCATGCTGGAGTACATCAATCAGCTCAGAGCGCGCGGCTACACGGTTGAAGGCGCCGCCATCGAGGGCGCGGTGTTGCGGCTTCGCCCCATCATGATGACCATGCTGGTGGCTACGCTGGGCTTGTTCCCCGCTGCGCTTTCTCACGGCATCGGCTCGGATTCGCAGCGCCCATTTGCCATCGTGATTGTCGGCGGACTCATGGTCGATCTGGTCTTGAGCATCTTCCTGCTGCCGACCCTGTATGTGTGGATCGCGCGCGATACCGACAAGCTGCCTGAAACGGAGGCGTCCTTTGAGGTCTAAGTTGGAGCATCTCTTTAGCGGAAGAATTGCATATTACGCATTGAGCGTCGCGTTGCTGGCAAGTTCCGCCGGCGCGCAGCAGGCGCTCACCTGGGACCAGGTGAAGGCAAAGTTCGAAGCCGTCAATCCCGCTCTCAAGGCGGATGCGCTCGGTGTGGACGAGATGAAGGCGGAGGAGATCACGGCTTTTCTGCGTCCCAATCCGCAGTTCACTTTATCGTCGGATGGAACTCAGCTCAATCGCTACGACGGGGTGTGGACGCCGACCAAGGGGACTCAAATCAGCCCCAACGTCAGCTATCTTCACGAGCGTGAAGGTAAGCGGGAATTGCGCCTGCAGAGCGCGAAAGAGGGTACGCAGATCGCCGGCTCGCAGCACGAGGATCTTGAGCGCAATCTTCTCTTCGATCTGCGCGCGCAGTTCGTTCAGACCCTCGAGGCCAAGGCAGTCCTCGATCTTGCCAAGGCCGACCTGGCTTACTACGACAACATCATCAAGATCAGCCGCGATCGTTTCAACGCCGGCGACCTTGCCCAGATCGATCTGGACCGCATCGAATTGCTGCGCGTGCAATACGAATCGGAGATCCAGACGGCCGTCGTCAATTTGCGCACCGCGAAGATTCAGCTGCTGCAGTTGCTCAACGACCGCACGCCCGTGGAACAGTTCGATGTGACGGGGACGTTCGACTTCTCTGAGGATCTGAAGCCGCTCGAAGACTTTCGTCAAATAGCGCTCGATGCCCGGCCCGATCTGCGCGCTGCTCTTGAGTCACTTCAGCAGGCGGATACCAACCACAAGCTGGCCATTGCCAACGGTTCCACCGACCCGACCTTCGCCGCCTGGTACACGTACAATCCATCTTTCAACAACCCAAACGATCATCAGACGCTTGGCCTCAGTGTGAGCGTTCCGTTGCGAATATTCGATCGCAATCAGGGAGAGAAGCAGAGGACGCAGATCGATATAGGCCGCAACCAACAGCTGACCGAGGCCACGCGCGCCCAGGTGTTCAGCGATGTGGACTCTGCGTATGCGCAAGTGGAGAGCAGCGTGGCTCTGCTCAAGCCATACAAGGCGAAGTACAACGACCAGGCACTGCGCGTGCGCGATACAGTGACGTTCTCCTATGAGCATGGCGGCGCATCGCTGATGGACTTCCTCAATGCGCAGAGCGACTATCGGGTCGTTCAACTAGCTTACGTTCAATTGATTGGCTCATACTTAACGTTTGCGGGCCAATTGAATCTTGCGGTGGGGCGCGAAGTGATCCAATAGGGCGTGCGCTTGTTGTACGCGCGGCCAGAATCCTGGCATATTCAAATGTCGGTACTGTGGAGTGGAGTCAATGAAGAGAGAGTCTGTTCGCGCCTGCATTGAGGAGATTGGCATTCTTCCATCTGTGCGAGTAAGTTCGCGGGACCTTGCACTCTTCGCGGCGGAGACGGTGTATGCCGCGGGGATTCCTGTAATCGAAATCACTTTGACCGTGCCCGGAGCGTTTGAAGTGATCGGCAACCTGGCAAACCGCTTTCCCGACATGGCCGTGGGCGCCGGCACTGTATTGGACGAGGACTCGGCGCAACGAGCTATTGGAGCCGGCGCCCGGTTTCTGACCAGCCCGGGATTTGTTCCTGAAGTAGTGGCTTATGCAAGGAAGATGGACGTCGTGGCGCTTCCGGGAGCGCTGACGCCGACGGAGATCATCGCGGCTTGGAAGGCTGGTTCAGACTTTGTCAAAATCTTTCCCACAAGCCATGTGGGCGGCGTTCAATATGTACGGGCACTCAAAGTGCCGCTCCCGCAAATTCCGTTGATTGCTACTGGCGGCGTGAACCAGTCGACCGCATCCGAGTTTATCCTCGCCGGCGCCGCCGCTATTGGCGTAGGCGGGGAACTGCTTCCCAGAGAAGCGCTGCATTTTCGTCAGGAGGACCGCATCCGCGAGTTGGCCGGGAGGTTTATCGCCGCGGTAAAGGATGCACGGGCCATGCGCGAGACTTTGTATTGAGATAACTACTTCATAACCTAACTTGTATACGCTCCCGTACTCGACTCGAACTAAGTCAGTGCATGGTTCCGATGTAAAACAACATTAGTTCCTTATATCTTTTCTCGTTCCTTATTTCGATTACCTTGCAGCCTTCATGCTTCCCTCACGCGATCCGCAAGATACTTAAACATGGGAGGTGGGTTAAACATGAAGAACAACCTATTTGCAGCGACCATTCTGTCATTCGCTCTGGCGGGTGTGGCAAACGCACAGGCAATGGCCTCTTCCGCGGAGAATGGCCCGCACTACACGCAGGCTCATCTCAAGCGATTGGCCCGAGATGCGCAGACGCCAGAGCAATACAGCGCCTTGGCCTCATCTTACAGCAATCGGCAAAGAGACTATCTGCAAAAGGCCGCAGAGGAAGAGCAACTGTGGATACAAAGAAGCCAGAACATCGTATCGATTGCGGCCAAGTATCCGAGACCTGCGGACTCGGCGCGATATCTTTACGAATACTATAAGACCATGGCGGCCGAATCCGGCCAGTTGGCGGCTAAGTACGGTCAACTGTCGGCCCAGTGATCCCCGGAGACTGCAAAGTAAGAAATATTGCATTCCGGCGGCGCCGAAAGTAGCTCCTAGAACGCGGGAAATGGATGAGAATTCGGCACAGCGGATTCTCATCCATTGCACATTCTATCTATACGCATCCCTTATGCCTTCTTCATGTGCCGGCAGTTAGGCTTCAGATAGCTCACCTGAACAACAGGCTGACTGGGATGCAGGTCAAATGGCACGAGCGATCGACTTGAATTGGAAGGCTCTGTTGCGAAGACTCCATATTGCGGGTCAGTTCCTGGTAGGTGGGCTGGGACTCGGCTTGGTGACCGTCCTTGGATTCATTCTGCATTTGAATCTGACGACCATCAGTTTTGTCTATTTGTTAATTGTTTTTGTGATGGCATTGTTTGCCGGCTTCTGGCAGGCTTCATTGGCTTCGCTAGGCGCGGTACTTTGCCTTGATTACTTTTTTACGCCGCCGGTCTTCCACTTCACCGTGACCGACCCACAGAATTGGGTGGCGCTTGGAGTGTTTCAGATTGCCGCGGTTGTGATTAGCCGACTGTCGGCAAAGGAATTGCGCAGTTCCGCTGATGCAGCCATACATCGAACGGGGATGGAGCAGTTGTATGAGTTGAGCAGAAACTCTTTGTTGCTTGACATGAGCCAAGCGCCTGGGCCGCAGCTCGCCGTTCTGATTCAGCGCATCTTCGGCGTACAGGCTGTCGCCCTCTTCGATCTCCACTCAGGGCATCAGGACAGGGTGGGCGAATGGAACGAGGGCGACGAAGAACTGGCAAAGGAGTGCTATCTCAGCGAAGACGCAAAGGACGACATAGTTACCGGAACCTGGAAGCGCATGCTGCTGGCAGGATCGGGCCCGGTTGGCGCGTTGGTGATTCGAGGGAATCTGAGTCCTCTGGTGGTGGACGCACTGGCTTCGCTCGCCGCCATTGCAATCGACCGATACCAATCGTTTGAGAAGGAGGAACGCGCGCAGGCCGCAAGCAAGGGCGAGCAACTGAGAGCGGCGGTTATGGATGCGCTGGCTCACGAGTTCAAGACGCCGCTAACGGCAGTTCAGACAGCCAGCTCCGGGCTGCTGGAGTTGGGAGGGCTAACCAAGGATCAGCGCGACCTGGTAACTCTGATCGACGGCGAAGCGATTCGATTGAACAAGCTTTGCACGCGGCTGCTGATGACTGCAAAGCTCGACGCCGGCAAAGTCGGATTACAAACGGACGAAGTGAATGTGCAGAATCTAGTGAAAGAGGTGCTGGGAAACCAGCGTGAGGAAGCAAGAAGAGAGAGGGTGCGGGTTTCCATTGAGGATCCAGCCTTGAGCGTCCACGTAGACCGGGCATTATTGGCGATGATTCTGGAACAGTACCTGGACAATGCGCATAAGTACTCGACGCCGGATTCAGAAATCGAGATTGCTGTCAGAAAGAGCCGCACCGAGGTGCTTATCTCTGTACATAACTTCGGGTCGACGATTCGGATCGAAGACCGGGAGCGGATCTTCGATCGGTTTTACCGCACCAAGGAATTGAAGGACTCGGTTCCCGGCACGGGCATCGGTCTTTCCGTGGTTAGAAAGGCCGCGGAAGCCCACCATGGACATGTGTGGGTGATTAGCGATGAGAAGGAAGGAACAACATTTTTTCTATCTCTTCCAATTGGCGCAAGGAGGAAGCCTTGAGTACCGAACCGGTGGTTGCAGTGCAGGACAACGCAAGCAAAGGAACCATCCTGGTGGTTGACGACGACAGCTCCACGCGGCGGGCATTGCGCGTGACGTTGTCTGGAATGGGCTTCACGGTCGTGGAAGCTGCACGCGGCGAGGAGGCGCTCTCACTGGTTCGCGTGAGCTGGTTCGACGCGGTGCTGCTGGACGTGGACATGCCGGGAATGGGCGGAGTGGAAACCTGCAGGAGCATTCGCCATGCGATTGCGCGCTTGCCAATTCTGATGTTGACGGTAATGGATAGTGAGGATGACAAGGTGTTAGCGCTCGATGCCGGCGCGGACGATTACATCACCAAGCCGTTTCAACTTCGCGAATTGACAGCGCGGCTGCGTTCGGCAGTGCGGAGGAGAAGCGCGCAAGATACCAATCAGGACGCGCCGATTCGCCATGGCCAGCTTGAACTGGACCCGGTGAAATACCGGGTGCTGAAGCGTGGGCGCTCGATTCATCTAACGCCGAAAGAGTTTGAGGTTTTGCATTATTTGATGATGCACGCGGGCGAGCCGATTCCGCACGCGCGGCTGCTTAAGTCTGTTTGGGGCCCGGAGTACGGAAACGAGCTCGAGTACCTGAGAACCTTTGTGCGTCAGTTACGGAAAAAGATTGAAGACGACCCGCGCAATCCGCAGTATCTGCTGACGGACGCTTATGTCGGCTACCGCTTTAACGAACTGATCCAGGAGCAATAGGCACTCCGGCCAATTGGCTGTTCGACAATCTTGCGTGGTCTGTGCGTGCACGCCAGCCTTGTCCGGTTCGCCTTCATGCAACCGTCCCATTTTTATTTCAACCGGCTCGAGGAGCATTAATTGAATACCGAATCATCGAATGCGGGACAAGGCACCATTCTTGTTGTGGACGACGATAGCTCGTTGCGGCGTGCGTTGCGCGTTACGCTGTCCGGTCTTGGGTTCTCAGTAATGGAGGCGGCCCGCGGCGAGGAAGCATTGGCGCTTGCTCACATAACATGGATCGACGCGGTGCTTCTGGACGTGGATATCCCGGGAATGGGCGGCGTTGAGGCCTGCCGTAGCATGCGCCGCACCAGCGCGCGGCTGCCGATTCTGATGTTGACTGCGATGGATAGTGAAGATGACAAAGTTGTGGCGCTCGATGCAGGCGCTGACGATTACATAACGAAGCCGTTTCGGCTTCGCGAGTTGACTGCGCGCTTGCGCTCGGCGGTTCGAAGAAGAAATGCGCCTGATACGAACCGGACCGCGATGATTTGCCGAGGCCAGTTAGAGCTAGATCCTGTGAGATATCGCGTCCGCAAGGGAGGGCGCACGATCCATCTAACGCCAAAGGAATTCGAGGTGCTGCGCTATCTCATGATCAATGCGGGCAAACCTATCCCGCGCGCGCGGCTGTTGAGCTCCGTCTGGGGACCCGGTTCTGGAAGCGACTTTGTTTACCTGCGCATCATTGTGGGTAAGTTGCGCAAGAAGATTGAAGACGACCCAGTTAGGCCGCAGTATCTTCATACCGTGCCTCACGTCGGGTACAGTTTCAGCGAGCCCCTGGTTCAGTATTGAAGGCCGTAATTGCTCAGGCTTTTGAACCTGAGACGGAAAGCGGCGGGCGCTTATCCGAATTGCCGGCCAATAGAAAAGCGGCCAGTGATAGCCGCTGTAAGCTGCTGAAATAATGATTCTTGGTGCCGAAGAAGGGACTCGAACCCCCACACCCTTGCGAGTACGTGGACCTGAACCACGCGCGTCTGCCAATTCCGCCACTTCGGCACGGTATACAAGTCCAGGGGGTTTCCACTGAACCGGCAGCAACTCTGAGTCTCGCAAATGCGGGAGACGGTGTCAAATTGCGGCCGTGGAGGCAAGCCGCCGCGGCTGAAGACGGTCGCAGCGGCGCTTGAGTTTGACTTAGGCCAGTTTGGCGTCGAGCACGATTTCAGTGTTGTTGGCGAAGAGCTTGGAGATGGGGCAGCCGGCCTTGGCATCGGCGGCGGCTTTGTCGAAGACTTCTTGCGTGGCGCCGGGGACGCTGGCCGTGGTGGTGAGCGCGATCCTGGTGATGGCGAAGCCGCCCTCGACTTTGCCCAGCGTGACGGCCGCGTGAGTTTCGATCTTGTCCGGGGTGAGGCCCGCGCCGCCCAACTGCGCGCCCAAGGCCATGGAGAAGCAGCTCGCATGCGCTGCCGCGATCAGTTCCTCAGGCGTGGTGCCCGAGTCTGCGCCTTCAAAACGAGTGGCGAACGAGTAGTTGGCATTGCTGAGCACGCCCGTCGCCGTGGAGATTGTGCCCTTGCCTTCCTTCAGTGAACCTGTCCAAACCGCACTTGCCTTGCTTGCCATTGTTCCTCCTTGGGGTTCCGGAATCCGGATGTTGGAGATTTGAGATCTGGTTGATTATTGCCGGCGGGCCGTGAGGGGAAGTCAGGGCGCTGCCAGAGAATGGATGCATCGGGCGCCCGCCGGGATGTTTCGTTGCAGGAAGCCGCCATCCCTATGCTAATCTGTCGGGCATGTTGCCGGAGCGTCCGCAAGCCCTCGACCCCAATTTTACGGCGGAGATTTCACATGGTGAAGCGTCTGGCGGCGATCAAGTGCCGGTGGATCACCACTGCCGGATTTGCCCCAATTGCGGGAAGCGGCTTACAGGGCACCACTGTAAACTGGTGTGCACTCGGTGCGGGTATTATCTGAGCTGCGCGGATTACTACTGAGGACTGCGAACCCGGCGAAACGCCTTTGATTCACTTGTGGTTTGATGGAGAGAACAATGCTCGGTTTCATAATTCTGACTGTCAGCAGTATCGAACGTTCGCTTGCGTTTTACGAGGCAGCCTTGAAGCCTCTGGACATCAAATTCTTTTTGCCCTACAAAGGCGAAGGCGGTCATCCAGACCTGTGGGGATTTGGCGATGGAAAGCAGGCGTACTTCTGGCTCCAGCAAGGAAAACCGGACCCGGCCTCAATTCACTGGGGTTTCATGGCCAAAACCAATGAAAAAGTCGATGAGTTCTACGTGGCTGCGATAGCTGCCGGCGCCAAAGACAATATCTCACCGCGGGCGCGAGTCGAATACTATTCGGGATATTACGCCGCCGATGTGTTTGATCCGGACGGATACTCGTTCGAAGTCGTCCATAAGAGCTAACGAACTTTCGGTACGATTGAAGTCTTGACCCGACGAACTCTTTCGACTCCCTTTGGTTTTTACCGCGGCGTGGCCGGTCGTGTCAGGAAGATTCTACTGCGGTGAGGCGGAATGGCTGGCTTTGCGGGCGGGTTCGAATTCGTCGCCGCTGCGCCATTCGACGAGTTTAGGCTGGGCGCTGGCCAGCCAGCCGAGCACGAAGCCGAAGCGGGCCAGCTTGGCGTTGCCGCGGAAGTCCCAGTCGGGGCGGTATTCATCTGACGGTTGGTGGTAGTGGTGGGCCACGTAGTCTTCGGACTGTGCGCGGCCCCACTCCGGGGTGCGACGCTCGAAGAGTTCTCCTTGGTCGACTGAGAATGCGGGAATGCCTGCTCGGGCCAGCGAGAAGTGGTCGGAGCGGTAGTAGTGGCCGGCGCTGGGATCTGGATCGGGCAAGAGAGCAAGATCGAAGGCTTTGGCAACCCGTTTGACCGTGGGCCAGAAGTCGATGCGCTCGGCTCCGTCCAGATTCACAGAGCGGGGAATGCCGATGGGCAGCAGCATGTCGTAGTTGAGGTCGAGCGTGAAGTGGCCGGCGGGGATGGGCGGATGCATGCCGAGGAATTGCGAGCCCAGCAGGCCCTGCTCCTCGGCTGTGACTGCGGCAAAGTAAACAGCGTGAGTCGGGCGGACGGAAGATTGTGCAAAGGCGCGGGCCAGTTCGAGAAGGATTCCGCAGCCGGTGCCGTTATCCGCGGCACCGTTGTAGATGTTGTCACCCTTGGCGTCGGGGTCGATGCCGAGGTGGTCGTAGTGGGCGGTGTAGATGACGGCTTGATTCGCAGAACTCACGCCGGCAACGCGGCCCACGACATTGGAGCTGACATAGCGGCGGACGCGGCTCTCGATGTGGGCGCGAAGCTTGACGGGAAGCTCAACGGCATGGAATGCGCCGGCCTTGCCGGCCCGATCGATGGCCTGGTCCAGGTCGCCGAGACCGGCCAGCGTGAACAAGCGCTGGGCAACATCGTGCTGGATCCATGCGGAGGCGCGGAGCGTGGCGCTGGGGTCGCCCTGGAGATAGCTCTTCTCTACAGCTTGGGAATTTCGCACTACTTCCCAGCCGTAACTGGCCAGATCGGTACGGTGAACGATGAGCACGCCAATGGCTCCGCGGCGCGCGGCTTCTTCATACTTGTAGGTCCAGCGGCCGTAATAGGTGAGGGCTTGGCCTTTGAAGAACTTTTCGTCATTGGAGGGCGGCTCGTTGACGATGACCAGGGCGATTTTACCTTTCAGGTCAATCTCCTTGCCGTCTGCGCCGGCGTAGTCGTCCCAGTTGTATTCGGGCGCGTGAATGCCGTAACCCACAAAGACGATGGGAGCATCGATGTCCGCAGCGGGTTGGCCGGTCTGGTCTTTGGAGACGATCTCGGCGCCGTAGACGAGGTTGATCGGCTCGCCCTGAGCGGGAACAAATGAGAACTTCGTCTTGTCTTCGACGGTGTGAACGGCAACGAGTGGAACGCGCTGGAAGTAGGTGCCGTTGTCGCCCGCGGGCTCGACGCCGGCCAACGCAAACTGAGTGGCGATGTACTCGGCCGCCAGCTCGCCGCCGCGTGTGCCGGGTCCGCGGCCTTCGAGCAAGTCAAGGGAAAGAAAGCGAACGTGGGCGCGAATCTTCTCTGCGTCGATGGAGGCAGCGGCGGTGCGCGCGGCTTGGGGCAGGCCGGGTATTTCAGGAACGGAATTCGCGGCGCGTTGCTGGGCATGGGCAACGGTTGCGGCCAGAGCGCCCGCGGCTACGGCGACTAAGAGCTGATACGTAGACAGGTAGCGCCGGCCTCTAGGCCGGCTGTCGAGCGGGTCTCCTGACCCGCGCTTCGCTGCTGGCGGCGTGGACGCCGCCAGTACAGCCGGTCTGGAGACCGGCGCTACCTCCAGAGTTAGCCTACCGATGAGTTCCAGGGCTAGGTTGCGATGCATTGAACCTCCTCAGGCTTGGCGCTGATGGCAGGCAGTGCGGAAGGAATGAAGCAATGGTCTTCAGAGTACGTTGCCTTGTCGCTCGTCAGCAATAGCCACAGGCGGCTTGCGAGCCAGCAGACGGGCACGCGCGAGCACCTTGCGGGCCAGGCCGGTGAGCGCCATTTCACCGGCCTCGGTGAGCGGAACCCAGCGCCGTTCTCCGCCGGCGACGGTCAGCTTCTTCACACCTTCTTCCGGGACGGCGCGTATGCGAACGTAATAATTGACCTGCATGATGGCGTGGCGCACGGTCATCATCAGGCTTTCTTGCGGGACAGCCGCGCTCTTCAGGGCGGGCAGCTGCCACAGGCCGGGCATCACAGTGAGCGAAGCAGGCCGTTGCTCAAGCAGCACCTCAATGTGCGACTGGTTGGGCTTGGGACTGGTGCGCAACGAGAGCGCGTGGGCCACTTCGCGGCTTTGCATGCGGGGACGAGCGGCGGTTTTATGTTCACCTTGCGTTTTGCAATCCGCAATTACCGGACAGGCTGCGCATTGCGGTTTGCGGGGCACGCAGACGGTCGCGCCCAACTCCATAAGCGCCTGGTTGAAGTCGCCGGGATGCGCGGGGTCAAGAAGCTGCGCGGCCAGCGCCTCGACTTTACGCTTGAGAAGAGCGCCGTCCCGGCCGTTCGCCGACCAGCCTTCAAGGCGGCAGAGCACGCGTTCCACGTTGCCATCGACTACCGCAATCGCTTCTCCGTGGGCAATGCTCGAAATGGCCGCGGCCGTATAAGCGCCGATGCCGGGCAACATGCGCAGCGCATCGGAAGTGGCCGGCAGTTTGCCATCGAGCTGATTGACTACAAAATTTGCGGCTTTGTGGAGCATGCGCGCGCGGCGATAGTAGCCGAGGCCGCTCCACAGCGCCAGCACATCCTGTTCCGGCGCGCTGGCCAGCGAAACCAGCGTGGGAAAACGCGCCAGGAAGGATTGGTAGCGCTCGACCACCACGGCCACGCGGGTTTGCTGGAGCATGATCTCAGAGACCCAGATGGAGTAGGGATCGGGATTGCGTCGCCAGGGCAGATCGCGGCGGTTGCGTGCATACCACTCGAGCAATTGGCGTCGTAGCCGTGCGATGGTTGCGGGTTGGCGGTGCTGCCTGGCCATGGGCTCAGATTAATGCATCGCCCTCCGTGCTTTTTTGGAAATGCTGTGCAATGCGGCGCATTCCTCTCAACCATCATTGCAGCATCTTTCCCAGAACGGGCTGCTCCTGAATTGATCGTTGCGGCTCAATCGCGCCGGAGATTCAGCGATTGGAGACTCATGCGCCGCCGTAGTATTACGGCAACCACAGCTCAACGCCACATAGGCATCGGCCTGTGCCGCGAATGCGTCTTGGTTTCCGGATCCTCGCACATGGAGACGGTAATTCTTCGAGCGAGGGGAACGTGCTTCATTCTGCCGGGAGGCGGATTTCATGAAACGAATCGCTGTCTTTGTCTGTGCCGCCTTTGCCTGTGCCGCGTTGACGGCCGCGCCCTCAACGCTCCTAGGCCAGTCGGCGCCGTCTCTCAAGTATGGCTCTGTGCCTCCAAAGCCGCTCTCGCGTCTTGCTTTTGACGGCGGCGTTTCGCCGTTAGGCATCCAAATGCAAATAGCCACCAACCTCAACAGCCACTTCAACCTCCGCGGTGCCGGCAACCTCTTCAACTATTCCACCAATTTCACCGTCAGCGGCATCAGTGCCGCAGCCAAGCTGAACCTGGCTTCCGCGGGAGCTTCGCTGGATATCTATCCGTTTCGCTCGGGCTTCCGCATCAGCCCCGGCGCCTTGTTTCGCAACCAGAATCAGGTCACGGCCGCTGCTACAGTGCCGGGTGGAACCAGCTTCACGCTCAATGGCGAGACGTTCTACTCCGCCAACGCCAATGCGGCGACTGGCGCCACTCCCGTGAATGGGAGCGCGGTCCTCGGCCTGAACACCAACAAGACGGCAATGACCATTACGACAGGCTGGGGCAACATGATCCCCCGCAAGGGGCACTTCTCGTTCCCGTTCGAGATTGGCGCGGCGTTTATCGGCGCGCCCACCGTGAATGTGAACCTTGGTGGCTGGGTCTGCCTGGACCAGGCGCAGACGAATTGCTCCAACTTCGCAAGCACGACCAATCCGATTGGAGTCTCCGCACAGAGCGCCCTGCAAACGCAGGAGGCCAAGTGGGTCAAGGATCTGAACCCGTTGAAGACCTACCCGATCATTTCCGGCGGGCTCGCCTACAGCTTTGGCGGCCGGCGATGATTGTTCATTTATCGCCTAGCCCAGCAAATCCGCAAGCAGCGCTGGCGCGGCTTGCAAGGCCGCATCGATTTGAGATTGATCTTTGCCGCCGGCCTCGGCAATCTCCGGCTTGCCGCCGCCGGAGCCGCCGACCTGTTTGGCCACAGCGCCCACCAGCTTGCCGGCTTGAATGCGCTTGATGAGGCCGGGCGTGACGCCGGCGATGAGGGCCACTTTATTTTCGGGTTGGGCGGAGGCGAGCACGACCACGCCTTCGCCGAGCTTCTGCTTGAGATTGTCGACCAGCGTGCGAAGCTGGCCGCGTTCCAGTGAGTCGGCGCGGAGGGTGACGAGGCGGATGCCCTTCACTTCGACGGCGCGGCTGAGGGCTTCGTCGAGCGCGCCCGCAGCGGACTTCATGCGCGCTTCTTCAAGTTCGCGGCGCAGGCGCTTGAGCTCGTCTTCCTGCGCGGCGAATTTCGCGCGCAGCCCTTCGGTCAGGTTCTCGGTCGACGGAACATATTGACCGGCGAGCTTTGCCACCTCGAAGTCCTGGCGGAATGTGTCGAGCGAACCGAAACCGCTGATGGCCTCGAGGCGGCGAACGCCGGAGGAGACCGAGCCTTCACTGACAATTTTGACGAGGCCGATTTCGCCGGTGGCCGCGGTGTGCGTGCCGCCGCAAAGCTCGGTCGAGAAGCCATCTGAGAGCTTGACCACGCGCACCTTGTCGCCGTATTTTTCGCCGAACAAGGCCATGGCGTGATACTCGTTGACGGCTACGTCGATGGGCACGTCTTCGAGGGTCTCGACGCGGGCGTTGGCCAGGACCTCGCGATTTGTAATTCGCTCGATCTCTTCGAGTTCCTCATCGGCAACCTGCGCAAAGTGAGAAAAGTCGAAGCGCAGGCGCGAGGGCTCGACCGAGGAGCCGGCCTGCTTCACGTGGGTGCCGAGAACTTGGCGCAACGCGGCGTGGAGCAGATGGGTTCCGGTGTGGTTGCGGCGGATGGAGTCGCGGCGATTGCCGTCGACGATGGTGTTGACTCGGTCGCCGACAGCCAGCGGCTGCTTGAGCACAGCCTTGTGGGCGCGGACGCCTTGCACGGGAAGGACGCAGCCTTCGATTTCGGCGATGGTGGTGTTGCCGTCGGGTGAAGTGAACCAGCCGGTGTCGCCGACCTGGCCGCCGGAGTCGCCGTAGAAGCTGGTTCGGTCGAGAACGACGTCGACCTGATCGCCGGCCGCGGCTGCGGGCACGCCTGCGCCGTCTTTTACGATGGCGAGGACTTCGGCGTTGTTGGCGGTGAGCTGACGGTAGCCGAGGAAGTCGGTCTTGGGCAGTTCGCGGTAGGCGGGGCTGGCGGATTTTTGGCTGCCGCCTTTCCAACTGGCGCGGGCGCGGGCTTGCTCTTCGGCGCGGGCGGCTTCGAAGCCCTCGTGGTCAAAGGCGATTCCGGCATCGTGGGCTGCATCCGTCATGAAGTCGAGTGGTAAGCCAAATGTCTCGTAGAGGTGGAAGGCTTTGTCGCCAGGAAAGATGAGCCTGAACCCATGTGCGGTTCCAATTCCTTTCCTTATGTATGAGAAGCGCGGTAGACTCCAACCATTGAGGAAAAACCTGACCGCTTTGCCCGGTTTTGTCGAGTCTAGTTCAGAAACCAACTTCCCGTAGTCCTCGCCCTCGTCGTACGCGTAAGTTCGGAACTCAGCGGAGCCATACGAAACGAGTGGCTTGATGATCTGGGCGAGTTCCATATCAAATCGTCTAGATCCCTCCTCAATCACCCTTGCAAACTGCTTTTCCTCCGCCTCAACTGCCTTTGCAACACGTTCAGCTGACTCAAAGAGCTCTGGATATGCGGGATTTTGAGGGTTGCTGTTCATCAGATCGCGAACGGCATAAGTCATTTCGCGAAGGAACGGCTTCTCTTGTCCAAGCAGTCTGCCGTGACGAATTGCACGACGGAGAATCTTGCGTAAGACATATCCGCGACCTTCATTTGATGGAAGTACCCCATCACTTATCAGGAACGTTACTGCCCTAGCATGATCCGCGATGATTCTAAGGGATGGCTTCCTAAGCAAATCGTTTAGTTCGATCTGCCTGTCGACCTTTGGATCGTGCGTTGTCAGGGCGGCGAGGGTCTCGGCAGTCAGAGGGCCAGCTGCAGTGCGCGCGCGGATTATTGGCGTGATTTCGACAAGCTCGGCCGCCCTCTCGACTAGGGGCACAAACAGGTCTGTCTCAAAATTGGACACTTTTCCTTGCAGGACGGCGGCTACGCGCTCCAAACCCATGCCGGTGTCGATGGAGGGCTTGGGCAGTGGAGTGAGCTTGTATGTGGTCGCCTTGGTGACGGGGTCGATGATGGCGGCGCGGTCGAACTGCATGAAGACGAGGTTCCAGATTTCGACATAGCGGGCGTCGTCGTGGCCGAAGGGCTTGTCTACTCCGGGATGCTCTGCTGCCTCGATGCCCATGTCGTAGAAGATCTCGGAACAGGGGCCGCAGGGGCCGGTCTCGCCCATCTGCCAGAAGTTGTCTTTCAGGCCGTATTGATGAATGCGATCTTTGGGGACGCCGGCTTCGATCCAGTAGCCCTCGGCTTCGTCGTCGCGCGGGACGCCGTCGGCGCCTTCGAAGATTGTCACGTACAAACGGTCTTTGGGGATGCCGAACCACTCCTCGCTCGTGACCAGCTCCCAGGCAAAAGCGATGGCGTCGCGCTTGAAGTAGTCGCCAAAGCTGAAGTTGCCGAGCATCTCGAAGAAGGTGTGATGGCGGCGGGTGAAGCCGACGTTCTCAAGGTCGTTGTGCTTGCCGCCGGCGCGGACGCACTTCTGCGAGGTCGTCGCGCGAGAGTAGTCGCGGCGCTCAGCGCCAAGGAAGAGATCCTTGAACTGGTTCATGCCTGCGTTGGTGAACAGCAGCGTCGGATCGTTGGCGGGCACCAGCGAGGAAGAGTGCACGCGGCGATGCCCCTTCGACTCAAAAAAGCGCAGAAACAGTTCGCGTATCTCGTTCCCCGAGCGTAATTGCATAGCTTAACCAGTGTAATTGGCGTGGCTATCCCACCCTAGCCGCAAAAACAAAAACGCGTCGAGGGTGGGGCACCCAGATTCAATTCTGCACGAGTGGGGCACCCGAGCGTCATTCTTCGTGCGGCGGCTCGTCGAGGTTTTCGAGGGCGGCTAGGGCTTCGTCGGGTACGTCCCATTGGCGAAGGATCTTGTAAATCACGCCTGTGGAGAAGCCGGCGGCGACCAGGCGGCGCATGACGCGGGCGGTCTCCTTGGGATTCTCGGGCTTACTCAGATGCTTGCGGGCCAGGTGCTCGCGGGCCAGGGCTTCTTCGCTGGTTTGTGCGTAGCGGGATTCGAGGGTCTCGGCTATCAGATCTTTGGCTACGCCTTTTTGCTGCAGGTCCTGCTTCACACGGCGTTCCCCGAGCTTCTCGTTCTCGTGGCGGAGGCGGGCGTAGGTTTCAGCGAAGGATTGATCGTCGAGGTAGCGCTGCTCTTTGAGGCGCGCGACTACGGCTGCGATGACAGCTTCGCTGCGGTCGCCGGGTTCGACGCGGGGCTTCATCAGACGGCGCAACTCGGCTTCGGAGCGCATGTGGCGGCCGAGGGCTTTTACGGCGTAGTTGTAGAGGCCGGCTTCGTTGAGGAAGGCTCGGGGCTTGGCGGATTTGCGCGCGAAGGGCAATGTCAGCTCGTGCTTTTGAGTTTCATGACGGCGCGAGGTGGGGTCGCAGGTCTCTTCGCCGAACCCATGCTCGCTGCATACGCCACAATGGCCCACCGAATGACCTGTGACTTGTTCCAGCCTGTGCGTTTCATGATCCGTTCGAGCGCTGCCTCGGACTTCGCATCAAGCGTCGCCGATACTCGATAGGTCATTGCCATGATGTTGATCGTACAACCAGCCGACGAGCCGCTCCAGATTACTTTGGCTTCGTCCATTGGTCGACCCAGTCGTTGACGGTCTTCCACCAGAGTTGCGAGTTCTGCGGCTTGAGCACCCAGTGGCCTTCGTCGGGGAAGTAGAGCATCTTGCTGGGGACGTTGAGACGCTGCAAGCTTGTGAAGAGCTGGAAGCCTTCGCTTACGTCCACTCTGTAATCGAGTTGGCCGTGAATGACTAGCGTGGGCGTCTTGAAGTTTTTGGCAAAGAGCGCGGGAGACCATTTGCGATACGGATTATCAGCGTCCGGCTTGCCGTAGTAGTCCCAGGGTTTACCTTTGAACTCCCACTCGTTGAACCATAATTCTTCGGTCGTCCCGTAGGCGGATTCGGGCGAGAACATGCCGTCGTGCGAGACGATGCACTTGAAGCGGTTGGTGTGGCCGAGAACCCAGTTGGCCATGTATCCGCCATAGCTGGCGCCGAGGGCGCACTCGCGGGTCTTGTCGATGAAGGGATAATGACTTTCGGCGTAGTCGAGGCCGGTCATCAGGTCGGTGAAGGGCTTGCCGCCCCAGTCGCCATTCACCCCATCCACGACGGCCTGCCCATAGCCTGTGGACCCGCGCGGATTGATCATGATTACGACGTAGCCATTGGCGGCGAAGAGCTCGGCGTTCCATCGATAGGACCACATGTCGCCCCAATAGCCTTCGGGGCCGCCGTGGATCAGGAATTTGACGGGATATTTCTTGGCGGGATCGAAACCTGGAGGCTTGATCAGGAAGCCTTGGAGCTTGGTCTTGTCGGCGGCGGTGAACCAGAAGGATTCCATCTTAGGCAGGTCGAGTTGAGAGAGCAAAGCGTTGTTTAGATGTGTAATTGGAATTAGAGACACATCATGAACGTGATTGATGCTTGGTTCGTTTGGTGACATGTGAATAGCGTCGCCCATATCAATGCCCACAATCTCGGGCGGTTGATCTACGTTCATGAGGGTCGCGACCACTCCTTTTAAGCTCCTCTCGACCGAGCCCGGACCGGTGGGCTGGGATATTAGGCTAAGGTCGCTGAAGTCCGCTCCCTGGGCTAGTATCCAGGGCTTCTCGTTCCATAGGCCAACGAAATAGATGTCCTGCTCACCATGATTGCCGGCCGTGAAGATTATCTCCTTCGAGCTTGGGTCCCACACAAACTCGTCTACCCACCGATCAAACTTCGGCAACAAATCCTTGATCGTCTTCGCCGCGCGGTCGTAGAGGACGAGCCGGAACTTATCGCTCTCGCAGCCGGCGCGGGCTTGGGAGCGCCAGGCTAGATATTTGCCGTCGGGCGAGTAGGCGGGGTTGAAGTCGCCGCCGAGGGATGTGCTCACTTTCACTGGCTTGGCTGCGGGGTTGGTGAGGTCGAGCGTGAAGATGTCGGCGTTGGTGCTGATGGCGGGCTCGGGGTCGAGGTTTTCGGTGAAGGCCAGCTCTTTGGAGTCGGGCGCGAAGGCGCAGCCGCAACCGGAGCCCATGATCGAAAACGGCGGAACATCGTGGGGATCGTTAGGGGTGAGGTCGCGTGTTGCTCCGGTGTCCACGGAGGCCAGGAAGAGATGGCTGCGCTTGTCGCCGGTGTAGCGGTCCCAGTGGCGATAGAGGAGGTGCGTGAAGATCTGCGCTTTGACCTTGCTGGATGTTAGAGCGGCATCGCGATCTGCGTTGCATTTATCGCCTGTGCCGAAATCGGCGGTCGTGATCGCTGGGCAATCGGGATACACCGCCGAGGTAAAAAGAACGGAGTTCCCGTCGGGCGACCAGATGGCGTTGTCGGCTTCAGTGAAGATGGAGGTGAGGCGCTTGGGATTGCTGGTTGCGCCAGTGGAGGGATCGAAGTCGGCTATCCAAACTTGCCGGCCGCCGTTGCGGCTGCTCTCAAAGAGAATTCGCTTGCCGTCGCGGGCAAACTGCGGGCCGCTGTCATCGGGCTGGGCAACTCCGAGCGGAATGGGGTCGCCGCCTTCGATTTTCTGTAGCCAGAGGTTGGCGATCTTGGTGTTTTGATCCAGGTTGACGGTTGTGACGGAGTAGGCCAGCCACTTGCCGTCTGCGGAGACGGCGGTTTCGCCGAGGCGCTTCATCTTCATCATGTCTTCGAAGGTCATGGGGCGCGGTTTGGTGTCGGCGATGGCTTGCTCGATCATCTGGAAGAGCTGGCCGCGGTCGACGACCTCGACGAAGGGCGCGCCGTTGCCGAAGGCGGTGACTACCCAAATGGTGGGCGTGTGCTGGAGGCCGATGCTGCGGCCAAGGTCGATATCGGCTTTGACTAATGCTGAGAGAGAGCCGTCGGGGTCGATGGCCGTGGGCAGTGTGACTTTGTGGCTGGCGGCGAACTGCTGGGTGAACTGTTGCAGGGCGTCGCGGCTGTTAATGGTGGGCTGCGCGGCGAAGATGGCATCGCGATATTGATTGCCCAGGGCTTCGCCCTTGCCGTCGAACCAGCGGGCGTTGACGGCGGCCGGCATGGCCCAGGCGTGACGGGCGAGTGGGAAGTCGTGACGGACCAGGGGGATTTTGTATTTGGCGGCGGCTTCTTCGAGGAGCGGGTTGGCTCGGGCACAGTCGGGACACTCGAGGTCTTCAAAAACAATGATGGCGACGCGGGCGCCTTCAGGCGGCTGCAGGGCGGTTGAGTCGTGAACCGGAGTCCCGCTCGGCGGCGGAGCGAACTGGGCGTGGAGCGGAACGGATGTTAAGAAAAGAACGGAAAACGAGAGATAAAGAATTGGCTTGCGCATGGTTTGGCCTGTCCGCGGAAGGGAAAAGATCGCTTCGGCGCGAAGGAGAAGTTTACACCGGGCAGGGGTTGAGGCCGCGTGACGGGAGTGGGCGGTTTGAAAGGACTTTCCCCAGGGGCTGAGGATTCATTTGTAAATTGGCTGTTCAGGCAGCACCGATCTGCGGATCGGATGTAATGGCGTGGGTGCCGCAAGCGGCGATGCGCGGGTCAGGAGACCCGCACGACAGCCGGCCTGGAGGCCAGCGCTACCTGCGGACTCGCAGCGGTCGGGCTTTGAGTTAGCAGGCCGGTGGGTACGCGGCAGGCGGGGCCTTATTTGTTTTCGTTGCCGGTGAGGCGGAAGGTAATTGTTCCCCAGAATAAGCGGGCGCGCATTTGCACGGGGAGATGGCGATCGTCGTCGGTATACCAGATCCAGATGTTGCCGCGGTTTTTGACGACGCCGGCATCGGCGGTGGGCTGCACACGCAGGGTTTTGAAAGTGCCGAGGGTGGTCTTTACCTCTTCGCGGCTTTCGACCTTCATGGTGACCGGGACGGTGTGCATGGCGTCGACGACAGGAATGACGAAGGTGTGGCCGAGTTCCATGGGCTGGGAGGCGGCGTAATAGATGCCTGTGAGCAGGTCCGTGAGGCAGCCGGAGATGGGCATTTCAACGTGCTTGGTCTGGCCGGTGACCATGTTCTTTTCGTCGAGGACGGATTTCGCTTGGGCGTAATCCAAACGCAGAGTGGAGTTGATCTGTCGGCGTCCCTCGACGGTCTGCTTATCGAACTCGTAGGTGCAGCCCTTTTCGCGGTCGAAGGTGGACTGGAAGCGGTCGCCGACGTGGAAGATCATGTTGATGGCGCCGATGGTGTCGGCAGTGGCGGTGATGCGCTCGCGGTCGCCGGCTGACTCGAAATGCAGAACGGCGGTCCCGGCGGGAAAGACGCGCCAATCGACGGAGTAGGTGAGGGTTTGGCGCTGGGGAAAGCTGAAGCCCTGGTGAGGCGGGGTGAGCGAAGCAACCTGCTGGGCGTGAGCCATGACGGCCAAGCCTAGAGCCACGAAGGCAAAAGCGAGAGCCATGACGGCCAAAGCAGGGGCGCAACAAGCAGTTGCTGCGGTGGTGGGGCTGTTCACCTTCAGGCAAGGCTCCTTGGAGATCTGGGGAGATCTGGAGAGATTGGAGGATTTGACAATCCCGGCGGGGAGAACCGTTACCGCAGCCCACGCACGAAACCGCCCAGAACCGGCCTCAAGAAAAGCAAGCTGAGGTAAAGCAAAGCGGTCCCTATTGCAGAATTGTACTCGCGGTGGTGGAGGTAAAGCATCAGGGAGAAGCCTGCGGAGGTGGAATTGGTTGCTGGAATGCGTGCCGGGGTGAGGCGGGGAACCAATCTGGGAACGTGGCGGCAATAGGCGTCGAACCCAGGAAAGGCGGCGCGGAGGAAGCGTTCTTCAGAGACGATGACGGGGATGTAGACGAGTGCGAATCCAACGGCCAGGAAGAGCGCAACGGGCCAACTGAGCAAGGCCACGGCAAAGCCGGCGGCGATGAGCATCGAGCCCAGGTAAAGGGGGTTGCGGGTGTGGGCATAGGGGCCGGTGACGGTGAGCTCACGATTCTTCTTCACGTATCCGGCAGCGTAGCCGCGCAGCCAGAGACCAGGCAGGACGAGGGCCAGGCTGCAGGCGACGGCGGCAGGCAAGGGCGGGCGGCGCCAGAGCTCGAACAAGTAGAGCGCGGCGGCAAGAAAGCCCAACGGCACACGGATGCGGCGGGCCATGCGCTGCCAGCGGGCGATCCAGTCTTGGCTCATAGCTTCGGAACTTGCGTTGCCGGGCCGGGTCATGGGGCAGCCTCCGGGGCGAGAAGTTGGTCGGCGGCATGGAGAACGTCTTGCGGCTCGATGGTGAGCAAACCGGCTTCGGGCTCGGCGTAGCGGGTGTGGTCGCGGCGGCTGTTAGGGCTGCGGAGGACTTTGAACCGCGTACCGAATGGGCCGTTGCGGCTGGGGTCGGTGGGTCCATAGATGCCCAGCACCGGGCGGACGAGAGCGCAGGCGAGGTGGAGCGGGCCGGTGTCTCCCGCGACGACGAGGGCGACGCGGCGGGTGAGGGCGATCAACTGTTGAAGAGAGCAGGTGAGGGGAGTGGCCGCGCTGCCAATGGCTTGGAAGATGGCCTCAGCGAGCGGCTGCTCGCCGGGGCCGGCGTTGACGAGGACGCGCAGACCGCGGTCGATGAGGCCTTGCGTGACGGCCGCATACCGATCGGTGGGCCAGCACTTGGCTCCCCAGCCGGCGCCGGGGTTGATGAGGACGGCTTTCTGGTCCGCAGTTGGCGGTAGAATCCCGTTGGCCCAGGTTTCGGCGGCGGGGTCGACGGGAAGCCAAGGGTGGACGGGGCTAAGGTTGTCGCCCACGACGGCTGCGGCGAGCTCGACGTCCTGCTCAATGACGTGCGCACCGCTGGTGGCGATGCGCTCATTAAAGAGCCAGCGTGCGCCCCACTCGCGCGGCGAGGACTCGCCGATGAGCCGCGGAGCGCCCGATATGCGCCCGATGGCGGCGGAACGGATGGCTCCCTGGAAGTCGATGACAGCGTCGTAAGCGCCTGCGCGGAGATCGCGGCGAAGGACCTTGAGCTCGTGGATGGTCTCGCGGCTGAGCGGGGATTCGCCCCACTTTTTGGCGGGAGCGAGGTATAGCCGGTCGATGAGCCGATTGTCGGCCGAGGGGGGCTCGGAATCGGCCGCGTATGCTGGGCCGGCCAGGAGCGGCTGCCAGCGAGGTTCCACAACCCAGTCGATGACCCAGCGGGGATGGGCCAGGCGCAACGCCGTTACCGCGGGCAAGGCATGCAGGATATCTCCCATGGCGCCCAGGCGGACCACAAGCAGGCGGAAGTTGGATTGCGTTTGCAAACTTTGATTTTCTCACAGGGGCGGGTGAGGGTGAGCGGATTCGAGCAGATCGATGAGCCAATCGATGGCTTCATTCTCGTGGTCGATTTCGATGCGGAGATGGGCGGCGGTGAGCGGAAGCGATTCCGGAATTGCAGCGGAGAGCTTGCCGAAGCGGACTAGATCCTTTTCGGTGGCGATCAGGGCCGTTGCGCCTGCCTGTTTGGCTGCGGCGATGAGGCGGGTTACGTCGGCCGGGGTGAAGCGGTGGTGGTCGGGAAAGGCGATGCGAACGGCGATGTGAAGGCCTGCCGACTCGAGACCGGCAAAGAACTGCTCGGGGCGGGCGATGCCGCAGAAGGCGGCTACGGGGCCAGCTTGATGTGCTAGTAGCGCGGGAATTTCCATCTTGCGGTGCAGGCGCCAGACGGGGCCTTGCCAGCCCCAATTGCGGAGTGCGGCTTCTAGTTCCGGAGCATGGTCGGGGGCGGGAATGGCGATGACGGTGGCGCGGAGAGCGGCCTTGCGCGGCTCGCGAAGATTGCCGGCAGGGAGCAAGCCTTCAGCAAGCCAGTCGCGGTGATCGAGAAGCAGAATGTCTACATCGCGATGGAGCTGGCGGTGCTGGAAGCCGTCGTCGAGGATGTGAATTTGCACCTCAGGGGCTAAAGCCCCCGTTGATTCTGCTGACCTTATACCAGGGATGAATCCCTGGCCTACCGCCCGGACGGGCATCTCCGCAGCCTGTAAACTCCCCATTGATTGTGCGGGCTTTGTGTCAGGGCTGAAGCCCTGACCTACCAGACCGGAACCGTTATTTGCTACCGGGCCGGGAGCTTTGTTTTCGAGAGGTTGCTCGGCCTCGGCGAGCTGGCCGGCCGAGAAGCGCTGGCCGGAGACGTAAACGGGGACGCCGGTTTGGCGCGCAATCAACAGCGGCTCATCGCCAAAATCCTCAGCCGTGCCTTCGGGATCGACGCGGACGGGGCGCTGGTCCCGGCGGCCATAACCGCGGGAGAGAACGTCGACGTGCAGGCCGCGGGCATCGAGGGCTTTGGCGAGGGCGATGGTGAGCGGCGTTTTACCAGCGCCGCCAGCGGAGAGATTGCCGACGCTGACGACCGGAAAACGCAGGCGGTTGACGGGCTCGATTCCGGTGCGCAGGCTGAGTTCGCGCAGCAGGAGCGCCAGGCGGTAGGCGGGAACCAGCGGGAGCAGCAGCTTACGCGAGTGGACTGATTGCATTGGACGAACCTCAGCTCAGGGGTTAAAACCCCTTCGTTTTCCGGCCATTTCCGGCACGACTGAAGTCGTGCCCTGATACAAAGCGGTTTTTTGAGACACGCTCTAGGAGCTCTTTCACTGCGCCGGCGCTAAGCGCGGTAGCGCCGCCCAGCCGATTGAAGACTTGCTTGGCGCGCTGGCCCATTGCCAATGCGCCGGCGGGTTCGCGAAGTAGTTCGACAAGAGTGGCGGCCAGGTCTTCTTTGGCGGCGATGCGGAGGGCGTCGTGGGCCAGCAGGTCTTCAGCGATGGCGCGGAAGTTGGCGTAATGCGGGCCCATGACGATGGGAACGGCGAACTGGGCCGGCTCGAGCGGGTTGTGGCCCCCGGTGGGAAAGAGGCTGCCGCCGACGAAGGCGACGGTGGCGAGCGAGTAGACCGAAGCCAGCTCGCCGATGGTATCGAGAAGGACGATTTCGCCGGGGCGGAGCGGCGAGAAGGTGCCGGCCGGCTTCGACTTCCAATCGGAGCGACGGACCCATGTGACGACCGCGTTGTCGAGTAAATCAGCCACGGCGGCGAATCGCTCGGGATGGCGGGGCGCGAGGACCAAAACGAGTTGCGGGTCGGCTGCGAGAAGGCGCGGCCAGACTTGGAGCAGCGCTGACTCTTCGCCGTCGAGGGTGCTGCCGGCAACGATGAGGCGCAGATCGGGAGCCAAGATTTTGAGGAGCCGGGTAGCTTCGGCTTCTTTGTCGACGCGGACATCGAATTTAAGATTTCCGGCGACGGCGATTCGGTCCGGATGGCAGCCGATGGCTTTGAGGCGGACGGCGTCGGTCTCGGTCTGGGCAAGGACGCGCGCGAGCCGCTGCAACAGCGGCCGGAAAAAGAAGCGCACCCGGCGATAGCGGGGCCAGGAACGGTCGGAGATGCGGGCGTTGACGACGGCGACGGGGATTCCGCGGCGGAAGCAGCCGTTCAATAGATTCGGCCAGAATTCCGTTTCGGCGAGGATGAGCATGCGGGGTTGATAGGCGTTGAGGAAAGCGCGGACGGCCCAGGGCAGGTCGAGCGGGCAATAGAAGACGCGGTGGGGACCGAAGCGCTGGCGGGCCAGAGCCTGGCCGGTGCGGGTGGTGGTGGAGATGGCGACGAAGTAGCCGGGGAGGACGGCGTCGAGAGTCTTGATCAGCCTGCTGACGGCAAGGACTTCGCCGACAGAAACGGCGTGGACCCAAATGAGGGGGCGGCCGGCTTTATCGCGCAGTGGGCGAACTCGCCCCAGGCGCTCAAGCAAGCCTTCGCGGTACTTCTCTGTGGTGGCCATTCGCCAGAGCCACCAGGGCGATCCGGCTACGAGGGCCGCGAGCAGCGCGAGATTGTAAAAAAAGAGGGTCATGCGTAACGGAAAAAGCTCTCCCTCGGTCTAACCTTCAAATGATACAGTCGAGCACGATGAGAAGCTTGCGGGCAACTCCGCTGTTAATTTTTTGGCTGGCTTTGCCGGCCGTTGCCATTGACCACACGCCGCCCCCGGTACAACCGGCTACAACGTTTGCCGCGGTTGAGGTTCACGAGGACGAGAAGGTGGCCATCGCCGTGGAACCGTACGACACACGCGCGCGGGAGGCCATATTTCGCGTGGATTATTTGAGCCACGGCGTGATGCCGGTGCGGCTGATCGTGACCAACAACGGCGATCGGCCCATCTCTCTGCGAGATGCGCGGATTCTGTTTCTGACCGCGGCGGGGGACAAGATTCCGGCCGCGGAGCCTGAGGACGTGGAGCGGCTGATGAGCCAGAAGGAGCGGCAGGGCAGCAAGATTCCCATGCCCGGGCCGATTCCGAACATCAAGCTGAAGCCGAAGGCCAGCGACAAGGATGTCGAGGCGGACTTTGACACGTTTGAATATCAGGCGCTGGTGGTGGAGCCGCATACGACGCGGGCGGGATTCCTGTTTTACGATGTCTCCGATCTGGATCACCCGCTGATGGGCGCCAAAATGCACATCGTGAAGCTGCGCAACGCGGACGGAAACGAGCTATTTTATTTTGAGATTCCCTTCGACAAGTACCTGAGGTCGAAGTCGAGCCAGATGAATTAGTGATATTGCATGTGATATGATCGCTCATGCGGCTAGTGCTTGATACATCGGTTCTGGTCGCGGCCACTCGTAGTCAGACCGGCGCATCCAGAGCCTTGGTGAAGGCTGCTCTTGAATTTAGAATTCAATTCTTGATCTCCAACCCGCTCGTCCTGGAATACGAAGCGGTGTTGTCTCGCCCGGAACACTTGCGGGCTTCTGGACTTGGTATTTCTGAAGTTGGAGCGTTGATTGACCAAATCTGTAGCGCAGGCATCGAGGTACGCATGACGCAAGGTTGGCGGCCAAAGTTGCCGGACCCGGACGACGAAATGGTTCTTGGAACTGCAATCAATGGCAAGGCTGATGCGATAGTGACATTCAATCGCGCAGACTTCGTTGGGATTCCGGATGAATTTGGCATTGAGGTCCTATCTCCCATGGACGCACTCAAGAGGATGGAAATCAGATGAGAACCAGCAATTTCGCTCTGCGATTGCAACCGACTCTGCTTGAAGCGGCTCGGAATGTGGCCAAATCGGAAGGGGTTGCCCTCAATCAGTTGATTAACGTGGCAGTTGCGCAGATGATCGCCACACACGAGACCTCAAACTACATCGCACTTCGAGCCAGACGGGCGAATCTTCCCCGGGCTCTGGAGATTCTGAACAGGGCCGGAGCGGGCAATCCTCCAATGCCTGGCGACGAACTGCCGGAGGGATGGAAGAATCGGGGAGCTCCCACTGCGCCGAAGCCGCGAGCGAAAGCGCTCACTCGTAGTAAGTAGCCGTAGTGGTGTCGGTCTCCCAGACGGTGCAGTCTTTCACGCAGACGCGGCCTTTGGTCATCTCGGCGAGTTGCTCGCGGGTCTGGTCGTAAAAATACTTCGCGATGTTTTCGGCGGAGGGGTTGAGCTGTGTGAAGGGCTCAAGGTCGTTGAGCATCTGGTGGTCGATGCGCTCGATGACGGGGCGCAGCACATGCTTGAGCAGCTTGAAGTCGAGCAGCAGGCCGGCCGCGTCCAACTCAGCGCCGACTAGAGTCACCTGGACCTTGTAGTTGTGGCCGTGCGGGTTCTCGCACTTGCCTTTGTAGTTGCGAAGGTAATGGCCTGAGGAAAATCCGGCCTCGACGGTGACTTCAAACATCGGCGTTTGCTCTTGTCCAGTGCGGGAAGGTTCCCTGTTCTGATTTTAGCGGTTCATGCAGCATTGCCGCGCGGAGAAGAAAAGGCTACCGTGCTCAGTCAACTACAATCTCGACCTCGGGAAGAACCGGCGGCGGGCCCTGTGTAAGGTATTGGGCTACGATCCGGGCCAGCGAATGTGGGGTAAGCCGCTCGGATGTTCGCTTCAGTTCGGGCAACGGCCACCAGTGGAATCGGTCGAGGGTTTTTGCCTCGACGGCATCGGAGATGCGCGGCTGAAAGCGCGGTAAATGCACGGCGTGGAACTGTTCGCGTTGACGGAAGCGCCTGCCACCCCAGTTGAAGGTGTGCTGGCGGCGCCAAAGTACAGGACCCATCGTGAAATTCTTGAGGCCAAGTTCTTCCTTCAACTCGCGGCGCAGGCCGTCTTCGGGGGATTCGCCGGGCTCCAGGCCGCCACCTGGAGTGACCCAGAAAGAATCTCCTCCCTCGGGCGGGTGAATGCGGAGCAGAAGAACCTCGTCCTCCGGCGTGAGAAGAATGGCTCGAATGGCCTGGCGCTCAACGATCATAGTACTTGCTCATCTCGGTTTCCTTCTTTTTCTAAGATCGACGATCTGGAGGATGCCAAGTTCTCAGCCGCGCCGCCTGTTTCGAGCGGCTTTGCGTGCCTCTTCGCTGCGCCGGTCGACCTGCTCGAAGAGGTGGCTCAATACGCCGATGAGCGCCGCGGCAAGCCCGCCAAGAAGCAGGAACAAAGCCACGGTGCGCCATAGGGTGCCGTTGGCAGGGAGTCCCGGCTGGAAGCTCGAGGGTACGAGCGACATGCCTGCCGAGGCGAGCGCGAAGAACACGAGCGTTGTGGCGAGGATGTAGAAGTTGCGCGACATAATTCTGGCGTAGAGGGCCACTTCCGATTCTATCGTTGGCTGAGTCTTCTTGACATGCCAATGACATCCTCCTAACCTTGCCTTATGGAACTTCAACTTCCCGAGCGCCAGACCAATCAGCTTGCCAGCCTCTCGGCGCGCACCGGGCGCAGCCCAGACGAGCTAGTTGTGGATGCTGTGGACCGCTTGCTTG
>Ga0326727_10003341_pt1 | contig 51660 bp, 52 predicted proteins | sample MB2enrmetagenome_FD_207643 | JGI IMG/M metagenome (GOLD analysis project Ga0326727, IMG submission 207643) | Lab enriched peat soil microbial communities from McLean, Ithaca, NY, United States - MB29MY | ecosystem: Environmental > Terrestrial > Soil > Wetlands > Peat | place: USA: New York...
AAAGTTCGGGCATGTGATCCCGAATCGTCGCTCTCCATTGCGTGACTTGCGCCGGATGCACCGCATACTCTCGCGCCAATTGCGCGACCGTTTTCAGCCCCACCAGGGCTTCGAATCCTACTTTGGCGTTGAAGGCCGCACTGTGTCGTTTCCGTTTTGCTTTCATAAGTCTGCTCTTTCTTATCTACAGCAAACCAGCAAAAGTCGAACTTTACCCGTGGTCTAAAAATAGGGGTCCACCTCAGGTGTTTGGCATGAATGTGATATCGACGATCCGGGCTTCGCAGAACGGCATTATCCAAAGTTTCCGTCTGTCAACGAACCGCCAATTCAGGTACGTTTGTCGCAGCCCGGCTCAACCTTTGTTTCCTTGAGTGTCACCGGCGCATATTACGGTCATCATTACAAAATTGTGGCTGCTTTTTTCGAACCGCCAGCGTAAAATGAGGAGAGTTGAAATGAACACGCTCTTTACGATTGGCCACTCAAATCATGAGATCGGCACGCTCGTGGAACTGATGCGCCGGCATGGGGTCCAAGCCGTTGCAGACGTCCGTTCGCAGCCCTACAGCGGGCGCTTTCCGCAGTTTAATCAGCCCGTATTGAAACTTGCCCTAAGAGCGAGCGGCATGCGGTATGTGTTCCTGGGGCAGGAGTTGGGCGCCAGACGTGAAGAGGCGTGTTGTTACGTGGAGGGCCAGGCGCGCTACGACCTCGTGGCAAAGACTGATGCGTTTGCCGAAGGCTTGGAGCGTGTCCTCAAAGGACTGAAGAAACATCGTATTGCTTTATTATGTGCGGAGAGAGATCCGTTGACATGCCATCGAGCCATCCTGGTGTGCCGGCATCTCCGCGGAAAAGGCTTTCCAATCAAACACATTCTTGCCGATGGGAGCCTTGAGTCTCATGAAGCAGCGGAGCAACGGTTGCTCGGCATGCAGGGGAAAACGCAGCCATCTTTATTCGCCACTCACGATCAGTTAATGGAACAGGCCTACGACGAGCAGGGATACAAGATTGCATTTCGACAAACCAATTGGGTTTCGGAAGAGGAACTTCAACCGACAGGAAGAACGTGAAAGTTTGCACCATCGGTTTCACCCACAAAAAGGCAGAGGACTTCTTCACCCGGTTGCAGAAGGCCGGCGTGAAGCGCGTGGTTGATGTGCGGCTGAACAATGTTTCGCAACTTGCAGGATTCAGCAAACGCGACGACCTGAAGTACTTTCTGAAGAGCATTCTGGGCATTGACTACGTTCACTCTGCGGCCCTTGCGCCGACACAAGACATCCTTGATGAGTTCAAGAAAAACAAAGGCGACTGGAAAGTTTACGAGGAAAAGTTTCTGCGCTTGATCCAAGAAAGGCAGATCGAGAAGCAAGTTCCCAAGGAAATCATCGAAGACGGCTGTCTGTTGTGTAGTGAAGATAAGCCGCATTTTTGTCATCGGCGACTCGTCGCGGAATACTTGAACAGCAAGTGGGGCAACCTGACCATTCAACACCTGTGATCGAACACCGAGACCTCGGCAGAATTGCGAGGATGATTGAGCGCTTTCCATTTTATTATCGCGTGGGCTTGCTGGTGGGATTGATGGCGGTGGTGGCGGGGGTTGATTTTTGGCGGCACGGACGCGAAGGGTCCAAGTACCGCGAATACGGGTTTGTCTTGATGGCCGGAATGGCGGGCGCCTTGGCCGGATTTGTGAATGACTGGATCACGTCCTCCATTTCGCCGGACTATTTCATCTTGGGCAAAGGGCTGGAGGCGGGGGATGATTTGCGGTTGCGGGCGGGAGTGTTTGGACTGAAAACGGGGTTGTCGGCGGGGATCATCGGCGGCGCAGTCTGCCTTTTCGCCGCCGCGCGGAAGTCCGGTTTCCCGCCGGAGCAGGCGCGCGCGATGCTTCAGGCGCTGTGGATGCCGGTCTTGGGCGCCGTTCTTCTGGGAGTGACGCTGCCGGTCATCGCGGGCGGGTTTGACCCCGTTGGGCTTTCGGCCCGCTTGGATGCGGTGCTCAAGGCGGAACAAATCGCCCGGTTCAGGCTTGTTTGGTGGATTCACACGGGTTTGTACGCGGGGCTGGCGGCGGGCCTGGCGGCGATGATCGTTCGCACAAAGGGCGGGAAGAACGAGAATTGAGGGGCTGGCGGGGCGAATATCAGTCTTTGAGGTGGATGTTTCCGGCTCTTAATCCTAACCTTAATCCGAATGAATCGCCTTTTTGACCATGAAAAACTGGAAGTTTATCAGGAGTCTCTTGCTTTCGTCGCATGGCCGGAACCGTTGATGCAAAAACTCCCCAAAGCGATTGCCGTGCGCGACCAATTGGATCGCGCCAGCACTTCGATGGTTCTGAACCTGGCTGAAGGCAACGGGAAGTTCACCTCGTCTGATCGTTGCCGTCTTTTTGACATTGCGCGCGGCTCCGCTTTGGAGTGTGCGGCGGCGCTGGATGTGCTGGCCTGCCAAGGCCGCTGTGAGTGGACCGTGGTGACCTCTGGGAAAGAGCGACTGCGCGGAGTTGTTTCAATGCTCGTGGGTTTGATCAAAGCCAATTCCGGTTACAGGTTGCAGGAAGGAGATTAGGATTAGGATTAAGATTAAGATTATGATTATGAGCACCCCAAAATGAGCACCCCAAAAAGTCACATGCACCTGCCTTGACAGAGGAGGGACAATGTGGTTAGTCCTTGCGCGAATGAGAGCAAGAAAAGGCTTTACCATCATCATTGCGGCGATGGCTGGCGCGCTGGCGTGGGCGGCCCAAGCGGCGGATTGGACACAGTTCCGCGGCCCAAACCATGACGGCACGTCGCCGGAGAAGATCCTAAGCGCCTGGCCGGCGGCGGGGTTGCCGCAAATCTGGAAGCGCCCGATGCGGGACGGCTTCAGCGCCATCAGCGTTGGGGGCGGCAAGGCCTTCACGCTGGAAGCGCGGGAGATCAACGGGGCGGAGCAGGAGGTGTGCGTGGCGCGGGAGGCCGATTCGGGCAGGGAGTTGTGGGCCGTGCCCCTGGGCATTGCCAAGTATGAAGAGGGCGGCAACTGGGGCACGGAGGACAATAAGGGCGGCGACGGGCCGCGCTCCACGCCGACCTACGACGAGGGCAAGGTCTATACGTATTCTTCCCTGATGGTTTTGCAATGTCTGGAGGCGGCCACGGGCCGGCAGATTTGGGCCTGTAACTTGACGCGCGAACACGCGGGACGGAACATTCATTGGAAAAGCGCGGCTTCGCCCTTGATTGACGGGGGCCTGGTCTTCGTGGCGGGCGGCGGGCCGGGGGAGGCGCTGCTGGCGTTCGACAAGAATGACGGGCGCGTGGTGTGGAAGGGGCAGGACGACCAGATGACACAGTCCACTCCCGTGGCGGCGACCATCCTGGGCACGCGGCAGGTGATTTTTTTCACGCAACGAGGGTTGGTCGCGGTCGTCCCGGCCACGGGCGCCGTGTTGTGGCGTTATCCCTTCCGGTTCTCGACGGCCACCGCCATCTCGCCGGTGGTCTGCGGAGACATCGTCTATTGCTCGGCGGCTTATGGCGTGGGGTCGGGCGCCTGCCGAATCTGCCGGACGGGGGACGGGTTTGAGGCGCAACAGCTCTGGTTCCAGCCGGCGCGCGTGCTGGCCAATCATTGGAGCACGCCTGTCTATAGCCAGGGCTATCTCTACGGCTTATACGGCCAGGCCAAATTCGGCGAGGCCCCGCTGCTCTGCGTGGAAGCGGCCACGGGCAAAATCCGCTGGTCCCACGCCGGCTTCGGTCCGGGAGGCTGCACGTTGGTGGATGGATGCGTCCTGGTCTTGAGCGACGCGGGCGACCTGGTGCTGGTCAAGGCGACGCCCGAAGGCTACCAGGAGGCGGCGCGGAGCCACGTGCTGGCGGGCAAATGCTGGAACGCCGCCGGGGTGAGCAACGGGCGGATTTACGCCCGGAGCACCCGGGAAGGGGTCAGCCTGGACGTTTCGGTGCGATAGAAGGAGTCGTCCGCCGCAATGCGAATGGCACAAGAATTGCAACAAAACCGCTGGATATAAAACCTCGCATTTGCTAGAATGGGTGATCTGAAAACATTGTGTATGCGCGCGCGGATTGCAATCGGCATCGTAGTGGCGGCCTGCCTGGGAGGGCCGTTGGCGATGCGATGCGGGGCGCAGGCCACGTTGATCTGGAACCCGTCACCGGACCCGACGGTGGCCGGTTACAATCTCTGCTGGGGCACCAACAGCGGGAATTACATTTACACGAACGTTTACCCCAGTGGGCAGACCAACGTCACGGTGACCAACCTTTTGACCAATCAGGTTTATTTCTTCGCCGTCCAGGCTTTCGACAGCAATGGGGTGGTCAGTGTGTTTTCCAGCGAGGTGAGTTTCACCAACAGCCCGCCTTTGGGCCCGCCAATTCCGCCGGGCGGCTCCGGATCGGGGACCAACGGCTTGCCTGGCAACACCAACTCTCAATCGCCCGGCAGCGGCAGCGGCAGCGGTTCCGGCGCAGGCTCGTCCACCAATACCACCCAATCGCTCTTCTGGGGCGTGCCGCCGTTGCTGGCGATGGCGGTGAGCAACGGCCAGGCGAATTTGAACATCAGCTCGACGGTTGGGGCCACGCTGATGATCCAAGGCACGACCAACCCGCTGTCGCTGGATTCCTGGACGGGTATAACCAACGTGGCCATTTCCAACATTGCCTCCGTGGCTGAAACCAATGGGGGGGGGCCGCCGCAGGACATCCTGGACGTGGCTTTCGTGCCGGGGACCCAAACGCTGCCGGTGGCGGCGGTCGGTTCCGCGCCGGTCCAGTTTTTCCGTGTGGTCATGCCCTACGATTACATCATCCTGGCCGACCAGGTGCTGCTGGCGACCAACGGCTACACGCCGCGATTGATCGTGGTCAACATGCCGGGGATCGTGTGCGACGACGCTTGCTATGTGAACGAAGCCAGCAGCTTCATCCATTTCAGTTGGACCAACTCCGCCTTGCAATTGGAGCCATCCGGCTCGACCATCCGGCAGATTGCGACGACGCTGGCCAATTCGTTGAATTTGGACTGGACATCGGCCTCGGAGTTCACCTATTCTAACGGTCTGTGCCAGATACTGGCAACTGTCATTGAAACTGAACCGGCATCATCTGATCCTGTCGCGGGGCAAAACCCGCCCAGTTCGCCCATCGTCATCAATTTTTAACATTCCATCGGTCCGCGCGCTATGAAAGAGAACATCGAAAAGCGTGTCATCGGCCTTTTTGTCCTCATGCTGGCCATTCTGGCGTATGTCGCCGTTTCCGCCGTGCATAACATCAAGGAAAGCATCCGGAGCAACGATTGGGTCAACAAAACGCATGACTTCATCATCCAGGTCGGGGACATCCTTACTTACCTCCACGCCGGGGACGCCGCCTTGCGCACCTACCTGATCACGGGCGACGAGCGGGACAAGCAAGCTTACCGGGTGGCCTATTCCACCATGAAGGAGCGGTTCGATATGGCCAAGGACCTGACCCGTTCCGGGGCCGAAGAGGAACCGTTGCACCCGCGGATGGTTGACCTGGGCCTTCTGATCAGCAACCGCATGGAGATGGCCCGTTCCGTCACGGATGCGCGCAAGCAGGCGGGATTGGAGGGGGTGGCCAAGCTCTTCGCCGCCCACCCCGAGCTGGAGTCCATCAATAGAATCGAGCGCACGGTCAATACCATTATTCACACCGAACGGAGCCTATTGTCCGAGCGCGACAAGCAGCAGCATTTGCAGGCGCAGGCGACCAAGACGACGGTGTACACGGGTGTGGCGGTCAATATTGTGCTGGTGCTTTTCGTCTTCTGGCTGATGCGGGACGATCTGGCGGCCCGGCGGCAGGCCGCGCGCGCACTGGAAGAGGCCAACGCGCAACTGGAGGCCAAAGTGCAGGAACGGACCGCCGAACTGGTCAAGACCAACCAGTCCCTCAAGCAGGAGAACCTGGAGCGCCGGTGGTCCTACCAGGCGCTGGACCATCAACTGCGTTACAACCAGCTCATCATCAATTCCATCGCCGAGTTGGTGTTCGTCATCAGCCGCGCCTTGAACATCAGCCGGGTCAACCCCGCCGTGGTTCACCTGACCAGTTGGGAACCGCAGGAGCTGATCGCCCAATCCGTCGAACGAGTTTTGCAACTCCCCCCCGATCCCAATTCCACGCAAAACCCCCTGGCCGCCGCCATGAGGGACGGCCGCGAACTGCAGGAGCGCCCGGCCCAGTTGCTCTGCCGTTCCGGCAAGAGCATAGCGGTCCGTTACAGCCTCATCCCCCTGCACGACCAGGACAAGGTCGTGGGCGGCGTCCTGACCGTGCGCTTGCAGGAGGGGGCGGCGCAGAAAAGTGCATAATCAACCCGCGTTATTGCCATGAAGAAACACATTCTTTCCATTGACGACGAGGCCGACATCCGCGAACTGTTGGAGGAAGCATTGACGATGAGAGGCTACCGTGTCTCGACGGCGGCCGAACCGGAGCTGGCCAAGAAAATTATCAAACAAGACCCGCCCAATCTGATCATCATGGATTTCCAAATCGAGGAAGGCGACGGCTTCGTGCTGATCGAAGATATCAAACGGCTGGGGCCGGACATCCCGATCCTGCTGCTGACGGGGGCGGTTTTTGACCGCACGGTGGTGCGCGACACGATCGAGAAGAAGGTTTCGCGCTACCTGGACAAGACCGCCTCGTTGAGCACCATCGTCTCGGAGATCGAGCGGTTGCTGGGCGACGCTCCAATCGAGCCGGCGGGCGGCTGAAGTTGTGTCCCAACGGAGAATCCTCGTCATTCGCGGCGGCGCGTTGGGGGACTTCATCTTGACCCTGCCCGTCCTGGCCGCCTTGCGCCTCCATTTTCCCTCTCACGCCCTGGAAATCCTCGGCGGCCGGCCCTTCGTCTCGCTGGCGCTGGCCGGCGGCCTGGCCGGCCGCGTTTCCGCGCTGGATTCCCCGGCGCTGGCCGGCTTTTTTGCCCGCGGCGGCTCGTGGCCGGAGGAGATGACGGCGTACTTTGCCGGATTCGAAGTGATCGTCTCGTACCTTTTTGACCCGGAGAGGATTTTTCAGTCCAATGTTTCGCGGTGCGGCCGCGCCCGGTTCATCGCCGGCCCGCACCGGCCCGATCAGTCGCCGGGCTTGCACGCGACGCAAGCGTTGCTGTGCCCCTTGGAGACGCTTGGCATCCGCGGGGCCGACCCGCGTCCGCGGCTCACGTTGCCGGCCCCGGCCCAACGCCCCGCGGACCAGCCTCTGGCCCTTCATCCGGGCAGCGGCGGCGAACGCAAGAACTGGCCCGAATCGAAATGGGCGGAGCTGCTCCGTCGCCTGGCGGCCGAAACCGATTGGAATTTTCTCTTGATTGGCGGCGAGGCGGAAGGGGGGCGGTGCCGGCGTCTGGCCGCCGGGCTGCCGCAAGAGCGGGCGCGTCTGGCCGAGAATCTTCCGCTGGTGGAATTGGCGCGCCTGCTGCAAACCTGCGCCGCCTTCATCGGCCACGATTCCGGCATCACTCATTTGGCCGCCGCGCTGGACCTGCCCGGCTTGGTTCTTTGGGGGCCGTCGTCCGAGGCGGTGTGGCGTCCCGTGAGCGACAAAATGCGGCTGCTGCGCGACGCGCGCGGGCTGGACGAGTTGCCGGTGCAAACGGTGTTGCGGGAAGTCGAACAAGTGATTTTGAACAACTTGCGGCTTGCGAACTCGGTCAGAAGAGAGGTTTCAATAGTCGAACCGCCGTCGAGCAGGAGAAGTCAGGCAGTGACTGAAAGAATGGCCAATATATGAGTGACACCATCGTCTTCAAGGGACAAATCAATGACCCGCCACGGTCTTCCTGGCTTGGGGCGGTTGTCTTGATAGGCATCATCGCCGCTTTGGCGGTGACTCAAGTTCTTTCTGGCTCTTGGAACACCCGGGCAGTTGGCGCCACGATCCTGATGCTGCCTTTGGCCATCGCCTCAAAGAGCATTTACACCGTCCACTGCAACCTCTTGGTGCTCTTTGTGCTTTTCCGTTCCCTGACGAACTTTTTCCCGCATTTTGCCAACTACCCATTCAACTATTTGACGGGCCTGGTTCTCTATGCCTACGCGGTTGTGCTCATACCCGAGTTGCGGGGGACTGTGGGCTGGTTGCGTTTGGGAAAGTTTGGTGCGAAGACTTGGATGCTTTTGGCTGCCATCATCATTGTTTCCGGCGCAGCCTTGATGAATTGGGTTCATGAGGACAATCCCGATCTTTCGCGCTACTCCGGCATGGCGCCCAAACTTCCGCTTTGGGGCACCTTGATTTATGGCCTCGGATTCAGCGCGTTCAATGCGGCGCTGGAGGAAATAACCTGGCGCGGGGTCATGATGGAAGCCCTTGATAGCGCTCTGGGAGCGGGGTATTGGACGCTGATCATCCAGGCTCTTTCGTTCGGTGTGGCTCACTACCGGAGCGGTTTTCCAAATGGAATTGACGGCAGTGTGATGACTTTCGCGTATGGGCTCATATTGGGATTCATCCGGAGGAAATCCCGGGGAATGCTCGCCTGCTGGATGGCGCATGTCGCGGCGGACTCGACGGTTTTTTGCCTGATCGTTTCCTTCATCCATGGATCCGCGAAATGACTTGTGATCCTGTGCTGATGCTGTAGCGAACGCTCGTCGGCTCGAAAAACTCTTTGAAAGGCGCCGAAGAACCTGAAGCCGTTTACCTGGCCTTCCGCGCAAGGTTCCGCCATTTGAATGGGACACGGGCGAGGAGGCGATGCGCTTCGGCAGGCGAAACCGTCGGACTTGCGGCGTGAGCGGGAATCGGATAATTTGCCCTGTGATGCGACAGTCAGCCAGCACGCGAAAGAAGCTCGACTATCCCCTGGAAACAGAGGGCAGCCGCTTGGCCGCCAAGGTCAGGAAATTGGCCAGCAAGCTCACGCCGGAGGACGGGGCGGAGCACCTTCGGCGCGGCATGGCAAAAATTTATGGCAGCCAGCCCAAAGAAATCACTGGCGCTGGACACTAATCTTTTGCTCGACCTCGCCGGGGAGAAGGATTTTGCCCACGAGTTCAAGGAAGAGTTTGCGCTAATTTAACTACGGTCAACAAATGATCTTGTTGCACAAAGGCGGTTGCGGGATCCTGGCCCGGTTTTGCCCCTCGTTCCGGGGGCCGGCCTGTTTCTTCGCCTTGCTGGTCCTGGCGGCCGTCCCTTGCCAGGGGCGGGACGAAGGCCCGGCGGTGCTGCCACCCTCCAAATGGGTGACGCCGAAAACTTTTGCCCGGCCCACGGCCTACGATGCGGTGGATCCGTCGCAAGATTACCGCTGGCTGCTCTCGGAGCGGCAAATCAACGCCCAAACCGATGAGGAGTTCGTTCACGTGGCCCATCAGCCGCTGACCTCGGCGGGCGTGCAGTACGGCTCGCACGTCATGATCCAATACGACCCAATCTGCGAGGCCCTGACGTTTCATTGGGTCAGGCTGTGGCGGGGAACCAACCTCTTGAACCGCCTGGAGCCATCCAAGATCCGCCTCAGCCAGGCAGGGCTTGACACCGAGAACCTCCTTTTCAGTTCCCAGAAGACAGCCATTCTGCTGCTCGACGACGTGCGGGTGGGAGACATTGTGGATTACGCTTACACCATTACGGGCGGCAACCCGGCCCTGAACGGAAAGTTCACCGGCTCGGTGCGGCTCCAGTTCCGGCAGCCGTTGGAACACGAGGCGACCCGCCTGCTCTGGCCGGCCTCGCGGCGGCTTTACATTAAAAACCACCTCACAACCCTTGGGCCGGCGACGGTTCGCAAAGGCAACCTGATCGAGTTCTCGTGGGATTTGCGCAAGGTGCCCGGATTGCACCCCGAACCGCCGATGCCGATCTGGTACGACCCGTATCCCTCCGTGCAGTTAAGCGAGTTCCGCTCCTGGGCGGATGTCAACCGCTGGGCGCTGCGGCTCTTCACCGTGACCAACCCGCCCTCGGCGGACTTGGGGCGCAAGATCAACGAGTGGAGACAATTGGCCGCGCCGGCCGACCGCGTGCTGGCGGCCTTGCGCTTTGTGCAGGAGGAGATTCGCTACCTGGGGATGGAAGACGGCGCTTCGGGCTACGAGCCGGCGCAGCCGTCGCTCGTTTTTTCGCGGCGCTACGGGGATTGCAAAGACAAGACCCTTCTGCTTGTCACCATTCTGCGCGCCCTGAAGGTGGAGGCTTTTCCGGTGCTGGTCAGCACCCGGCGCCGGCAGGAGCTGGCGGAACTGCAACCCTCCGCCACGCTGTTCAATCACGCCATCGTCCAGGTCAACCTGGAGGGCCAAAGCTTCTGGCTGGACCCGACGGCGAGCTACGAGCGGGGCAATTTGACGGAGCGTTCCTGGCTCAACTACGGCTGCGGCCTGCGCGTCGGGCCGGGAGTCACCGCGCTGGCGCCCATCCCGCCGTGTCCCGTCGAGCCGCTCACCACCGTGACCGAGTACCTTAACGTGGGCGATCTGAACCGCGAATCCATCATGAAAATCATCACCGTGGCCGAAGGCCCCGACGCGAACCGTTTGCGCGAACGTTACGCCACCACCCCGCGCGAAGACATCGAACGGGAGAATCTCAACGCCTATGCCCGGCTCTATCCGAGGATCCGCCCCACCGCGCCGTTGCTCTATGACGACGACGAGCGGCAAAACCGCATCCAAATCACCGAGTTTTACGCCGTCCAGGGGATGTGGAACCGCCTGCCCGATGAAGCCTACCACCACTGCCGGATTTACTCCGTCAACGTGGATGACGCGCTGATCAAGCCCGAGGTCTCGTTGCGCACGATGCCATTGGGGATCACGCACCCAGTCCACCAGATTTTTCGCGCCCAAGTCAGCCTGCCGCCTTCGTTGCCCCTCGACACGTCAAGAATAACGATTCGGAATCCGGCCTTTTTCTTTCAAAGGACCGTCGCCCTGAACGGCGCCGGGCTGATCCTTGGCTACGAGTACCGTTCCTGGAGCGACGCCGTGGCGCCCGAAGCCGTGCCGGCCTACGTGCGCGACCTGGATTCCGCCACCGACGCGCTGGGATTCACCGTGACCAGTTTGTGAACGGGAGGCATCTGGCTCTTAATTGCCATGTAACCTCGGCCGGCAAACGTCTCAGGAAGAGACATGAGCAGTGCATCTGAGTCAAAACAGTGTCCGAAATGCGGCGGGCTGATTCCTGCCGAGGCCTCGCAGGGGCTTTGCCCAAAGTGCCTTATGCTGCAGGCCTCCCTCCCCACTGAGGCCGCCGGAGGCCCCTCCGCCAAATCGGCTCCGCCCACCCACGAAGCGCTGGCCGCCGCCTTTCCCCAGCTCGAAATCCTGGAACTGATCGGCCAGGGCGGCATGGGGTTCGTCTTCAAGGCCCGGCAGCTCAAACTGGACCGCCTGGTCGCGCTGAAAATTCTGCCTCAATCTCTGGCCGCGGATCCGGCCTTTGCCGAGCGCTTCACGCGCGAAGGGCGTATGCTGGCCCGGCTCAACCATCCCAACATCGTCACCGTCCACGACTTTGGCCTGGCCCCGAACGGCTTTTTCTACCTCTTGATGGAATATGTTGATGGGGTCAATCTGCGCCAGGCCATGAAGGCGGGCCGGTTCACACCCGCCCAGGCCTTGGCCATTGTGCCCAAAATCTGCGAGGCCCTTCAGTTTGCGCACAACGAAGGCATCCTCCACCGCGACATCAAACCGGAGAACATCCTGCTCGATGCCAAAGGGCGGGTGAAGATTGCCGACTTTGGCATCGCCAAGCTCCTTGGGGAGCGGCGTGCCGAGGCCACGCTGACGGGCGCCGGCGCGACCCTCGGCACGCCCAATTACATGGCGCCGGAACAAATTGAAAATTCAGGCGACGTGGACCATCGGGCGGACATTTATTCCCTCGGTGTCGTCTTTTACGAAATGCTCACGGGCGGGCTGCCCATCGGCCACTTCGCGCTGCCGTCGGAAAAGTCCTACGCCGACCCGCGCCTGGACGACGTGGTCTTGCGCACTTTGGAAAAAGACCGGGAGCGCCGCACTCAAACGGCCGGCGAAGTCAAAACGCAGGTGGAGACCATTGCGGGCAGCGCCGGCGTCCCGCCCCTGCCAGGACAGCCGGTCCCGGCCACTCCCGGACAGGCCTTTGGAAAGCCGGACCGATTCTGGAGACGCATGGCGGTTGGGCTGCTGTTGCTGGTTGTAGCCATGCCCATCGCCTATTTTTCAGTAAGATCGCATCTGGCCCCATCAAGGGCGGCGGTAACCTTGCCAACGGCTCCGGTCCCTCTCGCCGGGGCGAAAGACGAATCCGCGACTCTGGTGATGGATACAGTGCCCTTTGATCTCCGGCGGGTGAACCCGCTTTTTCGCGACAATCTGTTTTGGGAATTCAAGTATCTGGTTCCGGCCGGTCATCTGGCGCAACTCCTGTTTGTGCTCTGGACCAATGGCGTTCCCACGATCAACGCCGGTTTCAGCAGCTATTGCAAAGTCGGCCCGAAGCCGGTCGTTTTGGAAAACGTGCTCATCTCATGCGGGTCGGTTGTGTCTGGGCCTGATGGAGTAACGAATGTGACACAGTGGAACGTATGTCCGGGTTGGGATGGCACTGGATCGGAATGGTTGTCGAATCAGCCGCCTTATCGCAAACTGGAAACGGCTCCGCGCGCCGTTCTTCATTCCGGGCGCCAGGTTGCGATTCGTCTGGCCGAATTCGTTCGGCCCGCCGGCACTGTCAACAACGGCTGGTCTGGCGTGGAGATACGCTTGATTCTCCAACCCCTCCAATCCCCCCCGGTGCGGACCGATCCCAACGAGTTCGATTTCACCAACTATGTGGCCGGCTATGGCCTGGCTGGGGTGTCGGAAGAGTCACTCATAAATCTCATAAAGACACTTCCTTGCGAGCCAACCGCGGCTGAGAATGGCCTGCGCGAACCCATGATCACAAATGTCGGCCTCGCAGGCGTTTCTCCAGAATCCGCAGAATTGCGGGAGGCCAAAGCCCGGCTCGCCCAGCTTCGCACCCAATTCACTGAAACGAACGTGCTGGTTCAGCAGTTGGTCGCGAGAATCAAAGAATTGGAGAACAAGTGACTTGACCTGCAGCGATTCATCTCCGCATCATGCCGCGCTTTCGGCGTTCGTCACCACTCAATGGACGCGGGTGCTGGAGGCACGCGGCGATTCACCGCAAGCCAGGGCCGCCCTGAGCGACTTGTGCGCCGCCTATTACGCGCCGGTCTTGGCCTTCATCCGCCGCAGCGCGCCAGATGAAGACTCCGCCCGCGATCTCACCCAGGAATTCTTTGCCCGCCTCCTGGCCAGACACGGCATGGAGGCCGTCAACCGGCAACAGGGCCGTTTCCGCTCCTATCTTCTCGGCGCTGTCAAAAACTTTCTGGGCGATGTGCGGAAACACGACCAGCGCCTCAAACGCGGCGCGGGCCGCCCGATGGAGTCCGTTGATCCCGGAACCGACACCTCGCCCGGCCTGCAATTGGCCGATGAGCACGCGCGGGCTCCCGACCGTGAGTTCGACCGCAAATGGGCGCTCACGCTGCTGGACCGCGCCCTCGCCGCGCTCGTCCGGGAACACCAGTCCGCCGGGAAGTCCGACCGCTTCGATGCGCTCAAACCCTGGCTGACCGGCGACACGGAAAACATTTGCCAGGCGGACGTCGCCGCCCGGCTGGGCCTGAACGAAGGCGCGGTCAAGGTTGCCATCCACCGCCTGCGCCGCCGCTTTCGTGAAATCATCAAAGATGAAATCGGCCAGACCGTCAGTGAGCCCGGCCAGGTGGAGGAGGAACTGCGATCCCTTTTGGAAGCGCTCGGCTAAGCGTCCATGCAAAACTAATCGAGGTGGCGCCTGAAAGCCCATTCTCGAAGGCCATTGACAATTGGTCATCGAAAATTTGCCATTTGCAATTGAGTCCGGCTTCCCCATCTGCTCAATTTCGCCTTTTTCTTGGCAGCGGGCCGCGTCTGGATTATGGATGGAATCATGAAGGCAACGACTCTGGAGTCTCAAACGCATCGGCGGCCCTGGCTGGCGGCGGGGGCGGCCTGCCTGGCGCTGGCCCTCGGCGCCCACGGCCAAGACCTCGTCCCGTTGATCATCAAACTGCCCGCCGCGGCGTTTGTCGGCACGCCCTCGGCCGCGCCGGTGGACACGACGGTGGATAAACCCAGCGGCAAACCGCGCCCGCCCTTGATGGTGCCGCCCGGCGTGAGCAACGTCGCGCTGCACAAGCCCGTGACCACCAGCGACACCAACCAATTGGCCGAGAACCTGGTCAAGATCACCGATGGCGACAAGGAAGCCAACGAAGAGGGGATAGTGCTGTTGCACAAAGGGGCGCAATGGGTGCAGGTGGATTTGGGTCGGCCGCACGAGATTTACGCCATTGTCGTCTGGCACGCGCATGACGAACCCAAGGTCTATCATGCCGTCGTGGCCCAGGCGGCGGACAACGCGGATTTCACCCAGAACGTCCGCACTCTGTTCAACAACGATCATCGCAACCTGGACAAACTTGGAGTGGGGACCGACCGCGAGTACTTTGAAACCAACGAGGGCAAGCTGATCGAAGGCAAAGGCGCCGTGGCGCGCTACGTCCGGCTTTACTCCGACGGCAGCACCAGCAGCCGCTTGAACGAGTACACCGAGATCGAAGTCTATGGCCGTCCGCCCAAGTGACGGGCATCGTCTAAATGCCCGATGCCTTGACAGGGTGGCAGAATGATGTAGGATTCATCCATGAAGACCGACACGTATCCACTGGCCGTGCCGCCCGATCTGCTCGGGGACGTGCGGCAGGCGTCTCAGGATTTGGGTTTGTCCATGGCGGACATCATGCGGCAAAGCATGAGGCTGGGACTGCCCAAACTACGCGAGCAGTTGTGCCCCGATCCGCTAAAAAACTTGAAGCCATTGTCGAGAGCGGAGTCCCGCCGCTGCTACCAGCAACCGAACCACGAATTTGACGCGCTGGAACATCACCTCGCCGGCTTGCCCACCCCGCTACCGGACGCGGAATGAAAGCGTGGGACATTTACAGTTGGCAGGCTCCCGGTTGGCCCGAGCCGCATCCGGCGGTCATTGTGTCCCACCCCGATCGGGTGGCCAACAAACCGGAGGTGACGGTGATAATGTGCGCCTCGCGAAGAGCCACCCGGCAACCGGAACCCAACGAGGTGATTCTCGACGCGAACGACGGCCTTGATTGGCCGACACTGTGCAAGTGTGACCTGCTCTACACAATTCAAAAAGGGAATCTGATGAATCGGCGCGGGGCAGTCAGCGCCGAGCGCCGGAGGCAGATCATCGCGACGATCAACCGCGTCAATGGTTGGCTTTGAAGCGCTTGCGGCGGCCGAAGGCGACCATCCGAAGATGCAGGGGGAAATTGGGTTTTGGCGTAGTTTCAGTGGAGCTTTGTCGAATTGTATCCGTCCACTCAGCCGTGATCCAAGGGGTGCGTCAGGATTCAAATCCACCCGCCGCGAGAAGTTTCAGAACGGCGCGGGCCTCGCCGCCACGCCAGCCAATGCCCGACACCACAACGGAACTGTCCAGAACCGCGCGCGGTTTAGGCACGACGTTCCTTTTTCACACGCTTCACGATTTTGAGAACGGCGTCCGCCGGTTCCGCTGCTGCGGAACCATCGCCATCAAGCTGCTGAAAACGCTGCAACAGTTCCGCCTGTTCCTTCTCTTGCCGGCTGCGAATGAGGTCGCGAACGACATCGCTTGTGCTGGCAAATCCTGCGGCTTCCCGGCGCGAATTGAGCCAGCCCTTCTGCTCTTCGGACAACGAAATGTTCAGCGTGTCAGCCATGACGACAAAAGGACAGGTTGTTTGATTTTGTCAAGATTCGCCAACGCCATCGGCCTACCCGAATTTGCGCGTCAAACGATCTTTGTGGTAGGCGCGGCGCTGCTCGGCGCTCATGCGCTCGAAGTCCGGCGCGCCGTTTTGACGGACGGGCCAGGTGGACGCGGCGGACCCCGCGGTGGCGCCCAGGGGATTACTGCGGATGGCCACGGTGGCACGGGCAGCGGCGGCGCCGTCGTAGCTCATCGCCGGGTCGGTCAATTCGAGGTCCTTTTCCAGCGGCAATTTGGGCCGGATTTTTTTCCGCTGCAAAACGCCGTGATAAGCGCGGACGGCTTCTTCGGGGGAAACGCGGCCCTCGGTGATCAGCCGCAGGAATTCGATGAAGGCCAGTTGATGCTCGGCGTGGTTGATCTTGCGCCCATAGAGGGCCACGCGCGCGCCGTACTTTTGCGCGTCGTGGAGCAGCTTGAAGGCGTCATAAGTGGTGCCGGCGCTGCCGCCGAGAATGCCGACCACCAGATTGGGATCGTATTGCGCCAGTTCCTCCGTGGCGCGCGGCCCGTGATAAACGATTTTCAGAAAAAGCGGCCGTCCCGCTTCCGTCACCCCGGCCAGGCTGCGCAGGATTTTGTCGTTGATGAATTCGCCCATTTTGGCCGGGGCGACGCGGCCGGGCGTGTTGGGATCGAAAACCTCCAAGAAATAACGGAACCGTTTGCGCTCGGCCTCCTCCCGAAATTCCTTGTAGGCGGCCAGCGTCTGGCGGTCCAGCTCCAGGTTGTTGGCGAAGGTCACGGAGTAGAGGCCCAGATTGGCGCCCGGAATTTCCCCCTCCCGCTGGCATTCGATTTTGCCGCATTGGATGTGGTCAATGGTGGCGGAGCGGAACGGTTGGGCCGGTTCCTGGGTGTAGCATCCGTGCCGCACGGCCCAAACGTCGGTCGCGTCGTTGGCCCGCGCGGCGGGCGTCACAGGCGAACGGCGGAACAAGCCCTCCTTGATCGTCAGTTGTTCGTTGACGTAGGCCGACATGAGCATGATGTCTATCAGACCCTGCTGGACGATTTCGCGGATGATGTCCAGGAACTCCGGCAGGTTGCGGTAGCCGAATTCCTCCCGGGTCCAGACTTCCGGCGAAAAGCTGGCCGGGCGCGCCCCGCGGGCCGAAAGATAGCCGCGCGGCCCGGGCGCGCGCGCGCCGAAGGCCATGTCGGCGTCCTTGGCGTCGGCGATAATAAACTGGCGCGCGCCGCGGCCGGCCTTGATGGCGGCCAGTTTGGCATCAAGCGATTTCATCAGATGGCGGCGCATTGCAAGGCGCAGGCGGCGCAAGAGCCGGCCCTGCCGCCGCCGCCGATGAGGGTCACTTTCATGACGCGGCTCCGGTTGGTAGTTTTGACATGATTTGATCGGTGATGGCCTGGACAAGGGCCTCGGCCTGCTGGTCCAAGCCGGCCTCGTCCATGGGCTTGGGCGGCACGGCGCAGGTCACGCCGGGGCGCCATTCATCGTTGTTGCACAGCTCGCATTCCTTGAGGCCGATTCTGGGGTCTGGGATGCCCAGGGTTTGCTTGATCTTGAGCAGGTCTTGCAGTTGCGTCGGGGAAAAGGTCTTCAGGGGAGCCCCCAGTTGCGAGGCGATGACGATGGTGCGGCAGTAGGCCTCGAGTATCTCCATCTTGAAATAAGCGTCCTCGACGCTGAGATGGCTCCAGGAGACCACGCCGTGATTGGCCATGAGGATGGTGTTGTGCTCGCCGCACAAGTCGGCCACCAGCCGGCCCATCTCCTGCGTGCCGGGGGTGCGGTAGGGCGCGATGGGCACCTTGCCGATGAACACCTCGATTTCGGGGACCATGCACGTCGGCGGCTCCACGCCGGCGACGGCAAAGGCCGTGGCGTGGGGCGGATGGCAATGGACGCTGGCCACCGCGCGCGGCTGGCGCTTCATGATTTGCAGGTGCATCAGGATTTCGCTCGTGCGCTTTTGCTCTCCGGCCAGTTGGTTGCCGTCCAGGTCCACCAGGCATATCTCCTCCGGCTTCATAAAACCTTTGGACACCAGCGTCGGGGTGCAAAGCGCCAGGCCGTCGCCCACGCGCATGACGATGTTGCCGCCGTTGCCGTCAACATAGGCGCGGGCCCAGAGGCGGCGGCCGATGTCGCACATCTGCAGCTTGCGCGCCTGCATCTCCGCCGAGTTGAAAAAGGCCTCGATCTGCGATGACCCGCCGGGGGCGGCGGCGGGTTTGGCGGCCTTGGCGCGCGCGCCGTTGTTCTCCAACTCCCGCAACAGGTCGCGCGCCGACGGCGTCAAGATGGCATCGGCCGGAAGCGAATTGATGTCGCCGCCCTCGCGCAACAAGGCTTCGACTTCTTTGGCGCTGATGATGGTTCTCATGCGAAGCCAGAGAAGACGCCCCGTTGGAGACCGGCGGACTTTATGCGACCGGGTGAAGAATCTCGATCCGCACTACATGCAACGGCGAGGCGTGGACGGTTTCCTCTGGAATCCCGGTGGTTGGATTGGGTTCCACTCCGATTTCCAGCGTGTGTTGGGCGATGAACAGATGATCCCGGTGGGGTATCTCGAATGTTCGGCCGTCGGTGAAAACGATGCGAAAAGGTGTAAACGGTTGCGCGTCGCGGATTTGTTTGATGTCCTCGGGTCTCATAGTTCCATGAGGCTAATCTACGGTTTTTCATGGCAATGGCGAGTAAAAAATGTCGTCCACCAGCGCGGCGTCAATGGCGTCAATGGGCGTCGGCCGATCGAACGGCATGGCCGCTTCGCGGCCTTCGATATAACCAATGGTTTGCCCGACGGCGCCGCCCAGATCATCGTACACCACCAGGCTCGGCTCCTTGCTCAGGGCTGGCAGTTTGGCCGCGCCCGCGAACTCGTCGCGCGTGAACGGACTGACCACCAGCCAGCGCGCGCCGCGCAATTCGTCCACCGTCTTGCTCAGCGTAACCCGGCCGATGACGGTTCCAAGTCTCACGCAAGGCCTCCCGTCTCCGCTTCGTCCACGATGCCGATGACCATCCAGCGCGCGGGGCTTTTGGGGTCGCCGACGGCGACCCGGGCCGCGGCGCCGTCGGAGGAAATGACGACGCGCTCATGCAGGCCCGCCCCGTGCGCGTCAATGGCCACCTGCGGCGCCCCTTCCGGTTGGCCCGTCTGGCTGATGGGCTGGCAGATGAGCAAACGCCATCCCCCAAAGCTCGGATGCTTCCGGGTGGCCACCACGTTGCCTTCGACGCGCGCCAGCATCATAATCAGTAAATGCGGAGGTTATCCACCATCACGCAACGCCGCACGCGCGTGAAGGTCCGCGGGTTGGTCACCCCTTCGCCGGTGGGAGTGGCGATGGAAAAGCTCAGGTACCCTTCGCCCCCCAACCCCAGGCCCGCCATGCACGGGCCGTTCTTGATGAACAAGGTCGTATCCAACGCGCGCCCCATGGCCGTCATGTGCTCGACATTGTGCGAGTGGATGATCGAAGTGTGCTTGTAATTGTGCTCCGCCTCGCGGGCCGCCGCGATTCCCTCCTCCACGCTTTTGACGCGCACGATGGGCAGAAACGGCATCATTTGTTCCTCGACGACAAACGGATGGCGGCGGTCCGTCTCGGCAAAAAGCAACGGGGTCTGGTCCGGCGCCTGTGCGCCCGCGGCCCGCGCCAGGATGGACGCGTCCTTGCCGATGAAATCCCTGTTGACCACCGGTTCAGGGCAGCCGCCGCCTTGCCCTTCCTTGAACAGGAAGGCCGCCTTGGTCAGGCGCTCCAATTGCGCGGGATTGAGGCGGACGGCGCCGTTATTTTCCATTTCGGCCATCAGCTTGTCCGCCATGCTCTCGAGCACGAAGACTTCCTTTTCCCCAATGCAGAGCAAATTGTTATCATAGGCCGCGCCCTGGACGATGGCGCGGGCGGCCCGTTTCATGCAGGCGGTGTCGTCCACCAACACGGGCGGGTTGCCCGGCCCGGCGCAGACGGCCCGTTTGCCCGATTGCATGGCCGCCTTGACCACGCCGGGGCCGCCGGTGACGCAGAGCAGGCGGATGAGTTCGTTGGCGCAGAGCGCCTGGAACGATTCCAAGGTCGGATGCTCGATGATGCAACAAAGGTTCTCGATGCCCGTCTCGCGCGCGATGGCCTGATTGTATGCGTCCACGGCCACCGCCGCGCAACGGGAGGCCGAGGGGTGGGCGTTGAAGACCACGGCGTTGCCGGCCGCTACCATGTTGACAATGTTGCCGCTGAGCGTCGGTATGGAATGCGTCGAAGGGGTGACCGCGCCGATGACCCCGAAGGGGGTGTATTCCTCCAGCGTGATGCCGTGATCGCCGCTGCGGCCGTCGGGCTGGAGCCACTCGACGCCGGGAACGTTCTGGATGATCTTGAGCTTCTCGATCTTATGGTCGAGCCGGCCGATTTTGGTTTCCTCCAATTCAATGCGGCCCCATTCGGCGGCGTTGGACTCCGCCAGGGTCTTGACAATATTGACCACCTTCCGCCGCGCAGCCAAGCCGCCCTGCTGCAGCTTGACGTAAGCCGCCGCCGCCGCCTCGCACGCCGGGCCGGCCTCTTGGAAAACGCCCGATTGGCCCCCGCCCCGGTGCGGGCAACCGCAGTCCGCTTTTGCCGCCGGCGCGGGTGGCGCGGCGCCCGCCGGGGCCGGGCCGAGCCGCCCCAGGACTTCTTCGATGACGTCGCGGATAAGCTGTTCGTTCAGTGCGGCTGACATAATGGATTACGTCTTCCCGCTGTAGATTTCTTTTCCCAGCACGTCCACCGAGTCAACGATGCCGATGATGACGGCGTCAACCGGGGCTTCCTTCAGAGTGGGGGCCATGCGGGCGGAACTGCCCTGGCAAAACATCACCATCTCGCCCACCCCGGCGCCCACGCTGTCCACGGCGACAATCGTGTTGAGGCCGGGCCGGAAGCGGGCGGGGTCCTTTTCATCCACCAGTTGCGGACGAAGCAGCAGGAGCTTGCGCCCGTTCAGGGACGGGTCTTTCTTCGTCGCCACGATGGCCCCTTCGACACGCGCCAGGAACATAATTATTTCCCTTGTGGTTTGCGCGGCAAAACCGTTTCCACGTCCGCGTGGGGCCGCGCGATGACATGCACGCTGACCAGCTCGCCCTTGCTGGCCTTGATCGCCTGTGCGCCGGCGTCGGTCGCCGCCTTGACCGCCGCGACGTCGCCGATGACGACGGCGGTGACCAGGGCGTTGCCGACCTGGGTCATGGGGCCGGCCAGTTCGACGTTGGCCGACTTGAGCATGGCGTCGGTGCCTTCGACCAGGGCGGCGAGGCCGCGGGTTTCCAATAGTCCGATGGCTTGATGTGGCATAGTTTGTCTTTCGTTATAGGTTCAATGATGGGGTTGATGGGTTTGCAAATACCGGCGCGCCTCGCGGGCCACGACCAGTTCTTCGTTGGTGGGAATGACAATGATCTTGACAGGGGAGTCCGCCGCGCTGACGACCGCTTCCCGCGCCGCGACCCGCGCGTTGAGACCGGCATCCAGGACCAGGCCCAATTGATCCAGGTCGCGGCAAATCGCCTCGCGCGCGCCGGGCCGGTTTTCGCCGATCCCGGCCGTAAAGACCAGCGCGTCCAGCCCGTTGAGTTGCAGGTGGAAGGAGCCGATCCAATGCCGCGTGTTGTGGACGAAGACCTCCAGCGCCAGTCTGGCGCGGGCGTTGCCTTGCGCCGCCTGCGTCTCGATGTCGCGGAAGTCGTTGTAGCCGCCGGAAAGCGCCTTGAGGCCCGATTCCTGGCACATCTGCCGCTCCGCTTCCTCCAAAGTCAATCCGGCCGCGCGCATGAGCAGGGGCAGCGCAAACGCGTCCAGGTCGCCGACACGATTGTTGTGCGGCAATCCCGATTGCGGGCTGAGTCCCAAACTGTTGCCGATGGCCACGCCGTTGTGAATGCCCGTCACCGATGAACTGCCGCCCAAGTGGCAGGAAACGACGCGCAAGGCGGGTTGGCGCACCGGAGTTGCGCCGCCGTCAACGTAGAGTTGGCGCGCCCGCTGGGCCACGTCTTCGCGGCAGAGCAATTCGGCGCTTCGCTCGGCGATGTATTTGTGGCTGGCGCCGTGAAAGCCCCAGCGGCGCACGCCGGCCTGATGCCAGGCCTCGGGCACCGCGTAACGCATGGCCGCTTCGGGCGCCCATTGATAGTAGGCCGTCTCGAAGAGCGCCACCAGCGGCACGCCGGGCATCCGTTTGGCAAACACGCGGATGCCCGTGATGTAGGGCGGATTGTGCGCCGGGGCGACGGCGTTGCATTCCTCCATCGCCCGCAGCACCGATTCATCAAGCCGCACACAGCCGTTGATGCCCCGGGCCATGATGGTCTTGAAGCCCACCGCCGCCAAATCGCTTTCCCGCGCAATCCATCCGCCCTGCCGCAGTTCGGCCAGGCATGATTCGATGGCCGGCGCGTAATCCGTCACCCGCTCAATGCCGCCGCGGACCAGCAGACGCTCCTGCCCGCCGGAAAAATCGAACAAACGATATTTCAGCGAGGTTGACCCCAGGTTGGCGACCAGAATCTTCATCCGCCCGCCCGCCTATTGCAGCCATTTGCCCAAGGTGGCCAGTCCCTCGTGCGGACGGGGAATGACTTGCACGCTGACCACCGTGCCCACTTGCGCCGCCGCCGCCGCGCCCGCGTCGGTGGCCGCCTGGACGGCCGCCACGTCGCCGCGGAAAAAGGCCGTCACGTAGCCGCTGCCGATTTCCTTCCAGCCGACAAATTGGACGTTGGCCGCCTTGAGGGCGCAGTCCGCCGCTTCCATCAGCGCGCAGAGGCCCTTTGTTTCGATCATGCCGAGTGCTTCTTGTGCCATAAATAATGTGGGTTGAGGGTTCAATTTCACTTCTTGGCCGCTTCGCCCAAAAACATCTTCATCAAATCCTCGTGCGGCCGGGCCAGGATGTGCGAACCGATCAGTTCCCCCACCTTGCCGGCGGCCTTGGCCCCGGCGTCCACCGCCGCCTTGACGCTGCCGATGTCCCCGGTGGCGATGACGGTGATCAAGCCGCCGCCGATGGGTATGGTCTTGACTAACGTCACATTGGCCGCCTTGACCATGGCGTCGCTGGCTTCGACGCTGCCGACGTAGCCGCGGGTTTCAATCATGCCTAACGCTTCTTGAATCATGTTCTCTCCTGTTGTTTAATTATTATTGACTCTGTTGGCTCATTTCATCAGTTCGCACGGCGTCTCCGGTTGCAAATTGCAGGCGTTGCCTTCGTCGGTGTCAATGTGGACCTCCAGCTTGAAGCCCGGGTCAATGCGCACCAGCATCTTCTCCAAAATCAACCCGCACGCTCCGCCGGTCCGCAACCGCATCTGCTCGCCCGCCTTGACGCCGTAAAATTCCCCGTCGCTGGGGTGCATGTGAACGTGGCGCATGGCGCGGATGACTCCCTCGGGCATCTCGAAAAATCCCTCCGGCCCCATCAACATGCCTCCGCTGGTGCCCTTGATGTCCCCGGAGATGCGCAACGGAATCTCAAACCCCAGGGCGATGGCATCCGTGTAAGCCAGTTCCACCTGGTTGAAATTGCGGCACGGCCCCAATATGCGAAGATTCGAGATGACCCGGCTGCGCGGGCCGATGAGCGTCACCGTCTCCTTGGCGGCAAATTGCCCCTCTTGGTAAAGCCACTTGGCCGGGGTCAAAGTATGCCCCTTGCCGAACAGGATTTCCACCGCCTCCGCCGTCAAATGGCAATGGCGGGCGCTGATGTTGACCACCAACGGGTTGGGGGCCGTCGCCACGCGCGGCAAAGCTTTTCCAAGCCGTTGATAGACAGCCTGTCGCACCCGATGTTCCACCACCGCCCGATGCGGGTTGTTCGCAATGGCAACCATCTTTATGGCGCAAATATCGCAGAAAACATCAATCTGGTCAAGATATTTCTTGCAAAATCTTCCAAAATGTTCCAAAATACGTCAAATGCAACCAGAGGCGCGCCAAAAACGAATCCAGGAATTCCTCAATCGCGTCGAGTTCGCGTCATTGGAGGAGTTGGCGCGCGAGGTTGAAGTTTCCGTCTCCACCGTGCGGCGCGACATTGCGGCGCTGGAATCGGCCGGCGGCTTGCGCCGGACCCACGGCGGGGCGCGCCTGGTCAACCCTCATTCCGACGAATTCACCTTTACCGCGCGCGACACCCATCAATTGGCGGAAAAAGAGGCCATCGGCCGCGCCTGCGCCGAACTCATCCAACCCAACCAGACCGTGATCATAGACGCCGGCACGACGGCCTATCACGTGGCCAAGAACCTGGAATCCAAGTCGCCGCAGATCATCACCAATTCGCTGCCGGTGGCCAATTTCTTCACCGCCGCCAACCGGGTCGAACTGATCCTGTCCGGCGGCGTCATTTATCCGCGCCTGGGCGTTCTGGTAGGGCCGCTGGCGGTGGAGGCCTTTTCAAAAATCCACGCCGACGTGGCGGTCATGAGCGCCGGCGGCATCACCCTGGAGGGCGTGAGCAACTCGCACGGATTGCTCATTGAAATCCAACTGGCCATGATCCGCGCCGCGCAGCGGGTGATTTTTTGTTTTGACAGCACGAAATTCGGGCGGCGCTCCCTCTCGCCGCTTTGCGGATTGGAGCGCATCCACGTCATTGTGGCCGACGCGGGCGCGCCGGCGGAGTTGGTGGCCCAACTGCGCCAGCGCGGCCTGGAAGTGGTCATCGCCCCCGCCGCCGCCGCGTGACCCGCCGGGCGGGTGCTCACTCAGTTCTTTTCAACAGCTACGGGCTGGCGTTATTGTTTGTCCGCAGCCTCCACTTCCAAGAGGCCGAGCCAGTAGCAGGCGAGCGGCGCCGGGACTTTGGCCACGCGAGCGCCGGCGGCTGCCCGGACCAGCGGCATGATGCTGAAGTCATTGATGTCCTTGGTAATCACATAGCCGCGGTCCACTTTGCGGTCGGCGCAGAACTGCTCCAGGCCTTTGAGGTCTCCGGCGCCGGTGGCTTGGGAGCGGTATTTCACCTCGAATGGGACCAGGCGGCCTTCAATGGACGCAATGATGTCCACCTCCTGATCTTTGCGGCCTTTCCAGTAGGAGAAACCGATGCTCTGGCGGTAGTAGCGGGTGAAGACATGGTTGAAGAATGCGGTCTCAACAGCGACGCCCAACGCGGGGGCGTCCTCCAGCAGCGATTTGCCCTTGAGCATGACGCTGGGAGCGATGGCGGCATCCGCCAGGTAAACCTTGTAGCGGGCGCGTAGAACTTCTTTGCCGTAGCCAAAGGGCGGCAGGCGATGGATCAGGTGAGCGGCTTCCAGCAACGCAATAAAATTGTTGGCGGTCGGTTTTTTCACCTCCAGGTTTTTGCACAGATCCGGTATGTCGAGCAAACTGCCATCGTGCATGCAGAGGTAGAGAAACGTCTGCTCCAATTCCAGAACGCGCCGCACCCCGAAAAGGGCAGTCATGTCGCGCTTCAGCACCTTGTCCACGATATCCTCGCGGAGAAGTCTCTGTGCCTGGGGGATGCTCGCCATCAGAGCGCTTTGAGGAAAACCGCCCCGCAAGAGGTATTCGTGGAAATGGCCGACCAAGGGACGGGCATCAGCAGCCACCGCCGCGAAACGGTTGGCAGGCCAGTCGAACAACTGGGCCAGAGACGCCAGCGTGGGCAAACCGGGAGTAGTGACTTGTTTGATCTGGAGGTATTCGTAGAAAGACAGGGTGGCGAGACGAACCGTGTGCCAGCGGCCGACGCCGGACTCCTGGCCCTCCTCGGCCAACGGAGTAGCCGAGCCGGTCACTGCAATCCGGCGGTTCTTGTGGAAATCCACCTGCAGCTTGAGCCAGACTTGCCAGTCTTTGGTGTATTGGATTTCGTCGAGGAATAGATACTCCACACCCTCATGTTCCGGCTCCAGCTCGCGCCAGAGGTTCAAAAGACCGTCCAAGCCGACGAGCTTGAGGAGCGGATGATCAAAAGTGGCGTAAAGGATTTTGGCCGGCGGCACTCCCTTGCCCAGAAGCGCCTGAATCGTTTGCAGGAGCAGAGTGGTTTTGCCGACCTGCCTTGCTCCGCTCAACAGCAACGCCCGGTGTGTCGGAGGCTGGGTCATCCAAGAGAGGACTTCGTGGAAAGCCGCCCGGCGCCAGTCAGGAAGATCAGTGGTCCCGCCGCCGCGCCACCAGGGATTGTATTGACGGAGAACCGCCAAGAGATCAGATGTTGGAGCGATCATAGCGGATAAAATACCCCAATATGAACTTTAAGGCAAGTGTATATTATTAAAAATGAACATTTAGGCTGTTTTGACTTGGTTCGGGCTGCTTTTTTGTCGCCATTCGTGCGAAGCCGTTGGGGTTGGGACAGGCGGATTGGACCTCTTAACCGCCCCGGGCTGCGCAGTGCCACTGAGACTCATGTCGGCGTCTTTGATGACGGTAAATCTTTGGGGTTCATTCCTGCTCCAATTTACGACTGAACGGCCGAAGTGCGAGCGACGGCGGAGCCGATATGACTGCCGCGGCAAACAGGCCGAGCGCGCCGCATACAAGCCAGTATGCTGCGGGGTGCAAGGTGAACAATTTCATTCCGCTCCAAGGGCCGATGATCAGCGCCAGCGCCCACGTCAGCCCGGCGACACCCATGTAGCGGCCTCGCATCTGCGGCGGCGCCAGATTGGCGAGGTAGGCCGAGGCCGTCGGCACCATCGTTATTTCACCCAGCGTGAAAACGATCATGCAGGCCGCCAGCGCCGGAACCGAGCGGGCAAAAGCGTTGAGCGCAAAGCCGATCCCGCCGAGCAAATAACCGACGGCCATGACGCGGCGCGCCGGAAATCTCCGGGTGATCGCGGTCAACGGCAGTTCAAAAAGCACGACCAGCACGCCGTTGAGCGAAACGATCGCGCCATAGGCGGCGGAGGAAAACCCCAGACCCGTCACGTGCAGGCTGAAAGTCGAGCACATTTGAAAAAACACCAGAGCGATGGCGAAATTCGCCAGGAGCAACTGGTGCAGCTTGCGGTCGTGGCGCAGAACGCGCCGCGCCTCATTCCAGCCGGCGTCGTTTTGCGCCCCGCGTGCCGTGCGCGGCATCGCCAGCAGCACCACCAGCCCGAACAATGCCGACGTGGCGGCATCACCCGCGAACAGCCAGAAGTACCCGTAGGCGGCCAGAAAACCGGCCATGGCCGGACCGAACGCGAATCCAGCGTTGAACGCCACCCGCAGCGCGGCAAAGGCCGTGAGCCGCCGGCCGGGCGGCACGACGTCCGCGAGCAACGCCGCGCTGGCGGGACGATAAAACTCATTCGTCAACCCTGTCAACGCGGTCAGCACGATGATCACTGGGAACTGGCGCGCCTGGGAAAGCAGCAGCATCATCGCCGCGCCCGAAAACATCGAGAGCACCATGGTTTCGCGCCGGCCGAGGGTGTCGGCCAGATGTCCGCCCAGCAGCGTGGCCATCAAATTGCCCGCGCCATAAGCGGCAACGGCCAGGCCCGCTTGGCCCACGGTGCAACCCCGGCTGGTCAGATACAGCGTCAGGAAGGGCACCACAAACGCGCCGAACTTGTTCAAAAAGGTGCCCAAGAACAAAATCCACGCCGCTCGCGGCAGCGCCCGCAGGCTTGTGCCCAAGCTCTCCCGCTGCGAGGTCTCGCTCACCGGCGAGCCGGAGGGGGCAAGTTCATTGGCATTCATTTCAAGTTTAAACGCACATTACATCATTTGAAATGGCGCCTGGAGGGAAAAACTCGCCTGGACGGCGGCTCTGATATAAACAAAGGCATGACCTATCAACGAGAAATCCAGGTTCAAACCACCGGCCATAAAGAGATGCACGACCTCACCGACGAGGTGGCCCGGATCGTGAGCGAATCCGGCGTGCGGTCCGGCGTGGTGCATCTTTTCAACGTCGGCAGCACCGCCGCGCTTGGCACCATCGAATTCGAGCCGGGTCTCCAGAAAGACCTGCCAAATATATTGGACAAGCTGTTTCCGCCGAGCCGAAACTACGGCCACGAGCACGCCTGGCACGATGGCAACGGCCATTCCCATTTGCAGGCGACGATGCTTGGCCCTTCGCTCACCGTGCCCATCAGAGACCGCAAACTCGTCCTGGGCACGTGGCAGCAAATCTTTCATCTGGAGTGCGACATCAAACCGCGCCGGCGCACGATTGCGCTCACGGTGATGGGCGACGCGTGACTTAAGGGCCGGCGCAAGGTTTGGGCGGGCCGGACAGGAGACCGAGCCGGCAAGTGTTTCGCATCCTGCGAGGGCCGCTCAAAAATCCGGATGCTCCCTTGACGGAGTTGACTTTCCTCCGGGCGCCATCAATTATCCGTCCTCTAAACATGAGATTATCAAAGTGTTGCGGGCTTGGAATCCTCGTGGCCGCGGCCGTTCTGGCGGGCCGGGCCGCGGCCAGGCCGGTGGATTTTGTCACGGATGTCAAACCGATTCTGGAGATGAACTGCGTGGGCTGCCACAATCCGCAGCGCGCCGAGGAGAACGGCAAATTCCGCCTCGACACCAAGGAGGAGGCCTTCAAGCCGCACAAGAAGGACCAGCGCATCTCCCCCGGCCACCCGGAGGAGAGCGAGGTTTATTCCTTGACCGTACTGCCGCTGAACGATGAAAACCGCATGCCCAAGAAGAGACCGCCGCTGGCCAGGGAGGAGTCCGAAGCCATCCGCCAATGGATCGCCGAAGGCGCCAATTGGCCCGACGGCGTGACGCTCAAGATCGTCATGAAGGCTGATTTCGTCCGCGACATCGAGCCGATTTTGGAACACGGCGGGCCGCTCTCGGACAAAGCCAAAGACATCCTGCGCCTTTGGCTTTCGCAGGGGGCCGCCTGGCCCGCCACGGTCAGCTTTCCCGCCGCCAAGGCCGCGCCGGGCGCACCCGCCCCGCCGGCGGGGCAGATTGATTTTGGCCGCGATGTGGAGCCGATATTCGCTCACGGCGGGCCGCTCACCGATCAGGCCAAGGCCACGTTGCGCCAGTGGGTGGAGCAGGGGGCTCTCTGGCCGGCGGAGGCCAAACTCGGCCCGGCCAAAGGCGGCGCCCAATCCAAGGAAATGGCAGTGGTCGAGGCCATCCGCCGGAACATTCTGGCCACCTGCAAGGAAAACACCCAGGCGGACATGAAGGCTTACACCAATACCATTCCCGGCTCCTCGGTCACTTATGCGATGCTTCCCATCCCCGGAGGCGAGTTCGTCATGGGCAGCCCGGCGACCGAGGCCCATCGCAACGCGGACGAAGGCCCGCAACACCGGGTCGCCATCGAACCCTTCTGGATGGAGAAATGCGAAGTCACCTGGAACGAATTCCAGTTGTTCATGTATCCCGAGGAGGAACGGCCGGTCTCGCCCACCGACGGCACCACCAATTACACCAGCCCCACCGCCGACGCGGTGGCGCGTCCGACCAAACCGTATGTGGAAATGAGCTTTGGCATGGGCAAGGACGGCTATCCGGCCATCAGCATGACGCAGCACGGCTGCAACATCTACTGCGAATGGCTCAGCGCCAAGACCGGCCATTTCTACCGCCTGCCCACCGAGGCGGAGTGGGAATACGCCTGCCGCGCCGGCACCACCACCGCTTATTTCTTCGGCGACGACCCCGCGCAGTTGGGCGATTACGGCTGGTTCGCCGACAACAGCGATTACAAGTATCAGAAGGTCGGGAAAAAGAAGCCCAATCCCTGGGGCCTCTTCGACATGATCGGCAACGTGGATGAATGGACGTTGGACCAATACGCCCCCGATTACTACCAGCAGTTCAAAGAGACGGTGACCGAACCGTGGAACAAATGCGCCAAACCCTACCCGCAAGTGGTGCGCGGCGGTTCCTGGCAGGATGACGCCGACAAATTGCGCAGCGCCTGCCGCCGGGATTCCAGCCCGGACTGGAAGATGCAGGACCCGCAGTTGCCCAAGAGCATCTGGTTCCTGACCGACGCCCAATTCGTCGGCTTCCGCATCATTCGTCCCTTGAAAATTCCATCCGCCGAGGAGATCTACAAGTACTGGCACAGCGGCGTGGAAAAAGATTAGAATTCAGTCCCGTCAACAAACATTGAATAAAAATAAACACCCAATGGTCGAAAACAGCATTCTATGAATACGCAAAATACGCAAAACTCCGCCAGCCCCGAACTGACCCGCCGCACGTTCCTCAAAACGACCTCGACCCTGGCCGCCGCCGCCAGCCTGGCGCCGGGCGTTTTCGCGGCCGGCGACGACACCCTCAAAGTGGCCTTGATCGGCTGCGGCGGCCGTGGCGCCGAGGCCGCCAGCCAGGCCCTCACCACCGCCGGGGCCGTCAAACTGGTCGCCATGGCCGACGTTGACAAAGAGCACTTGGACGCAAAATACGACGCGATAAAGCAGATTCATCCCGACCGCGTGGAGGTGCCGGAGGAGAACAAATTCATCGGCTTCGACGCTTACCAACATGCCATCGCGCTGGCGGACGTGGCCATTTTAACCACCCCGCCCGGATTCCGTCCGAGCCACTTCGAGGAAGCAGTGCGCCAGGGCAAACACGTTTTCATGGAGAAACCGGTGGCGGTGGACGCTCCGGGCATCCGCAAGGTTTTGGCCGCCGCCGAGGATGCCAAGAAGAAGAATCTCAAGGTGGGCGTGGGATTCCAACGCCATCATCAAACGGTGTATTTGGAAACCGTCCAGCGCCTGCATGATGGCGCCATCGGCGACATTGTCTCCATGCGTTGCTATTGGGATACGCCCGGTGTTTGGGTCCATACCCGCAAATCTTTGCAAGAAAAGCTCGGCCGCGCCCCGACCGAGATGGAATACCAGCTCTATGACTGGTATTACTTCCTCTGGCTTTGCGGCGATCACATCGTGGAGCAGCACGTCCACAACCTGGATGTCATCAATTGGGTCAAGAAGGCCCATCCGGTCCGCGCCTGGGGCATGGGCGGACGGGAACTGCGCAGAGGTATTGACCATGGCCAGATCTTTGACCATCACTACGTCGAATTTGAATACGCCGACTCCGAAGCCCTTGGCATGCACAGCCGCCTGAGCAGCCAATGCCGCCACATGGATGGCTGCTGGGAAAACGTCTCCGAGCACGTGCGCGGCACCAAAGGGTCCTGCGACGTCGGCCGCGGGCGCATCGAGGGCGAAAACAAATGGCACTTCACCGGCAAGGGAAATGACCCCTACCAACAGGAGCACAACGATCTCTTCGCCGCCATCCGCAACGACACCCCTTACAACGAAACGGCGCTTTATGGGGCCTACAGCACCATGACCGCCATCCTGGGCCGCATGGCGACCTACTCGGGCGTGGAAGTGGCGTGGGATGACGCCATCAACTCGCAAATTGACACTTTTCCCAAGGCGCTGGGCTGGGACGCCGAGCCGCCGGTCAAACCCGATGCCAACGGACGCTACCCCATTCCGGTTCCCGGCGTGACCAAACCGTTCTAACTTTCCAGGATGGCCAGGGCGGTGGCGTGTTTGCCGGCGTGGCTGAGACTCAGATGCACCACGCGCCCGCCGCGCCCGGCGAGCAACGTCTCGCCTTTGCCGTGGAACACGACGTAGGGCTGGCCGGATTCCTTGCGGCGGATTTCCATGTCTTGCCAGCCCAAGTGCGCGCCGATGCCGGTGCCAAAGGCCTTGGAGATCGCTTCCTTGCCGGCAAAACGCGCGGCCAGAAACGGCCCCGGCGCCGCGTGCGACAGGCAGTAGGCCAATTCGGAGGGGCGCAAGATCCGCTCGATGAAGCGATTGCCAAACCGCCGGCGGGCCGCTTCGACCCGCTCCACTTCGATGATGTCAATGCCGGCGCCGAGGATCATGGATGCGGGCACTGTCAAGTATTTTGTTCGCCCGCCCCGCCCATCAGCAGCAGCATCTCCCGCACGGCGGTCGCCAGCCCCACCACCACGGCGCGGCTGATGATGCTGTGGCCGATGTTCAATTCAACCAGGTGCGGCGTCTGCCGCAGCACGGCCAGGTTCTGGTAGTTCAAGCCGTGCCCGGCGTTGACGCCCAGGCCCAGATCATGCGCTTGACACGCGGCGGCGATCAGCCGCTCCAACTCCGCCGCCCGCTCGCGTTTGCGATGGAAATTTTCCGCAAACGCGCCGGTGTGCAGTTCAACAAACTGGCTGCCGACGCGCGCCGCCGCCTCGATTTGCGCGACCTGCGGCACGATGAACAGGCTCACTTCGATGCCGGCGTCGTTCAGCCGTTTGCGGGTTTCGGCCAGGGAGAGCCAGTGGCCGGCGGCGTCCAGGCCCCCTTCGGTTGTCAGCTCCTCGCGCCGCTCCGGCACGAGGCAGACAATGTCGGGCTTGATCTCCAGGGCGATGGAAACGATCTCCGGGACGTTGGCCATTTCCAGGTTGAGACGGGTTTTGATGACTTGCCGGAGCAGGCGGACATCGCGGTCCTGGATATGGCGGCGGTCTTCGCGCAAGTGCGCGGTGATGCCGTGCGCGCCGGCTGACTCGCAAATCAGGGCCGCCTCGACCGGGTCCGGCTCGCCCTGCGGGCGGCCGCGGTAGCGCGCCTGGCGCAAGGTGGCGACGTGATCAATGTTGACGCCCAGTTTGAGCATAAGAAATTAGTGCGGACGCTGGAAGCTAGGCGCGGTCATTTTTGCCCGCGGCAGCAAGTTGAGGTCAACCGGCCCCATGGGCGCGTCGGCCAGCCAGTGGGAAAGCAGAACCAGCTCGAATCCTGTGAAAACAAAGGCCGAAGTTCGCACCACCGTCAGTTCGGTCGGCGAAGTCCGCGTCACGACCGTGACCGTATTGCCCGTGCTGCCCGTGCCCAGAAGGGGCGTCAATTCGTTAAGCCAGGCGTCGGTGACCAACAGCGGCGAGAGGGGTTTGTCGGCGGTTTGAGACGACTTGGCGGCCTGGGCGGCTTTTAGTTCGCGGGCCGCCTGCTCCCGGGTGGGCGGGGGGTAAATGGGCAGAAGCTCCGTCAGCAGCCGCCATTGCATCAGGCGCAAGCCCGTCATTTCCCAGCCATAATAGACCACATCGTCGCGTCCCTCGAACTGGCTCCACAACTGGTCCGGCGGCGCGGCGTATTTGGAGTCCATCGGAAACACCCTGGCCAGCAGAAAATCTCCGCTCTGGCCGCGGGCTGCCCGGAGCGTGGGAGATGTCAACTGCAAATGAGTCCAGGCCAGTTGCGTGTTGTTTGCCATCCACGTCAACTCAGAGTGATTGCGCGCTTGCAAGATGGGATTCAGGGCGGCGGGCGCGTCGGCTCCCAGCCGGCGCAAGGTGTTGCTGGCGTCGGCGACCGGCCAGGCGGCGTAGGTTTGCAGCGCCATCTCACGCAACGCCCAGCAGAAAACCTGGTTGGTCAACGGATTGGCCTCCAGGCGCGAGACCGTCTGGTCCGGCGCCAGAAAGGCCTCGAGGTCCTGGGCCGCCGCGAAACTTGAGAGCGGACTGCTGACCAAATCCTTGGGAATGCGCCACGGTTGGGAGTGCCAGGGCGCCGGCTCCGGGTAGGAGACGTAGTTGGTGGCATGAAATCTTCCGCCGCCGGCGGTGACATCCACGATGGTCCGCGCCAGCTTGAAGGGGCAGTTGGTCAGCGGCGCCCAGGCCGCCAGCAACGGCCAGTCCACGTCCGCTCCCAGCCAGCTATCTTTCATGACGGGATGGGGCTGGTTGTTCTGGCGGATTTGTTGAAGGTAGTCGGCCCGAACGGCCCGCAAGTCGTCGCCCCGGCCCAGCACCAGCCAGTCGCGCGCCCGGAGCATCCAAAAAGCGTTGTTGGCGGCACGGCTCCAGATTCGGCCCGAGAACCCCTCGGCCGTCAACGGCTCGCCTTTGCCGTGCAGCGCCGTTTCCAGGCTCTTCTGCCAGGCCTGGGCGCCTTTCTCGTCCAACCGCGCGGCCAGGACAAAGTCCATCCGGTTTTTATCGTTCCCCCCAAAACTGCCGTGCGACTCGGCTTGCAGCAAATCGTTGAGCAAGGGCCGCAGCACCTGGGAGGGATTGGCGCGGCGGTCGAATTGGAGGGCGTTCCAAAAGACACCCGTCAGGCGGTCCAGCACCAGGTCCTGGAAGCGGCGGGCGGGCGGAAGGGCGAAAATCTGCCTGGCCGTGTCGAAGTTCGTATTGCCGGCCAGGTTCGCCGCGCCGGCGAAATGGTATTGCAAAGCGACGGCTTCCTGGCCATGGGCGGCCATCGGGCCGCCGGGAAAGAAAGCGGCCGCCAAGGCGGAGGAAAGCGCCGAGAGAAACATATTGCGTATTTGCATAAAGAGCGTTCTTGTCTGCCAAAAATTCGCCGGTTTGGCAAGAGCGGATGAGAGAAATTGATTTTGCCGGTCAAATTGGCTCCCTTCCAGGTCCAAAATCTTGTTTTTGGTTTGATTGGGTTTGATTGACTTTGATCTGCGGTGACGGTTCCGGGAAACCGAGGATGGCACCGGCAAAATTTGCCGCTCTTGAGCGGCTGGATGGCCGATTTGACGCCTTTTCCGTGAAAAGCGCAAAGTGCAACTACCTGCAACTGGCTGCAACTCGGGTCTTGATGCGGCCCTTGAAGGACCCCTTGGCTGGGCGATTGGACGCCTTTCCGTAAAAAACGCCAACTTGCCGTTAGCTGCTCTTAGCTGCTCTTGGCTGCGTTTTTGCACCTTTCGACGGCCTTGGCTGCGGCCTTCCTGGCAGGGGGTTGGATGCGTGAAATCCACGCGCGTTCCAAAGGCCCCTTGCCACAAAGGAGCGGGTTTGTCTCGCCACAGCTTCGGCGACGGCGGAAGCTTTGGCGAAGGCGGAAGCAGACCCCGAGGGACCGCCCCGCTAAACAAGACATGAGGATTTCAACGCAAAGGTGCGAAGACGCCGCGACGCAAAGAGGATGTTCTCCACTCTGCATTCCGCACTTCCCACTTTCCCCGGCCCTTCTGCCGTGCAAAATGTCAAAGAACAGGCGTAAGAGCGTGTCTTGGAAATATCTCGGACGGCCTTGCGGCGGGGCGGGGCGGCTGGCTTCGTTGCTCCTCGGTTACAGATTTCTCTCGAATATGCGCCCTCGTCGCGCCTCGCCATCCACCCCGCCGCGCGCGCAATCCCATTCCAGATCTATTTTCAAAACACGCTCTAAGCGCCGCACAGGGTCCACCTTACCACGGTTTGGTGGGAACGCAACATAAAATAGTGTAAAATATTTCCCGGATGCCCGGTGGCCGCCGCGGCCCGTCAAGTGATAAATCGCGCCCGGATATTGCAGGCGAAGCTTTCGCGCCAGGCCGGAAGTCCGCCCCCTCCCGCCCGCCCTGGCCACCCACAATGTGGCAACGTGAGGAACTTATACTTGCACGACACTGGCACGTCATTTTACGCGATTCCGAGGACTGACCCCTTTGATTATCGTTGTTGATGGCGTTAAGTCGTTGCACCTCGTTCTCAGCTTCTTCCTTGGTCAGCACCACCTCCTTAATCGTAACAATACTTGTCGGTGGCTCCAAGTCCTTCAAAAAACCGTTCAGCCGGACGACTGCAAAACATGCTTTGTGGTTCCTTTTTATGGCGTTCGAGGTAACTATTGGTTGCCGTCTGTTGAAATTTATTTCTTCTCTTCCGGGCCCTCTAAACTCGCGTGAATCTGGCTGAGCAATTCGGATAATCGGCTTCTAGGCCAACCGAGACGGGTTTCAAACTCTTCGACGTCAATTCCGTTGCATACTTCATTAACTGCGTTGTTAATCATTTGCGCTTCGTCGCCTTCAAGCTCCCATACAACGGAGTTCTTATTTATTTGAATTTGTTTCATCACTTTAAACCGTTAAAATATTGAAGCGGATTCGCTGGCACAAAAGCTGTGCCGAAGTCCGAAGCGTTTGGGTTTACGATCACTACTAATCCAGAATTGGCATCATAATAGGCAGTGCGCCCATTTGAAAGTGCTCGCTCCGCAGAAGGATTTTCCATCACACTTTGAATGATGTCCGCAAATTCACTGGTCGTAGCACCATTAAATTGTCCTTCTCCGAGCACATGTTTAGCGTAGGCATGGCCTTTTGAAATGGCATTGGCAACTTTCTCGCATTTTGCTGCTTTGGCTGCCCTGGCTGCTGCCAACAACTCTTCTTCTTCAGCCCCGCCTGGAATCGCCATCATCGCGGCTTGCGCCAAATCTTTCCCCGTGTCTGCCAGCATCTGCTTTGTCGCGTCGGCAGCTTGCTGTCCCGCCCCCGGAAAGGCACTGCCTGGCGTTGCGCCGTTCGCCAATGCCCTGTCCAAAGCGGCGTCGTCAGGATCCACGAGCGGGTTGGCGGGAGCCGGTGTGGGCGCTATCGCCGGCGTCGGATAAAACTGATTTGCAATCGAGTTCCAAATCCCCCAACTCCAAGGATTGTACCAAACAAGGCCGTACGGGTCGATGCGGTTGACGGGACTGTTGCCGACAAATCCGTAAAGGTTGATTCCACCCGCTTCATCGATGGGATCACGATTTAGCCACCGCTGCAAGTGTGGATCGTAGTAGCGATAGAGGTAATAGACCAGGCCGGAGTTTGGATGCGCTTCCTTGCTCGAAAAACGGTAAAGATTGGCGTCGGCCAACAGGCCAGATTTCGAAAGGATATTCCCAAAGGCGTCGTAAAGGTATTTGGCGACGATGGCCTGATAGCCGTTGATCAACATCGTCACGTTCCCATTTCCATCGCTGTGGTAAAACATCGAATTGGAGCTTGAAGGCCCAGGTTGCGTGTTTAAAGTCATGGACAGCAATCCGCCTATCCCGCCCCCGCCTCCAAGGCTGCCGCTGAGATCTTTGCCTCTGGTGTAGGTTGTTGTGGGGAGGTTGTTGATGTCGCGCTCTTGGATGACCTCGTTGCCATCATACACGTAATAAACCTGGTTGGTCCGCACCCAGGCGCCGCCTTGCCACGCGCATTCCTGCCGGATTCTCCGGCGCATTTTCCCGTCGTACGCGAATTGCGAGAGCCATTGGTTGGTCACCCATACCTGTATCAACTGGTTCTCGTCGTCGTAAGCGAAGTTGCGCACCCCGTCGTAGATCAGGTTCCCGTTGCCGTCGTACTGGTAGGTCGTGTTGGTGGCGATGTTCACAGTCACGGTGTTGGTCGCCCGTCGGCCGTAACCGTCCGAGGCAACAGCGGTGTAGGTCGTTGTCAGGGGCATGTTTGGAGCGGCGAACGTCGCGTCGTTGTAATTCGACGCGGCGTTGGTGCCGTTGACGGCCACATTCGTGGCTTGGGATGTTGTGGTGCCCACGACCGTCAAGGTGCCACCGTTGGTGCTGGCTGTCAATTCATTTAACGTGTTGACCTGAAAATTCTCGATCAGCGCGTTGTTCGTCCGATAATTCGGATTCCTGACACATCGGCTAAGGGGTTGGTGTCTCCGTGCAAATTTTTGGCTCAACTTCATTCGATAACCGAGTTTGACAGCAATGACCTCTTTCGCTATTAGGTTGCTGCGGTCAGCAGTTCAATATTGAGCGTCGTCACTTTGACTTCAATCGTGATGGGAATTCCGCCGCTAATAATCAGGCGACCGCTCACGGCATTGAATTTGACTTCATTAACATCGTAGTCGCGCACTTTCTCCGTGTCATTGATGGTCAGAGCTTCGACGTTTTTTATGAGCAACCTGATTCCATCCTTTGAGCCGCCCGTAAGATTCGCTTTCTTTCTTTCCAGATGGAGCACCACAGTCTTCTGGTCCTTGTCAGAAACGACTTGCTCAACATTGAACCAACGGTCGTGAACCAGGTTCAACAAATCCCCGAGTTGAGTTGCACTTGTAATTGTCATGGCGGGAAACCGGGCGTTCCTGGAGGAACAGGTATGCGAAGCGCGCCGCCACTTCCATTCACCCCGGCCTGCCACCAGTTGATTTGCACATGGGGTAGTCGGCCCATCGGCCCAAACTCATGATGAGACCCATGACACGCGATTCGAGTCGAAAGCCCTGCAGCGTCTATAGCAACCGCAGCCGCAGTTGCGGCAGCAGCCGTACCAACAGCCGCCCGAGTTCCATAGTAGGTGAAGGCGTCGGCACTTTGAGTTTGATCGAATATTCCACCATTGTAAGCATCCGCAAGTTCGTTCTGATTACTTGCCTTCACAGCATTCCACATTGATTGTGACGAACTTGACCAACTATCACCAAAAGCACCCCAGGCGCCAGAAAAAGTTCCTGGCCCACCCAGTCCAGCCAAGGCAGCAAGCCCATCGTACCAAGCCAATCCTAAAGGATCTATCTGGTTAATTGGGTTGTTGCGGACAAAGGCGTACAGGTTAATCCCACCCGCTTCCTGGATGGGGTCGCGATTTGGCCACCTTTGCAAATTGGGGTCGTAGTAGCGGTAAAGGTAATAAATCAGTCCGGAGTTGGGATGGGTTTCCTTGCTCGAAAAACGGTACAGGTTGGCTTGAGCGAGGGAGCCGGCGGCGGAGAGGATGTTCCCAAAGGCATCGTAAAGGTACTTGGCGACGATGGCCTGGGAGCCGTTGATCAGCATCGTCACGTTCCCGTTGCCATCGGAGTGGTAATACATTGAATTGGAGTTCAAAGGTCCAGGTTCAACGTTCAAAGTCATGGACAGAAGGCCCCCAATGCCCCCGGCCCCTTTCAAACTGCCGCTGAGGTCTTTGCCTCTGGTGTAGGTCGTCGTGGGCAGGTTGTTGACGTCGCGCTCCTGGATGACCTCGTTGCCATCATAGACGTAATAAACTTGGTTGGTCCGCACCCAAGCGCCGCCTTGCCACGCACATTCCTGACGGATTCTCCGGCGCATCTTCCCGTCGTACGCGAACTGCGACAGCCATTGGTTGGACACCGAGACTTGGATCAACTGGTTCTCGTCATCGTAGGCGAAACTGCGCAGGCCGTCGTTGGTCAGGTTCCCGTTGCCGTCGTACTGGAATGTCGTGTTGGTGGCGATGTTCACCGTGACGGCGTTAGTCGCCCGTCGGCCGTAACTGTCCGAGGCAACAGCGGTGTAGGTCGTTGTCAGAGGCATGTTTGGAGCGGCGAACGTCGCGTCGTTGTAATTCGACGCGGTGTTGGTGACGTTCACCGTCACATTCGTGGCTTGGGACGTCGTGGTGCCCACGACCGTCAATGTGCCACCGTTGGTGTTGGCTGTCAATTCATTGAGCGAATTGACCTGGAAATTCTCGATCAACGCGTTGTTCGTCCGATAGTTCAGGTTGCCGACGGGGTCGTACCCGTAGTGGAGTTGCTCGTTCAAGCGGTTGGTGGTTCCCTCCGCCGCCACATCGCCCACCACCTGGCCAATCGCGTCGTACGTGTAATTGGCGGTATTCTCCCCGCCGCATGCCACCGCCGTCCGTTGGTTGCCGACGTTGTAAGTGTAAACGCTTGAGTCCAAGTTGGTTCCGCCGCTGTTGACCAGCGCCGTGACCGTCATGCGGGCGTTGCCGTCGTAAGCGTTGGTGATGGCGGCGCCATTGGGCAGCGCGATTTTCTGGATCAAGCCGGAGGCCGACGTGATCCCGCCCACACCGGAATTGTACGTGTAGCCGAACGTCCCGGCGGGCGAGGCGGTGGCGTACATGCGGGCGGCAAAGTCGTAACCGTACGTTTGAATCCAATCCGAGGCGTTGGGCTGTTGCAAATCCAGTTTTATCCGCAGCCGGTCGAAGTCGGTGTCCAGCACCAGCCTGCTTTCACAGGGGACTGGTTTTGCGGATGGGTGCCGCCAAATTCGGTCGAGGCATTGTGCTGATCGTGCGGTGATCCTCGCTTAAGAAGCTCGAGCGAGTTCTTTACCCTGCGGAAGCGTTCCAAAGCCGACTGGCAAAGCGGCCCCGATTTATCGGGGCTGCCACTTTGGACAGCAGTCGGCGAGGGCGCCGACTGAAACACGCGGGGGCGCACGTGCTGCCGGAATGTTTCGCGGCCGGCTTAGGCAAGGAGTCGGGTCCGGCGGCGTCCCGCCGCCACTTGACGATGGGCGCACCGGGACGGTGCTGGAACTCGCCGCCGAGGACGGCCGCGCTGCATGGCCCCGGCGGCAGGCTGGCAGGGCGTGACGGTTGAAAAATTTGACTTGCAAAAAATGGCGGGATGGGGTTTATTACGGCATGTAATCGGGCTGTGGCCCGAGGCGTGATAATTGTTGAAGCGCACATGAACATACTCGAACCCGTGAGGGCCGCTTGAGCCGCCCTTTCTCCTCCCGTTCATTTTCTCCGCCCGCCCCGTTCGCGCGTGTCAATGGGAAGATTCGCGCGCGTGAGGTGCGGGTCATTGACGGCGAGCAGAAGAACCTGGGGGTGATGTCCCTGGGGGAGGCGATCACGCTGGCGCGCTCCCAGCAGGTGGATTTGGTGGAGGTCAATCCGAACGCGGCGCCGCCGGTGTGCCGGCTGGTGGATTTCGGCAAATACCGCTACGAACAGGCCAAGCGGGAGAAGGAATCGCGCAAGCACCAGCACGCCAACAAGGTGAAGGAAATCCAGCTCAGCCCGAACATTGACCCGCATGATTTCGCGGTCAAGCTGCAGCACGCGGTGGATTTTCTGTGCGAAGACATGAAGGTGAAGGTGACGTTGCGCTTCCGGGGCCGGGAGATGGCGCACAAAGAATTCGGGTTTCAGCAAGTGGAGAAACTGGTCAAGAGCCTGTTGCCGTTCGGGCATCCGGACGCGCCGGCCAAGCTGGTCGGCAAGGGCATCAACATCATGCTCAGTCCGCTGCCGCGGGCCAAACGGGGGAAGAATCCGCGGGAATCGGGGCTGGCCGGGGAGGTCCCCGCGCCATCCGTGGCGCAGGAGACCGACGCTGAAGAAGTGCGGGAAGAGCGCCCGGCGGAGGCCGCGTTGGACCACAGCAAGGAATTCGGCAACAACGCTTTCGCCAACCTGGAACTCAAGCCGCAGGGCTAGAGCCAGTGGTTAGTGGTTAGTGGCTTACAGGCGGGTGTGGCTGCCGTCGCAGAAGGGTTTGGTTTTGGAATGTTTGCAGGCGCACCAGGCAACGGTCTTGGCGGCAGTGATGTCGGCCTTGACCGGGGCGAATCCGGTGCCCTTGTGGGAGCCGTCGCAGAAGGGCTGGGAAGCCGAGCGGCCGCAGGCGCACCACCAATAAGTGGCGGGTTGGGCCTTTTGCACGATCGGGCTTTTTTGAAAAACAATTGGATCGCTCATGGCCTTCGTTGTAGCGGGGGCGGAAGGCGGAGGCAAATGAAAAATCGCGCGATGAGGCGCAGGGGCGGTGGATTTTACTTTCCAGCAGTCAGGCGAATGACGCGCCTTTCCCAGCCGAGAGCAGCCAGTTCGGGCCTGCGCCGGGCATGAACGCGGGGGGCCAAATTGAGGGAGGGGGGATGGCCTGCACCGTCAACTGCGCCATTTTGGCGCGCCACGGCTTGCAATTGAAGGACATTTTCTCCCTCTGCTTCAACTGCGGCTTTTCTAACATCTTTCATATTTGCCTGACTAAACTGACTTTGAGCGTGTTTTACCGCCTTACTGATAACGGAGCACAATTTATGCCAGAAAACGAGGCGGAATGGTCCGGTTTATTGCAAAGGTTTGCGCTTTAAGGCCTTATGCGCGGTTTCCCTGCTGAGAGCCTCCCATTTCCAAGCGGGAATTTTCCAAAAATGCGTAAAATCTGCCGACTTGGCGTGAAACTTTACAGTGGCGGGTTGTCCGCCGGTTCGGCGATGGCGGCCAGGTCATCCGGGGTATTGGCGGCGTCCACAGCCATTATTTCGGAGCAACTGATGAGCACTCGTTCGAGGCAGGATAGACGGATGGGCCCGGCAAAATATGTCCGTTGAACGGATGGCGGGCGGGTCATTCCTGCCCGTGTGGCCCCTGATCAGGGATGGATTTGGGCGAAAAGCAGGCCAAACCGGCTCTGGCATACCCTCTGCTAACAGGTAATGACCGACGACAAAATCAAGCCGGCGTTCCTGGCGAAGCTGGCGCCCATTCTCGACAACCGGCCGAAGGTCGGATTTGCCTACACGCACATCCATGCGGAGGACAAAGCCGCCGAGGCCGCAAGGCAGGCCGTGCCGTCCGCCGCCGTTGCCGTTTCTCCCGGTGTCCGGCCCAGCCGGCCGCGCCTGCGGATCGTCTATCTGATCAGAAGCATACTCGGGGTGACGGGCGGCAACCAGACCTTGCTGCGTCAAGCAGAAGAAATGCGCCGGCGCGGCCACCAGGTCACCATCGTCACCCATTCGCCCAAGCCGGACTGGTTCCGGTTCCAGACGCGCGTGGTGCAGTCGCCCGCCGGCCAGCCGATGGCGTCGGCCATGCCGCCCAGCGACGTGGTGGTGGCCACGTCTTTCATCACCGCCATTGAGCTGTGCGCGGTCCAAGCCCCGGTCAAGGTCTATTACGCGCAGGGGGACCAGTTCGTGTTTGGGGATGCGACGATGGCGGACACGCCGCAGAACCGGCACCTTCGCCAGTTGTCCCAGGCCTCCTATCTGCTGCCCGGCATCCGGTTTGTGCCCAACTCCAAGACGCTGGCGGAGGCGGTGCAAAGGCTTTGCGCGCGCCGGCCCGACGGCATACTGCCCGTTTGCACCGACCAGACCATCTTCCGGCCCCTGCAACGCCCGGCGGCCGGATCAAGGTATCGTCTGCTGATCGTGGGACCCGATTCGCGCGGCACGGCGGCGGAACCACTGCTTTTTAAAGGGATGCAGGATATTCACGACGCGCTGCAAATCTTAGGGGCCCAGGACCCGCATTTCACGCCGGTGCGCATGTCGAGCACCGCGCCGGACATTTTCTCCCGCGTGCCGTGCAAATTTTACATCACGCCCGGCGACGAGATGAAAACCGCGCTTTACGGCAGGGCGCACATTCACATTTATGCTTCGCATTACGACTCCTGCCCCCGCCCGCCGCAGGAGGCGATGGCGGCGGGCTGCGCGGTGGTCTGCACGGCCACCTCCGGCGCGATGGAGTACTGCCGCGATGGCGAGAATGCCCTCCTGGTTCCCATACGGTCGCCCGCGGCCATTGCGGCGGCGGTCCGGCGCCTGATGCATGATCATCCGTTGCGGGAAAAACTCGTGCAAGGCGGTCTGGCCACGGCCCGCCAATACCCGCGCGAACGCGAATGGAACGAGTGGGAAGACATGCTTTACCGTTTCATGGACGAGGCGGCGAAACCCGCCGGCACAAGCGCCGTTTCCAGCGAACCGGCCAAACCGCCTGGCAAGCCCAATTTGCTCATGAGCCTGGGCCTGGAATTGGTCCGCTCCGGCAACCTGGAAGCCGGCCTGGAGCGCGACTGGGAGGCCTTCCATCTTCTCTCGGCCAGGCCCGCGGCCGAAGTGACGCCCGAAGAGCGGGAAACATTGTTGACGCAATTGACCACGCACCTGATGGCGGCCAAACGGTATGCGGATGTCGTCCACCTGTGGCAGAGTCCCTTTGCCAAAAGCGCCGGCCTGACCGCCTCGCAACATTTCAGCCTGGGCCTGGCCCATATTGAACTCAAACAACCCGCCGAGGCGGCCGAGCAGATGCGCCAATGCCTGGCCAAGCGTCATCGCCCCGCCCTCTGCCCGATCAACCGGGAGATTCTCAAAGCCGGCCCGCAACACTGTCTGGCCCTCTGTTTGACGGCGCTCAAGGAAACCGCCGCCGCCCGCAACGCTTTCGAGGCCGCCCTGACCGACGAACCGTCCTCGCGCCCGGCGCGCTTTGACCTGGCCCGCTTTGAAGCCGCGCAAGGCCGCACGGGCGAGGCCCTCAAACTGTTGCAACAACTGGCCGCGGAGAACCCAGCGGAAGCGCGCGTCTGGGATTTGGGCGGGCAAATCGCCCTCAGCCGGCCCGAACACCTGGAATGGGCGCGGACGTGGACCGGCCAGGCCATCGGGAATTTTCCGGACGACCAGATCCTCTTGCAGCAGCGGGCCGAGGCGCTGCTGCTCAACCAGGACGTGGCGCAAGCTCTGCCCCTGTGGCGGCGCGCGCAGGTCTCCGGCTCGTTGCGGCAGCGAGCGGCGCTCCTGCTCTGCGAACTGCTGACCGGCGACCGGCAACATCAAATCAGCGCCGCCGAAGAACCGGCCATCAGCCAGGAAGTGGTGCAATGGTACCGGCACTGCATCCGCATGGGCGCGCATGGGCTGATCCACCACCTGCACCAGCGCATGGAGACCCTCCGCCTGACCTTGCCCACCTTCGTGCGGGTCTGCGAGGCGGCTCACCGCCAGGTCCGCCAGGCCGCCGCTTGACCCTCACGAGGATTGTGAAAAATCCGGGAGATATTCTGCTGCTGGATTGTGACGGAGAGACTTGGAGCGCGAGCCGCAGCCTGGCGACGGTCAACGCCCCGGTTTTTCGAGTTTTGCGAATCAGCTTGCCGCACGCCGTGCATCTGGCAAAATGAACGCCAGATGGAATGCAACGGACGAGATTTGCAAACTGTGTTTTCTGCCATACGCTGGCAGGGGGCGGCGTTTTTTTGCCGCTCAAGCTGGCAGGATCAGAATACGCTTTCAGATCATCGAGTCGTGAAGCGTTCTGTCAACGTGAGCGCCTGTGAATAAATGGCCGCACCCATAGCTCAATTGGATAGAGCATCTGACTACGGATCAGAAGGTTGAAGGTTCAACTCCTTCTGGGTGCGCCACAGCATCAACGACTTGCGTTCATTGTCTTGACGCACGGGCGAAACGGGCCAGGATGAGGCGCAATCTGACTGCCACGCTTGTGCCGGACACCGGTCCTGGACAAAGGGGTGGTCAGTGGAATCCTAAACAGAAAGGTCAGCACAATGAACACAAAAGAGCAGTTCGCCTTGGCCTTGAGGGTCATCGGTGTGTTGGGTATCATCTACATCGTGCGCTCGTTTGAAAGAAGTTTCTCACCTCCGCTCGGCATTCTAATCGCCCGGCTGGTCTGCGTCATCATCGGGGTTTATTTCATTCGCGGCGCCGCCCTGCTTGTGGACTTCGCTTACCCCGGGGCGACGGCGAAATCACCTGAGAGCGCCAAGACCTGATTGGGTCCGGCGGTGGCGCCGCCAAACTCCGCCGCCAATGACCCCGCGGCGCCGGTCCGCGCCGCCCGCTTTTCAGGGGCTTGCCGGCGCGAACATTTTGGCGGTCATTTTCATGCCGGCGATTTTTGCTTGACGCTGCTTGGCCAGGAACGGCCCAAAGGCGGCCAGTTGTTCCGCTGTCAATATCATTTGTCCCCGGGCGAGAAATTGGCGGTCAAACTCCTCCTCCTCCCGCGCGAACGCGGCGATGTTCTCCCCGCTGAACGTCGCCACGGGATCGGCGGGATTTTGAATGCGCCGGCTCAAGTCGGTGCTCCAGTGGTATTGCGCGCGCGCCTGGCTGACCGCCTGAAGCAGTTGCTCCTGCTGCTGCTCGCTCAAGGCCGCGCCCGTTCTGGCTGACTTGCTCTTGAACATGCCGATCACGAGCCTGTCGGGAAGGCTCTTTTCAAATTGCTCAAACACCTGATAATCCTGCTCGCCGAGAAGCTGTCGGATATCCGCGTCGCAGGCTTCCCTCCCGTTTTTCATTTCCTCGATCAACGCCGCGCGCCGCGCCGCGTCGAGTTTCCCGTTCATCAGCGCCAGGCCTTTGTCCATGTTGACGGCGTTCTTTTTCAGGATCAAATCCTGCAACCGCGCGCGTTGATCCTGGCTCAGGTTGATTTGCGCAAAAACCGGCGCGTAATAGTTGACCATCATTTTGCCCATCATCGGGGCCATCATTTTGGTCGTCAGCGCCAGCGTTTTGAGAAAGAAGCCCCTCATCTCGCCCGGAACCGGAGGAACGCCGGGTTGGTCAAAAAGCGACTCATAATTCTTATCAACTGCCTCTTCCGCCCGCAGCGCGAGGCCGCGTTTCTTCACGTAAATCACCGCGAATACGGCGTACACCACCATGGCCGCCAGAAGGCTAAGCCCCATATTCCGCAGCCACGGGCTGTGATGAAGCAAGAGACCAGCTCCGACGGGGTTAAGAAAAAGGACGAGACCGCCTCCGAGCAGCGCGGATCCAAAGGTAATCGCCGGCAGAAGAATGATCGGATGCCGAAGAGATGCCGGAACCCACGAGGACTTGAAGCCCGGCATGGATTTTAAACTCAGCATATTTTGAAACCTGCGAAAAGCCCAAAGAATGATCATCGCTTCGCCTGCGGTTATTACCGCGCAACGGATCCAATGCTGTTTCCAAGGCAGCCCGATGCTCCCAAACACAAACATAATGAGGAAGGGGATGATGAGCCTCACCGTCTTCCGAAGCGCCTTGCGGTCGGTTTCCTTTCCCGGCCCGCTCCAGCCCGCGTCGGCCCAAGTGCCTTCCTCCATCACGATTTCCATTCGCCGCTTGCCCAGGTGATCAAACATCACCACGCCATTGACGAGGTTGGCAAGAAGGAGCAGCGCCAGGCCGATGCCCAACGCCAGCGGGTGTTGGGAAAGTCTTGGGAGACAATAAAAGGTGGCGCCCATGGACAGCACGAAAAAGGCGATCTGGAACCACGCCGTCCGCACCAGCAGCCGCCGTTCGGGCGGCGATTTGGTTTCATCCACCGCGTTCTTCCAGGAAAACAGCATTGCGCCCAGCATCGCGGCCAAACTGCCCAGCGCGGCCAGGGAAAAGGCGCTTTTGGCCCCGGCCCCGCCCTTGGCCGCCGCCACGCCGAGGGACGCCGCCTTGGCCGAAGTGACGGCGAAGGGCAGCGCGGCCACCACCGCCACGGTAAAGGCCGTTCCCGGCGCGGTCTTTTGCAGCGCGCCTTCCACAAAAGCCAGCACTTCCTCCTGCAAGAGTTTCCGGCCGCGCGCCAGCCGTTGTCGGACCGCATCCTCTGTCAGCTCCAACTCTTGCGCGACGGCCTCGACCGATTGCTGTTCCCGATAAAACAGCACCAGCGGTTCGCGGTAGGTTTCCGGAATCCGTTCCAGCGCCCGCCACAGGATTTCAGCCTCCTCCCGGCTGATGGCCCGCTCTCCGGGCAACGGCTCCGGGGAACGCGGCTCGGCAATGTCCTCCAGCGCCTCGGCGCGATGGCTCGGCTCCCGCCCCTGCGTGCGCAGGGAATTGTGGATGAGATTGCGCGCGATGCCGCAAAGCCAGGAACGCAGCTTGGCCGGTTCGCGCAAATCGGCCAGATGCTTCCACGCGGCGATAAAGGTCTCCTGCGCCAGGTCCTCGCTTTGCGTCAAACTGCCGGTGGCGCTGTAAGCCAGCGCGCAGACCAGCGCCTGGTGGCGCGTGACGATTTGTCCGAAGGCCTCGCGGTTTCCCCCAAGGCTGGCGTTGACCAACTCCTCGTCTCCACTGGCGGCCGGCGGCGTCATTCGACTTGTCATCATATCGCCATGACCGTGGTTGAAAAGCCCGCAGACGTGACAAAGTTTCTTCAGATTTCATCTCCGCCGAGCACGGCAATACCGAGGCCGTCGGGATTGGCCGTTCGCAGGAGGGGGCCTCAGCGACAAAAAACTTGGGGACCAGCGGTTTGGCGTTGATCAGTGTGCGTCAGGTCCATCGCCGTCACCCGAAAATGCTCCCGTTCCAGCCCCAGTGGCTGGCTTGGACATCGGTGAAGCTGAGGTAAATGCGATTTGGCGGGACTCCGAGAGAATCGTGCAACAACTGGCAGACCTTCTGTGAGAGCTTGCGGTTCACGTCGCCGGTCAACCCGCCAATGCTCCGGACGTCCACAAAGGCCGCGTCACCCGGACTGCCGGACATCTGCATGGCGGCCTGGCTGGCGGCCACCATGACGTATTGCTGCGGTTTGCCAATGGTTTCGGCGACGGTTTTGGACAGAGACGCCAGCAGGGCTTGCCGCTTATCCTCAGGGAGGACAACTGTAGTTTCAAGTTTTAATAGTGGCATAATCAATAGGATCTAATTTTGAATGGGCGTGAACAAAACGGCCGATCCGCGTTTTTCCTGCCGGAAATTGTGCTCGGCACATAGCTTGTCGCAAATCCTTTCTTCATTCTGGCCGCAAACATGGTCCAACCGAAATGGCATCCGCTTGGATGCAAACTCACGACACTGCTCCACCCATCCGGGGTGCTCTGTTGATGTCCAATTCATAAAACCAAGCGCGCCAGCATACAACGCGGGGTTTTCGGCCACAAGAGCGCAGTCGAACTCAGCCGTGCCAAAGGCGCATCTTAATTTCTAAGCGCCGCTGGGCAAACGGCTTGGTCGGAACCCTGTCCGCCAAATATTGGCAGGGGTGAATCGGAGGTGTTTAAAAACTGCGATGGGACCTTTTGAAATGATGGCCAAGGACATTGCCTCCACGGTGAATCGGAGGTGTTCAAAAACTACGATGGGACCATCTGACAGATTTGGAGCAGACTATAAATTGGCGCTACCCACATTGCGGCTTTCAATGTGGGTAGCGCCAATTTTAAGCCCATCTTCTGCTTCTGTCGAGAAAAATGTGCAAACTTGTGTTTCGAGCGCAAGGGGACCGCTTTCAAAGGTTGGTTTTGACACCGTGTGGTCGGTCAATATGATGCAGTTGCCTATGAACTCTAAAATATTCTTTCTCGGCGCCGCTGCCCTGTCTGTTTTGGTGAAGTTTGACGGGCAGGCTCAAGACATGGCCTCACTGGAGCAGCTCCAGCCGGTGCCGTTCACCGCGGTGAAAATCACCGACTCGTTCTGGTCGGCGCGGCAGGAAACCAACCGCATCGCCAGCATTCCGGTCAGCCTGGACAATCTGGAGAAGGCCGGGAATCTGGAAAATTTCCGATTGGCGGCTCGCGGCGCGACCAACGGGTTTCGCGGCCCGGTGTTCATGGACTCGGATGTTTACAAAGCCATCGAAGCCGCCTCATTTTCACTGGCGACGCATCCGGACTCGGGACTCGAAGCGCGGCTGGATGACATCATCCTGCTCATCGCCGGCGCGCAGCAGCCGGATGGTTATCTTGACACTTACTTCATTGTCAAAGAACCGGGGCGGCGCTGGACGAACCTGCGCGACTGCCATGAACTTTATTGCGCCGGCCATCTCATCGAGGCCGCCGTGGCCTATTTTCAGGCGACGGGCAAAAGAAATTTTCTTGCCGTGGCCGTCAAGCTGGCGGACCAGATTAATTCGGTTTTTGGGCCGGAACCAAAACGGCTGGGCTATCCCGGCCATCCGGAAATTGAGCTGGCGCTGGTGAAACTCTGGCGGGCCGCCGGCGAACAACGCTATTTCAATCTGGCGAGATTCTTCGTCGAAAACCGCGGACGCCATTACTTTGCCCAGGAGCATCACACACCGCCCGAAGAATACGATGGCACCTACTGGCTGGATGACGCGCCGATTTTCGCCCACGAAAAAATCAAGGGCCATGCCGTGCGCGCGGCCTATTTGATGAGCGGCGCCACGGACGTGGCGGCGCAGACCGGCGACGAACGGTTGCTGGCGATGCTGGACCGTGTCTGGCGCAACACGACCGGGAAAAACATGTATCTCACCGGCGGCATCGGGCCGAGCGGGCAGAACGAAGGCTTCACGGTGGATTACGATTTGCCCAATCTGACGGCTTATCAGGAAACCTGCGCCACCGTCGCGCTGGCGCAGTGGGCCAGCCGCATGGGGCTGCTTTACGGCGACGCGAAATATGCCGATGTCCTCGAGCGCGGGCTTTACAACGGCCTGCTGGCGGGCGTTTCGCAGGACGGCAAAAAGTTTTTCTACGTCAATCCGCTGGAAAGCGCCGGCGACCATCACCGGCAGGAGTGGTTCGGCTGCGCCTGTTGCCCGCCGAACGCCGCGCGCACCATTGCCGCGCTGGGCGGCTATGCCTGCGCGACCGGCTCAAATTCCATCTGGGTGAATCTTTACGTCCAAGGGCGGATGGAAACGCAAGTCGGCGGACAACAAATCCGGCTCGACGTGCAGACGGATTATCCCTGGGACGGCAAGGTGGTCTTGAAACCGCGGTTGAAATCAATCGCTGATTTTGCCTTGCGCCTGCGCGTGCCGGGTTGGTGCGAAGGCGCGACTGTGAGCGTGAACGGCAGAGACATTTCCGCCCCTGAGATCGAGCGAGGCTATTTCGTCCTGTCGCGCCGGTGGAAAAATGGCGACGCTGTGGAACTGAATCTGCCCATGCCGGTCCAGCGCGTTGCGGCCAACCCGAATGTCGCCGCCGATCGCGGGTTGCTGGCGATTCAACGCGGCCCGCTTGTTTATTGCGTCGAACAATGCGACCAGAGGGCGCCGGTCACATCGCTGGTCTTGCCGGCGGACGCGGCATTGAGAGTTGAGAAATCAAAATTATTTGGCGGCATTGTGGTGATTCGCGGTCTTGGAGAACAGACGGGAAATTCAGATTGGAGCCACGCGCTTTATCAACGCGCGGTTGTTTCTTCCAAACGCACTGAGATCACTGCCGTTCCCTATTGCGTGTGGGACAATCGGCGTGCTGGCCCGATGAAAGTCTGGCTGCCAGTTGGACCAGCTTCGCCATAGGCTGTTGTTGAGCCACGCCTCGGCTGCCTTCCAAATCTCGAATTGGGCCACACACCCGCCGGCATCGGGGTCGGTTGTAAACGGGCGAGCGGCAGGGTCGGAAATATCTGCGTTTTAACTGGCATATAACAGACATCTTGCTAAACTTGTTGGCATGTTTCATCCAATGTACAGAATTACGCCCGCGATTACGAAGGCGCTCATGTCCGTTGAAGCGGATCGCCAAGTGGTCTCAGATTTGCCAATTGATGTCACGGTGCTGGCAAGCCTGCGCGAGACGGCGCGGTTGGTCTCGACCCATTATTCAACGCAGATCGAGGGCAATCGGCTCACACAGGGGCAGGTGAAAGAGGCTGTTGCGGGCGCGCGCTTTCCGGGAAAGGAACGCGACGAACTGGAAGTGCGCCATCATTACCGCGCCCTGAAAGAAATGGAGAAGCTGGCCGCCGACGAAAGCCCCCTGACGGAAGGACAACTGCGACGGCTTCATGGTCTGGTGATGACGGGACAGTCGAAGCCGACACCTTATCGCGACGGCCAGAACGTCATTCGCAATAGCCGGACCAGGGAGATCGTATATATGCCGCCAGAAGCCAAAGTGGTTCCGGGTCTCATGTCGGATTTGGTGAGGTGGATCAACCAAGAGCTTCACGAGGGGGCATTGCCCGTGCCGCTTATTGCCGGCCTGGCGCATTATCAGTTCGCCACAATTCACCCCTACTACGACGGAAATGGCCGGACAGCAAGGCTGCTGGCCAATCTGATTCTGCACAAGGCAGGTTACGGTCTGAAAGGCATCTATTCTCTCGATGAATACTATGCGCGGAATCTTGCGGGATATTACGCCGGGCTGACGATTGGGCCTTCGCACAATTACCACCTGGGGCGCGCGGAAGCTGACATGACGGGGTTCCTGGACTTTTTCTGCGTGGGAATGGCGGAGGCCTTCAGCGCCGTGCGCGCTCAGGCGGCAAAGGCGGCGAATCGTGGCGCTCAGGATCGGAGCGGTCTCCTGCGCAAGCTTGATCCGCGCGAACGGCGGCTGCTGGAACTTTTCCGTCGGAATGGGACAGCGACCGCGGCGGAAATCGCGAGCCACCTCAAGTTGAGCCACCGCACAGTTGTTGGGTTGTGTCGGTCCTGGTTGAAAGCAGGTTTTTTGGAGCTACAGAATCGGTCGCGCAAGAACCGCGCCTATCGCTTGGGGGACGCCTACGTTATCCTGATCGGATGACAAAGCACGCATCGAGCAATTATACATAATCTTTTTTACGCGGGGTTGTGGAAACAGTGAAAAACCGGGAGCCAA
>Ga0326727_10003342_pt1 | contig 51655 bp, 43 predicted proteins | sample MB2enrmetagenome_FD_207643 | JGI IMG/M metagenome (GOLD analysis project Ga0326727, IMG submission 207643) | Lab enriched peat soil microbial communities from McLean, Ithaca, NY, United States - MB29MY | ecosystem: Environmental > Terrestrial > Soil > Wetlands > Peat | place: USA: New York...
TCCTTCTCAGGGCAGAGTCCCGAGGTTCACGGTGAGACCCCGTGACGCGAGTCGACGGCAGAACTGTTCGGCCGGCGCTATGGGCGATATCCCTTGGTAAGGGATATTTGTCTATATTTTAGGAACGTCTGGCGTGTCTTTGAGTCCACTGGATACGAGATCCCGGAACGACCGACAAAAGATGGACAGTCGAAAGCCATATTTAGTCAAAGACAAGAAAAAGGTTGTTGCCGTTTCAACCAAGCCACAGACGGCAGTAGACAATCTGTTGCGCCTTGAACCGCTAGGTCAGGACATGCCGCAGGAATTCCTATTTTCCCCGCACCCGGAAGCCTGCCTGCTCAAGGCGACTTACATCGAGGCCTCCCGTTTGCCCCTTCTTTTCACACTTTCCCTGCTTTTGCCGCGGCGTGACTCCCCCTTCCGCTTCACGAATGGAGAGGGCGATCCGCTTTCTCTCCACGTCGACCGTAAGAACCTTCACCTTGACCAGCTGGCCTACCCGGACTGCCTCGTTTGGGTCCTTTATAAAGCGATCCGCTAGGTGGCTTACGTGGACCAGGCCGTCCTGGTGTACGCCTATGTCGACAAAAGCCCCGAAAGCGGTCACGTTTGTCACAACTCCCTGCAGGACCATTCCATCCTTCAGGTCTGTTATCCCCCGTACGTCATCCCGGAAGGCGGCAGCCTGGAACTCCCGCCGCGGATCGCGCCCCGGTTTTTTCAGCTCGTTGAGGATATCTCTCAGGGTAGGGAGGCCCACAGCCTCGGTCACATAGCGGGATAGGTCGATTCGGTCGACGAGTGCCGGATCCGTAACAAGATCCGCCAAGGAAACTCCCACGTCTACAGCCATTGTCTCAACCACCGGGTAGCGCTCGGGGTGGACAGCGGTATTGTCAAGGGGGTGGGTTCCTCCCCTGATACGAAGGAAGCCCGCAGACTGTTCAAAGGCCTTGGCGCCGAAGCGTGCGACATCCAGCAGTTCCTTCCGTGAAGAAAATTTGCCGTGCTCGTCCCTATGGCGAACGATAGTCTTGGCCAGGGACGGTCCGACCCCGGAAACGTAGGAGAGGAGAGCCCATGACGCAGTATTCAGATCGACCCCAACGAAGTTCACGCACGATTCCACCACTGCGTCCAGCGACTTCTTCAACTGGGTCTGGTTGACGTCATGCTGGTATTGACCGACGCCGATGCTCTTGGGATCGACTTTGACCAACTCGGCCAGGGGGTCCTGGAGACGCCTGGCAATGGAGATGGCGCCCCGTACCGTGAGATCCAGTTCCGGGAATTCCTCACGGGCAATCTCGGAAGCCGAATAGACGCTCGCTCCCGCCTCGCTCACCATCACTATCTGAATATGCTTGCCGTAGTCCGTAAGCGCATCGCGTACAACCTGTTCCGTTTCCCTCCCGGCGGTGCCGTTACCAACGGCTATCATCTCGCAGTCATGTGTATTTACGAACCGGAGTATATCCTTTTTTGCCGTGATGGATTTCCCTTCGCCGGTGTGGGGATAAATAGTGGCATTATCCAGGAACCGGCCGGTCCCGTCCACTGCCGCAAGCTTGCAGCCGGTCCGCAGACCCGGGTCGATGCCAAGGACCCTCTTTTCCCCTGCCGGAGGGGCCAGGAGCAGGTTTCTGAGGTTATCGGAAAATACCCGGATGGCCGTCTCATCGGCACGCTGCTTCGCCTCGAGGCGAAGCTCAACCTCGATGGACTGGGCAATAAGTCGCTTGTAAGCGTCCTCAATTACCTCTGCGAGCAGAGGTCGGAAGATGCTCTCTCCGCGGATTATACGCGCCTTCAGCCCGGCAAGGATTTCTTCAACGGGGGCCAGGATGGAGAGATACAGTACCTCCTCCTTTTCGCCACGGCGCATGGCAAGCATCCGGTGGGACGGGACCTCCCTGAGCGGTTCCTGGTAGTCGTAGTACATCTCGAACTTGGTGACCGCATCTTTCTTGTCAGCTGCCACCCGAGAAGAAAAAAGCCCCTGTTCCCCGGTGAGGCGGCGGACGAAGGCGCGCAGGTCCGCATCCTCTGCAAACCTTTCTGCCAGGATGTGTCCGGCCCCCGCAAGGGCGGCCGCCGTATCGGGCACTTCCCGCTCCGGATCAACGAAGGGGATCGCAATCTCGTCGGGAGTCCCTTGCATCAGTTCCTGGGCGGCAATTAGGTTGGCAAGCGGCTCCAGTCCACGCTCCCGGGCGATAGTTGCCTTGGTGCGCCGCTTCGGCTTGTATGGCAGATAGAGGTCTTCTAGCTCGGTTTTCTGCCTGGTAGCATCGATCCGGGCCGTCAGTTCCGGAGTGAGCTTCCCCTGATCCTCGATGGACTTGAGCACCGTTATTTTCCGCTCTGCGAGCTCCGTGAAGTAAGTAAAGTGTTCCTCGATGCCACGAATCTCGACCTCGTCCAGCTCACCGGTCCGCTCCTTCCGGTAGCGGGCGATGAAAGGGACTGTTGCCCCCTCCCGCAGCAGGGTCACGGTGTTCTCCACCTGAAATGGTTTCAGCCCGGTTTCCTCGGTGACCCATTGGAGAATTCGGGAAAGTTGGGTATCGGTAATGGACATATGCAGTACCTCTTTAATTCTTGATTTACTGTTTTCAGGAAAAAACTTGAACAGTTTCGCTTAAATGCCATAAGGTTAGAGACTAGCACAATATTAAGATGGATTTATTATCTATTGGGCAACTTTTAAAGGGAGTGAATACTACCACAACCCGGACTGATTGAAAAGGAGGGAAGTGGGAACGCGGTCCCATGGGAAAGAGAGTGCAGTGAAAACGGCAGAATAAATATTAATTGTTTTGCCCTTTCTTCGAGCAATCAAGAGCCCTTTGTAGAGATACCTGTGTGTAAACAATAGGTGCCAACTGTTAGGGCATAGGTTACCCGGAAGTGTCAGGACATAGGTTGCCTTTATTAAAAATATTGGTTTAAATGCTTTTCAAATCTGGTTATTAAAGGAGAGCTTAAATAGAAGAGGAACTCAAAATAAAGCAGAAAGATGCCACATTCTAACTGTTAACAAGGCCAACAAAGATAAACAGCATGGAAAAGGAGATCATTGTTGCCACCAGGGCCCGCTTTAAGTCCGAGCCTTAGTCCCAGATCGGCCTTTCCACCATCAAGTGGAAGAGAACGAAGCTGGGCTTGCAGTTTCGCTTAGACAGCACCATTAACCGCACCATACAGCGGGAAGGGCTCGCAAGGGCAATCAGACCGTAAGCGTTGGTCCTACGCCTCAGTTTTGACGATGCGGAAGTCCGAAACGCTCTTGTAACCTTCGTGCCGCAACGACAAGGCGAATTCCTGGGGACTTCCACCTCCATCGATTTGAGCTTGTCTTGCAGCTACGAGGTGCCCCTCGGCAATGGAAGTTGCTGCGTCCTGATCCTCGAATACTGTCTCGGGCTTCACTAGACAGAGATGTTCCGCCCATGAATCTGGACCGATCTCTTTGTACCCAATGATGGACGGCATATAGCCACGCCCTGGGCCACCATAGCTTCCGGATTCGTACCGATAACGCCCTGGCGGTAGCGCGCGAGCCTTCAGTTCGGCTTCCTTCTTCTCACAGCATCGTTTGTATTTTTCCCCACTGCCGCAAGGACACAGAGAATTGCGCCCGATCTTAGCCATTACTCCTCGTTTTTATGATATTCATGGTTGTTGTCTCTTAGCATAGAACGGTTCCGGAGCGGTGTGGCTTGCCCGCATCAGCAAGCTGGTTGGGCGTTTGCCGTCGATCAGTGCTCCACCCTCCCGCTCCATCGGTCTCGCCCTTCCCAGAAAGGACATTGGGGGCAGTACTGGCCATCGGGGTAGTCGATCCCCTCTTCGTGGGGACAACCAATAATTCGGTCCACCATAACGACCGTCCTTGCCTCATTTGACCTTATGAATTCCAGCACTTCTTCGAAAATATCGTGCTCTGTCATGATGTCGTCTTCTGAATACCATTTCTTCATTTGCTCTGGATCGGCATCCTCCCGCGGAACTATTCCGACCACGAGCTTGGTGGCTTTCTTGTCGCTAGGTCCGTACAGTGCGATGGTAGCCACTGGATAGCCTTGGAAGCCCTTCTTGGCTTTCTTGGATAATGCCTTTCTCGCTTGCCCTTTCAACATTCTGTGAAATCCCCCTTTCTCGCTCAACGGTTCCGGCGCTCACCTGTGAAGCGTAGCGGAATGAAATGCAGCGCCTGGTTACACGATATTTATTTATTAGGACATAGCTTCAATATGTCCATCAAAGCCAGTAATAGGAAAGTAACGAATCACTCGATCGTCATGACGTAGTACTCAGAGGTTTTAAATTATTGTTCAGCGAACTTGTTAATCAATCATAAATTCGCATACCCGTAAATTCCTTTTTTTTGCGGCAGTACTGCGATTGATCATGTCGTTTGAATCACTTGCAAAGCCATGGGCGCTGGGGGCTCGCCAATATGTCGTGGTGGAAGAATTCGGCTGCCGGCCGAATGACTGTAGCTGCGGGAAGAGTGGGAGAAGGAGCCGAAAGAATGACCGCCGCTGCGGTGGCTGCCACCACGGGCGAATGATCATTCCGGAAGAAAAGAGGCAACAAGGATAATGAAAACAACGATCCGCCTTTTCATAACGGTCCTTACATTCCATCTGAATCCAATGGTGTTCATTTACACCCATTAAAGAACATTATCAATAAAAAAACAGCTTGCTTAGTTGAGTTAGTTCGGATTATTTATTACTGAATGAAAAAGAGGAAGAGCCGAGTGTCAGGGGTATTTCTGGCGTATATGCGAAAAACATAATTATTTAGGCAATAATTTGAGGCGTCACTGGTTCTCACTCTTTTCGTCGCAGGAAGAAATGCGACCAGGCTTGCATTGATGCGGTGTTATTGAAAGTTATCAAGAGTGCAAGCTGAACAAAATATCTGAATAATTTATTTGGATGGCAATGTTTATGATTTGCCCTATAAATGGATGGATAAATGATACCGCCTGGGTTATTATGAAAATAATCAAGGTCAATGTCTTTTCGCCCAAACTCCAGCAAGTGTCTGTGTAACCGCTTCATGTTCAGAGGCTCGCCGGCTATCACTCTCAAACCAATTATCCAGGATCATTCCATACATGTCTGAATTTACTCTTTTGAAGAGCCAAAAAGGCTGGTTATGTGGAGTTTTGTTGTTTACCGGTCTGGCCCGATTGCTCACTTTGGGTGTCTACCCAATATTCGATACAACGGAAGCCCGTTACGCTGAAATCGCACGAGAAATGGTCGCCAGCAACAACTGGATCACGCCTCAATTTGACTATGGGACTCCGTTTTGGGGGAAACCACCCTTATCAACCTGGGTGACCGCTGTTTTTTTGAAATTGTTCGGTATAAACGAGTTCGCTGCCCGCTTTTCATCTTTACTGTTTGCACTCGGCATCATCTGGCTGGCATATCGATTGGCATTAAGGCAAAAAAACCGTGATTTTGCGGTAACTGTCATCACGATACTTTCCACGTCGGTACTATTCTTTGTTGCCGGCGGTAGCGTCATGACGGACCCTGCCTTGTCCTTCGGCACTACCCTGTCTATGGTATCCTTCTGGCTGGCAGTGAAGGAGGGTACCACTCCTGATCGTTGCTGGGGCTATCTGTTCTTCGTCGGTCTTGCCATTGGATTACTGGCAAAGGGCCCGGTCGCAATTGTGTTAACGGCGTTGCCGATTGTCGTGTGGGTTGCGTTGGAAAAGCAATGGGAAGGCGCCTGGCGACGCCTTCCGTGGGTCATTGGTTCGCTCCTTACCATTGTTATTGTTCTACCGTGGTATTTGGCGGCAGAGAGAGCGACCCCCGGCTTTCTTCAATATTTTATCGTCGGCGAGCACTGGAAGCGTTTTACCGAAAGCGGCTGGAAAGGAGATTTGTACGGCCAAGGCCACTCTCATCCACATGGCACAATCTGGTTCTATTGGCTTCTTGCCACATTCCCCTGGTGTTTTGTTCTCTTCGGCATGCTGCTGCGACATTGTCGTAAAATAGGCGAATTTTTGCGAAATGACTGGCTGGCATACCTGGTCCTCTGGGCAATAACGCCCATGCTCTTTTTTTCATTGGCGGCCAATATACTCTGGACTTATGTATTACCTGGGCTGCCAGCCTTTTCGCTCATACTGGCCGAACTCTTGAGCAGATACAAAAACTCGTCCAGCTACCGGAAACGCGATTGGCAGAGCATGTCAATAACTCTGATAACGCCAACAGTTTTCTGCCTGGGTTTGCTTTTCCTCCCATCAACCAGCGTTAATAAAAAAACGCAAAAAGGGATTATATCACGTTACCTTGATGTGCGTCCGGCTCTGACTAGCAGACTGATTTATATAGGGAACAGACCTTACTCGGCTGAGTTTTACTCGCATGGCACAGCTCTAATAGCTGTCACGGCGGAAGAAGTTAAGCCTTATCTGTGTGAAAATCAAAAGAATTTCTTTGTAGCGCGCAAAAGTGGCATTGTAAATTTGCCGGAAAACATAAAAGCAAATCTCTCAAAGATAGGAGATTATGGCGAATATTTATTAATGATTAACAACAATTGTTCGGATGGTATTCCCAACAAACATTCAAGCTGAACAGGATTGATTAAGTCTTATAATCGGGGATAAAAAATAGAATAGATAATCAGTCAAGAAGGGGTAATCCCAACATTTCGTGCAACAGATCAAATTGGTCTAACCTGCCAATTTACGAGATATATTTGGAGGCGTACATTCTATGATTTTGCAGAGAAGTGGGCTTCGCATAAATAATGCTGCTTTATTTTTAGATAAATAGACCTTAGAAATCAATGCCATGTGCTCGCCAACCATGCAATTAGACTTACCCGATACAAAACTGCAGGCCTTAAACGTGTCGGGAAAAACCGGCGCGGCAGTTTCAGTACCCTGATCCGGTCCCAAAAGCCACAATGATACTTTTTTGAAAAGGGCCAATGAAAACAATAGCTGCGTTTTCACGCAGTATATTTTTGGTTAATATTTAGCCAGTCAGATTCACTTGACTTAGATAAGGATTCCTGCGGGGATAATCCATTGGCCGCTTTTTTCAAACTTCCGAGATTTGAGAGAATCGGAAGTCAGGGTATTTTAAATAACATCAACATAAAAAAGCCCTACATATAGGGCAAATTGAGCCATAATTCCAGTGCAATATTGCTTAAAGGGAATTTATACTGTGTGAAATCGCAGTTATTTTTTAGTGGCCCATTTTCGCAATTGGCGATTAATATTCTCCATGTCGAACTCTTCGGAATGGAAATCCTTTTCAACCCATTCCAGGTACGACTCATGCTCCTCATTATCGGGGTCGTTTACGGCCTGAAGAAATTCCTCATATCCCCACACCCCTCCCACATCCTCCGGAGGACAGGCACGCTTTCCCTTTATGCATAACGGATAATCCTTGCCGGCCTCGAAAGGGAGAATCTTTTCCACAACAATAACATGCTCCCAACTGTCCCCAAAATCATACTCATAGAGAAACTTACTTTTCTCGCAGGGAGCCACCTTCTCCAGTGAATAACTTCTTTCGTTAAGCACCTCATGCCAATCCTCCTCACTGGGAACTCCATAAAATTGGCCATCGATTTTGAACTGGTGCAGATGACTGTCTGTCCACCCCATTGCAGTCTGAATAACCCTATGCAGTTTGGCAAGGGTGAATCCAGCGGGAACCAGCACCCGGCGCCAGATGGGGGGTTTGCTATCCCGAAGGGTGATTTTGAGTTGATAAATTAGATCGGTTGCTGAATTTGCATTTTTTGCCATGGTTTGGCCCCCTATTCTTTAAATTTAACCATTGACTTGAAGTAGTTTTGGGTGGGTTTAGTCAGAATCCAGGCCGACCCTCTCTTTGGCCGTTTAAATAAGATCTGCCCACCTCGGAGAAAACCTAGAAGTTATCGATCTCTCAACATTTTGTATAATGTTTAAAGTATCTTCGTGGAGGTTAAAGCCTTATCCTGACTATACCACGTTTTCCAAGACCATAGACAAAATAAACCCTTTTGTCTAGTCACAATAAGCTGTCGAAATCCAAGGCGTATGAACCCGGTTTTTATACTTCTGAGAGGCAAAAAAAAGCATCATATCATGCCAAAAAAAAAATAATGATACGATGCGATTTAAATTTATTGATGTTTTTGTGACTTATTAAATGCCGCCATATTGGCCGCTGCTCTGTCCCTCAGGGTTAAATGGCTTTTGGTTATAGAATGGGGTCCGCTCCCGCTCTTCCCCCTGCTTTTACTCTTAACCCCGGATTTTATGCTGCTGAAAGTACCTTTCTGACTTTTCATTGATGTCACCTTCTTCCACACATAACTTCATTAAGTTACTTCTCTACCAATATATAATAACATAAATTTGAAAATGGATTGCAATTTTATTTAACGAGCCAATTTGGAATGCGTAAGGGAATATCCTCCGCATCCAGTAGCGGGATCTTCACTTTTAACTGATCTTTCGTATTTGCCCGCTTTGATCTTATCCCACTCACCGTAGTTTGAAGAATTGCATAATATATGTTGTCAAATTCCGGGTGACCGCCCACCGAATAACATATGTTATTCCGAATTGGCCATATAACGAGGTTGGGAACATAAGGCCAAGAATCTCGGCGTGCCGTGTTCCGACACTTTACGTAGGATTCCTGCTTCAACGCATCCTTAGAGGGCTTTCTATCCTGTTATCTGAGGCGACCCCTCTTACAACTAAACCTCCAAAGGCTCACTACCCGTGGTTGGCCAACCTTCCGGGGCTAAGTTCCCTCCAGCTTAATTACACGACTTTGCCCGGCCGCACTTCAATCCTGAATCTCTGATTAATTTGTAACCTTTTGTATCGAATCTTTGTCTCAAAAAAGGAAGTGCCAACTTTTATATTGCCTTTTTATAATAAATGATCCACTGCGACATGAAGGGGGTGCAAGATGAAAGTGATAGAAGCAATCATCAGACCGGCCAAGCTGGATGAAGTTAAAGCAGCCTTACAGAAAATGGGTATAGAGAGAATAACGGTCAGTCAACTCGTTAACAACGGCCGAAAAAGAAGCAAGGCCATAATCGACAAGAGCGCTGTATATATGGCCGGGCTTATGACAAAAATCAGAGTCGAGATTGTTGCAGCGGATGAAATGGTAGGAAGGGTGATCGAGACGATCGGCAACGTTGCAAGGACAGAGAGGAAAGGAGATTGTCGGATTTTTATCCGTACATTCAGCGAAGCAGTTTAAGATAATTTTTACGATGAATAGACTATCTAACTGTATGGCTTCTTTTCTTCGTTACAAACAGGTTTGGTTGGTGTAACTAGCTGTAATTAAGTAATCGCATTTTTATAAAATCGTAATAAGTACCATTTTGCATTGCCCAGACTTTCGGCTGTTTTGGCTTTCAATTAGGCATATATCTATTCAAATGACCTGTATTCGGCGGCAAGATTACGCTGGCCGTCTGTGGCGAGGAAAAGGTTCAAAAAAGGATCAATTACAACATGGGAATACCAATGGAGAAGGATAACCCGAAAATGAGGCTGCTGGGACTTTTAACTTATTTACTGCTTGCCGTTCTCTTGGCCGGCTGTTCGATGTTCACAACCACCCACCTAGCCGATGTCGAACAGCAGCAACAGACTGTGCACGAGGCGGAGAGGGAGAAGCTGTGGGAATATAACAGAGCCTGGCTTCTGTCGCGCCTGCCGCGTGCGGTTGAGGTTGCCCACCAGGTCAAAAGGGCCTTAGACGACTACCCGGGCAACAAGAATATAAACTCTCAGGACTTTACTAAAGCCGACTGCGAAAAAATTGTTGATGTCATGAGTCACGCTTTGAGCGGATACAGGTTTGTCCGGCTACCGGACGGGCTGGGGTTCTTCGCGCTCATCGAGGGGGATGCGGCGTATGTCTTCGATATTGCACATCTCGAGTTCTGTGGTGTCGCCAACCTCGATAAGGGGCTCTATTTTACTGTTTCGGATGTGCCGCTCGAACGCACCGATGGCCGAAGCTTTGCTTTTGTCGCCGACGACAAGACCGATACGACGACAGTTTGGTTTTTGTACCAGCGCAACATACTCGAAGTGGACCAGGGAAAGTCATTGAATCTTGGGATGCACAGCATCACCAGGGCAGAGCTTAATGTCGAAGGCGTCGCAAAGCAGATCGACCTCCTGACGCCTCAACAGCGGGGTGAACGCGAACTGGCAAAGCAGGGGATTGTCTGGCTTAGAAGAGCGCAGAGAAAAGCGGTCGAAGTGTGCAGCAGCCAGTTGGAGCCGAAAAACGAGGTACCTAAACATGGTGACCACGGTGGCAGAATCGGCAGACACTCAAGCGCAGCGGCAAGCGAGCCCACGACGGCAGGATCGTCAACAGGATTCACGAACACGATGGCTGAAGCTTTGCAAGGCAAGGCCCACCTCAATTGCAGCGCTGGCAAGGGTTATGTCCTGACAGAAGACGGTATTGCCGCAGAGGTGAATAGGCTAGTAAAGAGTGGAGATGGCTTCTTGGACGTGATAATAGCTGCCACCGCCAAGGAAATCCCTGGTGGTACCATGCGGTACACCTACCCAAGCGGTCAACAGCAGGTAAACGCACTCGGAGTGGAGATCGGCCAGGACATGGTTCTTGAGATCGAAAGCATGAAAGGTAATAACAAGCTGAGCCTAAGCCTGCGCCCCGATACTGGCATCGGAACCGGATCCCTGGTTTTAGCTGGTGACTTGGACGGTGGTTCCGCCTATCGCATCCTGGGCAAAAACCTGTCCAATGCCGAGTTCGCCTTGCTCTTTATCCGTGTCTATCGTGACTGCGCGATTAAGGATAGCCAGGGCGCTTGCAAGAACATCCCGGATCTGTTTATGAGCATGCTGAACCCTCTTATTGCGCAAGATATCATGCAATACATGGCAGACAACTATCTTTCGGGAGCGGAAAGGGCCAAGAGTCGTTTAAACCCCCGATAGCCAGACTGGTTTCCGGAGGAAGGCCCGAAAGATGCTTGCGGTAGGAACGATTATGCTGGCAAAAAACAATCCTCGCCATAAAGTAAGTGAGACTTGAAAACCTCGTCATATGGGCGGGGCCGAGATATTTGGGCTCTGCCCGAAGATTTTTTTGCAGCTTCCACTTGCCTGGTGGCATATGAGGAAAGGCAGCAAACTATGGTTTTACCTTTGCGAGGCCTTGCCAAAGTAAGTTTTTATGGAAAACGATGATCGCCCTTTTATGGGGGGCAGGCCAAAGTCACCTTCTATGGGTGTGGATTTAGCTTCTTGATCAGCGACAGACGTGATTTTCACTTGAACAAAGAAGATGTGGACGTAAAAAAACACTGTCACTACACCCGCAGGAAATAGGGCAATTAATTCTGGAGAACGTACTATGCGTCGAAAAGTTGGAATCACCATCATGGCTATTATCGTGCTGGCCATGATTGGTTGCATTGGAATGTGGTGGTTGCGGTCCAAGGGAAATCAGGATTGGTTGTTTCGCACGGCTCAGGTAAAGCGTGGTGATCTTTTAGCCACGATCAGCGCAACCGGCACGATTGAACCAACGGTCGTAGTGGACGTGGGCGCAGAAGTCAACGGGTTGATTAAATCCTTTGGCAAGGATAAAAACGGCAAAACCGTTGACTACTCCTCAGTCGTTGATAAGGGCACAGTACTGGCTAAGATTGACGATTCACTGTACGCCGCTGCTCTGGCATCTGCCAAAGCCCAATTAGAGCAAGCTACAGCCAGTAAGACCAGCGCCGAGGCCAATGTTCTCCAGGTGAAAGCGAATCTGCTACTTGCCCAACAGAATTGGGATCGAGCACAGAAACTTGGCCCCTCCGACGCAATGTCGCAAACTGATTACGATCAGTATCACGCAACTTACGAGGTCGCAAAGGCTAACCTGGCAGCGGCCAAGGCTGCCGTGGAGCAGGCGAAAGCATCGATGGCACAAGCCAGGGCAACTCTGAACACCGCGCAGATAAATCTTGGGTACTGCACCATCACGGCGCCGGTCAAGGGAGTGATTATAGACCGGCAAGTGAACATCGGTCAGACCGTCGTTGCCAGCCTGAGTGCGCCTAGCCTGTTTCTCCTGGCCAAAGACCTAAAGCGCATTACGGTTTGGATTTCGGTCAACGAAGCCGACGTCGGCAGCATATACCCTGGCCAGCCGGTTACGTTTACTGTTGATGCCTTTCCCAACCGCGAATTCAAAGGGGAGGTCGGAAAGATCCGCCTCAACGCCACGATGACACAGAACGTAGTTACTTACACCGTCGAGGTGAATACTAACAACGACGACGGCAAACTCCTGCCTTATCTCACAGCCAACGCCAAATTCATCATCGGCCGGAGGGAAGACGTGTTGCTTGTCCCGAATGCCGCGCTACGATGGTCACCGCGACCGGAGCAGATTCTGCCGGATGCTCGCAAAAAACAACACGCTACGGAGGGTTTCAAAAGAGAGAAGCGCGGTGACTCCGGCACTTTTGGCTCGACGCAGTCTCATGGGGCTGTCTGGGTCAAGCAAGGCAACTATGTTCGACCCATCCGTGTACGCACCGGATTGACGGACGGCGCATTTACAGAGGCCAACGCTAAGGATGTGACTGACGGCATGGTAGTGGTAGTTGGAGAAATGACAAAAGAAGATAAAGCTAGTACGTCTACAGAACGCAGCCCGCTTATGCCTCAGCCAATGGGCCGTGGACAGCAGCAGGGTCAAACTGGTCAAACAACTCCTGAAAGTCCTGGCGCAGCACGTGAACGTTAATGGAGAATCGAAACAACTTATGGATCTGATCGAACTGAAGGACATTCACAAGACCTACTACCTTGGCGAGGTTGCGGTACCGGTGCTCAAGGGGATCTCGTTAAGCGTTGCCCGCGGCGAACTCGTTGCGCTGATGGGAGCAAGCGGATCCGGCAAAAGTACGCTGATGCACCTCTTGGGTTGCCTGGACCATGCGAGTTCCGGCGAGTACTGGCTGGACGGCAAGGAGATTTCCCGGCTCACCGCCAAGGAGTATGCCCGGCTGCGAAATCGGACAATCGGGTTTGTCTTCCAGAGCTTCAACCTGCTGCCGCGCACAACGGCAGTGGAGAATGTAATGATGCCGCTTACCTACTCCCGGGAAAACCTCAGCGAACAGCAAAAGAAACGGCGGGCCGCCGACCTTTTGTGCAAAGTAGGTTTGGCAGACCGCATTGATCACCAGCAGTCGCAACTTTCCGGCGGCGAGCAGCAGCGCGTGGCGATCGCCCGGTCGTTGGTCAACCAGCCGAGCATACTCCTTGCCGACGAGCCGACTGGCAACCTTGATTCCCGCACAAGCAAGGAAATCCTCCAGATGTTTCAGCAGCTGAATAGTGTCGACGGCATCACCGTCATCCTCGTAACTCATGACCAAGAGGTGGCACAGTGGGCTCAGCGGACCATTCGCATCAAAGACGGCCTCCTTGAAGGTTGCACTGATCCGTTGGAAACGGGAGGTGCCGTGTGAAGTCATACATCACTCTGAAAACAGCTTTGAATGCACTTCGGCGTAACGTCCTTCGCACGATGCTCACTACCCTGGGCATCGTAATCGGCGTCGCAGCGGTGATCTCGATGATGGAGATCGGCAATGGTGCGACTCGTGCCATCCAGAAGACCATGGCCAGCATAGGCGCCAATACTCTGGTAGTCATTCCGGGGGCCGCCAATACAGGCGGCATCAATTATGGAGCCGGCAGCCTTATGACGCTTACGCCGCAGGATGCAGATGCGATCTACAAGGAATGCCCCGCCCTTGCCAGCGTAGCGCCAATCGTGCGCGCCCGGACTCAGATAGTGTACGGAAACCGCAACTGGTCACCGACGTATATATACGGCACAACACCTTCGTTTCTCGAGGTTCGCGAATGGACCGACCTGGAAGAGGGAGAATCATTCGACGAGCATGACGTTCGCAACTCCAACCGTGTGTGCCTCGTCGGCCAGACAATCGTGCGAGAACTGTTCGGTGGACGCTCGCCCCTAGGCAAGGAAGTTCGCATCCGGAATGTAGCTTTCAAGATCGTCGGTGTTCTGAGGATGAAAGGCGCAAACATGATGGGCATGGACCAGGACGATATTCTGCTGGCTCCATGGACTACTATCAAATACCGCGTGGTGGCTACCTCCCTTGGCAGCTCCTCTCAGAGCGAGAACGCTACGACAATCTCGTCTTCGAATAATCCTTATGAGAGTACTCCAGTAACGCTATATCCAGTTCCGTCGGCCAGTGAACAGGCTGACACGCCGCAGCCGATACGGTTTGCCAACGTGGATCAGATCCTGACCGCAGCAAGATCGAGCAACAGCATCCCTTCGGCCATCCAACAGATCACCATACTGCTGCGTGAACGGCACCACGTCAAAGCATCCAGTCCGAATGATTTCAATGTTCGAGACATGACCGAAATCACCAAGGCGATGAGTTCGACAACAGACATGATAACAAAGCTGTTGTTATGTGTGGCGATGATTTCGCTGGTGGTCGGGGGTGTCGGCATCATGAACATCATGCTTGTCTCGGTGACCGAACGAACTCGTGAGATTGGCTTGCGCATGGCCGTGGGCGCTGAACCGGGCGACATCCTTCGACAGTTTTTGACTGAGGCAGTAGTAATCTGCCTGCTTGGGGGTACGATGGGCATCATACTGGGCCGCACCAGCTCGTATGTCATATCACAGGTCTTGCACTGGCCGACTGCCCCCTCAGTCGGTGCGATCATTGCTGCAGTGTTCGTATCGGCAAGTGTAGGCGTTATATTTGGTTTTTATCCTGCGTGGAAGGCATCTCGGCTCAATCCCATCGATGCGCTGCGATATGAGTGAGGCAGAAATTATGAATACAGATGTACGACTACATTCTGTTTCAGTCTTGTTCCCGGCGTTTTGCTTGGCCGTGCTGACGGTAAGCGGATGCATGGTCGGTCCGAATTATGTTCCGCCTAAGATGACGGCTCCTGCTGAATGGGCCGGCGTTGCAAAAGCGCCCACGGGCCAACCGTCCGTGGCTTATGCCGGTAAGTCTGACCTCATCCAGTGGTGGCGTCAGTTCAACGACCCCACAATGACCGCACTTGTAGAAGACGCAATAAAGGCAAACCTCGATATAAAAATCGCCGAGGCGCAATTGCGCCAAGCTCGCGCTTCGCGAGGCGTGGCAGTTGCAGGACTGTTGCCATCAGCTAATGCGTCCGGCAGTTACCAGCGGGTGCATGTGACGGGCGCATCGAGCGACCAGGATCTATTTCAAGCCGGGTTGGATGCCGTCTGGGAAATCGACGTGTTTGGTGGCCACCGCCGCAACCTTGAATCCGCTGATGCCAATGTCCAGGCAGCAGTGGAAAATATCCGTGACGTCCAGGTGAGTCTCGCCGCCGAAGTCGCATTGAACTACACCCAGCTTCGCGGTTATCAGCAGGAGATACTCGTCGCGCAAAATAGTCTGAAAGCTCAGCAACGAACCGCGGAAATCACGCGTAAGCTGTTTAAAGCCGGCTTCGACACCGCACTTGACGTTGCCAACGCTGATTCAGCTTTAGCAATGACCGAGGCCCAGATTCCAGTCTATGAAACTGAAGCACAGCAGGCAATTTATGCGCTGAGCGTTCTGTTGGCTCGACCGCCAGCCGATCTACTGGAACAGTTGTCGCCCACAGGAAGCTTGCCTAGCGTGCCGACAGAAGTCCCCGCTGGTTTGCCTTCCGACTTGTTGCGCCGTCGGCCCGACATCAGAGAATCCGAGGCTCAACTGCATGCCGCCACAGCCCAGATAGGCGTTGCAGTCGCTGACTTCTTTCCAGCGTTTTCGCTCACCGGCACTGTAAACTGGAACAGTAATCTGTTACGAACGTGGTGGAATGAAGCCAGCCGTTCGTTCGGGGTCGGCCCTTCGGTTACTTGGCCAATTTTCCAGGGCGGTGCGATTGTGTCGAATGTGCGGTTTCAAGAGGCACTCCGCGACCAGGCATACATTACGTACCAGAAAACAGTGCTGACTGCGTTTCAGGATGTTGAGAACGCATTGATCGCTTTTACCAAGGAGCAGCAACACCACAAGGTACTCAATGCAGCCGTGGTCGCCAGCCGAAAAGCGGTTGACGTGTCGATGCAGCTCTATACTGTGGGCCAGACCGATTTTCTTGAGGTCGTCACCGCACAGTTGTCGCTTTATACAGCAGAAAGCGCTTTGGTGCAGAGTAATTGCAATTTAGCCGCAGATCTTATCGCCCTTTACAAGGCTTTGGGCGGCGGAGGGGAACCCCTGCCATCTTACTAACAATGCCCCAAGGGCGGTAATGCCGGCATCACACCGGCCAAATCTCATCCCAAGGGATCTGCCGATGAAAGCATAACGAAAATTTACTAAAGGCAGATGAACTCGATAAAGCGAGTAACTTACTAATGCTTAAGCGCAACTGCCTCGACAAATGCTGTGGGGGATCTTTGAGTAGGCTGGATTTCTCACGTTGCCCCAAACGGCGGGGAATTCAACCCTCGGGGATCAATAGCGCTAAGATCTGCCAAGCGTTTAGATATGCGATATGATTCCTTCTTGTGTAGTGGGAAAAAATTGAAGGAGCCTGTAATGTAGAAGTGCTCCAATACCCACCAGTAGTAAATATTGACAAAATCTCAATTTATCGGGGAATTGCTGTGAAGACCGGATTCCCAGTATACTCCGGATTTCGTATCCCAGAAACCCGACTCTGAAAGGGTGGTTAATGCGTTTCTTAACACCGTCACGGAAACCCTGAAGTCTGGTGACAAAGTTGCTTTTACTGGCTCCGGTTCTTTCGAGGCTAATGTACGTGAAACCATGGAAACTCCTAATCCTGTCTCTATTGAAACGATACAAATCAAAGCCATCAAAACTCCCAAGTTCAAGGCTGGCAAAGGACCGAAAGACGCCGTAGCAAAATTTCCTGCTCATTAATAGAATAAAAAACGGTGCTGACTTAATAAGGGTCAGCACCGTTTCCCCATGCGGGTACAATAAGGCTTTAATCGCAGTAGCTGCGTGCGTTATGTCTACCTTTATTTGTTTCTGTTGGCAGCTTCGGCAGCGAGCTTCAGTTCTCGATTAACCTGGTCAAGCAATTCCTTTGCTTTCTGAGCGTGCCCGTCCATGTCCCATTCGTTAGCCTGCTGCGCTGCAACAATCTTATTGTACGCCTGACGACTCAATCTCTGAGCGGCGGCAATGTTAGGATGCCGCATCGGGTTCACGTTTTCCACCGGTTCCTTGGCAAGGGCTGCACTTCCGGCCAACATCAGCATACTCACTATAAGCGGGGCAAGAACTTTTTTCATTTTTAATCCTCCGAAAGAAATTAGATGCTCTTAAAGGAACAGCACACGGCATGCCAAATAAATGATGCCCGGTAACATGCTAGACTTGCGTCATATTTTCCAATTAATATACGGAGATTTCATCACAGGTGTGCCGGAAAAGCTCTAAGTTGCACCTCATATGCAGCATTATATTGGGATTTGGGTTTCGGCGTTGACCGGCTTCAATATTTGGGCCGATTTGAGTAGAGATCAGGTTTAACCCTGCCTTACTTCATCAAGGCGTGCAGGCGTTTTCTCATACACGGCAATCTGCACAACCTTGCAAAAGCACTACCCCCCTCACTCCTCAAATTGCGCCAAACGAACCTAGAAATGCCCCTCCTGAGAAATATGCACTGAAACCTTCCCTTGGAACTATCAGGAATTTATTTTCAGTAAAGAAGAAAAAGTGCTTTGTCCGCAAACATTTCCATTCCTTCACCTGGTAATTTAACTGAACTGTTACGCCATCACAGGTTTAGCTGACGAGCCAAGCAATGTAAGAAATCTCTTGTCAAAGACATTCGGGCAGGAAAAGCAATTTAAAAAAATAATTATGCGCGTGTCAACCGCGAGAGTTGTAAGGCGTTTTATAACGCATAAGCAAAACCTTTGCAAACTTAAGGAGGATCAGGATGAAAACGCGTATTGGCAAATTCGCTAGCTTGCTGGCAGTAATGCTCTCTCTTACCCTGCTCATCGGTGGCTGTGGAAGCGGCGGCAGTGCCGGTACGACACCGACCGGAACGGTGAGTGTCAATGTAACTGACGCCCCGGGTCTGGAGTATCAAAACGTCTGGATTACCATAAAAGGCGTATGGCTCCATACTTCCGCAGATGCGGGCGATGTGACCAATGACCCCGGCTGGGTTAAGGCCGATCTTGCGTCGCCGGTTACGATCGACCTCGCCACATTGGCAACCGGCAACCTTCAATCGCTGTTCTCAAAGCCTCTGCCAACGGGAACTTACAGGCAGATCAGGGTGTTCCTCGTTCCAACCGAAGCACAGCCGACTGCTTCGGCTCAAGCTGCCGGGCTCCTCTTCAATAACGAAATCAGGCTCGCTAATGACCCGACCCAATACCCACTGCGTGTTCCCTACGCCGAAGGCGGCATCAAACTTATCCCCGAAACCCCAGTTATCGTGACGGCCGGCGGCAGCGCAAACATTGCCATCGACTTTAACGCATGCGAGGACATCGTAGAGACGGAGCGGCAGGGGACTGGTGGCGCGGCCAATGATGTCGAGTTTGTCCTCAAGCCGCGGCTCGGCTATTTCGATATTAACAATGCCGCGGCCATCACTGGCTCTATTGTTCCACCGACTCCGTTTACATTCGCCAACTATACCGGCAAAAACTTTGTCATAAAGGCGGAACAGCCCAACCAGGTCGATGGCTCATACCGGGTGGCGCTCCGCGCGACCACCATCAAAAGCGACGGCAGTTTCGTGCTCTATCCGCTGCCGGTCTTCGGCAACGCGACGACTGCGACTTATGACGTAATGCTGCGCGGGCGGAACGTCCAAACCCAGATTGTGACGGGAGTGAAGGTACACAAGGGGACCACGGCTGCCAACGGGACCAGTGTCGGGCCGGCAATTGTTATGACTCCTGACACCAATCCCGAATACACCGTGCAGGTGAACGTCAACCCGACTGGCTCCTGGGTCAACTTCTACCAGACCCTGCCGGGCGACCCTGCCCCGTATGAAATCCGTTACCGCCATGTTGACCCGTATAGCGCCAATGGCACCTTCTTCCAGCCCATCGAGCTGTCGAGCGACCCTCTGCAGGTGGCGCCCTGGAACAGCGGCGGGGTCCTCAGCTTCAACAGTACGACTCCGGTTGAAGGCGCTGGCAACTTTAGTGCAGTGGCCGTGGCCATCCTCTATGACCGGAGCACCGCCCTCGCCGTCACGCCTCTTACCAACACCCTGTTGTTTGGGTCACTTTCCGTGAGCGCGCCGGCAGTTGCCCGGCAGGTAACCGGTACCATCCAAGTCCCGCTAACCATGACAACCCTCAACAGCGGCGCAATTTTCGCGGTCCAAGGCGGGATGATCGTAAACCGGCTCGATGTCAACACCCTGATGCAGCCCGGAAACAATAGTTACATCTTCGGCAGTCTTCCCGGCGGCACGCCGGCCACACCGCTTCCCGGTGCCTTCTACGGCCTATATGCTGTAGGATGGGATTCCACCAGTCCCAAAGCCTCCAGGGTATATGGCGGCCCGGACTTTGTAGACCTGAGAACCATAAATGGGATTGCGAATTTCCTGATGTGGAGCTTTTATTGACATGAACAAGCCGGGAGCCCTTTCATTATTTCCCTGGCGAAAAGGCTCCCGGCAAAGGAAAATAGTCGAGGTGAACGAAGTTTCCGGATAAAATCAGGAGATGAATAAATGAAGGTGAAGATCAATAATACATTTTTTGGCATGAAGGATGTTTACCCCGCCGAGATAACCACCGGAAGCGACACCTCATGCGATGAAATCCCAGTCCTGTATGTCGGCGAAATGTCCGTCACCCCACAAGAGGCAACGCTTGCCGAGTATCAGCACCTTGATGCGACGGATGGCGAGCTGGTCATGCTGCAAAAAGCTGGTTATCCGTGGTAATTGCAGGATAATATGAGACAGTGGAAAATGGGCAATCCCAGGGATATCCTTAATTTTGATAGAAAGGCTATCCTCTAATGTGGTTCCCTGAGCTCAGGTTTGAAGACACAAAGCATGAATGGGTTAATTCAAGTAATTCACTACCCGTCCATAAACCGGGTGGTTCTGAGCACTTCGAGCAACACTGGGAGGAACATTATGCTAAGAAAAGGGGGTTCGAAGGCCAAAGGGAAAACCGCTCCAACTGTAACGAAATCGATAGCGGTATTCCAAAGACGCGGCATGCGGCATTGATACGGTCAAACACCCAACCTGAAAAAAGTTACCCTCTGCTGCGGCTGGGGAGGCTTTACTAATTTAAAGGAGGTTTTTCATGAAATTCCACTTCAACGTAGTAGCAGTTCTGGTCGCCCTGCTGGTAATCCAGGGCTGCGCGGCGACGGTTACCCCCCCTCCTGCGGTCGCTATTCCTCCCCGCGAGGCCGCCATTGAAAGATGGGCCGATAACCACCCGGAAGCGGCATCCGACCTGGGGAACTGGGTCAAGAACCATCCTCAGGCTGCCCGTAAGTTCTTCGAGTGGGACAGCACCCATCCCGACCGATCCAAGCTATTTGTGATATGGGCCATCACCCATCCGGTGGAGGAGATCGACGTCTTCGTAGAGCAGCATCATGGCTGGCAATATTTTGACGAGATCATGGAGCGGCATCGTCCGGCTGCCCAGACGTTCATAGCTTGGTGCCGCAAGCATCCGCGGGCGGCTGAAGCGCTCATGAACCATCCCGGCGGGCTGCAGTGGGCTGGCAACCACCTCTACAGGGCATACTGGGAAATGAAGGCAACTTGACGACTTTGATAAAACCAGGCAGGCAGCCCCGGGTCGGATGATCCGGGGTTTTTTTGTCCCTTGGATGTTGGGGAAATTATATAATTTCTACATCTTGCATGGCTGCCAAGTTTACCCCTGTATTGCTCCCTGCGAAATCCGGAGTATGCTCATTCAAGTTGAAGACAAATCCGGTTGTTAACGTACATATGCTGCCAATAACAGAAGACACATGCCAGAGGATTCAACGGCCAAGAACCATGTCGAGAGCATCAATAGCACAAATTTCATGAAGTATTCTTCCTTTTCTTGGGTATAAGCAATACGTGATTGATGTGTGAATTTTACTGCCCATTGTTTATGAAATACAAAAACGCAATACATGATTGACGACTGGTTTTGTGCGTGATATCGTAAAACGCATTATGTAATTGATATGAATTGAAAGAGGACACTGTTTAAGGGGCCTTGCAAGTTGCATGGTGGCATGAAATATTCTAAATTTGGTCCAGAGGACTGCGCACACCGAGAAAATTCTTGGTGGAGATATGGGTATAGATCATAGTTGTTCTGATGTCGATATGACCGAGCAACTACTGAATAGTTCTGATGTCATAACCAGATTCCAGAAGATGAGTCGCAAAACTGTGCCTCAGCGTATGTACCGTAGCCCGCTTGGTAGTGCCCGACTGCTGAACAGCGGACTTGAATTCCCTCTGGAAAATAAACAGGTGCTGGTGATGCCTTCTAATAACAAGCGTGCGGGGGATCGCCTGGAAGCGCTTGCCGGCGGATTCCTGGTCCTCCACTTCACGTCGTATCGGCGACATCGTCAAATTCGTGGGGTAAAGGAGCGGATCGCAGAGCTTGAGTGGAAGAACGCCGAACTGGAACGGATGAACCACATGTTTGTGGGGTGGGAACTGCGAATGGTGGAGCTGAAGTAGAAAATAGGGGAACTGGAAATGAAATTCGGAGGGAAGGGAGATCAAGGTGCCCGACAGTAACAGGTTCGAAAAAATCTCCTATATCGGCGCCATCACGGCCGTGGCCCTGGGGCTTTACCTCAGCAGCCTCTATAGCTATCTCCTCTTTCACAGCCTCATCGAGATCACCACTATCGCCATCGGCTTCACGCTCTTCATCCTCACTTGGAACACACGCAGGTACTTAACAAATAACTATCTCAGGCTGCTTGGCATCGGCTATGGTTTCATCGCTCTGATCGACCTGCTCCATACACTTGCCTTCAAGGGGATGGGCGTATTCCCCGGTTATGGATCATCCAACCTGCCTGCCCAACTCTGGATAGCTGCCCGCTATCTGCAGGCCGTCACTCTCTTTGCAGCGCCGCTCTTTGTGGAGCGCCGGCTGAATGATCGCGCTGTTTTCGGAGGATACTCCGCGGCGGTCTCTGTGCTTGTGGTGATGGTTTACTCCGGAAACTTCCCGGACTGCTACATCGAAGGAACAGGTCTCACCCCATTCAAGATCGGCAGTGAATACTTGATAACCGCGCTTCTTCTCGCATCGCTGTATCTCTTTTACAGGAAACGGAAATATTTCGACGAAAGGGTTTTCATCCTCGCAGCCACTTCAATAATCTGCACAGCCCTTTCCGAAATATTGTTTACCGCATTCCTGAGTCTGTATGACTTGGTCAACATGGCCGGCCATTTTGGCAAGCTGGCGGCCTTCTACCTCATCTACCGGGCAATACTCGTAACCGGACTCCGGGAGCCCTTTAATCTCATTTTCAAAGAACTCAGGCAGGCGCAGGAAAAAATCAGGAAGGCCCACGATACTCTGGAGGAGCAGGTAAGAGAACGCACCGCGGAGCTTAGCGCCAGCGAAGAGAAGTACCGGGCTCTGATTGAATGTGCTAACGATGCCGTATTTATTCATGAGATCAAAGAAGACGGAATGCCCGGTCGTTTTATCGAAGTCAACGAGCTGGCTTGCAGCCAACTCGGATACAGCAGGGAAGAGCTCGCCAGGCTGAGCCCCTTGGAACTTGACGATCCCCGTTACCGCAACAGGATTGCAGAGGCTATGGAGCGGCTTCTGAAAGACGGCCACGCGGTTTTTGAGACGGTGCAGATTGCGAAAGACGGTAGGAGCATCCCCGTGGAGGTGAGTACCCGTGTGGTCGAGTACAAGGGAACACGCCTTCTCTTTTCACTCGTTCGCGACATCACCGAGCGCAAGCGGGCGGAGGAAGAGCGTCTGGCCCATCTTCGGTTCCTGGAAAGCATGGATAAAGTCAATCGTGCCATCCAGGGGGCGAATGATCTTGAAACGATGATGAGCGATGTCCTCGACGCTGTGCTTTCGATCTTCGAATGCGACCGGGCGTATCTGATGTATCCCTGCGACCCGGAAGCGGAATCGTGGGTAATCCCCATGGAGCGCACGACTCCGGACTATCCCGGAGCAATGGCCTTGGGAGTGAATCTCTCAAAGGACGAGAGAGTCGCCGGGAAGCTTCGCCTCCTGCTCTCCTCAGACGGGCCGATAAACATGGGTTACGGAACGCCTCACATGCTTTCCGGGACAACAGCGGAACACTTCAGCATCAGGAGTATGATGGCGATGGCAGTTTACTCCAAGGTCGGCAAGCCCTGGGAATTCGGCATCCATCAGTGTTCCTACGCCCGTGTCTGGATCCCTGAGGAAAAGAGGCTTTTGCAGGAGATCGGCAGACGTCTTGAGGATGCCCTGACCAGTTTACTGATGCATCGGAACCTGCAAGAAAGCGAGGCGAAGTACCGTCAGCTGGTGGACACTGCTACTGAGGGGATCTGGTTGATCGGGCTAGACACCAAGACATCGTTCGTCAACGCCCGCATGGCCGAAATGCTCGGCTGTTCCGGCGAAGAGATGATCGGCCGGCCATTTACGGACTTTATGTTCGAGGAGGACGTGCCCGACCATCTACAAAAAATGGACAATCGCCGCAAAGGAATTTCAGAAACCTACGAACGCCGGTTTCGCCGAAAAGACGGGCAGACAGTGTGGACTCACGCTTCCGCTACCCCCATCTTCGATGCTGAACATCATTTCAACGGGTCCTTTGGGATGTTTACCGACATCACCGAACGCAAGCAGATGGAAGAGACGCTGCGCATACGAGAGCGGGAGTACCGTACCCTGGTGGAGAATATCCCTGACCTGATCGTTCGTTACGACCCGGACCTGCGCCGGATTTATGTGAATCCGGCCTGGGAAAAAGCTAGCGGCCTCTCTGCCGGGGAGGTCATCAATGTGCCTGCGGCTGACATTCCCAAGGTCCCCAAACCTGTTGTCAACGAGTATACGGCAAAAATCCGGAAAGCGATGGAGACCGGAACTCTTCAGACATTAGAGTTTACCTGGGTGAATGCCCGTGGAGTGACGCTTTATCTGGATTACGTAATTGTGCCGGAATACGACCAGCATGGGAAAGTGGTCAGCGTGCTGGCTGTCGGCCACGACATTACCGAGCGCAAGCGGGCGGAGGAAGATCTTTTCAGGCTCAAGACTGAGCTGGAGGTGCGGGTAAAGGAGCGGACCGCAGAACTGGAGAAGGCCAATGCTAAGCTGCGGGAGCTGGACCGACTCAAGTCGATGTTCATCGCCTCCATGAGCCACGAGCTGCGCACCCCGCTCAATTCCGTAATCGGTTTTTCGAGCATGTTGCTCAACGAATGGTTCGGGCCGATCAATTCCGAGCAGAAGGAGAACCTAGCCATCATCCTCCGCTCCGGCAAGCATCTCCTCAGCCTCATCAACGACATGATCGACGTCTCCAAGATCGAGGCCGGACAGATCGAATCTTTCCCGGAGGAGTTCGACCTCCATGACATGATCGACGAAGCTGTTAGTCTGGTTAAAAAGGAGCTGGGGGAGAAAGGGCTGGTCCTGCGAGTCACTTCGCCCTCTCTGTTGATGTTCACTGACTGGCGAAGGCTTCTGCAATGTGTGCTGAACCTTCTCTCCAATGCAGTGAAATTTACCGAACAGGGGAGCGTGACCGTGGAGACGCAGATCGAGCGGAGTCCCGGCGCGCCGCCGGAATCGGGTTTTGCGGAGATATCCGTGAGCGATACCGGCATCGGCATCAGGGAAGAAGACATCGGGAAAATGTTTCAGCCCTTCGTGCGTATTACCTCGCCGATGCACGCAATCATCCCCGGAACAGGGCTTGGGCTCTATCTCACCCGCAAGCTCGCTGCCGAGGTCTTAAAAGGTGATATAATTTTAACAAGCGAATACGGCAAAGGGAGCCGATTTACCATCAGAATACCGGTGAGGATGCCATGAAAAAAGTGCTCGTCATCGAAGACAATCGGGACAACATGCGGCTCATCACCTATGCGTTTGAGCGGAGCGGCTACAAGGTCATCCCTGCCGAGACCGGCGAAGAGGGGGTAGAGTTGGCAATCAGGGAGAGACCGCACTTCATAATCATGGACATCAATCTCCCCGGCATCGACGGTCTGGAAGCGACCCGGCGGATCAGGGCGTCGGAGGCCGACGACAAGATTCCGATAATCGCCATCACCTCATTCGCGATGTTCGGTGACAGGGACAAGGTTCTGGACGCGGGGTGCACCGCCTATTTCGAAAAGCCGATCGACCCGCTCACCATCGTAGACAAAATTCATGTCCTCCTAGGGCTGGCGGGGAATAGTGCAACGGTGAGCGAGGAACATTAATGAACATTTTAATCGTTGAAGACAATGCCGATGACCGGAGACTCTTGCGCTCTACCCTGGAACACCACGGCTGCACGGTCATCGAAGCGCGTGATGGGGAGGAAGGGCTTGACCTCGCCATTCGCCATCATCCGGATATCATCGTTTCCGACGCACTCATGCCGCGTATGGACGGCTTTCAATTGCTTCGGGCGCTGAAGGCCGACCCACATCTCAAATCGATCCCCTTTCTTTTCTACTCCGCCACCTACACCGGCGAGCAGGAAATAAAACTTGCGCTCTCCCTCGGAGCGGAGGCATTCGTGGTAAAGCCGACGGAGCCGGAAGAGCTTTGGGAGAAGACTTACACTATCATGAAAGCATGGGAAGCAAGACAGAAAACGCCTGCTCACCCGTCGATAGACGAGAGTGACGAGCAGTACCTGCGGGAATACAGCAGAATTGTAGCGACCAAGCTGGAAAAAAAGGTGCAAGAACTGGAAGAAGCGCTGGCACTGCGCACACGTGCCGAAGACCAACTTAGCAGCATCAATGCGGAGTTGGAGCAGCGGATAGACAGAGAGGTGGAGAAAAATCGAGCGAAAGACCGCATTATGGCACATCAGGCACGCCTGGCCGCTATGGGCGAGATGCTCAGCAATATCGCTCATCAATGGCGGCAGCCGCTTAACAACATCGCGCTTTTCATACAAAATCTCCAAATCGAATTCGAAAAAGGAGTTCTCACTGTGGCCTCATGCCATGAATATGTCGATAAGTGCATAAAGTTCCTGATGTACATGTCCCGCACTATCGATAACTTTAGTGCATTTTATCAGCCTGATTACGACCGACAATTGTTCGATCTGTATCACACGGTCTCCGAAACGATTTCACTGGTCAGGGAAGACCTGAAATCCCACGGCATCACCATTAAGCTGGTCAAAGAGTGCGACTCGACCGTAAACGGGTATAAGAGAGAGTTCTCCCAGGTGCTTTTGAATATCATCCAGAACGCCAAAGAAGCGATTATGTCGCGACAGCCATCCGTTCCTTTTGTGGAGCTTATCTGTTCACAAAAAGGGAAATCTGCACTGGTTACGGTCAAGGACAATGGCGGGGGTATCCCCTCGGAAATCATGGACGAGATTTTTGACCCGTACTTTACAACCAAGTTCAAGTCCCAGGGGGCAGGGATGAGTCTTTATATGTCCAAGATGATTATCGAGAAGCACATGGGTGGGAGGATCTACGCTCGCAACAATTCGTCAGGGGCAGAACTGACCATCGAGCTCCCGCTGGAGTGCGAATCTTCCTGTGATGCCCTGTAGGCACCATGAAGAGCTCTTCTGAAAACGAGAAACATAAATGAACATTTTAATTGTTGAAGACAATGCCGATGACCGGAAACTCTTGCGCTATACCCTGGAACACCACGGCTGCACGGTCATCGAGGCGCTGGATGGGGAGGAAGGGCTCGACCTCGCCATTCGCCATCATCCGGATATCATCGTTTCCGACGCACTCATGCCGAGTATGGACGGTTTTCAATTGCTCCGGGCGCTAAAGACCGACCCGCATCTCAAATCGATCCCCTTCCTTTTCTACTCCGCCACCTACACCGGCGAGCAGGAAGAAAAACTTGCCCTTTCTCTCGGAGCGGAGGCATTCGTGATCAAGCCGACGGAGCCGGAAGAGCTTTGGGAGAAGACCTGCGCGATCATGAAAGCATGGGAAGCGCGGCAGAAAATACCTGCTCAAGTGAATATAGTTGAGAGCGAAGAGGAATACTTAAAGGAATATGGCCGGATTGTAGCGACAAAGTTGGAAAAAAAAGTGCGGGAACTGGAAGAGGCACTAGCCCTTCGTAAACAGGCCGAAGACGAGCTTCGCCGGCTCAACGCGGAACTGACAAGGAAGGTTGGCGAGCGCAAGCAGGCAGAGAATGCCATCAAGGAGCAAGAGCAGGAGCTCGCCACGATCTTTGAGAATGCCCCCTTCATTATGCTGCTTCTTGATGGAGAAAGAATGGTCAGTAGGGTGAACGGTCTTGCATGTTCATTCACGGGTTCATCAATCACCGGGATGATCGGCCGTCGAGGCGGGGAAGCGTTACGGTGTCTTTACGCGCTCAACTCCCCCGAGGGGTGCGGCTACGGGCAGCACTGCCAAAAATGCGCGGTTCGCATTACCGTAATGGATACCTATGAAACCGGGCAGAGCCATCATCAGGTGGAGGCGAGCCTCCCCTTCCGCATCAAAGGCAAAGAAGAGCAACTTACATTTCTCCTGTCGACCACCAGGGTGAATGTCGAGAATCACCCCATGGTCCTGCTCAGTATTCAGGACATCACCGAGCTGAAGAAACTCGAGGCACTGCTTTTCCAAGCGCAAAAGATGGAGTCGATCGGCATATTTGCCTGAGGCATCGCCCATGATTTCAACAACATCCTGACCGCGATCATCGGTTACGCGGGTATTACTCTCAGGAAAATGTCCGGAGACAATCCCCTGCGGCGGAATATCGAACATATGCTGGCGGCAGCGGAACGGGGCGCTCATCTGACCAGTGACCTCCTTGTATTCAGCAGTAAGCAGACCAGCGATAAAAAATCGATAGACCTGAAAGATATCATCAGATCTGTGGAGAAGTTCCTGGTGCGGGTTATCGGCGAGGATATCGCCTGCAAAACGGAATTGTGTGACAAAGCTCTACCGGTCTTTGCCGATGCGCATCAGCTTGAGCAGGTCCTGATGAACCTTGCGACCAATGCGCGGGACGCCATGCCGAAGGGAGGGTGCTTTACACTGGCAACGGAACAAGTCAGCGTTGATAAGTCGTTCAGCACATCTCATGACCCCGGCAAGCCGGGCATATATGCTGTGATAACGGCATCCGACACCGGCAAGGGTATGGATGAAGAGACACGACTGAGGATTTTCGAGCCTTTCTATACTACAAAAGAGGTTGGCAAAGGCACCGGGCTGGGAATGTCGATTATCTACGGCATCGTTAATCAGCATGACGGCTTCATCAAAGTCTATAGCGAACGAGGCCTGGGGACGACGTTCAGGATATACCTACCGCTGATTGCATCGGTTGCTGGTGAAGCGAAGACGGAATTGGAGGCGGGAAATCCAATAATGGGGACGGAGACCATTCTTCTCGCGGAAGATGACGAAGTGGTGCGAGAGATAGCTGTAGAGATACTTCAGGATTTCGGCTATGAGGTAATCGTTGCGGTGGACGGGGAAGACGCCGTGCGAAAATACCTAAAGAACAGGAAGAGAATCCATCTCCTCCTGTTCGACCTGATCATGCCTAAAAAGACCGGGAAAGAGGCCTATGATGAGATCAGGAAGATTGAACCCGACATAAAGGTGATATTTGCAAGCGGATACCCACCGGAAATTATCCGGCAGAAAGGGCTGGTGGACGACGATATTACATTGACCTGCAAGCCCTTATCACAGAGAGATCTTCTGCATAATGTGCGGATCGAGCTGGATGGGGGGAAGAAGTAGCTTGGGGGATATTGCCCGAAAATACCTATGGCGGCCGACGCATCAATTATTTCGTTCAAAGCCCAAATACAAAAGTTCTAACTAGGCACTGCACTTGACTCCGCTCCGCTTCGCAAGTGAATGCCTGAACCGTTGCAGTACCCCCCCAATAAGGGATATTCAATCTATGCCGATCAATATACTTAATCTTCCCTCCTACATCGTTACCAACTTTGTTGAGAACGAGTACGACTACCACATAAACGCTGAAGCCAGAGAGCATCCTTCTGACTGCCAGGTGTGCGGTACACCGGACATCGTTGGTTTCGGCCGTAACGTGCAGCTTGTATACGATCTGCCGATGCATGGCAAGCGTGTCGGCATCTATGCCGAAACCAGACGATACCAATGCCGGGCCTGCAGCAAGACCTTCTATGAACGTCTGCCGGAAGTGGATGACAAGCGGATGATGACCTCTCGCCTGGTTAAGTGGCTGGGAGAACAATCAGTCAAGCGTCCTTTTGCACACTTAGCCGAAGAAGTGGGTGTGACTGAGAACACAGTCAAGAATGTCTTCAACGACTATATCAATGAGCTTGAGCGCATGGTCAGGTTTGAAACTCCCTTATGGATGGGAATCGACGAGATTCACATCATCAAGAAGCCCCGATGCGTCGTCTCGAACATTGAGAATAACACCATTGTCAACGTCCTGCGCGACCGCAATAAGAAAACCCTGGCAGATTATCTATTCCGCCTCAAGGGCAGGGATTTGGTGAAATGCGTGACGATGGATATGTGGCAACCTTACAAGGATGCTGTACGCGCTGTCATGCCACAGGCCATCATAGTGATCGACAAATTTCACGTTGTCAGAATGGCAAACGAATGTCTGGAAACCGTCAGGAAGGACATACGGTGTAGTCTTACCGAAAAGCAGCGTCGAGGCTTAAAGCGCGACCGGTTCATTCTTTTGAAGCGTGAAACGAACCTAGATGGCCTTGACCGGATCACCCTGGAGTCATGGACGAAGAACTTCCCGGCCCTGGGCGCAGCCTACAGAGCCAAGGAAGAGTTTTTTGACATTTATGACGCTTTAACAATCCAAGAAGGCGAATTATTATTCCGGAGCTGGGAGGAAAATCTGTCACCTGAGATCAAGAATGCCTTCTACCCCCTCACTCGTGCAGTTAACAACTGGATGCCGGAGATCATGGCCTACTTCGACCATCCGGTGGCAAACGCTTATACCGAGTCCCTGAACAACCTGATCCGGGTAATGAACAGATTGGGAAGGGGCTACAGTTTTGAAGCTCTCAGGGCGAAGATTCTCTTCACTGAAGGTGTGTGCAAGATTAAAGAGCCGAAATTCAAACGGGCAATACAGGTCGAAGATATGATGGTCCCTTTTTTCTACACCACATCAAGGACGACCCCATCAACAATTTCTACCGGACGAGAGATCAACTACGGAGCCGACATATCAACACTCGTGAGGTTGATCGAGGAAGGCAAGATTTAACCCTCCATCAATCATGAAATGCGGATACCCCTTTTCTTTTGATAAGAAATGTTACCCCCCCTGCCAACTTTAGAAGAACATTATTATAACTCTAGCCCTTTTAACATTAAGAAAGGGTCAAAATAGGGATGAAAGGCATCAAGAAGATGTTTGGCAATATATTTTACACCTCTTCGGTGATGAGGATCGCCTCGGCGATTTGCCGCATGCTCTTTTGCTTGTCCATAGCCAGCTTCTGGATCCTTCGGAACGCCTCAGGCTCGGAAAAACCGTGGGACCTCTGGAGGAATTCCTTGGCCTTGTCTATGATTTCCCGGCTCTCGATGGTCTCTTTCAGCTCTTCCAAATGCTTTTTGAGAAGTTCCGCTTCTTCGGCATGAGCAAAGGCCATCTCTATCGCAGGCAACAGATCCTGCCCCCGGAAAGGCTTGGCAAGAGTTGTGGTAATTCCGATTCTTTTGGCTTTGTTCAAAGTATCCGGATCATAAAAAGACATTAGCAAGATGACAGGAATCTTCAGTTTCTGCCTGATCTCACGCGCGGCGCTCAAGCCATCCTTCTTTGTCATAGCAACATCAAGAATAACTATATCGGGAAGAGTTGCACAGGCCGTTGACACGACCAAATTGCCATCGCTGCACTCGAAAATTAATTCAAAACCGAGATCCTTGAGTTTATTTTTTACGCTGGCCCTGATAATCGGCTCGTCGTCGTAAATAAGAACTGATCGCACAGATGTCACCGCCGTACCCCGGATTTATTACGCAATTTCTGCGCTGGTTGGTTAACTCTCAGATTTTCTTTGTCTCGATGTGAACGGACTTCCCAACATTGCGCAACAATATCGAAGACAAATATGTTTCCACGCCCACCCTCCGGAGACCCAAAGGTCGTAGCGTTAGAAGGTAATACGTATCCACCTTGCTTCATCAGGGCCTTATCAACAGAGTCCTCTTCCAGGTAAGCTCCGTTTTCGGGGTTGAACAGGTAGATATTCATAGTCATCTCCTCTCCATGCCGGGGGTTACATCCGGAATCCCCAGATTGTATTCTATTCCTTGCTGCATAAAGAGGGGGTCAAGATTGTGGGGTAAGGTGTCAAGAAAATATCAAAATCTGTGGCCCAGGGAAAGGAGAACTTTTAAAAACAATCTCAAGCCTTCTTTTGAACGGTTATAAGTAACCCAATAACAAGCAGTGACATTATGTAAACAGTAAATCCATGGAACACTGCTCGATTGTTAAGGCAATAACTGCTGCTGGATGGGTTACTTTTTTTCTCAAGGCTAAGGAGGACGGTAAATGACTTACCGCTGATAGACAGACGGGGAGGGCAATACCTTTTATTGAACCTGTACGGGGCAAAAGGGGCCCCCTGGCGATAATGGGGTGCATTCATTTACAATGGAAAAGACAGCCTACAGCCAAATCTTTCTGTCTGATCACCTAGCGCCTGTGCTCAGGCGTCTGCTATTTTTTTGGTTAATGACGAAACATGAATATAATGCGACTGCTTTCAATTTGCAGGACAGAAGTTCGCCCCATACCGGTATGCTGAAAAGCTCCCGCAGCGTCCAAACGGCCCAGAAATCCTTTTCGATGCTGGAAGGCGCCAGGCCGAGCCGCGTTTGCGACTCTTCGTACAGGAGGAACCGACGTTCTTACTGGAGATGCAGGAATGTGTCGCCTTAAAAACTACAAATTAAGTAATCTATTGCCATTTAATCGCTTGACTTATTGCTTACCAATATAGTAATAAATCAATAAACAGTCGAATAAGAAAAAGTCCTGCTTTATCGAGAGTGGTGGATGGAATGGCCCTGCGAAACCACACCAACCGTCTCTAAGGGAGTGGCGCCAAGTGCTAATTCCTGCCATGTGGTGAAAATAAGGTGGCGCTTGTGGAAACGAAGGACCAGCCGTCGGATTTACAAAGCCCATCCCAACCGTGATGGGGTTTTTCAGATCCGGGGAGGCATGTTTTGGCGGACGAGATAAACAAATACCGTTTCAATACCCTACTTATTCACGGGGGTTTACCCGCTGGCCCTGCCGGCGCAACCACCGTACCGATTGTCCAGTCGTCCTCCTTTGCCCATGAAACCGCGGAGGAACTGGAGGACATCTTTCGGGGGCGAAAGGTAGGCCACGTTTATACCCGTCTCGGCAATCCCACCACCGAGGCGCTGGAAAAACGGCTCGCCATGCTGGATGGGGGGATCACGGCAATAGCCACCGCTTCAGGCATGGCCGCTATCACCACGGCGGTTATGACCATAGTCAGAAGCGGCGATGAAATCCTTGCCTCCTCGTCCCTGTTTGGCGGTACCTTTTCCCTTTTCCGCGACACGCTCTCCAACTTCGGCATTGTTGCCCGCTTCGTCGACCCGACCGATCTCCAGTCTTTCAGCGCCGGGATTAGCGATAAAACCAGGCTGATCTTTGTCGAGACCATTGGCAACCCCAAGCTGGATGTCCCTGACATCTCCGCCATTGCGGCCATTGCCCGCAAGGCTGGCATCCCGTTCATGGTGGACGCCACCGTGACCACGCCTTGCCTGGCCAGGGGGATAGATCTTGGTGCCGATATTGTGATACATTCGACGAGCAAGTTTATTAACGGCACCGGCAATGCAATAGGGGGCGTCATTGTCGATCTTGGCGCCTTTGACTGGCGTAGCGGCAAGTTCCCTCATTTTGCTCCGTTTGTGCAGAAGTACCGCTCGTTCGCCTTCACGGCCCGGGCCAGAAAACTGATTCACAAGGATTTCGGAGCCTGCGCCGCACCTATGAACTCGTTTCTTTTGAGTGAAGGGATCGAGACCCTCGGCCTGCGGATGGAGCGCCATTGCTTCAATACCCTGGAGCTTGCCCGGTTTCTCAACGGGCATGACAAGGTTGCCTGGGTAAACTACCCGGGGCTGGAGGAGAATGCCGGCCACGCAACGGCCAAAAGGCTTTACAACAATAAATTCGGTGGGATCCTGACTTTCGGTCTCCCTGACCGCGACAGGGCCTTCCGCTTCATAAACGGCCTCCGCCTGGCCAAAAACCTCGCCAATATTGGCGACGCCAAGACCCTTGTCATCCATCCCGCCAGCACCATCTGCAGTGATTTCGGGCCGGAAGAGAAGGCCCTCATGGGGGTCAGGGAAGAAATGGTCCGGGTTTCGGTCGGGATTGAGGCGATAGAGGATATAGTTGAAGATTTTGCAACAGCTCTTGAGACAATATAAGGAAAAGGTGATGGTGGAATGAATCTTAAGGTAAATGGTAAACCCGCGGCAATCGATGGCAAGGATACCCTCAATATAACCAAACTGCTTGCAGAGCTTAAGGTGGAGACGCCTGAATATGTAACCGTGGAGCTAAACGGCGAGGTCCTGGAACGGGAGAATTTCGAAAACACACTGCTGAAGGATGGCGATGAGGTGGAGTTCCTCTACTTCATGGGGGGAGGGAGTTAATGTTTACCGAAGAGCAGATCGAACGCTATTCCCGCCACATCATCCTCAAGGAGGTGGGAGGAAAAGGGCAGCAAAAGCTTCTGGACGGCAAGGTAATGATCATTGGCGCCGGCGGCCTTGGCTCCCCCATCGCCCTATATCTGGCTGCGGCCGGGGTGGGGACCATTGGCATCGCCGATGCGGATCTGGTGGAACTCTCCAACCTCCAGCGCCAGATTGCCCATCAGACAAAGGATATCGGCGAGCCGAAGGTACTTTCCGCCAGGGCGAAGATGGAGGCGATGAATCCGGATGTTCGGGTGAATACCTATCACGCATGGATCAACGCAGGCAATATCCGCGACATCATAGACGAGTACGATTTCGTCATCGACGGCACCGACAACTTCGCCGCCAAATTCCTGATCAACGATGCCTGCGTCCTGGCGGGCAAGCCATACTCCCACGGCGGGATACGCCATTTCGTCGGCCAGACGCTGACTTTCATCCCCGGCCAATCGGCCTGCTATCGCTGCATTTTCCCAACCCCGCCGCCAAAGGACGCCATCCCAACCTGCTCGCAGGCGGGGGTCCTCGGTGTGCTCCCCGGGGTTATCGGCATGTTGCAGGCCACCGAGGCGCTCAAATACCTGCTCGGCATGGGTGAACTTTTGGCCGGCAGGCTCCTGGTTTACGATGCGCTCGCCATGACCTTCCGCACCGTGCAGGTGCGGCGGAACCCGCACTGCCCCATCTGCGGGGAAAACCCGACAATTACTAAGCTGAAGGACGAACTGGAAGCGTTGAACGTCTGCGATCTGGACAAGAAATAGATGCTGCGCATCCCGCGAAAATTGGCCGACGCCATCATTGACCACGCCTATGCAGGTTTCCCCCTCGAGGTATGCGGCATCCTGGGTGGGGCAGAGGGCGTAGTCTCTTCCCTCTACCGGATGACCAACACTGACCAGAGCAACGAGCACTTCATGATGGCCCCAGTGGAGCAGTTTGCCGTTATTAAGGAGATGCGTGCAAATGGTCTGGAAATGATCGCCATTTACCACTCCCATCCAGAGAGCCCGGCGCGCCCTTCGGCGGAAGATATCCGCCTGGCCCTGACGCCCAACGTTTCTTACGTCATCGTTTCCCTTGAGGAGGCGAACAACCCCGTACTGAAATCATTCCGCCTCGCCGCTGGCCTTGTCGAGACGGAGGAAGTAGAATATCTATAAGGAGAAAGACCATGGACCCATTGCTGCAGGAAAAAAAAGAGAAACTGTACGCCATCCTTCGCGACATGGGAGGGTGTGTCGTGGGATTTTCCGGAGGGGTCGACTCGACTTTTCTGTTTGCAGTTGCGGCAGAGGTGCTAGGCGACCGTGCCCTGGCGGTAACGGCCACTTCCGAAACCTATCCGGAACGGGAGCTGCGCGAGGCCTCGGAATTTGCCCGGAAAATCGGCGGCCGGCACCGGGTGGTCGAGTCGGAAGAGCTGGATATCCCAGGTTTTGCCGAGAACCCCAAAAACCGCTGTTATTATTGCAAGAGCGAGCTGTTCACCAAGCTCCGCAAGGTTGCCGACGAAGAGGGGCTCCCCTATGTTCTGGACGGGAGCAACCTGGACGATCGTGGCGATTACCGTCCCGGCAAGCAGGCGGCCTGCGAGCTGAACGTCCGCAGTCCCCTTGATGAGGCAGGCTTCAGCAAGGAGGAAATCCGCGCCCTGTCGCGGGCCATGGATCTTCCCACCTGGGACAAGCCATCCTTTGCCTGCCTCTCGTCGCGCTTCCCGTACGGCACCACGATCACCCGGGAGAAAGTCACCCAGGTCGGGCGTGCCGAGGAAAGCCTCAGGGATCTGGGGCTAAGAACCATAAGGGTCCGTCACCATGGCGACATGGCGCGCATCGAGCTGGGACCTGCTGAGTTCGAACGGGTGGTGAACGGCCTGAGGGATGAAGTGATCAGGCTGGTGAAGAATGCCGGCTATACATACGTGGCGCTCGACCTGCAGGGGTACCGAACCGGCTCCATGAATGAGGTGTTGGACAAAACCGCCTGAGGGGAGAGTTGGCTGATAAAGCGAAGAACCCCTGGTACCAAAATCTGGGGGTTCTTCGCTGACATCTCCTGTCTAAGCAGTCCCAAATCCGATTTTTCAAATCAAAACGCGTCATTTCCTTCCTTCATCAATTTATCACTTTGTCCAGGTCGGCTATCAGGTCTTCGGCGTCTTCGAGCCCCACCGACAGCCGCACAAGGGTGTCGGTCACTCCCCTTGCGTCCCGCTCTTGGGGGGGCATTGCCGCGTGGGACATCCGCGCCGGATATGAGATGATGCTCTCGACCCCACCGAGGCTAACAGCGAAGGCGGCCATCCGCACCCCCTCCAGGACCCTCCGGGTCAGCGCAAGCGATTCCAGCTTGAATGAGAGGACAGCGCCACTGCCAGATGACTGTTTGGCATGTATATCATGGCCTGGGTGGTGGGCAAGGCCGGGGTAAAGGACCTCAATCACACGTTCTTGTCGGCTAAGCCAGTCAGCGACGGCAATGGCCCCGCTCTGGCTCTCTTCCATCCGCACCTTGAGGGTCTTGAGCCCCCGCAGCACCAGCCACGAGTCCTGGGGGCCGAGAATCGCGCCGAAGGCGTTCTGGATGAACATGATCCGCTTGGCCAGATCCGCGTCACTTACTACTGCGAAGCCGCAGATCACGTCACTGTGGCCGTTCAGGAACTTGGTGCCGCTGTGGAGGACGATATCGCAGCCGAGATCGAGCGGCCTCTGGAAATAAGGGGTCATGAAGGTGTTGTCCACCAGGGTGATAATCCCCCGCTCCCTGGCCAGCTCCACTGCCCCGGCCAGGTCGGTGATCTTCAGGAGGGGGTTAGAGGGGGTCTCCAGAAAAAGCCCCTTCGTGTCCGACCGGAATGCACCCCTGATGTTCGCCAGATCCGTAGTGTCCACAAATGTCGCTTCGATCCCGAGCCGGCTGAACAGGGAGGTCAGGACGCGGAAGGTGCCGCCATAGACATCCTCGCAGACGACCAGATGGTCGCCGGGAGAGAAAAGGAGCAACGCCGAAGAGATCGCCGCCATCCCCGAGGCGAAGGCGAAACCGCGCGTCCCGTTTTCCAGTTGGGCAATGGTTTCTTCCAGAGCCTCGCGGGTCGGATTGCCCGAGCGGGAGTAATCGTACCTGCCGAAATGGTCCAGCGATTCCTGGGCAAAGGTGGAGACCTGGTAAATGGGGGTGGAGAGCCCCTTCGTATAGGGGTCGATCTCGTGACCGTTGTGAATTATCTTGGTACCGAGTTTCATATCAAGCTCCTCTGTAAGTTCCAGCTGCAAGGTGGGTCGTCTATTCAAACGCCTGTGCCAGATCGGCGATCAGGTCATCCGCATCCTCGATCCCCACCGATAGCCTGAGCAGCACATTGTTGATCCCCAGCCGTATCCTGATCTCCGGCTCGATGTCTGCATGGGTCTGGCCTTCGGGGAAGGTGATCAGGCTCTCCACCCCGCCGAGGCTCTCGGCAAAGGATATCACCTTTGTCTTCATTAGCAAACGCTCCACTAGGCTCTGATCATTAACTTCGAAGGCGATCATGGCGCCGAAACCCCTTGCCTGTTCCTTGAGGAGGTCATGGCCGGGATGGTCGGGGAGACCGGGATAGTAGATCTTGCGCACCTGTCCGTGGGACTGGAGCCACTCCGCTATCCGCCGGGCGTTTTCCTGCTGGCGGTCGAGGCGGACAGAAAGGGTCTTCATGCCGCGGATGGTGAGCCATGAATCCTGGGGACCGAGGACCGCGCCGACCGAGTTCTGGTTAAAATATACCGTTTCGGCGAGAATCGCGTCCTTCACCACCACCAGGCCGGCCAGTGTGTCATTATGCCCGGAAAGATACTTGGTGGCGCTATAGACGGTGATATCGGCCCCCAGGTCAAGAGGGCGCAGGAGGTACGGGGTTAGGAAGGTGTTGTCGACGATACAGAGGAGCCCCAAATCCCGGCAAAGGGTAGCCAGTGAGGCAATATCGGCAACTTTAAGGAGGGGATTGGTGAGCGACTCCACGAAGAGGGCACGGCTCTCCGGACGGATGGCGCTGCGCACCGCCTCCACATCTGAGGTATCCACGTAGGTGAAAGAGAGGTCATACTGGCTGAAGACCTTCTCGAACAGGCGGTAAGTGCCGCCGTACAGGTCCTCGGTGACGATCAGATGGTCGCCCCTCTTGAAGAGGAGAAGAAGGTTGGCGATGGCGGCCATCCCCGAGGCGTAGGCAAATCCCCGCGTCCCCCCGTCAAGACGGGCGATCCCATCTTCCAAGGCCTGTCTTGTCGGGTTGCCGGAGCGTGTATAGTCATAACCGGTGCTCTGGCCCAAGCCGGGATGGCGGAAAGTCGCCGTCTGGTAAATGGGGACAGTTACCGCCCCGGTTCTGGTCTCCCAATCGAGTCCGATCTGCACCGCCTGTGTCGAGATGTTCATAAATTTACCCCCAAATGGAAAGTCCCCTTCCGGGGCTAGCGGAAGAGGACTTCACTCGTAGAGTTCGGCTCTTCCTTATCTCCCGGAACCTTTCGGTTCCGCAGGAATTGGCACCTTCCCCTTACGGGGGGTTGCCGCGACGTCATCGGGCCGGTCCCTCAGTCGCTCTTGATAAGAAATGGTGCTATCCAGTTATTATAGATGTATGCCGACCTTTATGCCGGCCGACGGATTTCATTCCCAACTTAATTGGTAGGTTTTGTTAACCTATCAAAACGATAAATTCTTGTCAATAATTTATTTTTCGCCCTGTCACTGGTCACTCAGGCTGAAAGATGCCGTGAAAAGATAACGTTCGCCGGCATCTGGGAGGGTCGCCACGGTCAACTTCCCTTTATTCTCCGGCCGGCCCGCCAGCTGCAGGCGGCAAATGCCGCCGCGCCCTCGTTAAATGCAGTAGTCCAGTTCAAAATTCTGGTCCATAAAGAGCGAAGGCACGGCTGCCACCGGGTGTCCAACGACCTTGGCCGGAATGCCGGCTACCGTGGAGCGAGGCGGCACATCTGTCAGTACCACGCTGCAGGCGGCAATCTTCGACCCCTCGCCGATCTTCACATTCCCCAGGATCTTTGCCCCGGCGCCGATGAGGACCCCGTTGCCGACCTTCGGATGCCGGTCTCCGCGTTCCTTTCCGGTTCCCCCCAGGGTGACTTCATGGAGCATTGAGACATCGTCTCCGACGACCGCCGTTTCACCTATTATCACGCCGGTCGCATGATCGATCAGGATTCCCTTGCCGATTCTGGCGGCGGGATGGATATCCACGGCAAACATCTCGGAAATCCTGCTTTGCAGGAACAGGGCAAGGGCTTCCCTTCCTTCCAGCCATAGCCAGTGGGCTATTCGATACGATTGGAGGGCGTGAAACCCCTTGAAATAGAGGAACGGCTGCGCAACCCCGCGAGCCGCCGGGTCGCGCTCCACAACCGCGGAGAGATCGCGGCGGACAGCCTCGCGAATGTCTGGCGCGGCATGCAGCGCTTCGTCAATCACGTCCCTAAGCGTCATGGCGGCAAGATGCGGAGATCCCAGTTTTCCGGCCAGCACGAAAGAGAGCGAATTCTCAAGTGACCGATGATTGAGGACCGTTGCATGCAGATAGCTGGCAAGCATTGTTTCGGAATCCGCCAACGCGGCAACTTCTTCGCGGAGGTCTGTCCATACCGGATCGGGCTGTTCTGTTTTCACTGCGCTGACTATCATTGTTCATCTCCTTTGCTAAACGTAAGGGTTTTTACGGATCGCGGATAAGGACATGTGACTATGCGAGGCCAAGGGAGTGCGATGATCTCGCGATTCTTCTGCTTCAGTTCGGGTCCAACGGAAAAGAGGCTATTTTTTGATCACTACCTTGTAGATGTCATCCTTCACCTGTGTTCTTTCCAGCACCTGAAAGCCCTGTTCAGTGACTGTTCTCGGGACATTCTCGAGAGGCTCGCCCGCGGTCAAAAGTATTTCGAGGATGTCCCCCTCTTCCATCTGTTCAAGCTGCAGTTTCGTTTTGACAAATGTCATCGGACAATGATCTTTGGTTATATCAAGATTAAATCTGCTCATATGAATAATGTCTGCCCTCCTTTCGATAGTTCAAGGAATGTGGCGACCCCGAGAACGTCCTTCACTTCCGGGATAAAGTCTTCTCTTGTCAGACCCAGCACATGCATTGCCATTTCACAGGCATAGAAATTCACCCCAAGGGCAATTGAGGCTTGGAACAGCTCGGTAAGGGTCGCCACATTGCGGCTCTTCATCAGATTTGTCATAAGACCGGGGCTTGCACCAGCGAAATTGAGGCGGCTCAAGGGGAGGTTGTTCCTCCCACCCAGCAGAAAATTGAAGAAGCGGGCGAGCACTCCTTTTCCGATAAAACTTCTCCCTTTGTTCTTCTTTATGTTATTAAGACCCCAGAAGGTGAAAAACAGATTCACCTCATAATTGACGGCTGCCGCCCCGGAGGCGAGGGTAAAAACGGCAATCGCCTTGTCGAAATCACCGCTCATGCAAATAATGGATAGTTTGTTTTTCTCTGCCATGTTTACTTTAAAGTCTCCGTCTCAACGCCCCGGATCAACGCATGGATACTCGGTTAAGTCAAAAATAATGATTCTCTATTTTTTAGTTTATTTATTATAATACATAATCCATTGTACTGCAATTATTAAGTCAACAATAACATGCATATTGTTTATTGTTTTAGTACTTAAAATGTGCCAAAAAAGAGACCGTAGGCATGAATGTCTTCGGCCTCTTTCGTGTAGGGACAATACTGTCTGTACTTAAAGGCCTTGGGAAATCGAAGAGAAATTTCCCGGAGATCCCCTCAGACCCGATTAAGAGCTTTCCGCTTTAAAACCCTTCGAAGAGGGCGGTGGAGAGGTAGCGTTCGGCAGCATCCGGCAGGATGACCACGATGGTCTTGCCGGCAAACTCATCAAGATTGGCCAGTTTGACGGCTGCAGCAACGGCCGCCCCGCAGGATATCCCAACCAGCAACCCTTCCTCTTTTGCCAGGCGTTTGGCGAATTCAATAGCCTCGCCACTACCTACCTGCTCCACCCGGTCTACGACAGACAGATCGAGGGTGTCCGGGATGAAGCCGGCGCCGATACCCTGGATTTTGTGGGGAGCGGGTTTGATTTCCTGACCGGCAAGCTTCTGGCTGATGACTGGGCTCTCCATGGGCTCTACTGCCACGGAAATGATCTTCTTCCCCTTGGTGTTCTTGATGTACCGTGAGACACCGGTGATGGTGCCACCGGTGCCAACGCCCGACACGAAGACATCGACTTTACCATCTGTGTCATTCCATATCTCCGGGCCGGTGGTCTTCTCGTGGATCTCGGGATTGGCCGGGTTCTTGAACTGCTGAGGGATGAAGTATTTTTTCGGGTCGGATGCGGCGATCTCCTCTGCCCGAGCAATGGCGCCCTTCATCCCTTCAGCGCCCGGGGTCAGGATCAGGTTGGCGCCCAGGGCCGCCAGTACCCTTCTGCGCTCGATGCTCATGGTTTCGGGCATGGTCAAAGTCAGCTTGTATCCCCTGGCTGCGGCCACGTAAGCCAGAGCGATCCCGGTGTTGCCGCTGGTCGGCTCTATGATCTCGACGCCCGCCTTGAGGACGCCGCGTTTCTCGGCGTCCCAGATCATGTTGGCGCCGATCCGGCACTTGACCGAATAGGCGGGGTTGCGCCCCTCTATTTTGGCCAGGACAGTGGCCTTGGCCCCTTTCGTTAAATGGTTCAGCTTAATCAGGGGGGTGTTGCCGATGGATTGAGAGTTGTCCGCGTAAATCTTGCTCATGGTTGGGTCCTTTCTGTGACCTGTCTGATCAATGTTGGGAGAATTAAATGCGGCCATGACGGGCTAAAAAAGACCGCCCGGTCGTCACACTCGCATGATGTGTTTAACGGCGTCAACCAGCCGGTCGATCTCATCGAACGTGTTGTAGAAGGCGAATGACGGTCGAACAGTCGCTTCCACCCCGAAGCGGCGCAACGACGGCTGCGCGCAATGATGGCCGGCCCGCACCGCGATACCCTCAAGGTCCAGGAGCCTGCCGACCTCCTCGGTTTTCCGGTCTCTAAGGACGAATGAAATCACCGCAACTTTTTCCGGAGCGTTGCCGATCAGGCGAAGCCCATTAATCCGTGAGAGCTGGTCCGTTGCGTACTGCAAAAGCTCGTGCTCGTATTTCCCGGTGTTCACCAACCCCAAGCGGTTGACGTAATCCAGCGCAGCGCCCAGGCCGACGGCGTCGGCGATGTTCGGGGTGCCGGCTTCGAATTTCGCCGGAGCTTCGTTGTACGTGGTCTCTTCAAAGGTTACGTTCTTGATCATGTTGCCGCCACCCTGCCAGGGGGGGAGGATTTCCAGGAGTTCTTCCTTTATGTACACCACGCCTATCCCCGTTGGAGCAAAGATCTTGTGGCCGGAGAAGACGAAAAAGTCGCAGCCGATCTCTTGCACGTTGACCGGCATGTGGGATACCGACTGGGCACCGTCGATGAGCACGCGGGCACCATAGCGCTTGGCTGCATGGGTCATTTCCGCGACCGGCAGGATCGTCCCGAGGCTGTTCGACGCCTGGGTCAGGCAGACCAGTTTGGTTCTGGGCCCGAGAAGAGCCTCATACGCCTCGAGCATGACCTCGCCCCGGTCATTCACCGGGATGACCCGAATGACGGCCCCCTTCTCGTGGGCGATCATCTGCCAGGGGACGATATTCGCATGGTGCTCGAGTGTGGAGAGAATGATTTCATCGCCGGGCTGCAGGAATTTCCTGCCATAGGTCTGAGCGACGAGATTGACCCCTTCCGTGGTGCCCCGGACATAAATGATTTCCTTCGCCGATGAGGCTCCCAGGAAAACCTGCACCTTCTGTCTGGCCTGCTCGAAAGCGTCGGTTGCCCGGGCCGCCAGGGTGTGCGCGCCACGATGGATGTTGGAGTTGTCGTGGGCGTAGAAGTAGGAGAGGGTGTCGATCACGCTCTGCGGTTTCTGGGTCGTGGCGGCGTTGTCCAGCCAGGCGAGAGGCCTGCCGTGCACCGTCTGGTGCAGGATGGGAAAGTCTCGACGAATGGTAGGAACGTCCAGGGGACGGGCTCCGGTCTCAGGTACCGCATTCCCGGCGACCAATCGCTGGATAAGATCCCTGTCGTGTCCGGCTGCGCACTCGCCATTCTCGTTACGGATCTGGGCCGACCGAATCTGCTGCACGAAAGAGCTCAGGCCGTCGGTAGAGGTGGCTGCGGAGCCAGGGACACTGAAGCTGGCAGGGGTAACGTCTGCAGTGCTTGTAACATTAAGCCCATCAAGTGTATGCTTCGGGATTCCCGGTACACTTGTCCCATCGGGAACGGCTCCTGCGGTGTGCGGAATACCCGGAGCACTGAAGCTGATTCCCTCCAGGCCCGGCAAACTGGCGCCGTCGGGGACAATCCCTTTGGGGTTCGGCACACCGAATGTGACGGGCAGGTCAGTAGCGACACCTGGTACGCTAGCGCCATAGGGGGCAACCCCTTTGGGATTGGGCACGCCGAAGGTGGCAGGTAGGTCCGTAGCGACACCTGGTGCGCTTGCGCCATCGGGGGCATCCCCTTTGGGATTGGGCACGCCGAAGGTTACGGGAATATCCGTAGCGACACCTGGTACGTTTGCGCCATAGGGGTCAACGCCTTTGGGATTGGGCACGCCGAAGGTTGCGGGAATGTCTGTAGCGAAACCCGGCATACTTGCGCCGTCGGGGGCAATCCCTTTGGGGTTCTGCACGCCGTAGGCTGCGGGAAGGTCGGTAAGAGCACCCGGCGCGCTGACGCCATCGGGGGTAAAACCCTTGGGAATTGATACGCTGTATCCTTGGGAGACGATTGCCGCGGCACCAGGCGCACTGGAATTCTCGGCGGTAGTCCCTGCACTAGACGGAACCCCGGGCCATGACGGGCTAATTCCCGACAGGCCCGGCAGGCTGATGCCCTCCGGGATAAACCCCTTCAGACTTGGTATTGGGTGTCCTTGGGAGTAGATTCCCGCGGCATTCGGCTCGCTGAAGCTCCCGGGGGTAAATTCAGCACCAGCCGGTACTTCGGGCAACGTGGGGCTGAACCCTGATATTCCCGGAATGCTGAGGCTGTCGGGAATGAAACCCGCCGCGCCAGGCACACCAACCCCGTCAGGGCCCAGACCGGAAGAGATCTGCGTGGTTACCCCGTCAGCTGGGACCTCGGGAACTCCGGAAGGAAGTTCCGCTGCGTCGGGTACGGCAGGAGGCAGATCCGTCTCAGTTTTCGGGACCAGGTTCGCCCCCGGAATTTCGTTGTAGAGGCGGGTCGCTATTGCTGCAATCACTGCGGGTGTGATTTCATTCATATCTATACCCTCTGTCATCAGACGGGTTACTTGACTTTCGGTTTCCGATGTTCGTAATCGTGGTAGAAGCCGACTTCGACATTTTCAAGAACGCCGAGGGCGTCGTCAGTCAGGACAGCCAGGGAGAAGTAGAGCGACAAGAGATACGAGGCCACCCCGAGAGTGTCCGTTTTCATCAGGCGCGCGGAGAGGCTAGGCAGGATCTCGCCCGGGATCCCGACCTGATGAAGCCCTACGACGCCCTGGTCCGCTTCGCCCACCCGCACCAGCAGGATGCTCGTGGTCCCCAGCCACTGGTTCGAATGGAAACGGCTCTTGATCTCCAGCTTGTCGCTGGGAATCAACGGCACACCCCTCCACGTGATGACGGTAATACCGAACAGGTTCACTGTTGGTGGCGGCACTCCCCGCCAGGTGCATTCACGCCCAAAGGCGGCGATGGCTTTGGGGTGCGCCAGGAAGAACGCCGGTTTTTTCCAGACCAAAGCCAGCAGTTCGTCGAGGTCGTCGGGGGTCGGCGTCCCGTAGCGGGCGCTGATCCGCATCGACGGGTCCACCGAATGGAGCAGGCCGAACTTCTTGCTGTTGACGAGTTCCCATTCCTGCCGTTCCTTGATGCCCTCGATAGTCAGCCGCATCTGCTCCGCAAGCTGGTCGTAGGGGCCATTGTATAGGTCGGAAACGCGGGTGTGCACCCGGACCACCGTCTGGATGGCCGAGAGAGAGTATTCGCGGGGACTGTCGGTATAATCGACGAAGGTTTCGGGGATTTCGATGTTCTCGGCAAAGCCCGAGACCAGGTCGATGTTCCTCTCCCCGTACTTGTTGACTGTGGACAAAAGTTCCAGGTGTTCGTCAACAGTTTTCTTGAATTCCTCGTTCAGGCTGGGTGTTTTCTTAAGAATCGCTTCGAGGTCTTTGCGCGACAGGGTCAGCAGGATGCAGGGGGTGATGGTTCGGGCAGTCACATCCGAGGTTCGGTTGGTGACGAGCTCGATCTCCCCGAAATACTCCCCTTCGGTCAAAAGGGCGATCCGCAGGTCGCTGCCGTGTACACCCTTGCTCAGGACCTCCACCTGTCCCTGGGCGATGATGAAGAATTTGTTCTCTTCTTCCCCTTCAACGACCAGCTTGTTGCCGAGAGAGACCTCTTCCGTCTTGAAACTGTCGGCCATGCGGGTGATGAGGGCATCCGCCAGCTGGGAAAAGAGCGGCACGCTGCGCAATGATTCCGGCGAAAAGGTAGCTTTCCCGCCGGTGACATCCACCTCGATCCGTTCTGCCTTGGAGAGCTCCACCTTGGTCCGGTTGACACGGTAGGTCCCCCCGTTAACCTGCACCCACGGCAGTTGGGAAAGGAGCAAGCGCGGGGTGATCGACATCATCTTCGGGTTGGTCTTCGTCGTAGTCGCCAGGTTTCTGGCAACTGCTGTCGTTACACTGCGCTGCAGCAAATTATTTTCAGACATTTAGTTATCCTCCGTTTCCCATGTACCCTGCATGGCTGCAGGCACTACATGGGGTTATATTCCAAGACCGAGGTTAAAGCCACCAAGTTCCCTGTGGGCGTAATCGTGATAGTAGCCGACTTCGACGTTCTCCAAGACGCCGAGGGCGTCGTCGGTGAGGACGGCGCAGGAGAAATAGAGCGACAAGAGGTACGAGGCCACTCCAAGGGTGTCCATCCCCATGAAACGGGCGGAGAGGCTTGGCAGGATCTCGCCCGGAATGCCGACCTGGTGCAGCCCCACGACCCCCTGGTCCGCTTCGCCCACGCGCAAAAGCAGAATGCTCGTGGTCCCCAGCCACCGTTGGGAGAGATAGCGGCTCTTGATCTCCAGCTTGTCGCAGGGGATCAGCGGCACACCCCGCCAGGTGATGAAGGGGACACCGAACAGGTTCACAGTCTGTGGCGGCACCCCCCGCCAGGTGCACTCACGCCCGAAGGCGGCGATCGCCTTGGGATGCGCCAGGAAGAATGCCGGCTTTTTCCAGACCAGGGCCAGCAACTCGTCGAGGTCGTCGGGGGTCGGCGTCCCGTAGCGGGCGCTGATCCGCATCGACGGATCGACCGAGTGGAGCAGGCCGAACTTCTTGCTGTTTATGAGTTCCCATTCCTGTCGCTCTTTTATCCCCTCGATGGTCAGCCGCATCTGCTCTGCAAGCTGGTCGTAGGGGCCGTTGTAGAGGTCCGAAACGCGGGTGTGCACGCGGACAACCGTCTGAACGGCCGAAAGAGAGTATTCGCGTGGTTTGGCGGAATAATCGACGAAGGTTTCGGGTATCTCGATGTTCTCGGCAAAGCCCGAGACCAGGTCGATATTCCTCTCGCCGTAGGGGTTGACGGTGGACAGCAGTTCCAGGTGCTCGTCTATGACTTTCCTGAATTCACCATTCAGGCTCGGTTTTTCGCCCAGGGCCGCATCGAGGTCCTTGCGCGACAGGGTCAGCAGGATGCAGGGGGTGATGGTCCGGACGGTCACGTCCGATGGGCGTTCGGAGACAAGCTCGGTTTCCCCGAAAAACTCCCCTTCAGTCAACAGGGCAATCCGCAGGTCGCTGCCGTGGACCCCCTTGCTCAGGACCTCGACCTGCCCTTGGGCGATGATGAAGAATTTATTACGGTCTTTCCCCTCAACGACCAGCTTGTTGCCAAGAGACACCTTTTCCGTCTTGAACCGGCCGGCAAGGCGGCTGACGATGTCGTCCGGCAAGCGGGAGAAGAGCGGCACGCTGCGCAGCGACTCCGGCGGAAAAGAGGCGCTCCCGTTGGCTACATCCACCTCGATCCGCTCGGCCTTGGACAACTCCACCTTGGTGCGGTTGACCCGATAGGTCCCCCCACTCACCTGCACCCACGGCAACTGGGAGAGGATCCAGCGCGGGGTGATCGACATCATCTTCGGGTTGGTTTTCGTGGTAGTCGTCAGATTCCTGGCGACTGAGGACGTCACACTTCGCTGCAGTAAATTGTCTGACATGGCGGTATCCTTTTAGTTATTTAGTTTTGCTGTTAAAGTAACAGAAAATTTCTTGATAATATCACTATTGAATCAGCAATGGGGCCATTTCAGGTAAAAATACTGAGACCTGCAGTCAATAAAAAAATTCTAGATTGGAATCTGTATCTGTCAAGTATTTTTTTTCGTGTAATACATTAAATTTCTTGTTTATTATAGTATTTACTCTATGGAGATAGAATAATTTGGACGGGCGGATTATGGCGTCCAGAGCACCTGGGCAAGCATTAAAGCCTTGAAGCAAAAATATGTTGAGCGAACAAATGACCCCTCTTTTGCGGTATGCCTGCCCCGGGACTTTTGTCCAAGTGGGATCGAAATATCAAGTCGCCTTTTGGCAACGCGATCTCAATTCACATAGTTAAACTGGATAATAACCGGCTAAATTAATGCTTGCCGAGTTTAAAGGGATGACGGAGTGCTTTCGGTCTGTCCGTGTTAAGCTTCATGACGCAACGAGCCGATTTCTCGACACAGAAATCATCCGGTCAAAATTTCTCCGGTTTCCGTGTTGTTTCCGGAAAGTCTGTCAAACCAGTGAAATGCCTTTTCGTAATGTATTTCATGACCACCATTGAATATCTCGAAATAAAATCTTTCCGCACCCTGTTTTTCCAGCTCCCGTGCCAGTTCCCAGGATTGGCGGTAATGAACTATGGTATCGTGGCGGCCATGGTGGAGAGAAAGAGTGGCAGACGCCAATCTCTTTGCGAGGGGAAGTGGCGACCGTTCACGGTATTCACGATCCACCTCGGCGTTTGAACCTGGTTTCCCCCCCATGCATGCAGCGAGATGCGGTGCGTAGTCGACATTTTCTCCATGCCATGCTGCCAGGTCGGTAATCGGCACCCAGGCGCTCACCCCTCTCCAGCGTAACGGGTCATCGCCTGCAACCATCAGCGCCATATGTCCTCCACCGCTCCCTCCAAGGAGAAATATTCGTTCGGCATCGATCGAACGTTCGTTAATCACCCTATCAAGCGCATCGAAAATATCCTGCCTGGCATACAGAGATGCGCAGGCTTGCCGGGCGCGTGGATTAGTGGAGAGATTGGGGCCGCGGAATTCCGGCAGAAGCAGTGCCCAATCTCTCTCCTTGCACAGGGGAAGCATCTTCTCCACCTGGTTGAAACGGTCATGACTCCATGTATGGAGGCCGACGGCTAGCGGAACTTTTACGCTTTTCCCCGGGTGATGATAAAGCGCCTGCTCCATCGCTCCGTCAAGGGTCGACATGACCAGCAGTTCCTCCATTCCCGATCTATTCAAAAAAATCTCCTCAAACGTACTCTTGAAAAAAACAGCGCTGGGAAAAGCCGCTCCCATCAGCGTCAAGCTATGGGAAACGGCTTTTAAACTTTTCTAAGACTCCAACGGCAGACCACAATCGATTACAGCGGGATTATTTTAGGAACCCGTCTGAGTTCATCCCGGTTCCTAGCCAGGGCAAGCCATCCCAGCCTTTCATCTTTCAGTCAAGCTGAAAGAGCGCCGTGGAAAGGTAGCGCTCACCCGTATCAGGGAGGATCGCCACGATCAGCTTTCCCTTGTTCTCCGGCCTCCTGGCGATCTGCAAGGCGGCAAAGGCCGCCGCTCCGGAGGAGATGCCGACCAGGAGACCTTCTTCCTTGGCCAGTTGCAGGCCGGTCGCAAAGGCCTCCTCGTTCTTTACCTTGAACACCTCATCGATGATAGCCGTGTTCAGCACATCGGGCACGAACCCGGCCCCGATCCCCTGGATCTTGTGCGGGCCCGGAGCGCCGCCGGAGATGACCGGAGAGTCGAGCGGCTCTACCGCCACCACCTTGAATGCCGGCTTGCGCTCCTTTATGACCTCGCCGACCCCGGTAATGGTGCCGCCGGTCCCCACCCCGCCGACCAGGATATCGACCTTACCGTCGGTGTCCGCCCAAATCTCCTCGGCGGTGGTCTGCCGGTGTATCTCCGGATTGGCCGGGTTCTTGAACTGCTGCGGCACGAATGAGTTGGGGGTCTGTGCCGCCAGTTCATCTGCCTTCTCTATCGCCCCCCGCATCCCCTTGGCGCCTGGTGTCAGGACCAGTTCCGCGCCGTACGCCTTGAGCAGGTTGCGTCGCTCGATGCTCATGGTGTCGGGCATGGTGAGGATCAGCCGGTACCCCCTGGCCGCAGCCACAAAGGCAAGGGCGATGCCGGTGTTGCCGCTGGTCGGCTCGATGATCACCGAATCCTTGGTGAGGAGTCCTTTCTCCTCGGCATCCTTGATCATACTGAAACCGATCCGGTCCTTGACACTTCCACCCGGATTGAACGACTCCAGTTTCACAACCACCTCCGCCCTCAACTCCTTGGTTATCCGGTTGAGCCGGAGAAGAGGGGTCCTGCCGATAAGGTCGGTCAGATTGTCCGCTATCTTGGCCATGGTTTTACTACCTCCTTAAGAGATTATTTCGCTAGCCTAAATACAGTTAATCATTATAATAATAGTTATTCTTTAACTCTGGCTATCAAATCAAGATAAAATATTTATAAATCTATAGTCTAAGTATATTATTGCAAGGTGCGTTAGTTTTTCAAACCTCAAACGCACCTTACAGATCCCCCTTTGAAAACCAAGCTGAATCAGAAACGGTAACCGACACCGACACTAAACAGGTGGGGATTCAGATCCGCTTTATATTTGACGCCTGCGATTTTGACCTCGGTATCCACGTCCAGGAATTTATAGTCCACGTTGAGGTAGATATTGTCTTTCAACTTGATGTCCGCTCCGGCCTGGGCCGCCCAACCAAAGCTCTGATCGATTTTGAAATCGGGCACTCCATTGAGGTGGTAATTGAACGGGAAGGTGAGTTCGACACCGGCGCCCACATATGGACTGATCTTTGCCGAGGGGATCGGATGATACTTGAAGGTGATGCTCGGGGGGAGGAGATAGGTGGAGCCTTGTACACCATTGCTTAGATTGATTGTATGCCGAGATACTCCGGCGATGACTTCAGTGGAGATGTATTTCGTGAAATAATACTCCAGATCCAGTTCAGGGATGATATTGTTGCTTACTGTCGGGTTCGGCTTGCCCGGCCCCTCCAGCCTGCTGTCAAAATACTCGGTCGGCATAACGTAGCTTGCCCTGACTCGCACCACATAATGCTGCAAATCATCATCAGCCTGGGAAATTACGGCATTACTCAGGATTATTGCGATAAACAGAGACAAAATAGAGAGTGCATTTTTCATAACATTACTCCTTTTAGATTTTTTTCAATAAATCACAATGAGTTGTGCTTCCAAGCTAAGTGCTTTCCTTAAATTTGCCATGGTCATTTAGCACCTGAACGATATTAATGACTTACTTGCGAATAGATACCCAATCTTCTTTACCATCATTCCCTCCTTTGTTTTTTGCCCCACATCTGAGAAAGGCCAATTTCAAAAGCAACAAAAAAAGGCCAGGAATTGCCGCCTAATGCGGTCAATCCCCGGCCTCCGGTATTTCCGGTCAGCCAGTACCGGATAAATTTCCGGTAAGGTGACTAATAGTAAAAAATAAATTAATCTATCTAGTAGATAGACTAATAGCAAATAAAAAAATTTATGTCAATACTTTTTTTCACCCGAAACAAATATTGTCCGGTTAGGTCCTTGCGAGGTGCTTTGGTGCGCCAGGATAAGCCGGCGCTTTCAGCGGGTGCAATTCCCGTCCCGGCAAGAGGAACGAGCCGCCCCACCGGGAATCGAGTCTTGGGCTCATGAGGGTAATGTCATGAGTTAAGCTAGGCAGAGCAATGTCCAGGCCGTAACGCAATTGCAGCCATGGAGCCTCGTGACATATCCGGAGGCCGACAGGGTCAAAAACCTGGAAGGCAACAGTAGGCGACCGCAACGGACGATGGTCGTCGAAGACTCCGGCGGGGTCTGAGTGCACGGCAGCCACGAGCAGTCAATATGCTGTTTCCCCGATTGTCAACCGTTTCAAACTGGAAGACATTCTTGAATCCAGAGGGTATCCACATTTGCAAATGACCTTCTATGACCTCCGGTTAGGTAATGGCAAACATGACACCCCGGCGCTTTGTCGGGGAGTAACTTGATAGTATAGGAATTTCCATTTTTACCTAGTAAAATCAATCAGATTGTGGTAGATGGAGGCGAGACCCGGGATCAGGAGGTAAACTCTGGAGATCGACCGGAACATCTTCCGTCGTATCTT
>Ga0326727_10003344_pt1 | contig 51632 bp, 49 predicted proteins | sample MB2enrmetagenome_FD_207643 | JGI IMG/M metagenome (GOLD analysis project Ga0326727, IMG submission 207643) | Lab enriched peat soil microbial communities from McLean, Ithaca, NY, United States - MB29MY | ecosystem: Environmental > Terrestrial > Soil > Wetlands > Peat | place: USA: New York...
ATCCCGATAATATATCTGGAGTGGCAAAGAAGACGACTACTTCCGGCGCATCATACTCTTCCAGCTTATCCCACCGCTTCCAGGTAATAAATTGGCAAGGCGCTTCCATCTTGGTGCATGTGATTGAGCGCCTGAAGAACCAATTCTGGGGACTTCTTATAGCGTTCGCCTTCCATCTCTCCGGGAATGCCACAAGAGAGAAAGAATTCAAAATTCGGCCTGAGTTCTTGGGTAAAGCCAATTAATATAAGGCACTAAGGGAGACGTAGGAGTGATTTCTAGTGCCTCCAGTTGGAGAGTAAATAAGAGCATAGCTGCTATGACCAGAAACTTATCAAGTTATTGAAAATTCAAGCTATGCAGATCATCTAGGCATTTTTTGCTGGCTCGGTGATTGTTTCCCTGGCCATAACTCTCCTCTTGGCGACGCTCGTTTGGTAAGATTTTCATCCTTTCAGAGGTTTATTATGTTTCAAGATAAGCTCATAGATACCTTGCTGAGAGATAAATCTGAGGAATTCCAGCCTCCTTTTAAGCGGGATAGTGAAATATAAGGGGCTTTCCATCAGGATCGCCACCAGGTCCCTTTCTATCCTGGCCCGGGCCATTTGGCAAGTTCTCCAGGCTTTCACGGGTTAATCAGTTCAACTGAGGCTGTCAGTCTCTGGTGTGATTCTATCATCCCCAAACGAATTCTGCGAAGGATTGTCTTGAGGAAGCTACCCTGGATGCCAGCAGGCCTCTTTTTCTTCGACCTCCTTCTGCCTATTAGATAACCATCCCCCCCATTTGTGAACCCCAAAACCACTTCCTGGCTTTTTTAAAATTTTTTCAAGAGGGCTTCCACACCAGGGCGGGCAGGAGGTGGAAGAGATGTTTCTGGTTCCCCGTCATGGCTCCTCTCCTGATTCTTGTTTGGTGCTCGGGGACCTGAATCTTAAGGCATAATGCCATAACCATAGGGGAAAAACAATATTATTAATCAGGGGCTTCCGCGGGGATGCTTAACCCGGTGGGAAATTTTATCCGGGGATCGATGGCGTTAGCATCAGGACAGGGCGGCGCTGGGTGACTGACAGCTTCCAATGACCGCAAGAAACCATGGATTGTAAGCAAAAAAAGGGGCCGGCTGATATCTTCTCTACGCAAAATCAAGATTACCGAGGTGGTGTTTTTCAAATCAAAATTCATTCATAAAAAAGCCCCGGTGCCTAACCCACACCGGGGCCGAAATGTTGACCAAAAGCTTACCATTTAATGAGCTGATGGCATAACCGGGGGCCAGGACCGGATAAACCCTTCACCCGGCGCTCTATCTTTAGCTGCACCTTTCGCCGATAATTACTTTACTTTATTCAGGTCGATTCCGGTTAATTCCCGCGCCGGGAATTCGGTTTTTTTCCAATCATACACCCGCCCCTTTGGAATTACTTGTTTAGTTAACACATATGGATTTAACAAATCTGTGTTATCGGTGGCTAGGTCTTTGAAGCGTTTTAAGGCCTCGCCCGGCTGGTCAATCAGCCCTTTAGCTTCATCGACCGGAATCTGCAAGTGTTCCGACCAAAGCTGCGCCACCCAATTCTTTATCAGGTCAGCGTCCATGAAGGCGATATTCATTTCCGAGTGGAACCACATGCTGGTGAAGGCGATGTTGGCCGAGCCGCCGGTCATTACCGTCCAATCAGGGGTGAACACGGCCATGTTCTTCGAATGGATGTAGGTTTCGCTATAGATGAATTTTCCCGGAGTCCGAGGATCGGGCCGGCAGTTCCCCAGGGTGAGCAGCGCCACATTTGGATGACCCTCCACCAAATCAGACTGGTCCCCTAAAGAAGAAATTCGCTCCCACTCCAGTTCAGCTTTTCCCAGAAAGGTTCCCTCGTCCGGCCTCCAGGTCAACAGGGCAATAATTTTAACTCCACGTACAGCAGCCGCGTTGATCTCGGAAATAATCCCATGATCGAAAAAGTATTGGTTTTCGATATAAACCAGGCTTCCTGCGCCGGCGGCCTTCAAGGCGTTAAGGTAAAGCTCCCTGATACCCTGATCTCCATCCTCTAATTTGTCGTAAGTCTTCGGGGCGATGGTCCGCAGCACCTGCACCTCTATGCCGCCGGGCAGTTCCGGGATTTTGTCCCAGGTGACGGGGGGCACCACATAGCAGGTCACATGGGCATAAGGGATAGTGGCGTGATTATAACGTTGGCGGAAATTATCCAGCACGTCGCCCACCGCGGGTCCCTTAATCCGGTAAAAAATGTCATGGAGCGGCGGGGTTTTCTCCAGCCCCTTGAGCAGATCGGGGTACTTTTCTTTATCAACGCGTCGAGCATCCAAAGAATCGTGGTAGGGGGTATCCCAGTAAGCCTGAACCGGATTGATGCCGCCAACGAAGGCCACCCAGCCATCGCCGCCATCGTCCATGATGTAGGTCTTCTGATGATGACAGCCAAATTCCGCTAAAAAATTAATATATTTCGGATCAAAGCGGTTAATCACCGACTTGTAAAGGCCATTATAACCAGGTGCTTGGTCCCAGCGGGCTTGAATGCTGCCGGGTCCCTCATTGACCCCGGCTATCTTGTCCGGGGCGGGGTTTGGGATGGTGTCTGGGGTGTGGAGAGCGGGCTGCCAGATCACCATACGGACGTCAACTTTATCAGCGGCGCGAGAGCTTAAAATGGAAAGCAATGGTTCCTGGGGGTCCTGGCTTTTTGGAACCATTAAGAAATCCGTATCGCCATAGGAAATCGTCATGTAGATGAATTTTTTAGCATTCTTAAAAGCAGCAGAAATCTCTTGGTAGGCCGCTTGACCGTCGATGAGAATTTTAATCTCATTGCCCGATCGCGGTGGATAGGAGCGATGGGAGCTAGGGTCTTGCGCCCAGGGTAGGGAAGTCGGGTCTGCCATTTAGCACCTCCTCATAGTGGTGGCGTTTGCTAGTTGGAGCTCAAATTTCTCCGTCGTTGCCTCAGAAAACGAAAGCGGCTTGCTGCCTATAAAACCCACCTCCGGTCCCTCTTTTAAGCCGGCACCCTTTTAATCCGCGCCCCGAGGGCAGCCAGCTTTTCCACCAGGTGGGCGTAACCCCGGTCCAGGTGGTAAACCCGGAGAATTTCGGTGGTTCCGGCCGCGGCCAGGCCGGCCAGCACCAGGGAGGCGCTGGCCCGGAGATCGGTGGCCATCACCGGCGCCCCCTGGAGTTGGCGGCAGCCGCGGACCACCGCAATATTACCGGTCACGGTGATGTCCGCTCCCAGGCGCAGGAGTTCGCTGACGTGCATGAAGCGGTTTTCGAAGATGGTTTCGGTGATCACCGAGGCCCCCCGGGCCACGCTCATCATGGCCATGAATTGGGCCTGCATGTCCGTGGGAAAACCGGGATAGGGGTGGGTGCGGATATCCACCCCGGTGAGGTTGCCGCCGGCATGCACGGTGACGCGGTCTTTCGTGGCGCTGAGGCGCACCCCGGCCTCGGTAAACTTGCCCAGGATGGCGGTGAGATGGGGCACCGGGGCGTCCAACAGGGTAACCTCGCCCTTGGTGATGGCCGCGGCGGCCAGGAAGGTGCCGGCTTCGATGCGGTCGCTCATAATGCGATAACTGGCCGGCTTCAGCTCCGGCACCCCGTGGATGGTGAGGATGTCGCTGTCGATCCCCTCGATTTGCGCCCCCATGGCCACCAGGAAGCGGGCCAGGTCGCCCACTTCCGGCTCCATGGCGGCGTTTTTGATCACCGTGGTGCCCTTGGCCAGGGCGGCGGCCATCATCAGGTTTTCGGTGCCGGTGACCGTGCTGGTCTCAAAATAGATCTCCGCACCCTTCAGGCGCCGGGCGTCGGCTTCGACGTAGCCCTGGGACAGGTTGATTTTCACCCCCATGGCCTCCAAGCCCTTGAGGTGCAGGTCGATGGGCCGGGCGCCAATGGCGCAGCCGCCGGGCAGGGACACCCGGGCCTGGCGGGCCCGGGCTACCAGGGGGCCCAGGACCAGGACCGCGGCCCGCATGGTCTTCACCAGTTCGTACGGGGCCTCGCAGCCTTGCAGGTCCGAGGTGTTGATGCAAAGGGAGCCGTTTGTTCCGCCGGCGTCAACGGCCACCTCCTTAAACCGCGCCCCGAGGTTGCTGAGGAGCTTCTTGCAGGTGTGGATGTCGGCCAGGGCCGGCAGGTTATCCAGGCGATGCTCGCCCGGGGCCAGGAGCGTGGCAGCCAGGATGGGCAGGGCGGCGTTTTTGGCGCCGCTGATCTGCACTTCCCCCTGGAGGGGGAGGCCGCCTTCGATGACGATTTTATCCATAGGTTACAGCTTACCGAAAAACTCGCTGATATCAAAGAAGACGGTCTTCCGGCTGCCGTCCTTCAGTTCCAGCTCCAGGCGGTCGTAAAACTTGCCGTTTTGCTCTCTAACGCTTTGGCGGACCAAATTCCAGTCCACGTTCTCCCGGCCGAATTTTTTCCGCAGATAAGCATATTCCGCGGCGGTGCCGTCAATGGAGTTGAGCGCCCCGGAAATGAGCACCGCGGTCTCCGTGGTGTCGCCGGGGCCGCCTTTAAAGGTGATTTGGGGTGTCGCCGGCGCTTTCGTGGCCGGTTGGGCTAAGGCCGGTTGGTTGCCCGGCAGCGCCAGCAAGACCGGGCCGGAAAGCATGGCGCCCAGCAGAATTACCCCAAAGCCAAGGCCAGAAGTCTTCAATAGGCGCATATCTCGGCTCATTGCCCTGAAATAAGGTCCAGTAAGGTTGGAGATTTGAATTCCTGGCGAAATTGCCTGATCCGTTTCTCGGCCAGCCGCACATATTGTGGCTTAATTTCGTAGCCTACGTATGGCCGGTTGTGCAGGAGAGCGGCGATGGCCGTCTGCCCGCTGCCCATGAAGGGGTCAGAAGATCAGGTTGAAAAAAGCAGATCCAAAACCCCTTGATTTTTATGCTCCATCAGGAACTGATTGATCCTTTTATTGGCTAAAGCAAAATAAGTTTGATCGGTCTCATAGCCAACATAATGGCGATTTGCTTGAATGGCGGCTATGGCTGTCTGCCCACTTCCCATAAAAGGGTCTAGAACCACTTCACCATCGAAGGTGTAAAGCTGTATCAGGCGATTAGGCAATTCCACCGGAAAGGGGGCGGGATGCCCGACTTTCTTGGCGGAAATAGCCGGAAAGGTCCATACGCTTTTGGTTAATTCCAAAAATTCCTCTTTGGAAATGGTGGCCTTTCTTTTATCAGGGTTTTTTCGTACAAAAATTTCTTTGGAAAAGATTAAAATATATTCATGTACATCTCGAAGGGTGGGGTTAGCCGCAGAGCACCAACTGCCCCAAGCCGTGGAAGGCGAGGCGCTGCTGCCTTTATTCCAGATAATTTCCCCTCGCATTAGAAAACCTATTTCCAACATTCCTTGAATAATATATGCGTGCAAGGGAATATAGGGTTTGCGGCCCAGGTTGGCGATGTTGACGCAAGCGCGACCTCCTGGGACCAGAACGCGATAGACCTCACTCCAAACCCCGTTCAAAAATTCAAGATATTCTTCTAATGTTAGATTTTCATCGTATTCTTTGCCAACATTGTAGGGTGGAGATGTAACCATTAAATGGATGCTGTTATCAAGAAGTTCTTCCATCCTTTCTGAAGATTTACACTTGATTGAATCCAAAACCTCAGAAGGGATTTGGTTTTCCTTGTATTCTGTGATATGTTCCTGGGAGGCATTTGAATATAATTTGCTTTTATAGAACGCCGATGAATCGTGACCGAATCTTCCGGGAGTGCCGAAAGCGCTTGTCTTTGTTGATTTTCTTTTTTTGTTATCCATAGGTGCTCAATCCTTTTTCCATAAATCAATCCATCGTCTGTAAGCGTCATATTCAATTTTAGATTTTTTCCAATGTATTTCAATTGTTTTTGTCAATTCATCATTAATTAAAGAAATAACGGCATCTTTGCTTAATTCCACCCCCCGCGGATTTGTTCCTTGTTTGGGTAGCTTGATATATGTTTGTCTTCCCAGTTTATTAAAACATCTTTTTTGGGAATCTAAAGGTATGTAATAGAAATTACCAACGGCATTCCAGTTAATTTGTATCAATATCATATCACATTCTGGTTTATAATTTTGCATAAATTCATTCGCGCTAATGGGATCAACAGTCCAGATCATTTTTATCCCGGTTAGGAATTTTCCAGTTATTGTTTTGATTGAGATTGGTTCTCCATATAGCTTGACATCCACTTCCTTTTCAGTAATAGGAATATTTATGTCGATATTTTCTTGGCCGAATTTATAGATAAGAAGGGCTATAATTATATTTTCTCTAATTGAGCCAACTTGCATGCCAATCTTGCCAGCTCGAGAGCTTTCCTCTTCGGCCAATTGGAATAAATATGGAAGGCGATTCTGTATCCTTTTGATAAGATTTATATTTTCAAAAATTTCAATAAGTTTATTTTGTTTCATCTTATCCCCGTGGCGCATGAACTATTGGCGGCCATGGGCCGCCCTATATCTTTGTGCCATGGCTTTATGCGTGAGAATTATCTCACTTCAAGACGCAAAGACGCCAATTATATGCCATCCCCTTGATTTTACCTTGGTTTACGGTTGCCGGTATGGTAGGATAATTTCAAGCTTTCCGCGATCAGCTATCGGAAAAAATAGAGAACCTGTTGCCCAGGGCACGATAACCCTTGATTAGCGGCGAAAATATAACCTGCTGTTTTGATTCATAAAGCTGATAGTTGAAAACTGATAGCTGAATGCTTACGATTATACTTGCAGGCAAAGGGGAAGAAAAGAAAAATCATGAATTCCTGGGTGTTGGCCGGCCTGGCCACCACCTCCTTCATGGTGGCCCTGTCCGGGGCCTTGATGCCGGGGCCGCTCCTGACGGTGACGGTGGGAGAGGCGGCCCGGCGAGGCTTCTGGGCCGGACCGTTGATTATCGTGGGCCACTCCCTGCTGGAGTTGGGATTAGTTTTATTGTTGCTGGTGGGACTGGGGACCTGGCTGCACCGCCCGGTAATCCTGGGCACCGTTGGGGTTCTGGGGGCCGGGATGCTGGGCTGGATGGGCTTCATGACCCTGAAGGCCTCCCGCCGGGGCCACCTGGAGTTGGAGGCCCAGAACGCCTCGGGTCTGAACCCGGTGGCGGCCGGGGTGTTGATGAGCGCCGCCAACCCTTACTGGCTCATCTGGTGGCTCACCATCGGCCTGGGCTATGTCATGTTCTCGATTAAATACGGGATTGTCGGGGTGGCCTTCTTTTATTTCGGGCATATCGCCGCAGACTTCGCCTGGTATACCCTGGTGTCCGGAGCGGTGGCCGGCGGGCGGCGGTTTCTGTCCGACGGCATCTACCGCGGATTTTTGGCGGGTTGCGGGGTCTTCCTAATGGGTTTCGGAGGCTATTTCGCCCTCCAGGGAGTGCGGTTTTTTATGAGTTTGTGAATCGTGGGGGCCGCGAGCGCGCCGCCCTTAGCAAAAAAGGGATTTATCGGATACAGCCTGCTGCCCTGACGATAACGTCCAATTGATGATGGAGGCGAAATGATTCAAAAAGGCCTGACCGTAGGATTGCTGGAGGTCAATTGCTATATTATAGGGGACGAAGAGACCAAGGAGGCGGTGGTTATCGATCCCGGCGGCGATGAGGACGAAATCCTGGAGGTCCTGAATTATCACCGGCTTAACCTGAAATATATCATTGACACCCACGGCCATTTCGACCATGTGGACGCCAACCAGCCTCTGAAGGAGGCCACCGGGGCCCAGATCCTCATCCATGAGGTCGACGCCCTGATGCTGAGCCAGCCGTCGGCGGAGGCTATGTTCTTCACCGGCAATCGCTTCCGTCTATCTCAGGCAGATATTTTGCTGAAAGAAGGGGACGTGATCAGTTTCGGCAAGTACCGCTTGCAGGTGCTGCACACCCCGGGCCACACCCCCGGAAGCATCAGCCTGGTCATGGAAGGCCACACTTACGTGTATGTGGGCGACCTGTTGTTCGCCGGCTCCATCGGCCGCACCGATTTCCCCGGCGGCTCCTTCGAGGCCCTGATTAATGCCGTCAGAACCAAGATCTTCCCCCTGGGGGATAACTATAACGTTTACCCGGGCCATGGCCCGATAACTATGGTGGGCCACGAACGGCGGTATAACCCGTTTTTTTAAAAGGGGTCAGTAATCAGTAGCCAGTAGCCTGTTTCGGTTTAGAGTTGTTCGCAATCTAAGAAAACAAGAACGAAAAACGAAAAACCAAAAACGGCCCATGATTTACACCGGCAAGCGCATCTTATTGGGGGTCACCGGCGGCATCGCGGCTTATAAAGCCGCGGAGCTGGCCCGGCGCTTCATCGGTGCCGGGGCGAAAGTAACGGTGGTGATGACCGCCGCGGCCCGGGAGTTTGTGGGGCCGTTGACCTTTCAGGCCTTGACCGGCGAGAAGGTGGGCACCGCCATGTTCGGCCCGGAGGCCGAGCCCCTGGAACACGTCTCCCTGGGGCAGGAGGCGGATGCCATCGTGGTGGCCCCGGCCACGGCCAATCTTCTCGGCAAGGCGGCGGCGGGGATCGGCGATGATCTGCTCAGCACGTGCCTTTTGGCTGCCACTCGCCCGGTGCTGCTCTGCCCTGCCATGAATGTGGAGATGTGGCACAATCCGGTGGTCCAGGAAAATCTGGCCCGCCTCAAGGCCAGGGGGTTCCAGGTGATGGAGCCCGCGGCCGGGGAGCTGGCCTGCGGCGCCGTGGGGCTAGGGCGTTTGCCGGAGCCCGAGCTGATTATCGAGGCCGCGGCCCGCCTGGTGAGCCGGCAGGATCTTGCGGGCCGGAGAGTGCTGGTGACCGCCGGGCCGACCGAGGAAGACTGCGACCCGGTGCGTTTCCTGACCAATCGCTCCAGCGGCAAAATGGGCTATGCCCTGGCGCGGGTGGCCTGGCGCCGGGGGGCAGAGGTGGGTCTCATCAGCGGTCCCAGCGCCCTTCCCGCTCCCTACGGGGTGGAGCGGGTCTGGGTCAGGACGGCCCAAGAGATGCTGGTCGCGGTCAAAGAGCAGTTTCCCGCGGCTGACGCCCTGCTCATGGCCGCGGCAGTGAGCGATTACCGGCCGCTGAGTCGTGAGCTAAAAAAGATCAAGCGGGGGGAGCGCGAGGCTCAGATGCAGTTGGTGCAAAGCCCCGATATCTTGCGGGAAATCAGGCAAAACAAGGAGAGGCGGGTAGTGGTGGGCTTCGCCGCGGAAACCCATGATCTGGAGGCCGAAGCCCGACGGAAGCTGAAGGAGAAGGACCTGGATTTCATCGTGGCCAATGACGTCACCCAAAAGGACTCTGGCTTTGCGGTGGACACCAACCAGGTCACCATTTTGAGCCGGACGGAAGAGCCGGAACGCCTGCCGTTGCTCAGCAAGGAAGAAGTGGCGGTACAGGTATTGGACCGAGTGGCGAAGCTTCTGGAAGCCAGGGATCGCGGGGAGGGCAGAAGGGGTGCCTGAGGACCCGGGGGCGGAATTGCGGGAGCTGGTGGATAGCCTGTCGGGGTGGCTCCGCTACCAGCGCCGCCTGGGCTGGCGGGGACTGCCGGCGGAGGCTGCCCCGTCACCGCCGGCAGGAAGAACGCCGCCGGCTGAGAAAATCCCCACTCTGGAGGAAATTCGCCAGGAAATGGGGCGCTGCAAGCGTTGCAAGCTTTATCGCGGCGCCAAAAATCTGGTCTTCGGGGAGGGTTCTCCCAGCGCCCGGCTGATGTTTATCGGCGAAGCGCCGGGGGCGGAGGAAGACTTGCAGGGGCGGCCGTTCGTGGGCGCGGCCGGACAGTTGCTGAACAGTCTGCTGAACAAACTGGGATTAGAGCGGGAAGAGGTTTATATCACCAACGTGGTCAAAAGCCGCCCCCCGGAGAACCGGGACCCATTACCGGAGGAAATCGAGGCCTGCCTGCCTTACCTAAAAATGCAAATTGCCGCCATCCGGCCTCAGGTGATTGTCACCTTGGGAAGGATTGCCGCCCAGGCCCTGTTGGGGACCAAAGAACCGGTGACGCGGATTCGGGGCCAGTGGCGGCGCTACGACCACATCCGGGTGATGCCCACCTTCCACCCCTCCTATCTGCTCCGTTTTACCCAGGAGCGGCACAAGACCTGGGAGGATATGCAGCGGGTGATGGAGTATCTGGCGAGCCAGGAGGAATAGCGGTCAGCCGTCGGCTTTCAGCGAACAGTCATCGGTAAAGAGCCCTATAAGGTCTTATATATGAAATGCTTCTTGAGGCTTTTTGTCCTCGTTATTTTGGCGCTGGTGCTTCAGATTGGGATGTGTCTGGCGGCAGCCCGGGCGGTTTACGTCCTGCCCGCGGTGGGCTCCATCAATCCCGGGCTGGGGGAATTTATCATCTCCGGAATCCAGGAAGCGGAGAAAGAGAAAGCCGAGGCCCTGGTAATCCAACTGGATACCCCGGGGGGCCTGGACAGCACCATGCGGCAGCTCGTCCAGGCCATCTCCAACGCCCGGGTGCCGGTGATCGTTTATGTCTCCCCCAGCGGGGCCCGGGCCGCTTCCGCCGGGGTCTTCATCACCGAGGCGGCCCAGGTGGCCGCCATGGCCCCAGGCACCAATATCGGGGCGGCGCATCCCGTGTCCATCGGCATGGGCAAGATGGACAAAACCATGGAAAAAAAGATGCTCAACGACTTCGTGGCTTATGGTCGGGCTCTGACCGAGGAGCGGGGCCGGAATCCCGACTGGATGGAGAAGGCCATCCGCCAGAGCGTCTCCATTTCGGCCTCCGAGGCGTTGAAGCTCAAGGTCGTGGACCTGCTGGCCGACAGCCTGGATGATTTGTTGAACAAAGTCAACGGCCGGCGGGTGCTGGTGCACGGGCAGCCCTGGGTGCTCAAGACCGCCGGGGTCCCGATTGTAGAGATCCCCGAGGGCCTTCGCACCCGGCTGCTGAAGTATATCGCCGACCCCAACATCGCCTTTATTCTGATGATGATCGGCCTGGCCGGCATCTACTTTGAACTGGCTCATCCCGGGGTGGTGCTGCCCGGAGTGATCGGGGCGCTGTGCCTGCTGCTGGCTTTTTTCGCCTTTCAGACCTTACCCATCAACTATATCGGCGTCCTCCTGATCCTGCTGTCCTTCGTCTTTTTCATCCTGGAGTTCAAGGTCATCAGCTACGGACTGCTTTCCCTGGCCGGGGTGGCGTCGCTGTTTCTGGGGGCCATCATGCTGTTCCGGGGAGAAGGCGGCGGGCTGGACATCTCCTGGGGGGTGTTGATTCCCACGGTGTTGACGGTGTCCCTCTTTTTCATAGTGGTGGCCGGCATCGTCTTCCGCAGCCATTTGCGGCGCTCCATGACCGGGGCGGCGGGCATGGTGGGGGAAAGGGGCGTGGCGGTCACTCCGCTCTCTCCCGAGGGTCAGGTCTTTGTCCATGGGGAATACTGGAATGCAGTGAGTGACGAACCCATCGGTCCCAAAGAACCTATCGAGGTCCTGGAAGTAAAGGACCTAAAGCTCCGGGTGCGCCGGGCGAAAAATAAATCCTAAGGAGACGCATATGCCATTCGGTACATTTTACTTGGTGATCCTCGTGCTGGCGTTTTTTTTCCTGATCAGCGCCATTAAGGTCCTGAACGAATACGAGCGCGGGGTGATTTTTCGGCTGGGCCGGGCCCTGCACTATGCCAAAGGTCCGGGGCTAATCATCATCATTCCCATGGTGGACAACCTGGTTAGGGTTAATTTGCAACTGGTGACCTACGAGGTGCCCTCCCAGGATGTCATCACCCGGGATAACGTCTCGGTGAAGGTGAATGCGGTGGTTTATTTTCGGGTCATCGACCCCTTGAGGGCCATCATCGAGGTGCGGGACTACTACGCCGCCACCCAACTGCTGGCCCAGACCACCTTGCGCAGCGTCTGCGGCCAGGTGGAGTTGGACGACCTGCTGGCCGAACGGGAGAAGCTCAACGCCCAACTGGCGGAGATCCTGGATAAGCAGACCGAGCCCTGGGGGATTAAAGTGACCCTGGTGGAGGTGCGCTCCATCGACCTGCCGGTGGAGATGCAACGGGCCATCGCCAAGCAGGCCGAGGCGGAGCGGGAACGGCGGGCCAAGGTGATCAACGCTGAAGGCGAATTCCAGGCCGCCGCCAAGATGGCCGAGGCGGCTAAGGTCCTGGCCACCGAGCCCATGTCCCTGCAGTTGCGCTACCTCCAGACTCTGAGGGAGATCGCCGCGGAGAAGAACTCCACTACCCTGTTTCCCATCCCCATCGACCTGATCAAGCCCTTTATCAAATTGATGGAAAAGGCGGAGAAGTAGGATAGACGGTTTTCGGTTTTCGGTTAAAACGAAGGACCCCATGGCCCTTTGGGGTTGAGGAATTCGGGAATTATCGTTAAATTTAGGGTGGTCGCAGGGGCGAGCCGCGGGGTCGCCCGCTTAGCCGTGCCCGAGTGAAAATAGGGTGGGGGTGGGTTTAAAACCTGCCCCCTGCCTGAATTACCCAGGAGAGGAATCATGGCCAAGAAGGAACGGAAAGAGAAGAAAGAAAAGCCGCTGGACAAGATGACTGCCACCGAACTGCGCAAGTACGCCCTGGAAATGGGAGAAATCCAGGGCGTCCACGGCTTGAACAAAGAGGAATTGCTGCGGGCCATCAAAAAGCTGAAGGGCATCAAGGAGCTAAGCAAGGCCGCCAAGGCGGTGAACGTCCGGGAATTGAAGGGAATGGCGCAGGCGGTCCGGGCCCAGAAGCTGGAGGCCATTGCCGGCGGCGCCAGCCGCAAACAGATCGACATCCTGCGCAAGAAGGCCAACCGCCTGAAGAAGCGGACCCGCAAGGCGGTCTAGGGAAGACTGGTTTTTCTTAGGAAACGTTAGCCGAGGGCGGAGGCGCCCTTAAATGTCCAGGAGAGCCTTAGCTTTCCTGGACATTTTTTTGTAAAAAACATAAAAGACAATGGAACAATATTAAAGTAATTTGAACATAAAGTTCCAAAAGTGGAACACATTCAGGTGGGCATTTGGCTATCATATTGATTAAACATTGAAATTTTTTTTGGTACGGCTGGTGCATATAAGTGGGTAAAAAAAAATAGTCACCTTGAAAGGAGAAAGGTTTGGTCATGAAAGCGATTAAGATTTTGCTCATTTTGACCGGTTTGGCAATCCTGTTCCTGGCCCCCGGCCGCGCCGGGGCGGATTATACCGATACCATCATGAATAATACCTACCTGCAGGCCTGGCAAGGGAACGTGGTTAATACAGGCTGGAGTTCATCTGGTTTACCCAATGGCTGGCGCTACCCTAATGAGCCCATTGGCAGCACCCCCAGTGCTTGGTATATCCAAAAGGTGAGTGTCACTTGGACGCCCACCGGCAATATGGAAATGAAGATCTACACCAATTATCCCCCGGGCAGCGGGTTGGAAAGCGCCGGACAGGGGGACATCGCCCTGGATCCCACTCGTTCCGGTAATTTTAGCTACGGGGTTGATCTTAATAGCCTGACCCCCTCTCTAAATGTCGAATATCTCGCCAACATTTACTATAAAACCACCTGGCAGGATTCGGAGACTTTTTGGGGCAATGGCAGTTGGATTTATACCGGGGGTTACCATGTCGGACCCGTCAGCGTCAGCACCATCCCTCTGACGCCTTACACCGTAATCGCTTCGGGAACATACTACGGACAGGCTACCGTCGAATGGCTAAGCGGCAGCGGCACTGGCTCAAACTATGTGGTCGATGTCATGTTCCCGACGGGGTTTAACTCCAGTAATTATTGGAACAACTTCAATTTCACCGTAAGCTCCGGGTCCTGCGCCAACGAAATCATGGCCGGCAATGCCGCAGTCCCGGTTCCCCCCTCCTTCCTGCTTTTGGGCAGCGGCCTGCTGGGTCTGGGGCTGCTGAGGTATGGAAAAAAGGGGGCCTTGAGCCAGGAGAAGATTTCTGCGGGCGACCGTTAGGGGCAATGAGCCGGAAATTCGCCGGAGCATAGAAACACCAGGTTTAAGAGGCAGGGCCGGAAATGGTCCTGCCTCTTAATTTTTGGGAATGGGGCAGGAGGCCAGGAAAAAAGGCAGGGCCTGGGGTGGCCCTGCCTGGAGGGGTCGGATAGGCGAAAGGTTAAGCCTATTTGCGCCGCACTACCAGCTGGCCAGGCCCAGGAGGCCGGAGCCCAGGAGCAGGACGCCGGGGCTACAGGGGCAAGGCCGCAAAGATTAGGCAAATAAAAATCCTTCGTTTCATCCCCATGTCCACCATTAATGGGTTTGTGGCATCCTGCCGGTGCGGGCGATTTTATCGCCCTTGCCTCCTGATGCTTTGCATTTCAATAAAACAAAAGAATTGTCAGGAAAATAATTGGTAAGCTAAAAAATGACAGTTATTCTAAGATTCGCGCAGAAATTCAGCAAAAAAGGGCGGGATTCCCGCCCTTTTTATTAGCTCACTCTCCTGAGAACCCGGTTATAGTCCGGGGAAAATCTTCACGGCCTTTACGGCCAGGTCATAAAGGGAGCCGGGAAAGATGCCGATGAGCAGCACCCCGACGGCGGTGGCGGTCAACACCGCGGTGGGGCCGGGCGAGAAGGTCACCGGCCCCAGGTCGGCTTCCGCAGGCCTCATGTACATCAGCACCGTAATCCGCAGGTAATAAAAGACCGAAATCAGGGAGTTCATGACGCCGATGATGGCCAGCCAGATGTAACCCGCCTGCACCGCGGCGGAGAAGAGGTAGAATTTGCCGACGAAGCCGGCGGTGGGCGGAATGCCCGCCAGGGCGAACATGAACAGGGCCATGGCGGCGCCCAGGGCCGGATACTGGAAGCCCAGGCCGGAGTAATCATAGATATTGAGGTAGCTGTCTTTCTGGCGCCCCACCAGAATCACCACCCCGAAGGCCCCCAGGTTCATCAGGGTATAGGCCAGGAGGTAGTAGAGCAGACTCACTGCGCCCAACTGGTTGGCGGCCACCAGGCCCACCAGCAGGTAACCGGCATGGGCGATGGAGGAGTAGGCCAGCATGCGTTTGATGTTCGTCTGGGTGAGGGCGGTGACGTTGCCGAGGGTCATGGTGGCCACGGCCAGGACCCAGAGGAGCATATTCCAATCCATCTTCATGGCCGGGAAAGCCAGGAAGAAGACCCGGGCAAAGGCGGCGAAGGCCGCGGCCTTGACGCCCACCGCCATGAAGGCGGTAATGGAGGTGGGGGCTCCTTCATAAACGTCGGGAGTCCACATATGAAAGGGCACGGCGGCCACCTTGAAGCCGAAGCCCACGATCAACAGGGCGATGGCCAGCAGGGTCATGGGCTGGGCAAAGGCGGCGTGGCCCGCCAGGACCCGGGGCAGTTCGTCCAGATAAAGAGTGCCCCCGGCGGCGCCGTACAGGAAGGCCATGCCAAAGAGCAGGAAGGCGCTGGAGAAGGAGCCCAGGATCAGGTATTTCAGGGAGGCTTCATTGGAGCGGACATCCTCCCGGAACAGGCCCGCCAGGACGTAGACCGCGATGGACATGACCTCCAGGCCCAGGAAGAGCATGATGAGGTGGGCGCTGGCGGCCATGAGCATCATGCCCACGGTGGCAAAGAGCAGCAAGGCGTAGTATTCCCCCAGGTTCTTGCCATACTGCTCGAGATAAAGGCGGCTGAGCAGCACGGTGAGGGCGGTGCCCAGGATAAAGATCAAGTAAAAGAACAGGGTGAAGTTGTCCACATAGATCATGCGCGCGAAATCGGTGCCCTGGCTGCCCCAGAGGAGATAGGTCTGGAAGGCGGCGGCGGCCAGGCCCAGCAGGCTAAGGTGCGGGAAAAAGGCCTTGCGGCCCCTGGGGGAGAGGGCATCAACCAGCAGGATAATGATGGCGGTGAGGCTCAGAATGAGCTCCGGCCCGATGCTGTCCAGGTGAAAATGGGGGATCATCAGGGTCATGGCGTCACCCCCTTGGGAACGTCGGTTTGGGCGACCTGAGTGGTCTTGGCCTTTTCCATCATGGCGAGAAAGTTATCCGTGGTGGCTTTGGTCTTGTTCAAAAAGGTGCTGGGATAGACCCCGATCCATATGATGAAAAGGAGCAGGGGGGCGAAGATGGCGATCTCCCGGAGGGAAAGGTCTTGCAGGTCCCGGTTCTTCTCATTGGTGACTTGGCCCCAGACCACCCGCTGGAACATCCAGAGCATATAACAGGCGGAGAAGATGACCCCGGTAGCGGCGATGGTGCCATAGACCAGGTTGCTCTTAAAGGCTCCCAGCAGGATAAGAAATTCCCCGACGAAGCCGTTGGTGCCGGGCACCGCAATAGAGGACAGGGTGACAATCATGAAGATGGTGGCATAGATGGGCATGGGCGTAGCCAGGCCGCCGAAATCGGCGATCATCCGGGTGTGCCGCCGTTCATAAATCATGCCGACCACCAAGAACAGGGCGCCGGTGGAGAGGCCATGGTTGATCATCTGGATGATGCCGCCCTGAATGCCGGCCACCGTGAAGGTAAAAAGGCCCAGCATGACAAAACCCAGGTGGCTCACCGAGGAGAAGGCGATAAGCCTTTTTAAATCCTTTTGCATCATGGAGACCAGGGCGCCGTAAACGATGCCGATAATCGCCAAGATACTGAAGAGCGGCACAAAATAATAAGCGGCCTGGGGAAAGAGCGGCATATTGAAGCGCAGGAAGCCGTAAGTCCCCATCTTCAGGAGCACCGCGGCCAGGATTACCGAGCCCACGGTGGGCGCTTCGGTGTGGGCGTCCGGCAACCAGGTGTGGAACGGGAACATGGGCACCTTGATGGCGAAGGCCAGCCCGAAGGCCAGGAACATCCAGTACTGCATATTAAAGGGGATGTCCAGCCCATACATCTTGAGAAGGTCGAAGGTATAGACGCCGGTGGTCTTGCCGTAGTGGAAGTAGAGGACCAAAATGGCGACCAGCATGAGCAACGAGCCGAACATGGTGAACAGGAAGAACTTGATGGCCGCATAAACCCGCCGGGCCGGGTTGCCCCAGACGCCGATGAGCAGGTACATGGGGATCAGCATCACTTCCCAGAAAACATAGAAGAGGAAAAGGTCCAGGGAGGCAAACACCCCGAGCATGCCACTCATCAGGGCCAGCAGGCAGATCATGAATTCCTTGACATGGGTCTGGATGTCCGTCCAGGTGGCCAGAACACACATCGGGGTCAGGAAGGTGGTGAGCATGATGAGCAGCAGGGAGAAACCATCCACCCCCAGGTAGTAGCTGATGCCATAACTGGGAATCCAGTCGTGGTGCTCCACGAACTGCATGGCCGCCGTGGAGCTGTTGAAGCCGAACCACAAGGGCAGGGAGAGAAGGAATTCCAGCAGGGCCACCGCGAAGGTGAAGCTCTTGAGAACCTTGTGGTTCTTTTGGTCCAGGAATAGCAGCAAGACTATTCCCAGGAGAGGGAAGAAGACCAGGATCGAGAGGATTGGTAATTGCATTGAGCCCATCCTAAGGTTAGCGTCCGATTAAATAGCCCGTGACGATCAACACGCCGACGAGGATGGCCAGGGCATAGTTCTGGATGAAGCCGGTTTCCAGTTTGCGCAGATGGCTGGCGAACCAGCCCACGAAGCTGGCGCTGCGGTTAACCGTGCCGTCCACCACCTCATCATCCACGCCATGCCACAAGAAGTCGGAGCCCTCCTTGATGGGCTCCACCACCGCGGCGTCATAAAGTTCATCAATGAAATACTTGTTATAGATGTACTCGTACAATACCGGAAATTTTGCGGTGATGAGGGCCGGCAGGTCCGGCGTCTTCATATAGCACTTGTAAGCGATGTAGATTCCCACGACGGCGACGGCCATGCTAAAGGCCATCATGAAGATTTCAAAGGACGCGGGGTGATGCGCTTCATGGCCCAAAGGAGCAATGGCCGGGGCCAGAAACTCTTTGAATTTATTGGCTCCTTCGATAATGGGGAAGCCCACGAAACCGCCCACCACCGAGAGCCCCGCCAGGATCACGAGGGGGATCGCCATGCTCTTCGGCGCCTCATGGGGATGAACGTGGTGATGATCAAACCTGGCTTCCCCGTGGAAGGTCATGAACACCGCCCGGAACATATAGAAGGCGGTGATGCAAGCCGCCACGGTGGCGATGCCCCAGTAGAGGACATGGCCATCCACCAGCGAATGGAAAAGAATTTCATCCTTACTGAAAAAGCCGGCGAAGGGGAAGATGCCCGCGATGGCCAGGGTGGCTAGCATAAAGGTCCAGTAAGTAATGGGCATGTATTTTTTGAGGCCGCCCATGCCGCGCATATCTTGCTCGCCGTGCATGCCGTGAATCACCGAGCCGGACCCCAAGAAGAGCAGGGCCTTGAAGAAAGCATGGGTCATCAGGTGAAAGATGCCGGAGACGAAGGCGCCCACCCCGCAGGCCAGGAACATATAGCCCAACTGGCTGACCGTGGAGTAGGCCAGGACCCGCTTGATGTCGTATTGCGCCATGCCCATGGTGGCGGCAAAAAAGGCGGTGAGCAGGCCCACGACGGCGACCACGGTCAGGGAGATGGGGGCCAGGACGAACAGGGCGCTGCAACGGGCCACCATATAGACGCCGGCGGTAACCATGGTGGCCGCGTGGATCAAGGCAGACACCGGAGTGGGGCCTTCCATGGCGTCAGGCAGCCAGACATATAAAGGAATCTGGGCGGATTTACCCACGGCCCCCACGAAGAGCAAAAGGGTGGCGGCGGTGATGACGCCGGAGCCCACCGGATATTTGGCGGCCGCCGCAAAAACTTCCTTGAAGTTCAAGGTGCCGAAGGTCCAGAAGAGGACGAACATGCCCAGCAGGAAGCCGCAGTCGCCGATCCGGTTGACCACGAAGGCCTTCTTACCGGCGTCGCTGGCCGTCTGTTTCTCATACCAGAAGCCGATGAGCAGATAGGAGCACAGCCCCACGCCTTCCCAACCCACGAACATCAGCAGGAAGTTGTTGGCGCCCACCAGGGTGAGCATGTGGAAGACGAAGAAGTTGAGGAAGGCGAAGTAGCGGGGGTATCCCGGGTCATCGTACATGTAGCCGATGGAGTAGACATGGATCAGGAAGCTCACCCCGGAGACCACCAGCATCATCACCAGCGACAGGGGGTCGATGAGGAAGGCGAACTGGGCCTGGAAGTTGCCGGCGGCGATCCAGGTGAACACCACCTTCTGCACCGACCGGACCTCAGGGGGGAGCTGCAAGAATTCCCAGAAAATGGCGACAGTGAGCAAGAAGCTCAGGCCCACCGTGGCGGAGCCAATGACTCCCACCAGATTCTTGGGCAGTTTCTTCCCCAAAAGGCCGTTGATTAAAAAGCCTATAAGGGGAAACGTGGGTACGAGCCAGACATAATCGAACATGAGGTTCGCCTCACCACTTGAGGATGTTCAAATCATCAACGTAAATGGAACCGCGGTTGCGGAAGATGGCCACGATCAGGGCCAGCCCCACCGCTACTTCCGCGGCGGCCACGGTCAGGACAAAAAACACGAACATCTGTCCGTCCACCGCCTTGAAATAGTCGGCAAAACCGATAAAGGCCAGGTTAACCGCGTTGAGCATCATCTCAATGCACATCAAGATGACTATGGCATTGCGCCGGATAAGGACGCCGATCACCCCCAGGGTGAACAGGGCCACGCTCAGGGCCAGGTAATAAGTGACAGGCACAACCATCCTTATTTCCCCCAACGGCTCATCTGAGCCGGGTTTTGGCCAGAACCACGGCGCCCACGATGGCCACCAGCAACAGGATGGAGGTGACCTCGAAGGGCAGCAGGTAATCGGTAAACAGGCTCCGGGCAATGGATTCGGTATTGCCCAGGCCGGGCAACATCTCCCGGGCGGCGGGGAACTTCACCCGGGTGTAGGCATAGATCATGAGCAGGGCGATGAAGCCGGACAAAAGGGTGCCCGCCAGCTTTTGCCCATAATAGGGCAGGGCCGGGGCCTCTTCCGGACGCCGGAGGTTCAGGAGCATGATGACGAAGAGAAACAGAACGATAATCGCCCCGGCGTAAACGATTACCTGGATGGCGGCGATAAATTCGGCGTGCGCCAGCAGGTAGATTCCGGCCACCGCGAAGAAGTTGACGATGAGCCAGAGGGCGCTTCTCAGGGGGTGACGCTGAAAGACCACCAGACCCCCGGAAATCAAGGCTACGGCCCCCAAGACGAAAAACAGGGTCTCCATCCCGCCGGCCTCCTTAGAGCCAGTCGTTCAGCCGCAGGTTTGACTCGGGCTGAGTGGCGGTCTCGATGTTGAGAATCAGCGCGTCTTTATCTTCCTGCGCCAGTTCATAGGCATTGTTCAGCTTGATGGCGCCCTTGGGGCAGGCCTCCTGGCAAAAACCGCAAAAGATACAACGTTGCAAGTCGATGGTGAACTGCACCGGGTACTTCTCATGCTCCAGCCCTTCGGCAGCCACAATCCCCCGGATGGCGTTACTGGGGCAGACCACCATACACAAGGTGCAGGCCACGCAGCGGCGCCGGCCATCCGGGTCGATAGTCAGTTGCGGGTGTCCCCGCCAGCGGGGGGCCATCTCCCGCTTCTCTTCAGGATACTGCTGGGTGATGGGTTTGGTGAACACCATCCGCAGGGTGGTGGCCAACCCCTTGAGCAAAGGAATAATCATGGGCTAACCCTTGATAAATAAGATTACTGCCCCGGTGAACAGGATGTTCGCCAGGCCAAGCGGGATGAGAACCTTCCAACCCAACCGCATGAGCTGGTCAAAGCGGAAGCGGGGGAAGGTGCCCCTGACCCACATGAAAAAGAAGACCAGAATGAAGGTCTTTATCATAAACCAGAGCACGGGGGGCAGCACCGGTCCGTGCCAGCCCCCCAAAAACAGGGTCACCGCCAGGGCCGAGGCCACGATGATGTGGGTATATTCTCCCATCATGAACAGGGCCCACTTCATGGAGCTGTATTCCGTCTGGTAGCCGGCCACCAGTTCATTTTCGCACTCAATCAGGTCGAAGGGAGTACGGCCGCATTCGGCGAAGGCCGCGGTCAGGAACAGAATAAAACCCAAGGGCTGATAAACCACAAAGGGCAGGCACTTCTGGGCCTGGACGATTTTCACGGTGCTCAAGCTGCCGGCAATCATCAGCACGCCGATGACCGAGAGGCCCAGAGCCAGCTCATAGCTGATCATCTGGGCGCACAAGCGCAGCCCGCCCAACAGGGAGTATTTGTTATTGGAGGCCCAGCCGCCCAGGATGGCGCCGTAAACCGCCAGGGATGAGACTGCGAAGATATAAAGCAGGCCCACGTTGACGTCGGCAATCACCCCCTGGTTCAGGGCGGCCCGGGTGAGGTCGATCTTTTGCCCAAATATGGAAATCTCCGGGGGCAAGATGGTACTGGCAAAGGGGATGACCGCAAAGGGCAAAAAGGCCGTGACCGCCGTCAGGATCGGCGCAATGAGAAACAGGATCTTGTTGGCTCCGGGCGGAGTGAATTCCTCTTTGAACAGCAGTTTCACCAAGTCCGCCACGGGTTGCAGCAGACCCCAGGGACCCACCCGATTGGGACCGTAGCGCAGTTGGATGAAGCCCAGGACTTTGCGTTCCATGAGGACTGCATAAGCTACGCAGGTCAGCAGGACAACCATCACCACCGCGATTTTGACCAGGCTCAGTAGAATCAACAGGGGCAGATTCATCTTCTCAACCCTTTTGGATGGTCACGCGCACCAGGTTGGAGTTAAGCGTCAAGGTTTGGGCCGCGGGAACGGCGAAATGTTCCGGCAGGAACGCCACTCCTGCCGGCAGCTCCGGGACCAAGGCGACGGGTACGCTGACCTCACCCTGGGAGGAGATTACCTTGGCGGTGTCGCCTTCCGCCAAACCCAGGTCGGCCGCGTCCTTCGGATTAATCTTCAGTTTGGCCCCGGGGGTGACCGTCAAGGTGCCGCAGGGAGGGTGAGTGGTGAAAGATCCGGAGTGCTGCAGGGATTTCCCCACCACCAGGATGAAGGGCCGGCGGCCAGGCAGGCTGAGGTCCGTTTCGAAGGGCACAAAGGTGCCTTTGAGGGCCAGTTGGAAATCCGGACAAGGGGTACTGAGCTTCGGAGCGGCTCCGGCCCAGAGCGGCATTTTTGCGGCCAGTTCCCGGAAGATGCTCTTGGGGTGGCTATATTTCATGGCAAACCCCAGCTTGGCGCCTAACTGGCTGATGATCTGCCAGTCGGGCCGCACCCCGTTGGCGGAGACGGCCTGCTGCAGTAGCCCCAGTTGTCCGGTGCTGCTGATGAAGGTGCCTTCCTGTTCGGCGTGGGCGGCCACGGGCAACACCACCTGGGCCAGTTGCGCCGTATCGGTCAGGAAGGCATCCTGCACCACAATGAAGGGGATTTTTTGCAAGAGTTTGGCGACTCTGCTCCGGTTCGGCAGGCAGCGGAGCAAATCGCCGCCCAGGAGGTACAGGGCCTGGGGGGCGCCTGCCTCGTCCTTCTCCAGAAGGTCCAGCATTTCCTCCAGGGTGGGACCGGGTTCGGTGACCACTGGGTTGTTTTCCCAGAAGACCGCGGCGTTGTCGGCGTTGAGGGGAAGGTAACCAGGCAGGCGGTGGGGTTGGACCCCCACTTCGCACACGCCCCGAGTGTTGTTCTTCTCCGCCACCGGATACAAGGCGCTGCCAGGGGTACCGGGCTTGCCTACCAGCAGGAAGAGGTTGGCCAGGGCCAAGGCGTTTTGCTGGCCCATGTCCTGGGCCTCCAGTTCGGTGCCGAAGATGATGGCCGGGGCCTGGGCCTGGGCCAGCAGGGCTGCGGCTTTATCGATCTGAGCCTCGTCCACCCCGGTCTTGCTTGCCACTTCCTTGGGGGTAAACTTTTTGACCGCTTCTTTGAGTTCATCCAGACCGGTGGCCGGGACCGCCGTAGTCCAGTCCGGGTTGGCCGTCAGGAAGGCATTGATCAAGCCGGCGAGGAGAATCCTCTCGGTGCCGGGCTTGTAGCGCAGGGACAGGGTGGCGTAACGGTCGAACTTGGTCTTACGATTGTTGGCCACCACCAGCCTGAACTCAGTATTCTCCTTGGCTTCGTGCAGCTTCCAGCCCAGAGGCGGCAGCTCCGGGGTAACATCGGCGCCCACTATCAGGACCAGATCAGCCTTGGCAAGGTCATTTAGCTTGCCCAGCACCGCCAGGGCGCCGCTGATCTGAGCCTCGGCGGTGAGCTGGAAGGGAGACTGATAGGCGGCCGGCCGTTCCGGGGCGGTTTCGACGCCGGTCACCGTGGTGGGTCCGAAGACGTCGCCAATGCCCTGCAAGGCCCGGAGATAATTGAACCTGGCCGGGTTGTCCATCTGGTTGGTGCCGAGGCCGGCCCGGAAAAATTTCTGGAACAGGTAGTTGGCTTCGTTGGTGGCCCGGGGCGAACCCACGCCATAGATGGCCTGGGGACCGGTGACCTCCGTCAGCTCCATGAATTTGGCGGCCACCAGGTCCAGGGCCTCATCCCAGGAGGCTTCCCGGAATTTGCCGTTGTTTTTAATCAACGGGGTCTTGAGGCGCTCGGGCGCTTCCACCACCGGCCAGCCGAAGCGGCCCCGGCCACAGAGGAGCACGCTGGCCTCATTGCGGGCCCGGAGAATCTTGCCGTCTTTGGTGTGCAGCTCATAGTTGCAGCCGCCGCCGCAGAAGGGACAGGCGATTTCCGTTTTGTCCACTTCCCAGGCCCGGGCCTGATATTTCCACTGCTTGTTGATCAGGGCCCCCACCGGGCAAATATCGATGCAGGAGCCGCAGAATTCGCAGTTCAAGGGCAACTCGCCGCTGGAAAGCTGGGTAAAGTAGCCCCGTTGCACAAAGTTCCAGGACCAGGCGCCCACCCGGTCGCGGCAGAGGCGCACGCAGCGGCTGCAGGTGACGCAGCGGTCCTGGTGGCGCTCCACGAAGTTGGAGGCGTAGTCGAACCGGGGGGCGAGCTTGATGGCTTCCAGGTCCACCGTCTTGACGCCCAGGGCGTGGGTCAGGTTTTGGAGCTCGCACTCGCCGCCCTTGTCGCAGATGGGGCACTCCAGGGCGTGGTTGATGAGGACCAGCTTCATCAACTCGTCCCGGATGACCTCCAGCTTGGGCGAGGTGGTGGTGATCTCCATGCCCTCGTTGACGTAAGTGGCGCAGGCCGGCAAGGGCCGGGGCGGTCCGGGCTTCACTTCCACCACGCAGATGCGGCAGGAGCCGATGGGGTGCAGGGCCTGATGGTAACAGAGAGTGGGGATGTAGATGCCATTCTCCCGGGCCACGTCCAGGATGGTGGAGCCTTTCTTGGCCTGGACGGCCCGCCCGTCGATGGTCAGATTAACCATAAGTCGATCCTGTGTTCCTTGCCGGATAGAGGTTTTGCCGTTTCATTTATGGTCAGGCAAGCGCTGCCCGACCATTGCTTAACTTTTATGGGACAAATCGTCGTCGCGATGAATATCAGGCCCAGGCGGAGGCCGAAGGTCTTTTTCTACCTCAGTCTTCCAGCTTCTCCAACGCGGTCACCAGATAGGTGGGGTTTTTGAAATCGCCGGCATAATGAGGGTCGCAGGTGAGCTTTACCCGCCAGCCGATGCCCTTGCTCATCTTGGGGGTCACCACCCCCGTCGGCCCCCCCCGGGCAACCAAGCCGTATCTTTCGGCATCTTCCAGGGTGAAGCGGAATTGTATCTTGGGGTATTCCTCCAGCCGAACTATATAGTACTTGGCATACTTGGCGATGTCCAGTTCGGCGCCCATGGCGATCTCGGCGATCTTGCCGGTGAAGCTCTTGGTGGCCTGGTCCGGAGTCGAAAGCCCATACTGGCCCAGAGTCGGCCCCACCTCGACCAGCAAGAGCACCAGCGCCAATCCGATGATAAGCTTGAATTTGCGTGTCATGATTTTTTTCCCGGGCAGGCTAAAGCCTGCGGCTTCAATTGGCGGGCAGGGCCCATCCTAGGTGGCGGGCGAGACGCCCGCCGTTATCTATCCACATCCGCCAGGACAATGTCCATGGTGCCGATGAGGGCGATCATGTCCGCCAGCAACCGGCCCCGGGCCAGCTTGTCCAAGGCCGCCAGATTGATGTAGCTTGGCCCCCGGATTTTGACCCGGAAGGGCTTGGGGCTGCCGTCGCTCACCACGTAAAACCCCATTTCGCCCTTGGGAGCCTCAATGGCCTGATAGACTTCCCCCTTGGGCGGCCGGATGCCGTCCTGGATAATGAGGAAATGATGAATCAGGGCATCGATTTCGCTATAGACCCGCTCCTTGGGCGGGAGGGACACCCTGGGATCGTCACACTTGACGATACCGGGCTCAGTCTGTGGAATCTTGTCCACCGCCTGGCTGACGATGCGGGCGCTCTGCAGCATCTCCTGCATCCGCACCAGGTACCGGTCGTAGGTGTCGCCGTTTTTCCCCAGGGGCACGATGAAGTCAAACTCTTCATAACTGGAATAAGGGTTGTCCCGACGCAGGTCCCAATCTACCCCTGAGCCCCGGGCCATGGGGCCGGACCAGCCCCAATCCAGGACGTCATCCTGGGTCATCACGCCTACGCCGATGGTGCGTTCTTTCCAGATCTCGTTTTTAGTGAGGAGATTATCGTAGTCCCGCCATCTGGACGGGAAGGTGTCGGCAAATTTTTTGGCAATGGGCAGGAGACCCTCGGGCAGGTCCGCAGCCAGCCCGCCGATGCGGAAATAAAGGGGAAACATGCGGGCCCCGGAAACCATCTCGCACAGGTCCATGATCTGTTCCCGCTCCCGGAAGCAATAGAACAACGGGGTCATGGCGCCCAGGTCATGGCAGTGGGTCCCCAGCCAGAAGAGGTGGGAGGCGATGCGGGTCAATTCCGCCAGCAGCACCCGGATGTACTGGGCCCGCTTGGGAATTTCCACCCCCAGGAGTTTTTCCACCGCCAGGCAGAACCCCAGGTTGTTGACCTCGCCGGCCAAATAGTCCAGGCGGTTCATCAAGGGCAGGCACTTGTGGTAAGTGCGGGCCTCGCACATCTTCTCGATGCCCCGATGGAGAAAACCGATATCGGGGTCGGCCTTGACGATAAGCTCACCGTCCAGCTCCACCAGGACCCGGAGCACCCCGTGGGTGCTGGGGTGCGAGGGCCCCACGTTGAGCAGCATGGTTTCGGTGCGCGGCATGGTTCCAACTTGGTTCATGAGCGTTTCTCGTTTTTCGTTACTCGTTTTTTTGATCTCAGCCTAAAAAAGAGAATTGCGTCTCTAGCTTTTCTCCAGCAAAAACCAAAACAAAAAAATAAACGGTTTTTACCTTCCCCGCACGGGATAGTCTTTCCGCTGCGGATGGCCCACCCAATCGTGGGGCATTAAAATTCTCCGCAAATCCGGGTGGCCCTTGAAGTGAATCCCCATCATGTCGTAGACTTCCCGTTCATGCCAGTTGGCGGTGGACCAGACCGGCACCACTGAATCCACTACCGGCGCGGCATCGTCGGCCAGGAAGGTCTTCAGAGTGACGCGGTTGTGATAGCGGTGGGAATAAAGGTTATAAACCACGGCGAACCGGGGGCTATCGGGCAGAAAATCCAGCCCGGCGATCATGGAGAGATACCGGAAAGAGGTCTGGAGATCGTCCCGCAGGGCGGTGCAGATATCTACCAGCTTTTCGGGCTTGACCACGATGGTGGTCTCGCCCCGGAACTTCACCACTTCCACCACCTCGCTGGGGAATTTAGCCTGAAGCAGTTCCACCGCGGCACTCATGCGGCCTCCCCCCGCCGGGCTTGCAAGCGTTCCTGGTACTGGGCGGTCAGGAACGGGTCTTTCAGGATCCGTTCGTGCAACTTCAAAATGCCATAAAGCAGACCTTCGGGCCGGGGTGGACAGCCCGGCACGTAAACATCCACCGGCAGGTAGAGGTCGATGCCCTGGACCACCGCGTAGGAGTCGAAGATGCCGCCGCTGGTGGCGCAGGCGCCCATGGCGATGACCCACTTGGGCTCGGACATCTGGTCATAGACCCGCTGGATGGCCGGCATCATCTTCTTGGTCACCGTGCCGGCGATGATGATCAGGTCGGCCTGGCGGGGCGAGGCCCGAAAGGCCTCCATGCCGAAGCGGGCGATGTCGTAGCGGTTGGCAGCGGTGACGATCATCTCGATGGCGCAGCAGGCCAGCCCGAAGGTGGCGGGCCAGAGGCTGTTCTTGCGGCTCCAGTCCACCAGCTTTTCCAGGGTGGTGGTGAGGACGTTATAACCGAGGTGTTCTTCTATTCCCATTCTAAGGCTCCCTTACCCCAGACATAGACCAGGCCGGCCACCAGGACGCCGATGAAGACCAGCATCTCCCAGAAGCCGAACCACCCCAGGGGCTTGAAGATCACCGCCCAGGGATAGAGAAAGATGGCTTCGATATCGAAGACGATGAAGAACATGGCGATGACATAAAAGCGCACCGTGTAGCGTTGGCGGGCGTCGCCGATGGGGTCCATGCCGCACTCATAGGGGATGTCCTTGGCGGGGAAGTGCTTCTTCTGGCCCAGGAATTCGGACAGGAGCACGATCACCCCGATGAGCCCGATACAGATGAGGCTGTAAATCAAAACCGGCAAGTAGTCGAGCAGCATACCATAACCTTTGTTATTGGTTTTGGATTAGGGCGCCTTCTTTCAAAGGGCCGCGGCCCCGGCTTCCGCCACTATCTGGTCATTCTCCACCGTGCTGCCGCTGACCCCGATAGCGCCGATGACGGTGTCGCCGTCTTTGAGAGGAACGCCCCCGGGGAAAATAATGAGGTGTCCCTCATTGCTGGCGTGGATGCCGAAGAGTGGTTGCCCCGGCTGGCACAGGGGTGCCAGGGTTTTGGTCTCCATATCGAAGGCCCTGGCGGTATAGGCCTTGTTCATGGCGATGTTGATGGATCCCAGCCAGGCCCCGTCCATCCGCTGAAAGGCCACCAGGTTATTACCCGCATCCACCACGGCGATATCCATGGCGACCTTAATCTCTCTGGCCTTTTTTTTCGCGGCCTCGATTAGGCGCAACGCCGTGTCCAGGTCTATTTTCTTAGCCACGTTAAAATCTCCTAAAATGAAAGGACGCCCTGCTTTCTAAGGGGAATGCTCCTCCGCCTGGCAGACTCCCAGGGGGCACTTGCCGTCCAGGTGGGCCTGGTATTCCTCGGCATAGCGCTCGATGGTGGTCTTAATGAAGAACACCGGGCTCATGCCCAGGGCGCAGTTGGAGGAGTCCATCATAATCTGGGACAAGGAAATCATCCGGTCCAGGTCGGCCCGGGAGCCCTGGCCCGCCGCCACCTTGCAAATCAGCTCGTAGAGCACCCGGGTGCCGCGGCGGCACGGCAGGCAGAAGCCGCAGGACTCGTGCTGGAAGAAGTAGAGAATGCACTTGACCACGTCCACGATGCAGGTGGTGTCGTCCATGACCAGCATGGTCCCGGACCCCAGGGCGCCTTCGGCCATGGCCATGGCCTTGTATTCCATGGGGGTGTCCAGTTGCTTCTCGGTGAAGAAGCCGAAGGAGGAGCCGCCGGTCTGGCAGGATTTATACCGGTGGCCCTGGCGCACCCCGCCGCCGTACTTGTCAATGAGTTCCCGCACCGTCATGCCCAGCTTGGCTTCCACCACGCCGGGCCGGTTGACGTGGCCCACCACCTGGAAAATCTTGGTGCCCTTGGAGTCTTCGGTGCCCAGGGACTTGTACCAGTCGCCGCCTTTGCGCAGGATGGCGGGCACGCTGGCCAGGGACTCAACGTTGTTGACGATGGTGGGTTTGTTCCAGACACCCACGGTCCCGGGGAAGGGGGGCTTGACCCGGGGGTTGCCCCGGTTGCCTTCGATGGATTCGATGAGCCCGGTTTCCTCGCCGCACACATAAGAGCCGCCGCCGGTCTGCACCTGGATGTGGAAGGAAAAGCCGGTGCCCATGATGTTGTCGCCCAAAAGATTTTTGGCCACTGCATCTTCGATGGCCTTATTGAGGCGGTACATGCAGAGGTAATATTCGCCCCGGACGTAAATATAACCAAAGTTGGCACCCACGGCGTAGCCAGCGATGGCCATGCCTTCCAGCACCAGGTGGGGGTCCCCCTCCATGATGTAGCGATCCTTAATGGTGCCCGGCTCGCCTTCGTCGGCGTTGCAGACGATGTATTTGGGAAAATTGGGATTGGGCAGGGTGAAGGACCATTTCAAGCCGGTGGGGAAGCCGGCGCCGCCCCGACCCCGGAGGCCCGAGTCCTTCACGGTGTTAACCACCTCTTCCTGGGTCATGGACAGGGCCTTTTTCAGGCCCTCGTAACCGCCCCGGGCCAGATAATCGTCCAGAATCAGGGGATCGATCTGATCCACGTCGGCCAGGAGCACCAGCTCATCGCCGCTGGCCGGGTAGTCGCTCAGGGGGTTGGTGGTGCGGGGCAAGGTTTTATAGTCCACCACCTGGCCGGCCCGGTAGTCGGCAATAATCTGCCTGAGGCGCTCCGGGGTGAGGCGGCCGAAAACCACCTCATTGATCTGCATGACCGGCGAGACCTCGCAGACTCCCAGACAGGCAGTGTGCTCCAGGGTGAAGAGGCCGTCGGAGGTGGTTTCCCCCAGGTGCTTGAGCCCCAGTTCGGCCTTCATTACCTCCACCAGGTCGTCCGCGCCCCAGATGTGGCAGGGCGGAGATTCGCAAAAACGGATGATATACTTTCCCCGAGGCGTCGGCGAAAACATGGTGTAAAAGCTCATGACGCCGTAAAGATATGGATAAGGCACATCCAGGCCCTGGGAGATGAGCTGCAGGGCTTCCATGGGCAGCCAGTTGCCGCAGATTTCCTGCACCTCGTGCATGGCGGCCAGCAGGCCGCCCTCGCGCACTTTATAACGGGCCGCGGTTTCCTGGATGGCGGATACTTGCTCAAGGCTTAAAGGGGCGCTGATGGGGCGTTTGATCTCCAGCATGATTGATCCCGTGGGTTTCTTGTGAAGGTTTTCTTCAATCCTGTTTTTTAAATCTCAATTTAGCACCAGTGTCAAGTATTTTTTCGGTTTCCCGGCGATGGTTCAGCATTTTAGGGATTAACCTGTAACGAAAACCGACAATTGCTGGCCCAACGCAAGTGCGAAAGTCCTCGGCGGGGAGGGGTCAGGGGCATGGGCGTCCCCGCCGGTGAAAAGTACTGGCCCCCTCTCCGCTCCAAAAAAATTGGCAACAATCTCATTTTAGGCTACCTATTTCTCCCGGTCCCGGTAAAGGAGCAGGCTTCCCAGGACCTTCAGCCAGGCGCCGCCTTCCCGGATGGCCATCTTGGTGAGCCGGAAATAGCGGCGCTGGCGCCAGAAATGCCGGACCAGGCCCCGGGCCGGCAGCGGATGGACCGTGATGCCGTGGCGGGCGAAGCGGCGCCGGAAGAGATAATGGGCCCGGTGGCCGTGGAGGCTGTCGGTCACCAGCCCCACCACGGTAAAGCCCTGGCCCTGCACCAAGGGAAGGGTGTTGGCCGCCGAGGCCGCGGTATTGCGGCTGACCTCCTCCAGGATCAGACATGATTCCAGGTGCTTCCGGGCGGGGCCTCCCCAGATTTCCTCCACCCAGTTCAGAGACCAATCCGCCATGGCCCGGGCCTCTGAGGCAGTAGCGCCGGGGAATTGGCCGCCGGTGATCAGGACCCGGCAGCCGGGGGGTTGTTCCCGCCAGAGTTGCAGGGCATGGCGCAGCCTGAGCTTCGCCACCCGGCCGGGCTCGCCCCGATGATTGAGGCGGGCCCCCAGGACGATGAGGGCGGTTAGAGGCGGGCAGGAGCCGGCGGTAGGCATGGCGGCAGTAATTTAAAATCCTATTTTATAAAGCCAGAGAACCACGCCGGCGGCCATGAGGCAATAGATGCCGAAGAACTGCCAGCGGCCCTCCTCCAGCCAGCGGGAAAGCCAGCAGAGCGCCAGCAGACCGGCCAGGCAACTGAACCCCAGGCCAAGGAGACTGGGCAAAAAAAGGGCGAAAAGGCCGGCGCCGTGGGGCAGGGAAGGGGCCTGGGCCTTCAGTAAACGCCAGACCTCCCGGGCAATAACCGGCGGGGTCAGCACCACCGCCAGGGCGAAACTGAACTCTTCCACGCGTTCCTGGTTAATCCCCAGGAGCAGACCGACGGAAATGGTGGCGCCGGACCGGGAAAAACCGCGGAAAGGCAGGCAGAGGCCCTGGATCGCCCCGATCAGAGAAGAGCCTTGCAGGTCCTGGCGACCCGGCTGCGGCGAGCGATTGGCCCGCCAGCCGGCATAGATGATCAACAGGCCCACCGCCCCCAGGGAGGCGCCAATCAGGGCCAGGTTGCCGAAGATTAATTCGATTTCCGCCTGGGGAACGCCCCGCAGGGCGAATTTCTCGATAAAATATTTCAGGGCCAGGCCGATGATGCCGGTGATAACCGTGGCCACCGCCACCCGCTGGGCGAAATTCGCCAATTTCTGACGGGAGGAGAAATAGTTTTCCTGCCAGCCGCGCCAGAAATAGAGAATCACCGCGGCCATCGTGCCGGTGTGCAGCATGACCAGCAGCAGGGTCATTTCCGGCCGGGTGGGATCGAGTCCCAGCAATTTTTCCGTCACAATGACGTGGGCCGAACTGGAGACCGGCAGCAGTTCGCAGAGTCCTTGGACCATGGCGAGAATCAGAATCTTTAAAATCGACATTATTACGAGACCTCATGGGAAATTTTCTCAAGAAATCATCACATACTTCTGGCAAAGACCAAGGCCAGCGGCAATAAACCAGTTTATTTAGACTAATCCTTTTCGCCCTATCCCTTTTCCCCTTTTTCCCTTTTTTTCCGCCGGGCCCGGGTGGCGGCCTTCCAGGCGGGTTCTGCCTTTTTACCGCGGCGTTGGGAGGGCTTGGCCGGTTGGGACAGATTCACCCGGAAGGTCCCCGGAGTGGGTGGGGTGGGGGTAAACTTAGGAGCCTTCGGTTTCTCTTCCTGAATCAAGGGCGCGGGCATCTGGAGAAATTCTCGAGGAACCGCTTGGACCAAAAATAGTTCCTCCCCGTAACCGGTGAAAGGGACCCCGGTTTGGGTGGCCGCCTGGGCCTGGATGGTGATGAGCAGGGGTGAGGGGGCCCGAAGTTTGCCCAGCTTCAGGGCGGCCTCCCGGGTGCGGGCCAGAATTAGTTCCCGATCGGCAGCCGCTTTGAGGCCCTCATTCCAGACCCGTTCATGGGCCTTGGGGGGGAGGCCCAGATAGAGCAGGGGAGGGGGCCGCTCTCCGGGGCGGCGTCGGGGCAGGGGACCGGGCTGCAGGCAGCGGATCTTGTCCCCAACGATCTCGAAGGCGGGGGGCCGCAGGAGCAAGACAACCTGGTCCAGATGATGGCGTCGGATAAAACCCCAGCCCGGCTCCTGCATCAGGGCCTGCTGGAGTTGCTTGAGGGGGACGAAGCCAGTTTCATCAAGCACCAGACCGAATTCATCCGGGCGGTGGCCCAGGATGTAAGCTAGCATCTTGGCCAGGTTTTCCAGTTGCCGGGGCAGCTTCATAAAAGTCGCTCTGCTCGCCTTTCCTTGGAGGTGATCCAAAGGTGAGGCGATCTAATATTTGCACCAATCTCATTATAGCTTGCCTTCTGACCGCGCTCAATGGCGGGCTAGGCCGCCTCGGGTTGACCAAGCGATATTAAGCGAATTCCCAGGAAAGTCTTTGAATTTATGGGTATTTTCAAAAACTAAAAACTGGGCCGCGCCAACCCGAAGCTAGTTGACAAGTGAATTTATCATGCTAATTTTATTTAAGATAAGGAAATAAAAATGGGTCAGCGCCAATTTCGTGCGCCGCATAAAGAGCTCCTGAAAGAGGCGGCGGTCATCGCCGAAGAGATGACCTTCGACTTCTTCAAGCTCAGTCCGGCCCATTGGCGCCAGACCCGCTATGACATCCTGACCCTGGAGGGTCTGACCCAGGAGGAGATTTCTCCCCACGCCCATGCCCTGGTGGCCAAGTATAAGGGTTGCCCGGCCAATTCCTCGCTGCAATCGGCCTGGTTCGATTTCTATAGGGTTTGCCTGCAGGATCATAACATTCTCAGTACCCTGGAAGCCAGCCCGGAGCTATCCATGTTTCCCCTGTTGCTTTACATCGTCACTCATGAACTGGTGCACGTCATCCGCTTCAGCCAGTTCCTGGCCTTATTCGAGGCGGCCGAGGCGGAAAAAGCCCGGGAAGAATTGCGGGTGCATCGTTTGACCCAAGAAATCCTGGGCCCCCTGAATTTCCTGGGATTACCCGCGATAATTCGTTATTATATTTAGGTTTGTAAGGAGATATAGCATCATGCCGATTTACGAGTATCAATGCGCCGCCTGCGGCCAGGTGGTGGAAAAATGGCAGAAAATTTCCGAAGACCCCCTGGTCACCTGTCCCAATTGTGGCGGTAGGCTAAGCAAACTCATCAGTAACTGCTCTTTTCATCTGAAAGGCAGCGGTTGGTATGTGACGGATTACCACGGCAACCACAAGGGCGCCGCGGCCAGCAACGTCTCCGAAGCGGGAAAACCGGCGGAGGCCGCGGATTCCGCCGCTAAGAGCGGGGAAGCCAAGCCTGAGGCGGCGGCGCCAGCCAAGGGGGTAAAATGAGGCCCCAAAGGTTGAAACTTCCCGGGGGGGAGAGAAAGGGGGCCAGGATTGGCTGAAATCAAGAGTGCCCTGGAGTTGGCCCTGGAAAAGGCCGAGCGCTATGGCAAGGCCTCCAAAGAAGAGATGGCCGCCGCCCAATCTCAGGAACAGGGCCGCCAGTTGGCGGTGAAGTTCCTCAAGGGCGAGGGCGAGCTGGCGGCGGAGCTGCAAAATTTGGCGCCAGAGGCCCGGGAAGGGGTCCGAACTGCGGTCAAAGAAGTCTTCCTGCGCAATATCGCCTTGCCGCGGAATAACGAAGAGGACGACCGCCAGGATCGGGCCCTGGAGGGGCTGATGCTGGTGGCCGCCCACCCCAAAGAAATGGCCCGGTACCGGACGGAGGTCCGGCAGCTGTTGCAGCAATTCCTCCAATACCGCCACAACGCCCTGCAGCAACTCAAGGTCAGATTCTCCCAGAGTCTGGGCCAGATGCAGCGAGCCGTGGAGGCGAAGTTCGGCCAGGGGGTGCGTCTGGAGGTGGAGCATTTGCCCCAATTCCAGGAGGAATGGCGGCGGTTTTTCGGGCAATTGCTCGAGCAGTTCGAGCCTCTGCTGGAGGACTTGAAAGAGAGGATGCGGCGGGCCTGAGCAAAGGTTTGCTTCGTGGCGCAGCCCTGGGGCGGGATTTATCCCGCCCTTTTTTGTTCATCTCGAATCGAAATCAAGTTAGCCTAGGCGTGGATGTGGCAGCACCCGAACGAGGTAAGGCCATAGATACGCCGGAAATTATCCCCCAGGACGGCCCGGGCCTGGTCCAGCGGCAGATTCAGGTCGAAAATCTTGGCCAGTTCCAGTTGCGGCTCGCCGAAGGGGTGGTCGCTGCCGAAAAGCAGGCGGTCACTGCCGTAGCGCCCCAGAAAATCCTCAATCTCGGCCGGGGCGGCGATGGCGGTGTCGGCGTAGGTTTGGGGACGGTTCCAGACGCCGGCGGCCTTCAAGGGGCCATAGCCGCCATTCAGCCCCCCCAGGTGGGGGATGATAACCGGAAGATCAGGCGCCAGGCGCTCCAGGAAAAAAAGGGTGTTATCGAAGGATTCCTCCAACAGGATGGGGAGGCGGCGCTGCCGCACCGCCTGTAAGAACTCCCGGCAGCGGGGATGATCGTATTGGTAGCGCGGCTCGTAGGGGTGGCGGTGCCACTTGATGGCCAGGTATTCCGGACCCAGGTCTTCCCAGGCGAAGTCGTTCCACACGAAGAAATAAGGGTAGAGGTCGAAGCGGTCGTCCGCCCCAGACCGGCAGGCCTCCCGCAGGTTTAGCAGGTACTGGTGGGCCCGGCGGCGGCAGGCCTGCCAGGCCGGGGTATCGAGGAATTCCGGGTCATAGCGGTCGTAAATGTCCTCCACCGGCGGGATGAGGCCGACTCCCCGGATGCCGGCGGCCGTAAGCAAAGGCCGTTTGTGCTCCCAGCCCCAGGAAACGTTCTGCACCCCGCAGTGGAGGTGGCAGTCAATGATTTCGAAGTCCAGGCGCCCGGCTGAGTTCAAAGTTCAAGGTTCCAAGTTAATATATATTGACCAAGATTTAACCTGACAACCATCGAATGGTGATCAGATTAATTCTGACATTGAGGGCGAAATTTAAAAGGTGGCATGATATCGAATGTAGTTATGAATCTCATATCAACTATGATTTTCTTTTTAGACATGGGCGAATAATTAGCGAAGCTGTCGAAAAAGTCCAGATACAATGTTTTGTCTTTTTTATACGTATTAAAATCAAATAGTTACAAGTCGTAATAAGCCAGTAGATCGGGACTTTTAATGTTTTTCGACAGCCTCAGCAGTTATCTTGTATCTTACATTTCACTAAAAAAATCGTAACCCTTGCTTATTCCTTTCCAGCGAGCGCCTTATTTAAAACTTTCCACAACTCTGAAATCTTATAAGGTTTAGAAATAACTCCATTAAACCCATATTTCTGGAAGTCGGCCATTATTGGATCATCGGAATAACCGCTGGAAACGACGGCTTTTATCTGGGGAGCGATCTCAAGTAGTCGCGCGATGGTTTCTTTGCCCCCCATGCCACCGGGGACGGTTAGGTCTAAAATTGCCGCAGCAAATGGCAGTCCAGACCCTTGCGCCCGGACAGACATTTCTATAGCCTCGTTCCCATCTTTGGCAAACTCCGGCTCATATCCTAGACTGGCAAGCATTCCCCCTAATACTTCCCGCACCATCTCGTCATCGTCCATTACCAGGATTTTGCCTTTCCCCATAGGCAGCCCCCTATCTTCTTCTGGTTGAGGGATAGCTTGTCGTTCAACCGCTGGAAGATAGATATGAAAAGTTGTTCCCACCTCTGGTTTTGACTCCACTGCAATATGACCGTGGTGTTTTTTAACAATAGCGTAGGCTGAGGCCAAGCCCAGGCCGCTGCCCTTCTGTTTGGTAGTAAAGTAGGGGTCAAATATTCTCGGAAGGTGTTTCGTTGGTATGCCCATCCCCTGATCCCGCACCGAGACTTTTATATACTTCCCGGCGCTCAGAGGCAAATCGCTATCTGTACCTATAGTAAGGTTCTCTGCCCAAACCTTAATCGTCCCGCCAGTGGGCATGGCTTGAAGGGCATTTATAGTGATATTCTGGAATACTTGGCCGATTTGCCCTATGTCGGCTTCTATCGACCAGAGATTTTGTGGGAAGGTAGTTTCACACCGCACCGGGGAACCTACACAGGTAAAAGCGAGGGATTCGCTGAGGAATTCCTCAACCGAGAAGAGTTTTTTTACCGGTGTCCCACCTTTGGCAAAGGTGAGCAGTTGTTGAGACAAAGCCTGAGCCCGCAGGCACGCCTGCTCTGCCTTAATCAGCCTATCTTGACCCTTGGGTCCTATCTTGCCATCCAGCATGGCCAGGCCAATATTCCCAAGGATGGCAGTAAGAATATTGTTGAAGTCGTGGGCTATACCCCCAGCCAGGGTGCCCACCGCTTCCATCTTTTGCGCCTGAAGGAATTGCTCTTCCAATTGCTTCCGTTCCGTAATATCTCTGGCCACCCCCACAACTTCCCCAGGCTGGCCCTGGGAGTTCTTGAGGAAAGATCCCTTGACCTCAATATACACGATTCTGGACCCATCCTTGTGCCGAAGCTCTATTTGGGGAAGGAAAAAATTAGGATATTCATGTCGCGCCAAATTCTCCGGAGAGAAGAGCTCTGCCAGCGTCTTTTTACATAAATCCATGGAATCGGGGGTTAGTAATAGCTCCAGGTTCATGCCCACGATCTCTTTATCCTTATAGCCGGATAGGCTCTCGCAAGAGGGGCTGGCATAGGTTAACTTAAAGTTCAAATCCATGGTCCAGATGACGTCGATGACGTTTTCGGCAAGGAGGCGGTATTTTCTCTGGGTCTCCAGCCCGGCCTCCTCCTCCAGTTTTTGTCTTGTGATGTCCCGGACGTATTCTACCACCCCCGTCATCTGTCCCGAGAACGGGTCGAGGAGCGGAAAAGTGAAGAGATCGACATGTCTGAGGATTTCGTCGTTAGCCCCCCGTTCAAGAACGACCTCATGGGCAGCTTCCTTCGTCTCATAAGTCCGACGAGTCGGGCAGATTTCACAGGGTTCGCTCCGGCCATGATAGGCTGTATAACACTTCTTGCCCAACAGGGGCATGGATTGGGCATAGTTCTGCTCCATGGCCAGATTGATCCGGAAGATCTTAAAGTCCCTGTCGAGGACGCTGATGCCATCCTGAATGCTGGCGAAGATATTGTTCAGGAAGCCCTCACTTTCCCTGAGGGCCTCTTCCGCCCGATGGCGTTCGCCGATTTCATGAAGTAATTTATCGTTGGCAACCATTAAGTCGGCGGTTTGTTGCTCCAATTTCAAGCGCAGCTGTTCATTCTTCAAGGCCACCTGGGCCCCGAAAGAGAACTCCCGGCCAAGAGTCAGGACGGCGATCACCACGTTGTTATGACGGTTGACGCCGTAATCGGATTGCCCCTGCTCCCCGAAACTATAGAACCCCACCACCGGCACTCCCGGGATCAAATCCTTGATGCCGTCAATCTCTTCGCCTACCCTTTTTCCCAGAATGCGTCCCCTCAGGGCGCAAGAAAAGACCAGGGCCATGGCCGGGTCGGTGACGGCGCCGCGCAACAGGGCCTTGCGCAAGGCCTCTGGCCCGGCAGCCACCTGGCTGTCCAGATTCGTCTCCATGACCGTTAAGATGGTGCCCTCGGGGGTCGGTTGGGCGAATCGCACTCCTCCTTCAGCGGTGAAAAAGCTGGCTACATTGAGCCGGTACTGTCCGTAGGGATCGGGCATCCCCATCGGCCGCTGGGTGGTAAGGGTCAAATGTTTCCCCTTCAGGGCTTCCCAGGAGGAATCGTGCAACCGGGAGTACGCCTCGGCCGCTGGTTCGCCTGTGATCTCCAAGACCTCGTGGTTATGAGAGCGAGTCACGATGGCCATATGGGAAGAAGGATGGTAACCGTGGGCCATGGCAATGCCAAAACGCAACTGCGTCTCGAAGACCGCCACCAGCACACTGTCGACGTAGGCCCGCTGCTCCCAGAGGGTGTAATTGGCTTCCATCCTCCAGTCATCGGCCGCTCCTCCCCCTAATATGGGGAGAAGCCCCCGGGACAAATGGGTCAATTCCTCCAGGATCTCGAAACTCAGGGAGTCGGCAGCCTTGGTGTTACCCGGGGAAAATAGCATAGCGAAAGCGGATTTTCCCTGGAGGGCCAATTCCTGCCAGATTAGACTCTGGGGAGAAAAAAAAGGTTCAATTTCCGCGGAGCTAACCGCCTGGGTCACGGCCTGTCGCCAATTTCTGGAAACTCCCTGCACTAGCCCAACCCGCACTTTGAGGTATGGGGAGGCCAGAGCGACCACTACAACACTCTCATGCTGGGGTTCATTGCAAATTTCCCCGGCGGTGGTGGCTCCAATCAATGGAACATCGCCAACTACGCCATGAACACCATTGAGCAAAGCCTCCAGGTCATACCGCACCGAGGCGAAGACCAGAACCGCGGCCAGGGGGCATTCTTTAATCCCACTCATGGCTTGAGTGGCTGACGCCGCGCCGATGGCGAAGGAGTTCCGCCCCTTCCCCAACCCGTATCCAATTTCAAGCTTTGGGAGAGTCATTTCCTGGGCCCTGATTACCTGAGGAAAAGATGAATTAGTCGGGCAGCCTCTGTGAGAGCCATAATAGTGCAAATTCCCTTGTGAAAAAATTAGCCTTACTAATTGGGATAATGCTAAAGGCGAGATGCGCTATGCTTTCCCGCCCTACGGGCTCCTCCCCTTTAACTATGAAATTTGCAATTTGAAATATCGTTAACAGGTCAGATGCAGGGCCGCGGCCAGGCGGCGTTTGCCGGACAGCTCATTAATGCTTTGGCAGGCCTCCGGGGTGGGGCGGGCCAGCAGCTCGATCCCCTGCTCCTTCAGATAGAGGACCAACTCCGGGTCCACTTGCATCCGGTTATGAACGCCCGTGCCCACCACCAGCACCTGGGGGTTGGAGGTCAGGACCTCGGCCACATCGGCCAGTTGCAACCGGTGCGCCTCGCCCCGCCACCAATCGTGCTTGATATGGCCGGGCCAGATAAGCAGATCGGTCCGGTAAGTCCGTCCGTCGATAGTTATGGAGCCGTATTCGATGGCGTCGATGTGCTTGTTTTTAGGCTAATCCCGGCCTCCGCCCCGATAGGGGTCGAAGTAGGGCGGGGTGAACCAGTATTCCAGGTTAGGATCATAATTATACCACTCCGGGGGCACCGGATAATAAAATTTCTCCCATCTTGGCCCTGCCAAGAAATAAATCTTTTCCGCCTTCAGCAGCAACAGGCCGTTTTGTTGGCCGGCCACCGCGCCGGCGATGGTGACTCGGCTTTTTGGTTGATAGGTCGAGGGGCTTAGCCATTTATCGCTCTCCACCAGGAAGGTGCCGCCGGAGGCGCGGCCGCTGGGGAAGTAGCTCCGGTCCAGGTCATGTTGATCCACACTGAGGAGGCTGCCCTGCCCCAGGGGCTGGACCTGGATTACTTCGCCCCCCAGGATTTTGGTCTGGCCCAGGTATTTCTCCGGCTGGGCGGAAAGCTCGGCAAAACTGACCTGGGATCCGGTCTCCGGCGGCATCCTGTTCAAGACGCCGGGAGAGCACCCCGCCAGGGCCACGCAACCTGCTAAAATGAGCCAAGAAAGCTTTCCCATCCGTCTTCTCGGGGCCCTGGTTTTTGCCTTAGCTGATGTTTTATTATTAATATTTTCATAAAGCGGTTGCAAGTTGGTAAATTGAGATGGTGGCGAAAGTCCCGGGAAGGAAGGGCCGGGAGACCACCGGCCCCGGATTTCCCGCCGAAGGAAACCCCTGGCCCTCTCTCCCAAAGAAACTTTACCACCAGGCCGAAGCAAATTTTTCGGCGATTTTCCGGGTTGGGAAAGACGTCCCGCCGACCGGCCCTACATGATCTGAAAAAGATATGTTAAATTCAACCCATGAAAAAGCCCAAGCAAGCGGCCCCGGAAACCCGGGTGCGTCTGGACAAGGTGGCGGTGGTCCTGTTCCGGCCCCGGCTGGCGGAGAACGTCGGCGCCGTGGCCCGGGCCGCCTGCAACATGGGCCTCAGGCGCCTCATTGCGGTGCAGCCCCAGGACCTGGACTTCGACCGCATGGCCATGATGGCCACCGGCCCGGCGGTGGAGTTGCTGCATCGCCTGGAAGTGCACGACGACCTGGCTGCGGCCCTGGGGCCTTTTCAATACGTGGTGGGCACCACGGCCCGGCTGGGCGGGGTGCGCAACGATTATTTCACTCCCCGGGAAATGGCGCACCGGCTCCTCGAATTGGCGGCCCATAACGACATCGCCCTGCTCTTCGGGCCGGAGAATTTCGGGCTGACCAACGAAGAGCTGCCCCTCTGCCATGCCCTGGTGACTATTCCCACCGGGGAGTGCTCCTCCCTGAACCTGGCCCAGGCGGTGATGGTGCTGGCTTATGAACTGTTCACCGCCCGGAGCGATAAACCGCGCTTCGAGCCCCGCCGGGCCAACAGCCGGGAGCTGGAGTCCATGTTCGCCATGCTCCAGGAGACCCTGTTGAAGATCAATTTCCTCTCCCCACAGAACCCGGAGCGCTGGATGTTAAACGTGCGGCGGCTTTTTTACCGGCATGGCCTCCGGGCCCGGGAGACCCAGGTGATCAAAGGCATCTGCCGGCAGATTGACTGGTATGTGGGTAAAAGGCTAGAGAAAACGAAGAAATGAGGTTGGGTTTAATTATTTATCCGGTTCTTCATTTTTCTCTAAATTTCGGGCGCGTTTGACTTTGGACTCGCAGTCAGCAGCGATATCCCAAGGGCCCTTGACATTATTGCGCAAGTCGTTATCTTCAATGGTACCGCCGCCTCCCTTATCGATCCATAAACCTTCATATCCATTTTGATTGATGCGGTTGCGACGTATGGTTGGATTCCCCCCTGTAATGATTCTTACGCCTGCATAGGCATTATTGAAGATATCGTTGTCTTCCAAGGTTCCCTGGCCATTATCATAAACATACACGCCGCTTCCTTTCCCGTCGTGGATGCGGTTGCGGAGGAGAGTAGGATTACCGCCTTTCTTGATTTCCACCCCAGCATAAGCATTCCCGAAGATATCGTTGTCTTCCAAGGTTCCCTGGCCGTTCTCGTAAACCATCACCCCGCCTTGTTTGCCATCATGAATGTGGTTGCGGCGGAGGGTGGGATTACCGGATTCCATGATTCCCACCCCGGCTAGAGCGTTGCCGAAGATATCGTTGTCTTCCAAGGTTCCCTGGCCATTATCATTAACATACACGCCACTTCCTTTCCCGTCGTGGATGCGGTTGCGGAGGAGAGTAGGATTACCGCCTTCCCTGATTTCCACGCCAGAATAAGCATTGCCGAAAATGTCGTTATCCTCCAGGGTTCCCTGCCCGTTCTTGTAAACCATCACGCCGCCTTGTTTGCCATCATGAATGCGGTTGCGGCGGAGGGTGGGATTACCGCCTTCCATGATTTCAACCCCGGATAGAGCGTTGCCGAAGATATCGTTGTCTTCCAAGGTTCCCTGGCCATTATCATAAACATACACGCCGGAAGATTTGCCATCATGGATGCGGTTGCGCCGCAGGCGAGGGTCGGCCCCAGCATGAATGGCGACGCAGGACGAGCCGGGGCCGGTAATATTGCAGTCCTCAAGTTCCAAGCGTCCCTGACTGATATCGACGCAATACTGGTAAATCTCGCCAAATTGGCGCAAAGAGAGATTAGCTACTCTTCCCATAGTGGTCTTGAATAACAATACATTATCTTTGGTTTGTACGATGACCTCATCGGGCCCGCCAACCCCAACGATCTCCAAAGGCTTATCAATGACCAACCCTTCCTCGTAGAGACCGGGATAAACCAGGATCCGGTCACCGGGGTTTGCCGCCTGAATAGCTGCGCTGATGGTGGCAAAATCCCCCCGATGCATTGGGTGCACGATATGGGTGGGAGGCTCGGTTTTCGCTGATGGGCCTGGTCTAACCCCGGCGGCCTCACCCTTGGATGCATCGGGTTGTAGGGCCTGACGGGCCTCTTCCCCGGGGATTGGAGGCTCAATTCTTGGGGGCTTTTCTGGATGAACTTCTTCCTGAAGTGGTTGTCTTGATTCCAGCGCGTCCCGAATTTGTCTTGCCAAATGTGATAGAGTCTTGCGTACTTGCGGGTGTGTGAATGATTCAAAGCGTAAATCACGCCAATCGGCATATTGTCGGTCCGCGATTATCTTTGCCAATTTATCTGTCTTGCGCTTTTCTTCGTCATCTAGTATCGGGAAGCCAACATAATATACCGGCAGAATTAGGTCGTTTCTTCCCAGTTCTTTCTCCCTTTGCAGAAATTTTTCTAATTCCTCACGACACTTCGGGCTCTTGAAAAAGCTAGGAGAAAGAATAGGGATAAGGAAGGTTACTTCGTCCAGGGAATCGTCAATTCGCTCCTGCCATTGCTGTCCCCACTGAATATCTTTGCGATCTTGAAAGATGTGAAACTCTTCTCCGGTCTGAACCTGAATCTCGCCACTGAGACGCTCGCGAAATGTGGTTAACTGTCCCTGGTCATGCTTATCGTCAAAGCGCACATAGCTCATGAATGCTACTGGGGTTCGGTCTTGCCTGACAACTTTCCTTCCTTTCTCAGACATATTTATTTAATCTCCTAAAGGTAGATAGATAATGCGTATATGTCCTAGGAATATATAAGACATATAGCACAATTAAACCTTATTTACAAGGAGATTAAAGGATAAATTAAATAGGATTCCTAAGGCTTGTAATACATGAGCTGGAGGGCATGTGGCGCCACGGCCGCTTCCAGGGCCTGCTGCTCCTCCGGGGTCAGGGGAACGAATTTCCGGGCCGCCGCGGCCAATAGCCGCACCTGCTCCGGATTGTCGGCGCCGATGACCACCAGGCTGACCGCCTGGCTCAGGGCATAGGCCACCAGCTCCCCGGCCAGGGCCTCAGGGTCTTCCGCCAGGCGGGGCAAATTGCCCCGGCACAGGACCTTCATGCCGATAACCCCCAGGCCCCGGGCCAGGGCCTCCTGGGCCAGCGGGAGAAAGCTGGCGTGGTGGGGCTCCGCCGGATTGACCGGCAGCAGCACGGTGTCGAACTCATAGAGATCCAGGGCCTTTTGCAGAACCGCCGGGTCGTGATGGCCGGTGACCCCGATGAACCGGGTCCAACCCTTATCTTTGGCCTGACGGAAGGCTTCGTAAGCCCCGCCGGCGGCGCCCAGGGCCTCGACTTCGGCCAGGGTGCGCACGTCGTGCACCTGCCAGAGGTCCAAATAATCGGTATTCAGGTTTTTCAGGGTGATGGACAGGTGGGCCAGGGCCTCTTTGGCGGAGCGGCCATGGGACTTGCTGGTGAGGAAGAGCCGGTCCCGATGGCCCTTTAAGCTCCGGCCCAGGTAGCCTTCGCTGCCGGAGTAGGCCCGGGCGGATTCGAAGTAGCGGATGCCGGCCTCCAGAGCGGCGGCGATGACCGCCTGGGCCTCCGGCTCAAAGTTATAGGTGCGCAGCACCCCTTCTCCCCCCAACCCGAGGATGGTGGCCTGGTGGCCGGTTCGGCCCAGGGGGCGGGTGGGGATAGGCATGGTAGTCTCCTTATATTAACCACAGAATAGGTACAGCGGGCTTAAGATAGGGGAAAAAGGGGAAATGGGGAAGAGGGGAAAAGGGCTAGAACCTCTGACTAATTTACCCATTTCCCTTTTACCCCTTTCCCCTTTTACCCCTTTCCCCTTTTACCCCTTTCCCCTTTTACCCTTTTCAAAAAACCTTGGTTCTTTTTGTCTCCGCGGTGAAGCTTCTTGTTTACCTTGTCTCAGCAAAGTGTGGCTGTTATTCTAAAACATAAGATGTCAGCCGCAAAAGTAAAGAACGATTCGCCTTTTCCGGCTCTGGCCACGGCCCTGAGCAAGGTGCCCCGGGCCAGCGGGGTCTATCTTTTCAAAGACGCCGCCGGCAAAGTCATTTATGTGGGCAAGGCGGTCAACCTGAAAAACCGTCTAAGCTCGTATTTTAAGACTCCCGAGCGGCATGACCCCAAGACCGCCCTCATGCTCAAAAAAATGGCCGGAGTGGACTTCCTCCTCACCGCCAGCGGCCGGGAGGCGCTCATCCTGGAGCGCAACCTTATTAAAGCGCACCGGCCCCGCTATAACATCATGCTGCGGGATGACAAGAACTTTCTCTGTCTCCGCCTGGACCCCAAAGAAGAGTATCCGGCCTTAAGGTTCGTGCGGCGCTTTCAGGCCGACGGGGCCCTATATTTCGGCCCCTTCACCGCCGCGGCCCTGGCCCGGGAAACCCTGAAGGTGATGCAGGAGGTCTTCCGGGTGCGCACCTGCAAGGAACGCCGCCTGGCGCCCCGCTCCCGGCCCTGCCTGGAATTTCAACTGGAGCACTGCCTCGGCCCCTGCACCGGGAAGGTGAGCGCCGCGGACTATGGAAAGGCGGTGCAGGAGGCGGTGCAGTTTCTCCAGGGCAAGAGCCGCAGCCTGCTGCAGAAACTAAAGACGGAGATGGACCAGGCCGCCGCTAACCTGGAGTTTGAGCGGGCCGCGGGGTTGCGAGACCGCCTCCACGCCATCAGCCAGACTTTGGCGAGACAGGATATGGCCCGGCCCAGCTTTCGGGACCAGGACGTCCTGGGGCTGGCCCGGGAGAACGGGCAGGCGTTGATCCTGGTGCTGGTGGTGCGAGGCGGACTGGTCACCGGCAGTCGGGAGTATTTCTTCCCGGAATTGCCGGCGGACGCTGACCTGTTAGGGGCCTTCGTCAAACAGTATTATGCCGCGGGCCGGCCCTTGCCCGACGAGCTGCTGCTGCCCCGGGAGATCGAGGACCGCCGCCTGCTGGAGGCGCTGCTCCGGGAAGAAAAAGGGGCGCCGCTGCGGTTGCTGGCGCCGCAGGCAGGGGAGCGGCGGCGGCTTCTGGACCTGGCGGCGGAAAACGCCCGGGCGGCCCTGAAGCGGCGGCGCCCCGCAGACGAGCCCCTGGCAGCCCTGCAGGAGCTGCAGGAGAGGCTTAATTTAGCCCACCTGCCCCAGCGCCTGGAATGCCTGGATATCTCCACCCTCCAGGGCGAGCAGCCGGTGGGAGCGCTGGTGGCCTTCACGAACGGCGTCCCGGACAAATCCGGCTACCGGCGCTTCCGCATCCGGGAGGTGGCCGGCCAGGACGATTACGCCATGCTGCGGGAGGTAGGGTTGCGTCACTACGGCAAAGCGGGGCAAACGCTCCCGGACCTGCTGGTGGTGGACGGCGGCCGGGGGCAGTTAAACGTGGTGCTGGAGGCCCTGAAAGAACTGGGGCTGGGAGACTTGCGGGTGGTGAGCCTGGCCAAGGCGGGGCGGCACGAAGGAAGGGAAGTGCGGGACCGGCTCTTTCTGCCGGGGCGCAAGAATCCGCTCTTTTTGCCGGCCAACTCGCCGGGCTGGCTGCTGCTGCTCCGGCTGCGGGACGAAGCGCACCGCTTCGCCATTACCTATCATCGGAAACGCGCTCGGAAAGAGATGGTGGAGTCGGTGCTGGACAAAATACCCGGCATCGGGATGGTACGGCGCAAAAGGCTGTTGCAGCATTTTCCGAATATTGAGGCCTTGAAGGCGGCGACGGTGGAGGAAGTGGCGGCCTTGCCAGGGTTTAATCAGAAGGTCGCTGAACAACTAATAGAGGGGTTGTCTGGGGGAGGAAAGCCCGTGTAGGCGCGGCCAATTATCAGATACCGAGGAATGACACTGGGATCAGCGTGGCCGAAAAAAGCATGAGGGGCGACCCGGCGGGTCGCCCCTACAATTTTATGGGATTGGGGGAGGGGTTTGGGGAGGGGGTAAGGGCCGTCGGCCCTTGGCCCCCTTCCCCAAATATTGCACCGGCTGGAAGCCGGTGCCACCAATTTGGTTTTTAAAGCGGCTGTTCGGAGATTTCCTGGGATTCGATCTGTTCCTGGGTGAGGCCGAAGCGGCGCTCCCGCTGGCGGTAAGCCTCTAAGGCCGCCAGGAAGTCGTCTTCCCGGAAGTCGGGCCACAGGGTGTCGGTGACGTAGAGTTCGGTGTAGGCCGATTGCCACAGCAGGAAGTTGCTCAGGCGGTACTCGCCGCTGGTGCGGATCAGCAGGTCCGGGTCAGGCAGGTCGGCGGTGTAGAGGCAACGGGCGAAGAGGGCGACGTCGATCTGTTCGGGCCGGAGGCGGCCGGCCTGGACCTCCCGGGCCAGGGCCTGGGCGGCCTGGACGATCTCGCTGCGGCCGCCGTAACTCAAGGCCAGGGTCAGGGTCATCTTGGCCCCAGCGGCAGTGGCGGCGATGGTGGCCGCCAGCTCGCGCTGCACCGCCTCGGGCAGTTGCTGCAGGTTGCCGATGGCCTTGAGGGCAATTTGATTGTCCTGCATCTCGGAGAGTTCGCGCTGCAGAAAGCGGCGCAGCAAGGCCATCAGGACCCGGATCTCCATGGGAGGACGCTGCCAGTTCTCTTCGGAGAAGGCGAACAGGGTGAGATAAGAGATCCCCAGCTTCCGGGCCAGACGGACGATAACCCGAACGGACTCCACCCCGGCCACGTGGCCTCTAATGCGCGGAAACCTCCGGCGCTGGGCCCAACGGCCATTGCCGTCCATGATGATGGCTACATGATGGGGTAGCCCGTTTCGGCCAGGAAAATCCGAATTATTAGCCGGCATGCAACTCAAACCTCTAAAAGGTCATGATCTCCTTTTCTTTTTCAGCAGCCTGGTCTTCCACTTTCTTAATAAATTCGTCCGTGATCTTCTGGACCTCTTCCTGACCTTTGTGGGCCTCGTCTTCGGAAAGGAGTTTCTCTTTCTTCATTTCCTTCAGATCGTCGTTGGCCTCCCGGCGGACGTTGCGCAGGGCCACCTTGGCCTCCTCCTCCATTTTCTTGACTATCTTCACCAGTTCCTTGCGCCGTTCGGTGGTGAGGGCGGGGATGGGCAGCCGGATGATCTTGCCGTCGTTAATGGGGGTCAACCCGAGGTCGGACTTGAGAATGGCTTTTTCGATATCGCCGAGAACGGTGGGGTCCCAGGGTTGCACGATCAGCAGCCGGGGTTCAGGGGCGGCCAGGGAGGCCACCTGGGCGATGGGCATGCTGGTGCTGTAGCAGTCCACCTTGATGCCTTCCAGCAGGGCCACCGAGGCCCGGCCGGTGCGTACCCGAGAAAGGTCACGGGCCATGACTTCCAACACCTTGTCCATTTTGCGCCGGATTTCTTTTAAGACCTCATCTTTCATGACTAGCGCTTCTCCACCACGGTGCCGACTTCCCGGCCAAGCACCACTTTTTTCATATTTCCCCGTTCCAGGAGTTTGAAGACGATGATGGGGATGTTCTGCTCCATGGCCATGGTCACCGCGGTGGTGTCCATGACTCGCAAGGATTTTTCGATGACCTCGAAGTAAGTGAGCCGGGGGAACTTCCGGGCCTCGGGGTGGCGGACCGGGTCCTGGTCGTAGATGCCGTCCACCTTGGTGCCCTTGAGGATGGCGGCGGCCCCGATTTCCGTGGCGCGCAAGGCCGCGGCGGTATCGGTGGTGAAAAAGGGGCTGCCAGTGCCGGCCCCGAAAATCAGCACCCGCCCCTTTTCCAGGTGGCGAATGGCCCGGCGGCGGATATAAGGCTCCGCCACTTCATTCATGGTGATGGCGGACATGACCCGGGTAGGGATGCCGATTTTTTCCAGGGCGTCTTGCAGGGCCAGGGAATTGATCACCGTGGCCAGCATGCCCATGTAATCCGCCACGGCCCGCTCGACCCCCTGGGTGCTGGCCTCCAGGCCCCGGAAGATGTTTCCGCCGCCCATCACCACGCCCACCTGGACCTTCAGGTCCACCACGGTCTTGATTTCCTGGGCGATGGCCTTCAGGGTGTCGGGGTCCAGCCCGAACTTTTTGTCGCCGGCCAGGGTCTCGCCACTGATCTTGAAGAGAATCCGGCGGTATTTGGGGGGAGCGGCGGCCATGGGGTTAGGTTAGGTTCCCACCTGGTAACGGGTGAACCGTCTGACCTGGAGTTCCTTCCCCAGCTTCTGGCCCACTTCTTTGAGGAACTGGGCCACGGTCTGGTCCGGGTTTTTGACAAAGGGCTGCTGGAGCAGGCAGACCTCCTTATAAAACTTTTCCAGCCGGCCGGCCACCATCTTTTCGACAATATGGGCGGGCTTGCCGCTCGCGGCGGCCTGGGCCTCATAGATCGCCTTTTCCTTGGCGACCAGGTCGGCGGACAATTCCTCCTGGCTTAGGGCCAGGGGATTGGCGGCGGCCACCTGCATGGCCAGGTCTTTGGCCGCGGCCAAGGCCTCCGGGGTGGCGCCGCTCCCCTGGAGCTCCAGCAGCACGCCGATCTTGCCGCCGTGGTGGATGTAGGCGGTCACCAGGTCGCCCTGGTAGCGGATGAAGCGCCGCACGTGGCATTTCTCCCCGGTCTTGGCGATGACGTCATTGACATAATCGGCCACCGTTAGCCCGGGCAGATGCGGGGCGGTTTGGGCCAGCAACTCTTCCACGGTCTCCAGCGCCGCGGCGGCCAGTTGCTCTGCCAGCCGGGAGCCCAGCTCCTGAAAGGAGTCGGTCTTGGCGACAAAATCGGTTTCACAGTTCACTTCCAAAAGCACGCCGGCCTGGTGGTCCGGGGCGAGATGGGCCCAGACCAGGCCTTCGGAGGTGCCCCGGCCGGCCCGTTTGCTGGCCACTGCCAGGCCCTTCTGGCGCAGGTAGGCGATGGCGGCCTCCAGGTCGCCGCCCGTTTCTTTCAAGGCCTTTTTGCAATCCATCATCCCGGCGTCGGTTTTTTCACGCAGGGTTTTGACCATTTCCGCGGTAATTTCCAAATTATTTCTCCTTCGCCAACCGGCATGAACTGAAACTCTGAATCCTGGCAGGGGCGGCGCCTTGGCCGCCCCTGCCGAAGAGGGCATTATCCGGGGCGATTTGTATTCCTAAGCTTTTATGCCTCCACTTCAAACGCTTCCTCGGCCGGGGCCTCAAGGGGCTCCGGGGCCGGGGCGGCGGCTTCAGTCATGGTCGCCCCCACTTCCTTATCGAACTGGCCCTGGAGGCGCTCCTCCGCCATTTTTTTGCCTTCCAGCACCGCGTCGGCGATGCGGGCGGTGAGCAGCCGGATGGCGCGAATCGCGTCGTCATTGCCCGGGATGGGTAGATCGATCTCCGTGGGGTCGCAGTTGCTGTCCACGATAGCCACCAGGGGAATGTTCATTTTGTGGGCTTCCTTCACCGCGATGTCTTCCTTGCGGGGGTCCACCACGAAGACGATGTCAGGCAGACGGCCGATATCCTTGATGCCGCCCAGGGAGCGCTCCAGTTTGGCGGCCTTCTTCTCCATCATCAATACCTCTTTCTTGGGGAAGCGCCGGATGGAGCCGTCTTCCTTCATGGCCTCGAAATCTTTCAATCTGGCAATGGAGCGGTTGATGGTCTGGAAGTTGGTGAGCATGCCGCCCAGCCAGCGGTGGTTGACGTAAAACATGCCGCAGCGTTGGGCCTCTTCGGAAATGGCGTCCTGGGACTGCTTTTTGGTGCCTACGAAGAGGACGATGGCGCCGTCGGCCACCTGTTCCGCCACGCGATTGTAAGCGGTCTTGAAGTACTGGACGGTCTTTTGCAGGTCGATGATGTGGATGCCGTTTCGGGCTCCAAAGATGAAAGGCGCCATCTTGGGGTTCCAACGGCGGGTCTGGTGGCCGAAATGGACCCCGGCCTCCAACAATTCCTTCATGGTGACATAAGGCATGGTGTTTCCTCCGGTTGTTCCGCCGCTCCGCCGCCGGCGGGGCCACCGGTCCCTGGAGCTCCCGGCACCGGCCCGCCCTGGCGGGGCGTGAGAGATTGATTTTAAATCCATTATTTATAACCGAAAATCCAGAATCTAACAAGGATTTTTGCGGCCGCGGGTTTTTCCTGAACCCTTAGCCACGATAAATCGGAAAATCGGTTTCCCCTGCTTCTGATTCCGGCTTCGGCTTGGGCGGTTCCAGTTCGGTGAAATCGAGGCGGTACAGTTCCGGGTAGCGCAGGAGCACCACCCCGGCGCCCAGGGCCGCAAAGAGGCTGCCGCCAGTGATGGCCGGCCCCGGGCCGAAGTAGTGGGCGGTGACGCCATAGACCATGCTGCCCACCGGGGCGAAGCCCATGACAATGAGGCCAAAGAGGCTCATGAGGCGCCCCCTAAGTTCATCCGGGACATTGAGCTGCAAGAGGCTGTTGCCGGTGGACAATTGGGTCACAAGGCCGAAACCCGCCAGGAAGATGCAACCCAGGGCGGCATAGTAGTTGCCGCAGAGCCCGAGGCCCACCAGACCCAGGAGAAACAGGCCCATGCCCGTCAGGAAGGAAGGCATGGGAGGGCGGCTTTGCAGGCGGCGGGCCAGGGTGAGGCCGCCCAGAAAGGCCCCCAGGCCGCTGGTGGCCATGAGGAGCCCGAAGCCCCGGGGGCCCACCCCCAGGGTGGCCCGGGCCAGCATGGGCAGCAGGACATAAAAGGGCATGGCGAAGAGAGCCACCAGGCTCATGAGGAGCAAAACCAGCCGCAGTTCCCGCCGGGTCCAGAGATAATCCAGCATCTCCTTCCAGGCATGCAGGAAGGGCGTCCAGTGGGACAGGGGGGCCGGGGGCAGCTTCATCAGCGCCAGGGCCAGGAGCACCGCCAGAAAGCTGGCGGCATTGAGAAAGAAGCAGTTGGCCATGCCCACCGCGGCGATAACCGCGCCGCCCACGGCCGGCCCCAGCACCCGGGTGGCGTTAAACAGGGTGGAATTGAGGGCGATGGCATTGGGCAGATCGGCCTTGCCCACCAGTTCTACGATAAACGCCTGGCGGGCCGGGATGTCAAAGGCCATCACCGTTCCGGACAGAAAGACAATGATACACAGGTCCCAGATATGGATGAGGCCCAGATCCACCAGCAGCCCCAGGGCCAGGGCCAGGAACATGAGGGACGCCTGGGTGAGAAACATGAGGCGCAGTCTGCTGGTGTGGTCCGCCACCACCCCTCCCAAAAAGGAGAAGAGCAGCACCGGCAGAGTCTGCAGCGCCCCCACCAGACCCAGGTAAAAGGAGGAATTGGTCAGCACCAAAACCAGCCAGCTGAAGGCCACCGACTGCATCCAGGAGCCGGTGAGGGAAATCATCTGGCCGGTGTAAAACAGCCGGAAATTCCGGTGGCGCAGGGCCTTGAAGGTATAGGACTTTGGCATTATAACGGTCAGGTAAAAATAATCCGGCGCCAGCGAGGGTGGCGCCGGTTCATCTTTTATAGTTTGAGACTGTGATGAAAGTCCTTTGAGCGACTGTCTTGGCAGTCAAGAGGTTATGGGTGCCGAGGGGCACCAAGGTTGTTGCTTTCTGACCATGGCGTTGAGGATGGTCAGGAGCTTGCGCATACAGGCGATGAGGGCCA
>Ga0326727_10003345_pt1 | contig 51631 bp, 43 predicted proteins | sample MB2enrmetagenome_FD_207643 | JGI IMG/M metagenome (GOLD analysis project Ga0326727, IMG submission 207643) | Lab enriched peat soil microbial communities from McLean, Ithaca, NY, United States - MB29MY | ecosystem: Environmental > Terrestrial > Soil > Wetlands > Peat | place: USA: New York...
ACGCCGTCCACCATCTTCCCGATGTAGCCCCGCTTATGCGTTCCATATTGTTTGTCGGCGTTCCACTGCGAATCAGAATCAAAGACATATTCAGTGCCGTTGATGATCTGCGAACCACGGGGCATAAAAACCCCACTCGCTATATATTATAGCGAGTGATACAATAGTTGTAAAGCCTTATGTCCTTATATCAGCTCAGAATAGCTCAATTCCTAGGTATAATTTCACGGGAATGCAGGACCCATAGCCGTCGTTGAAGTTCTCGCACTTTGTCTACGGGGTCGTTGGACCTCTCGGTCATGCCCTCGCGCTTACCCTCACCAACCGGCATCATCAAAGCAGGGCCCCTTCCCTCTAGCTTTGTCGCCGCCTTCATCGATACTATGGGCCCCTCGGACTCCCTTCCCCCTCCGTGCGATTTCGGTCTCTCCCTTATACGCGCGGTCTTTCGCCGGACGTTCGGCCTGGGGGTTAGGGTCTCCCGTGTTCCGTGTCCTTCCTTCACAACGTGCCGTCACCAGTACCCCGGGGATGTCCAGGTTCGGCTCCGGTCTCCGACCCCTGTCTGTTGCCTTCGCCGTGGCATGCTCGGCTCGGCCATCCCAATCACCTTTCGGCTGATACTCTGACGAGGCTTGCTCGGTGTTCACACGAGTTACGGCCCGCTGTTTCGCTCCCTCCTGTCGAAGCTTTTGTCGGTCCGCTCGGCCATGATCATTACTGCTCATGACTCAGACCCTGCTTCCGGGCGCTCCGGCGCTTACCCGGACGGGACTCGCGTCGAGACGACGCTCTCCCGCTGGAAGAACACAGTTTTCACGGCGCACCATTTCTTCCTTTATAATGTATCAAATAAAGGCGGGCAACCTTTTTCATAAAGATTGGGGGTACCCGTTTGTAAAGACAAGGGAGGGCCACTAGACTAAATATAAAGGACGGATTTGCTAGTGAGCGAAGACCTCATGGCCAAAAACGAAAGCGAGGCTCATTATCGAGCCCTCTTCGATGCGACCGGGAGCGCCCTTGTCGAGGAGGACTTCTCGCGCGTAAGGCTCGCCCTCGAAGAGATTAAGTCGAAGGGGGTCGAGGATATCGGCACCTATTTTATCGAGCGCCCCGACGAACTTAAGCGCTGCATCGACCTCATTCGCATCCTTCGCTTCAACCGCGGATTCGTCGAGATTCTCAACATCAGGGAAGATCAGAGCGTGGGGCCTATCATCAGTCCCTATATCCCGGACGGCACGATGGGCGTGTTCCGCCGCGAGCTCGAGGCTCTCTACGAGGGCAGAACCTCCATCGACATTACCTTCGAGAACCTCATACCCGGAGCAAAAGCCAAGTATTTACGCATGCGCCTCGCGATAGTGCCAGGACACGATACTGATTGGGCGAGCGTCCTCGTCTCCTTCACCGACCTCACTGCCGAGACCGGGGTCAGGGACGAGCTCGCCGCGCTCGTGCAGCAGAAGGACGTGCTTATGCGCGAGCTCGAGCACCGCGTCAAAAACAGCTTGAACATCGTCTCGAGCCTCCTCAGCCTCGAGTCGGACCGGATCGCCGGTGATGCCGAGAGGAAAATCCTCATGGATGCCCAATCGCGTATAAAATCGATCGCTCTCATCTACGAACTCCTGTCGCGCTCGACGATGGGCGCGAGCCTGAACTGCAAATCGTACATAGACTCCCTCGCGCACCTCCTGCAGGCGACCTACGCGGCCGAACGTATGGACATAGTCATCGAGCTCGCCCTCGACGATTTCGAGATAGACGTAAAGCGCGGGGTCTCGCTCGGGCTCGTAGTCACGGAGCTCCTCACTAACGCATTCAAGTATGCCTTCCCTCAGCGGGGAGGCAAGGTCGAGATAGAGCTAGCGGCACAGGGCGACTCGATCGGCCTTTCCTTAGCCGACGATGGGATAGGCGCGGGTGAAGATTTCAAAGCAACGGGCAGCCTGGGCTTCCAGCTCATCGATATGCTCGTAAAACAGATGCGCGGGGCTATCGCGATCAGTCCCAAGCCGGGCTTTCGCGTCGACATTCGCATTCCCCTTGCGGGATAGATCATCGCGCTCAGGGGACGGAAGCTTCCATTTGACTACCGACTGCCCGAATCCGTACATTCGATCCGAAGGAGCCAATCGATGGATAAGATAGTCATAGCGAACACCGACCTCCGAGTCTCGAGGCTCTGCGCAGGATCCATGGGCCTAGGCGGGGGATGGGACAAGAATGTAGTCCTTGATAAGGGACACGAGAAGGAAGCTCGAGACTTCCTCGACGCTGCCCTCGAGCTCGGGATTAACTTCTTCGATAACGCCAATATCTACTCCGCAGGAAGGTCCGAGGAAGTATTCGGCCGCGTTCTGGCTGAGCGTCCGGGCCTGCGCGAGAGGATCGTCCTCCAATCGAAGTGTGGCATACGTTGGGCTGACGACCCGCCGGGTTCGCCCCAACGCTTTGATTTCAGTTACGAGCACATCATCTCCGCAGTCGACGAAAGCCTTAGGCGACTCCGGACCGACTACCTCGACATACTTCTCCTCCATAGGCCGGATGTGCTCTGGGAGGGGGAGGAGATTGCGAGAGCCTTCGCCGAGCTGAAGGCGGCGGGTAAGGTCCGCTACTTCGGCGTGTCCAATCAGAACCGGGCCTGGATGGAGTACCTCCAGAGCTTCCTCGCTGATCCCCTGGTCACGAACCAGCTTCAGATGAGCCTTCTCCACCACGGCTTCGCCGAAGTGGGCATCTCCTTCAACCAGGATTCGCCTGGATATCCCAACGGATGGGAGGGCGTGGTCGAGTACTGTCGCCTGAAAGGCGTCGCGCTCCAGGCTTGGAGCCCTCTCGACCGCGGAGCTCTGACCGGCGACACTAACAAGCTTTCCGAGGCGGGCCGCAAGACAGCCCTCCTCGCGTCGCAGTACGCCAAGGAGCGCGGTGTGCCGACCGAGGCGATCGCCCTTGCGTGGCTTCTCAGGCATCCAGCCAAGATATTACCGGTGCTCGGCACCACCAAGAAGGAGCGCCTCGCTGCCTGCGCGAAATCCTTAGACATAGCCTTAAGCAGGGAGGAATGGTACGAATTATTCGAAACCGCTAGGGGGAAGCCCATGCCGTGATGGCTGTGCCTAGATCAGGCGAGAGCTCTACATCAGCGCGGAGATCGAAGGCTGCTACAGCATCGCCGACAGGAAGGAGACCGAGCTCGAGAGCCCACCAGAGCGCTTACTTCCGGACCAAAATGACCCAGAAGACGAAAGCGGCCTGCGAAGGCGCGATCGCTGTGGGCGCGCGGGACATCCTCGAGAAGGAAGCCCACGACTCGAGCCGTAAAATCGATCCCTCAGTGCTGCTCGAGCGCGTTCGTATCGTGCGCTCGTGGCCCTCGCAATCCATATTCAATGATGGCGGACCTAGACGATAGCTTTTGCGGCGCGATATTCATCGGCTACCGCTCAGCGTCCGAGACGAACGACAACCCTCTATACAATCAGCACGGACAACATCCGAGTCCTGGTGAACGACCGTGTCGCGAGCGAGTTCCTCATCAACGCCTATACCGTCGCCCTTTTCTACTTGCTGCCCCTTCTCGTCTCGGGTGGCCAGGCCGCGCGAGAGGCCTTCACCGCGGATCTGGCGTCCTTTAAGCTTGAGCCTCCGAAGAACTTCACTGTCGATATCGAGCACAAGAAGCACTTCCTAGCCTACCGTGGCTCTTTTTACTCGGAAGCCCGCGTGAAGGGTGCGGGCTCGAGTTCTCCTCGGTCTCTTGGCGCGAGGTCCTAACTTTCATGTATTTCGTCCCGTAAGGGGTAAGCGGCTGCAGCCGAAGTGTTATTTATATCGATAATTTTTAGTTGACAAAACTGTCGACAAAGATCAGAATATTCAAGTGGCCAAACAATTACGCTCGGCCTTGAATCAGAACTAAGTTTAGAACCTATAGATATTTAGGAGCGAATATGTACGTATTCAGCGAAGGAATGAGCACCATTCTGGGGCTCCTCGTCTGGCTCGCTGTCTTCGGGGCTCTCTTCGGCTTCAACGAGCTCGGGCGCAGATTTAAGTGGGTCGGTTTCTGCATGTTCGTGGTCCTGCCGGCCTTCCTCACCGTCCTCTGGCTCACCGTCCTCAAGAACTCGGCCTATATGGACTGGTTTCACCTCGCCAAGGTCTATTCCTCGGACGCAGGCTGCATCGGCTTCTGGCTGATCCGCCACCTCAAGGGCACGCGAAAGGACGGGACGAGCTGGAGATTGGCCGACAACAAAATCGCCCTCTGCTTCCCCCCCCTCATTCTCGCCATCAACATTCTCGAGGCCGTCAGCCGCGACTTCCAGGTCGGCTCCCTCTACGCGAACGCCCAGGGCATCGCAACACACCTCGTCGAGAACAATCAGGTACAGGACCTGCTTGGCGGCCCCTGGAACTTCATGAACGGCATCGCGGGCCTCCTCAACATCGTGACGATCACCGGCTGGTTTGGTATCACGGTGCGGAGACAGACGAAGGCCGACGGCTCGAAGGACATGCTCTGGCCTGACATGCTCTGGTTCTGGATCATCCCCTACGACCTGTGGAACTTCGCCTACACCTACAACTGCATTCCCAACCACTCCTACTACGCGGGTCTCGCCCTCCTTATCGCGCCGACGGTCTGCGCCTTCTCGCTGGGCAAAGGAGCCTGGCTCCAACATCGCGCCCAGACCCTTGCGATCTGGTGCATGTTCGCCCAGACCTTCCCCCAATTCCTCGATTCCAGCGTCTTTACGGTGAAATCGACGAACGATCCCACGATCCTCTTCATCGTGAGCTTCCTCGCCCTAGCTTCGAACATGGCCATCTTCGCCTATATGATCTACAAGATCGCAAAGACCAAGAGGAACCCCTACAAAGGCGAGCTCTTCGTCGACAATCCCGGCTACAAGGCGGTCAAGGCCCTCGCCGAGTGAACCGCAAATTGACTTCCTGCAGACGCTGAAAAACACCCCCGTGCAGCTGGAGGCCGCGGAGCCTGATCCCGTGGCCTCCAGTTCTTTTTTCCCGTATAATGCCTGCGGAGAAATGATGCCGAAAATAATCGACTACGATGCGCGTCGCAGAGAAATAGCGGCCAAGGCGATTCCCGTCCTCGTCAGGGACGGCATCCAGGAAGCGAACCTGGGCAAGGTGGCCGATTGCTGCGGCGTAGGCCGCACCACCCTCTACCAGTATTTCAGGAACATTAGCGAGCTTATCGAGTTCACCCTGGGCGAGATCTTCTCGCGGCTCGACGCCGAGGCCGCGTCCCTGCGCGGAGACAGAAGCATGGACGCGCTCAGTCGGCTCCTTCGCTTCATGCAGTACCTTGAGCGCGTCGCGATCGAAGACAAGGGCCGTATGGTCCTCGTGCTCGACTTCCTCCTCCACCCCCACCGCGAGCAGTCTGGAATAAGTTTCGACGTCCAGGAGCACGTGCGCATCCTCCGCGGCGAGCTCGAGCTCATCCTCGCGGACGCCGTAGCCTCGGGGGCGCTACGCCCTATGGACACGAAATCTATGGCCTTCACGCTCTTCGCCTTTATCGAGGCGGCCACCGTGCACGGCGCCCTCTATGACAACATCTCTCTAGCGAACACGATGCGCGACATCAACATGCTCATCGACGGGTTGAGGACCGGCCCCTGCCCCGAAGGGCAGTAGTAGACCGGCCCTGCTATCGAAGATTGTAGGGAGTCTTCTTGCGACGCGAATTTGGTCGCTCATCGTTTGTTATTTTTAAATAGCTATCCCAATACTGTCCATTATTACTCCCGCGGCTTCGAGCCTCCTGCGGAAGCGTTTATCTACGCAAATGTAGGAATTTTTGATTATTTTGTTTGTTGACTCAACAAACTATATCTGTATACTTAATTCCCGACAAAGAGGAGCGCGGATGAAGCAGTTCGGGATCCCGCAATATCTTGACGGCAGGACAGGAGACAAGGCTCTCAGTAAAGCCGTGAACCGCGCGCGGCTACTGGATATGCTGCGTAGCCACAAAGGCTTTTCTCGGGCCGCGCTCGCGAAGAGCAGCGGCCTCAACAAGACGACTGTCTCTTCCCAGATCGCGGAGCTCATCGAGCTCGGCATCGTTAGGGAAATCGGCATGTGCGCGTCGAGCATGGGACGGAAGCCCGTCATGATCGAGATCGACAGCGACTCCGGCTACGCCTTGGGAATTTCGATATCGTCGACCAATCTTCACGTCGTCGCGATGAATGCCGCAGGCGAGATCAAACGCGATGAGACGATACCCAGCCCCGATTGCTCGCCCGAAGGCATCGTCAAATCGATAAATTCGATTATCAAGGCGGCGAAAAAGGAATACGGGAAGACGCGCTTCGGCCTCTACGGAGTGGGCGTCGCGGTCCCCGGGACGGTCGACCGGGATTCGGGAAACGTGATCCGCTCTGCAAAGCTCGGGTGGGAGGGCGTCCCCCTCAAGCAATCGCTGTCGAAGGGCATCGGAGCGGCGCTCGAGATCGGCAACGACGCGACCTTGGCTACCATTGCCGAGCATGAATTGCACGCGCCCGAATCAAGGGACTTCGCATGCCTATTAATCGACGAAGGTATCGGATCTGGAGCCTATATCAATGGAGTCGTCTACTACGGCGGCAATGGCCAATTCGGCGAGGTCGGGCATATGACCATCGTCCACGACGGGGCCCGCTGCCCCTGCGGCAATATCGGATGCTGGGACCTTTACGGCTCGGAGCTCGCCCTGAGGCAGGCGCTCACCTCCGCTAGCAAGGGCCGGGACTCCTCGGGCGCCAGGCTCGAGGAGCTTGCGGCATCCCCGCCCGAGTGGAGCCGCAAGGCCTTCTCGCGCTTCGTCGATTACCTCGTCACGGGAGTCGTGAACATCCTCAACTCGATGACGCCGTCGACAATCGTTATCAACAGCGCCGTGCTCTCGGCGTCGCCCATGATGTTCGAGAAGCTGAAGTCGGGCGTGTCGGCGCGAGCGCTAGCCCGCGCGACCGCCTGCGACATCCGCCTTTCGTCCCTGCGTAAGGACGCTCCCGCGGTAGGGGCGGCGATATCCGCGACCGATCGCTTCTTCAAAAGCCTCGTGCTCGACGAGGATGTAAGCCCTTAAGACCCCTTTAGGGGCCTTATCGATATTGTTGGAGGTAACTATGGGATTAAGGAGAGCAATCATCGTGGTCGTGCTCGCCGCCGGGTTGGCTTGGGGACCAATGATTCTTGCGGCCCAGACTTCGCAGCCGTCAGCGCCAGTAACCCTCAGCGTGTATATGCAGGCGGATATGGCAAGCCCGCAGTACAAGTATTGGCCTGTCACTCTCGACGCCTTCTCGAAGAAGTATCCTAACATCAAGCTGGACTTCGAGTACGTCTCTGACGAAGCCTTCCACCAGAAGTTCCAGGCCATGGCGGCGAGCGGCGACATACCCGATCTCTTCACCTGCTACGCGGGTGCCCGCTCGAGCTACATACTGGACCGCGGCATGGTCAAGGATCTCCGGCCTTACCTTACCGCGGATGTCAAAAAGAACTATAACCAAGCGATCTGGCAGCCGCAGGGCCCCAACGGGGAGATTTATATCGTTTCCCCGAACCTCGCTGTATGCACCGTCGTCTATGTCAACACCAAGCTGCAGAAGCAGCTCGGGCTCTCCACGCCCAAGACGCTGGACGAGCTGATCGCCCAAGTGCCTAAGATCCGCGCGGCGGGCTTCGATCCCCTCGCTTTCGGTAACAAGGACCAGTGGCAGGCGCAGTCCCTCTGTCTGTCGATGCTCGTCGACCGTATGGGTGGAACGTCTTGGTTCGACAAGGCCATGAAGGGCGGCGCGAAATTCACGGACGCGCCTTTCGTCGACGCGATATCGACCATTAAGAAAATGGTGGACACGAAGCTCTTTCCAGCGGGCGTCAACCAGCTCGAAGGGCCGCAGGCCTGGGGTGAATTCGTACAGGGCAAGGCCGTCTACCTTCTCGACGCAGGATGGAGAGTCTCGGCGCTTAAAGCGGCGGCCAGCCCGGCCGACTATGCGGGTTACGCAGCAGTGGCCTTCCCCGCGGTGACGGGCGAGAAGATCCACGGCTCGAGCGCCGCGACCCTCGGCGAGGCCCTCGCTATGAACTCGAAGCTCACGGGCACAAAGGCCGACGCCGCGTGGAAATTCCTGTCCTTCATCTATGGCAAGGAAGGAAGCGAGATACTCATGCAGTACGGAGTCGTCCCGACCTACAAGCTCGACTACTCCAAGTTCGATATTGACTCCCTCAACAAGCAGTACATCAACCTCATCAACAACCAGACAATGGGCTACGTCATAGACGCGAAGATGGACGGCGAGGGCGTGAACAACATACTCAATCCCGGCCTCCAGGCAGTCATGATGGGCTCCAAGACGCCCGCAGACCTCGCAGCAGAATACGAGGCATGGGTCGCGGCGAACGATTCGAACCGCAAGAGCAAGAAGTAATCATCGAACGGCAGCATGGGGTTGCGATCCCATGCTGCATTCCGAGCGCACGGAGTCGTCGAAGTGGTCACTACGCGATCGAAACATCGAAGCTACTTGAGCTTCGTATTGCCGGCCTTCATTATCTACGCGGGGATCATGGTCATCCCGCTCCTTTTCAGCCTGGGCCTCAGCTTCACCTCATGGAAGGGCTACGGCGTGATGAGCTTCGCCGCCCTCGGGAACTACGCGAAGCTGTTCTCTGACCCTGTCTTTCTGATTGGGCTACGTAACAACGCACTCATCGTGCTCATCTCCGTGTTCGGTCAGATCCCCTTGGGACTGCTCCTCGCCTACATGCTCCATCGCCAGATGGTAAAGGGGGCCAATGGCTTCGAAATGCTGATATTCCTTCCGATCACCATATCAACGGTCATCGTCGCCCAGCTCTGGAACCGCGTCTTTTCTCCGGTCGGCATCCTTCCTACCATCGTGCGCCAGGTCTCCGGTAACAGGGACTACGTGATGACGATCTTCGAGAACAAGGCCTTCGCCTTCGTGCCGATCATGTTCGTGCTCCTCTGGCAGCACACCAGTCTCTACATGGTAATCTTCCTCGCGAACCTGCAGCGCATACCCGAATCGGTAATGGAGGCCGCGCGGCTTGAGGGCGCAGGCGAGACCGCGATCTTTCTCAAGATCATCGCGCCTATGCTCGCACCCGTTGCCTTCATCAACTCGATCTTGGCGATTTCCGGCAGCTTCAAGAGCTTTGACCTCATCTACTCGATGACAGGCGGCGGACCAGCCCACTACACCGAGGTCATGGCCGTCTATATGTACAACACGACTTTCGTCTTCCAGAACTACGGCTATGGAAGCGCGATATCTATCGTGATCATTCTCTTTATCGTCGCCGCCATCGCTGCAACCAAAGCGATAACCAAGCGGCTGAATCTGGGATAGGGGAGGCCGAAATGGACAACAGCTCGCGACTGCGCAAGGCGCCTCTCGCCTGGAGAGCCTGTGCCTACGTCATAATGGCGGCCTTCGCCATCCTCACCGTCTTTCCCCTCGTCTGGCTCGGTTACTCGTCGCTTAAGCCGAACACCGAGATCGTGCAGCGTCCGCTCGGTCTGCCGCTAGCGCCCTCGTTCGACAACTTCGTTCGGGCGTGGAGCATGGGGAACTTGGGTACAGTCCTCGAGAACAGCTTCGTTTACACGAGCGTGGCGACCGTGGGCACGCTCTTCCTCGCCCTCGCCGCGGCGTTCGGTCTCTCGAAATTCAACTTCAAAAGCGCGAAGTTCTACACCTGGGCCTTCACGCTCGGGCTCATGCTGACCATCCACGCGGGCATAATCCCCCTCTTCCTCGCGGAGAGCCGCGCGGGACTCATCAATACGCGTGCGGGCGTGATCCTGCCGTACATCGCCTTCGACCTGCCCATTTCGGTCCTCATCGCCCTCGGCTACATGAAGGGGATCCCCGACGCCATCATCGAGTCCGCCGAGATGGATGGCGCGAAATACCGGCAAATCTTCTGGCCTCTGATCGTGCCCCTCTCCGCACCCGTCGCGGCGACCATGGCCATTCTCTCGTTCCTGCAACACTGGAACGAGTTTTTTTTCGTCTTCATTTTCACCACGAAGGTGAGCATGAAAAGCCTGCCAGTCGCGATAACGCAATTTGCCGGCAGGCAAAATACAGAATACGGGCTCCAATACGCCTCTCTGGTCATAGGCATACTGCCCATGATCCTATTCTACGTATTGTTCCACAGCCAATTAAAGAAGGGTTTTGGCGAAGGATCGCTTAAGGAGTAGGCAGCCTTCGCTATCCCCGAGGGGATACCATGAATGAACGCTGCGAAAGGGCAGGAGGAAAATTATGCGCATAGTAGTCGGAGGATTAAGCCACGAGTCGAACACCCTCAATCCCATAATCACGGGCGAGGACGATTTCGTCGTATTCCACGGAGGCGAAATCCTCGCGGAAGGGATACTGCCTGGATATTCATCGACCGGGATCAACGAAGCGCTCGCGAGGGCGGGATGCGAGATCGTCCCGACGGTGTTCGGGCGCGCCGTACCCAACGGCGTCATCTCGAGCGAGCTCTATGGTCGGCTCAAAGCCGAAATGATCGAGCGCATCGAGAAGGCCCTCGAGTCGGGCCCGGTCGACGGGGCCTGCCTTGCTCTCCACGGCTCGATGAAGGTCCAAGGGCTCGGTTGCGCCGAGGGAGACATCCTCAAGGCAGTGAGGAAAATATTGCCGGGCGTTCCCATAACGGTGGCTCTCGACATGCACGCGACTATCACCGACGACATGCTCGCCTATGCCGACGGGCTGGTCGGCTACAAGACCGCGCCCCATGTCGACTGCGCCGAGACAGGAGAACACGCGGCCTCGATGCTTCTGCGTGCTCTTAAGGAAGGGAGGCGGCTCGTGACTCGTGCGCGATCGGTCCCCGTCCTCATCGCCGGAGAGAAGTCCGAGACTGAGGCCGAGCCGATGAAGAGTCTCATCGACGAATGCCGATCCGCCGAGAAAGAGAGAGGTGTGCTCGCCGCCTCGATCCTACTCGGCTTCCCCTGGGCCGACGACGAGCACGAGTGCGTGACCGCCCTCGTGACGGCACTCGATGACGAAGCGAAGGCGGACGCGGTTTCGCTTCGTCTAGCGCGCTCGTTCTGGGAACGACGCAAGGACTTCGTCTTCCGAAGCGAGCATTACGACAGCCGCAGGTCCATGGAAGTCGCCTACGAGGCCGTGCTCAAAGACGATATCAAGCCCGTATTCGTCTCCGACTCGGGCGACAATCCCACCGCGGGATCGACCGGCGACTCGACCGACCTGTTCGAGAAGGTCCTCGCGACCATGACGACGGTGGATAAACTCCCGACACCCTTGCTCTATAGCGGTTTTTACGCCGCCGCGGCGACCGCGGCCTGTGTCGCCGCCGGAGAGGGAAAATCTGTACACGTCGAGGTGGGCGGGACATGGGACAAGGTTAACGGGAAGCGCATTCCCCTCGAAGTCGAAGTATTGAGAATAACGCGCCGCTTCGGCCCGACCCTATCGGACCTCGCGTTGGTCAAGCACCGCAACATGCTCATCGTTCTCACCTCGAGGCATATTGGATTCGGCGACGAGGACCTCCTGCCCGCGCTGGGAGTCGACGCGAAGGACTACTGCATCGTGGTTGTCAAGCTCGGTTACCTCGAACCCTGTTTCAGGACGATCGCGGCGAGGGCCATACTCGCGACATCAAAGGGGTGTTCGAACGAAGTGCTGGAGTCGATCCCCTTCAAAAAGGTGTGTAGGCCTCTGTATCCGCTCGATCCGGGCATGGTCTTCGACATTCGCTAGGGACCGACGTCCTCAGGCCGCCCGCCTATTTTTTCGCGCGATAGGCAAAGGCGGCCTCGGCGAGGGCCGCGAAGACGGCGACGAACTCGGGATAGCGGCGCGTAAGGCATTCCGGGTGGAATTGCACGCCGACGAGGAAGCGACTCTTGTCGGCCGACTCGTAGCCCTCGTTCACGCCATCGGCCGTATGGGCCGTGGCGACGAGTTCGGGAGCTAGGGCCTTTACCGCCTGGTGATGGAAAGAATTCGTGAGGATCCTCTGCCTTCCGAGCATGGCGTAGAGGCGAGACGGCTGGCCGTCGATGTCGACCCAATGGGAAAGCTCGTCCATCGCAAGCTCGGAACTGTGGCAATAGGCTGAAGGGAGCTCGGAGGGCAGGTCTTGAATGAGACTGCCGCCCAACGCAACGTTGACGAGCTGATGGCCGCGGCAGATTCCCAGGATTGGCATGCCCCGCTCGTAGGCGGCGAGGCAAAGGCCGATCTCCCACTCGTCGCGCTTCGAGGAGAAGCTCGTAACCTTGGGCGACATGGCCTCGCCATAGAGCAAGGGCGACAGATCCCCGCCGCCTGTGAAGAGGACGCCGTCGATCTTGTCCAAATAGCCGGCGTAATCCTCCTTGTCGCGGATCGCGGGCAGAAGGAGAGGCAGGCCCCCGCCGGCCGCGACGGAGTATGCGTAGTTCTCGCTGATCTCTTGGTATTCGGCCCTGTCCCGTGCTTGAATGGATGTAGTGATGCCGATTGCGCTTTTCATAGCTTCCGCCTTTCACTGCCATTGTATATAGACTGACTGCCTTAGGGAAAGGTCAGGCCCTCAACACGAATCGGAAACATCGCGGACTGATGCGCCAAAGGAGAACGCCGCCATGGACAGCCTCGAGTTGCACAAGAGCCTCATCGTTATAGACGGCCACTGTGATACGGTGGACGATCTCGCAGGCGCAAGCTATACATCGCGCAACGCGCCGGTCCGCGACTTCCTCGAGCGCGGCAAGGGGCATCTCGACCTGCCCCGCCTCGTCGAGGGCGGCGTCACCTGTCAGTTCATGGCCATGTTCGTCGACGATGAATATATGGCCGATCCCAAGGCCCACACTTACCGACTCCTCGAGGCGCTCGAGTCCGTATTCTCGAGGGCGAAGGGCTTCTGCATGGCGACGAAGGCCGGCGACATAGAGCGCGCCAAAGCCGAGGGCTGCGTCGCCGGCCTCATGACGATCGAAGGAGGAGAGGCCATAGGCGAGAGCCTGGACGATCTTCGAGCCTTCTACGACCGCGGCGTCAGGCTCATGACCCTCACATGGAACAGGCGCAATGCGATCGGCAGGGGAGCGGGTGCGGGAGATCCCAAGGTCGACGGAACAGGGGGCCTAACCAACTTTGGGCGCAAGGTCATCGCGGCGATGGAGGCTCTCGGCATGATCGTCGACGTCTCCCACCTCGCCGACGAGACCTTCGAGGAAGTTCTATCTCGCGTCGAGCGCCCGGTCGTCGCCTCGCACTCGAACTCGCGCGAGATCTGCTGCCACAGGCGCAACGTGACGGACAGGATGGCGGAGCGCATCGCGGCCTCGGGCGGCCTCGTCGCGTGTACCTTCGCGGGCATCTTCGTGGACGAGGACCCGGCAAAAGTCGATCGCGACCGCTTCCTCGACCACGTCGATCGCCTCGTCTCGGTGGTCGGCCCCGACCACGTGGGCATCGGCTCCGACTTCGACGGCTTCTCGGATAAGTACGGCGTGGTGATAAAGGATTGCTCGCGCATGGGAGAGCTCACTACGGGCCTCCTCGAACGGGGCTATAGGGACGAGGACATACGCAAGATCATGGGCGGTAACTGGCTGCGCGTGCTGCGCGAAATTGCGTGCTAACTGCGCGTTACGGGCGATCCAAGCGGATCACGCGAGCCTTCTTGCCCGACACGAGGACGTCGAAAGCTTCGCGTTGCGCGAACGAGCCCCCCTGGGCCTCCACGTCGAACTCGCGAGAAACGAGAAGCACGAGCCTGCCGTCCTTCGCGAGGACACGTCGCGCAACGCCGAGGAAGGCACCCAGGAGCGCCTGGGCCCCTGCGGCATCGGTGCCGCCGCCCTCGTAGAGGCCCCATGGAGGATCGGTCGCGATCGCGGTCACGAAGCCTGAGTCGAAAGCAGCGGGATCAAGGGCATCTCGGGCCTTGGGGAATATGGTCTTGCGCCTCTTCTCGAAGAGCTTGCCCGAGAGTGACTCCTTCACGGCGGCGACCTTCTCTGGATCGATATCTTGGGCGAAGGCGAAGCGGTAGGGCGAGGCGAGGGAGCGCTCGAGGACTATACCACCATAGCCGCAGAAAGGATCGAGGAAGACGTCATCGGCCCGAGGCTCGGTCATCTCGGCGAGGAGTCGGCAGGTCGTGCGCGGGAGCTCTCCCGGGCGTGGCGAATCGCCAGAAGGGTGTCCTGGGTTGATGCGCTCGAGAAACAGCACGCGGCCGTCGGTGCGCTCCTGCAGGCGATACTCGCGCTCGGGATGGCCCGAGTCGGGCCTCGCTCCAGTCGCGCGCGAGATCAACCTCTCGAGCTCAAGCTTCGCTTCGCGAGGGATGGGCGCGGGATCGTCCGGCCCGAAGGAACGCAGGACGAAGCTGCGAAGGCCGTAGTAGTGCCGCTTGCCAGCATCATGCGCGCCTTGTGATCGACCACCGTCGGGACGCGCGGCGGGGACGCGCGCCGTTTTAGCGAGGACGCGCGACGCGGACACAAGGCCGCCGCTCGCCTCGCCAAGCACGCGGAAGAGGCCGCGGCAATATGAGAGAAGCGCGACGGGTTCGGTCTCGCATTCGATGAGGACAGCGTTGTCCCCTTCCGGCATAACCTTGGCGAACGGATAGTCACGGAGCGCAAGGCGCCCGACAAGAGGACCGAAGCCCGCCGTGTGGGGCGCGAAATAGCGATTGGCCATCTATACGAACTTATGGTAGTTCTTGAGCATGATGAAGCTCTCAGAGGCGAGAATGCCCTCGACCGAGGAAAGCTCCTCGGTGAGAAATTTCACGAGGCCCTTGTTCGAGTCGAGGAGGACTTCGGCAATGAGGTCGTAGCGGCCCGAAGCGATGGACACCGAGAGCACGTTCTTGAGATGTGACAGCTCCTCGGCCTTAAGATCAAGGAGCTTCGACTCCGCGACGCGCATGGCGACGAGCACGAGCTGCTTGTTCTCGAGCACGTCGGGATTGATGAGGGCGCGCACCTCAAGGATGCCCGCCTCCTTGAGCTTCTTGAGGCGGGCGCGCACCGTACCCTCCGAGATGCCGAGCTCTCGGGCTATGTTATTGTTCGGGACATAGCCTTCCTGCAAGATGTTGATGATCTTCCAATCGGTCTCGTCGGGTTGCATAGCCCATAACTGTACCCCAGGGAGAGCCACGAGAGCAAGGCTCGAGGATCATCGGTCGGCCAAGGGCCACGCTATCGGCGCGCCCATAGGCGAGGGCCAGGGCGTCAAGCCCCAGGCGCCGGATGGCCCAAGAAGCGCGGAGAAAGCTATCTGGGCCTGTAGAAAAAGCCGAGGCCCGTCCTCCTCCCCGCCCCAGAAGAGGCGACCGACGCAAAGGAAATGTAATGCCGAGCCTCGTCTTCCTCGAGGTAGCCGAGGTAGAAGCCGTCGCGGCAGAAGTAGGCGGTCGCGCTTCAGAGCCCCTCGACAGACGCCGCGAATTCTAGCCTTATCGAGTCCCCACTGCGGTACAACGTGTACACGACAGGGAGAGGTAGAGCAGCGGCCTGGAAGGGAGTGACGAGGTCGCGATAGCCCTCCGAATAAACGAAGCGCGGCATAATGGCTTGCGACGAGAGGAAGGAAGGGTAAAGCTCCTGCGCAGCTTTGCCGAGTCCTTGAGGGTGACGACGACTGTATAATCGAGGGGAAGGGGGGGGCCGCTCACCGTGGTATAGCGCTGGCCGTAGGAGCGCATAGTATCACCAACCCAGCCGTTGCCCTCAGAATCATCTACTCTCACCGAGTCGAGGCCCTCGATGTGGGACACGTTCCCTGGGTCCTCCTCCTAGGCCGAGAGCGGGGAAAGGCTGAAGTAGGCTGAAGCCGAGACCAAAACGAACGACATAGCGGCCGATAGGATCGGCCCATGGTCAACATTGCGCACTTTCATTGATAGAAGGTTAATGAAGCGATAGGAGCGCGGCAAGGCGGCAACCCACTGGTTGCGCTCCCCTACATCAAGCTCACCGGATCGACATCAGGCTCGATGCGCACCGAAGACGGGGCCTTAAAGGCCACGAGTGTCGCCGCAATCGCCCTATGTAAGGGACCGAGCTCGGGAGCACGCGCGATGATCTGCCAGCGCTGAGTGCCGGCGACAAAGCCCAAGGGGCACTCGGCTGGCCCCAAGAGCTCCGCGCCCTGGGGCAGGAGGCTCAGGGCGAGCTCGGCGAAGGCGCGCGCGGAGTCGGCTGCCCTCCCCTTCTCCTTCGACCTGAAGACTATGCGCACGAGGCGCGAGTAGGGAGGGAAGCCCAGCTCACGCCGCGTCTCAAGCTCGAGGCCGTAGAAGCCCTCGGCGTCCTGGTTCGCGGCGAGCCTGATGATGGGGCTGTCCGGGCGATAAGTCTGAAGGAGGACCTCGCCGTCGGGCGTGAAGCGGCCCGCGCGACCCGCCACCTGGACCACGAGAGAGAAAGTGCGCTCGGCAGCGCGGAAATCCGGCAGGTTGAGGCTCGTGTCCGCGAGCACGACGCCGACCGTCCTCACACGGGGGAAGTTGAGGCCCTTGGCCACCATCTGCGTGCCCAGCAGGATGTCCGCCCTTCCCTCTCGGAAATCACATAACGCAGCCTCGAGCTCGCCGACCTTCGATGTCGAGTCCGCGTCAAGCCTGCGTATAACCATGTCGGGGAAAAGCTTGGCCGCCTCCTCCTCGACGCGCTCGGTGCCGAAGCCGGCCCAGCCCACGTCGAGGGAGCCGCAGTCCGGGCAGACCGAGGGCGGCGAGGCGCGATAGCCGCAATAATGGCACACGAGGGCATTGCGATCCTTGTGATAGGTCAAGGCTACCGAGCAATTGGGGCAGCGAAGCTCGGTCCCGCAGCTGTTGCAGCGGAAGAAGTAGGAGAAGCCGCGTCGGTTTAGGAAGAGGATTGACTGCCGGCCCGCCTCGTGCGAGGCGCGCACGGACTCGGCCAAGGCCCCTGATATGGGCGAGGATTCGAGGCGCATGTCGACGATTTTGACCTCGGGCGGCGCGCCTCCAGCGAGTCGCTTCGTGAGGGGCAAGCGCGCGATGGCGCCCGAGGACATGAGGCTCCAGGCCTCCGTGGAAGGAGTGGCGCTGCCCATGAGAACGCGCGCTCCCTCTGAGGCGCCACGGCGCATAGCAACCTGCCTGGCATGGTAACGCGGAGAAGAACCCGACTTGTAGCTGGGCTCGTGCTCCTCGTCGATGACGATGAGACCGAGGCTTCTTACGGGCGCGAAGACCGCGCTGCGGGCCCCGACCACGACGCGCGCCTCGCCCCGGAGGATGCGCCGCCACTCGGAAAGCCTCTTCGAGGGCGTAAGGCGCGAGTGGAGTACAGCGCACTCCCCTCCGAAGCGGCGCGTAGTCGCCAGGGCCACCTGCCCCGTGAGCGCGATCTCGGGCACGAGGTAGATGACGCCCCTGCCCTCGGCCAATGTCGCCTCGGCCGCCTGGAGGAAGACTTCGGTCTTGCCCGTGCCCGTAAGGCCGTAGAGATACTGGGTCCCTGATTTTTCGCGCGTTATGCGCTCGAGGGCGGAGCGCTGCTCCCCGGACAAATTCAATGGCGTATCCCTTATCTCGAGGTCCTCGATCTCGATATCTGCGCTCTTCGACGCGAGATCTCTCGACGACTCTCGCTTGGCAGTAGGCAGCATGGCAGCGAGAGCCTCGCCCTGGCCGCAAAAGTACATGCCCGCGAGCCAATAAGAGAGTTCCACCGAGGTTTCGTCGAAGAGGGGCTCCGAGTCGATGCAGCGCGTTATGCGCTTGATCTGAGCGCTTTCGAGAGCGCAGGAGTCGGACTCGCCGACGACATAGCCCGTCGCCTCGCGGCGGCCGAAGGGAGCGGCAACGCGCCGGCCTATGCCCGCGCTTCTTTCCTCGTCGTTGCGATAGGAAAGGGCGCCGAGCCTGGGCACGTCGAAGAGCACCTCGAGGAATTCGGACACGGTGCCGCCTTCCCTAGGAGAGAGAGGAGAGCTTGGCGCGGAAGGCCTTGAGGTCCTCCCAGGCGGGCCGCTTGAGGCTCTCGTCCCGGAGAATAGCACTCGGGTGATAGGAGACGAGCACTGGCAGTCCCTCGAACTCGCGCCAGTAGCCGCGCAGCCGACCGACGCCCTCACTCGAGCCAAGGACGGCGTCCGCCGCGACGCGGCCCGCGCAGAGTATGGCCTTGGGCCTGAGGATCGCGATCTGCCTGCGCAGGTAGGGCATGCAAGCCTCCTGCTCGTCGGCCGCGGGATCGCGGTTCTGTGGCGGCCTGCATTTGACAACGTTGGCTATGAAGCAGTTCGTCTCGCGGGAGAGACCGATCGAGAGGAGCATCTTGTCGAGGAGGTGACCAGCGGGCCCCACGAAGGGCAGGCCGGAGGCGTCCTCCTCGGCGCCGGGGCCCTCGCCCACGACGAGGGCGAGGGGAGCGTCCGGCCCCTGGCCGGGCACCGCGAGGTTCCGCTTCTCGCACAGGCGGCAGGCATGGCAAGCGCGCACGGCCTCGGCTATGACGGCGAGACTGTCGCCCTCCGCCTGAGCGGCGATCGCCTCGAAGTCGGGGCTCTCGCGATGCCTGCGGGAGCCGCCGAGCCAATCCTCCACGACGGAGAGGGACTGCCAGAGATCACGCCTATCGTCGGCATTCATCTCTTGTCCCCCGACGGGCCCGAGCCCGCGGCAAGAGCGGCTTCCTGGAGCTTCCCGTAGGACCGGATCGAGAGGAAATTAGCGACGAACTCAGGTCTCCCTATCCTCGCCTTCTCATCCTCGAAGAGGCGCAGGGCGACGGCCAGGTTGCGCGACGAGGCTGCGGGATCTCCGAGCCTCGACGCGAGATAGTGGTAGAGAATGAGGTCCTTCGAGGGCAACAGGAGGCCCGAGGAGAAAAAATACGCGGCCTCGCCGAGGAAAAAGCGAGAGCGCTCTTCCTTGCCCTGTTCGGCCTGCTGTTCGGCGAGAAGGACGAGGACGGTGAAGGCCGGCCAATAGCAGGAGTGCCGGAGTCCGAGGGTCAGGGCCTCGAGGGCGGTGGACTCGGCTTTCACGCTCTCGCCCGCGAGGTATCGGCATAGGGCCAAGGTGCGCAATGCGTCGACCTTGGCGAAATCGTTGAGGATCTGTGCCGAGTAGAACTCGGCCTGGACGAACCTCTCGCGCGCCGTCTCCTCGTCCCCTGAGAAGGCGTAGGAGATGGCGTACATCGCGTTAGTCTGCGACAGCACGGTCTCGGAGAGGGGGCCGAGCGAGAGCAGGGCCGAGGCAGCATCCCGTATCCCCTGGAAATCGCAGAGCTGCCAGAGGGCACGCATCTTGAAGTCGTAGGCGTAGAAACGCGCGGCGCGACGCTCGGGCGGGATTCGCCCGAGGCTCTCCTCGATCGTCGCAAGGGAACTCGCGTAGTCGCCGGTGAGGAGCTGCAGCTCGGCCTGGGCCTCGTAGGTCTCAAAGGGGTCGCCGTCTTTTATCCTGGAGCATTCGCCCACGAGGCGCCTTCCCTCGTAAAGGTCGTTTCGCATGACCTGCGCTTGGGCCATCGTCCTGAGCACGTTCTGCACGCTACGCGGGCTCACGTCGGCCTTCTGGTAGTAGTGAAGCGCCTTCTGTCCCGTGAAGACCGTCTTCTGGAAGACGTAGGTCATTGCGTTGTAGTTGCAGATTTGGTGATAGGCGAAACCCATGAGATCGGGGTCGCCGCGAGAGAGGGCTGCGCGCATGATCTTCTGCAGCACGGCCTCGGACTCGGCTATCTTCCCGCTGTTGAAGAGGATCGCGGACTTCGTGATGAGGAGGCGCACTCTCGCCTTCTCGTCGCCGCGCAGGCGCCGGAGGAGGAGGTTTATGTAGGGCAAAAGCTCCACGTCGCTCGTGCGGTTCGGGTCTTCCTGCATGGCGCGAGCGGCCTCGGCGTAGCGCTCGGCGCGCACGAGATGGAGGATCAATCTCATGCGGTTGGGCCGCTCGCGCGCGAGGAGCAGATCGGCTATGACCCCGTGAAGAATGCGCTTGTTGTGGTTAAGGAGGCTAGAATAGAGGGCCTTCTTGAAGACGTCCGCGCGGAAAGAATAGTCACCCGCCGAGGAGACGATGAGCTCGTCCTTCTCGAAGCGAGCCATGGCCTCGGGCACAATGGCGACGTCGCCGCCCGCCGCCGCCTGCAGGGCGCTCGCCTCCTCGACGCTGAATGAGTGCACGAAGACCGAAAGCCTGGCGGCGAGCTCGCGCCATTCTGTCGGATAGCGCTCGAGGCTTGAAAGGAAGATGTTCTGCACCGTAGCGGGCAGGGAGGAGAGGTCCTTGTGCTTACGGCCATATGCCGCATACTCGCGCAAGAAGAGGGGATTGCCCATGCCCACGTCGGCGACACGGCGCAGGGCCTCCTCCTCGATGCCTGGCCAGCGCGAGCGCACGAGGGACTCGGACTCCTCGCGCGAGAGGGGTGGAAGTTTGACCGGGCGCAGCCCCAGGAAGGCCTTGCGCAGCTCGGGAGGGAAGTCGCGGCCCGCGAGGATGAAAAAAGGCTTGATCCTCCCGTTCTTGAAGAGGTACTGGAAAAACTCGCGGGAGAGCCTGTCCATGAAGCTCGCATTGTCGATGCAGACGAGGATGGGAAAGAGATCCGAGGAGTGCGCGACGAGTATCGTGTCGAAGACGTCGTAGAGCGCGGTTATCGAGGCATTGTCGGGGTTGGACCCGTCGCCACGCGACGAAACGAGCTCGACGAATCTCCTCGCCGAGGACTTGGCGAGGGAGGAGTAGGGCTCGAGGGCGCGCTCGGCTGCCTCTCGGCTCACACCAGGCTCGAGGCCAAGGCAACCGAGGAGTATGTCCACGATGAGGGCGAAACCGCCCGTGCGGTATTTCTGCGCGCGGGCGAAGAGGACGGGCGTATCGAAGTCAGGGAAGAGGCGGATCTTGTCGACGATCGCCTGCATGAGGCGGGACTTGCCGATGCCCGCCTCCCCTGTGAGGTAGAAGCCCGAGACCTCGTCGTAGCGGTTGCGCATGTAGGCCTTGAGTATCTCGTCGGCGAGCTCGCGGCGGCCGACGAAAGGGCCTGAGTCCTTCAACGCTCCTTGAGCCTCGCCCTTGACCTCGTAGGCGGCTACGAGCTCGGACTTGCCCTTAACGTCGATCTCGACGCGAGGCCCGAAATCGAAGTCCCCCTCGCATTTCTCCTTGACCGCCTCCGATACAAGAATAGCCCCTGGCGAGGCGGCCGCCTCAAGCCGCTCGGCGACGCTCATCGCGTGGCCTGTGACGACGTCGAACTCGCCGCGCTTGCCCGTGGTGATCAGGCCCTCGTGGATGCCCGTGCGGAAGGCCACCCCCGCGTCGCCAGCCGCCTGGCCCAGTGCATCCTCCCGCACGCGGGAGAGGAATTCCATGGCCGCGTGAATGGCGCGGGAGGGATCGTCCTCGTGGAGTTCAGGCACACCGAAGACCGCGACGAGGGCGTCGCCTATATATTTTTCGACAATGCCGCCGTAGGCCCTGATGATGCTCTCGAAGACGCCGAAGAGCTTCGTCATGAGAGCGTCCATCTCTTCGGGGTCCATGCGCTCGGAGAGGCTCGTAAAGCCCTTCATATCGGAGAAAAGGATGGAGGCCGTGCGGCGCTCGCCGCTTTTTATGCTATCGCGCTCAGACATCAATTATGAGTGTACTTGCCCAAGGCCTGAGGGGCAAGGCCGAAGGGAAAGCCTCAATTGGTGCAACGAAGCTTGTTGTTGTAATAAGAATCGTGCGAAAGGGAGACCTTTACCAAATGGTTTCTCTTTCACGCTTTCCCTTCCAAACGGCTGTGCTAATCGGGTATTCTTGCCCATTTTTGGGTAAAAATGTTGTGTCTCTGCGATAATGAAGCTATTCTTAGTTTACGAAATGCAAACCAAGGTGGATGTACGCAATCTTACACCTGAGAGACGGCGCTACCTAGAAGAGAAGTACGCGCTCGATTCCGAGAAACTCGGACTTCTCCTCGAGGACCTCTGGGCCTTCACCGACGAATCGGTCGAGGACTTCGTGCGCCGTCGCCATAGCGAGCTGCAGCGCAAAGGGCTGCGCAACGAGGTGATCTATAGCCGCATCGCCGGAGAGGCGAAGCAAGGGCGCTTCACCTGCCCCGAGCTCTCTCTCCGCCAGGTGCGGCGCATCATCTATGGCTAAGAGCATGGCGAACGCACCGGCCCGCGCTATCTAGCATTCGCCCTGAGCACCAGCAACACGGCGGCGACAGACATACGACGGACCTGTCGTAAGGGAAAGCGCCCCTCCGACTTTCCTCGGTGGGGCAGCCTTTCTCTACGACAGGGCTAGCGGGCTGGTTTCACGCCCGTGAGTCCTACGCAATTCTTACGACAAGGAGAACGCTATGTGTGGAATCATCGGGTATACAGGGCATCAGAGGGCCCTGCCCGTCCTCATTCGGGGGCTAAAGCTCCTCGAATATCGCGGCTACGACTCCTCGGGCGTCTCGCTCGGAGAGAAGGGCCGGATCAGAACCTTCAAGAAGGCGGGTAAGCTCTCCGAGCTCGAAACCATACTGCCGGCCTCAGCGAAGGAGAGCTCTGGCATCGGGCACACGAGATGGGCCACGCACGGCGGCCCGACCGACCGAAACGCACACCCCCACGTCGGTTCGTTGGGCAAGGTCGCGATCGTGCACAACGGCATCATAGACAACCACGCGGCTTTACGCTGCGAGATCGAGGCCAAAGGCATAACCTTCGCGAGTGAGACGGATAGCGAGGTCGTCGCCCAGCTCATCGAGCGATGCCTCGTCGAAGCGCCCGAAAAAGGGCCCGAGGCCGCGGTCGTCGCCGCGCTCTCGCGCGTGCAGGGCACCTTCGGCCTGGGCATCATCTTCGCAGATTTCCCTGGGCTCGTCATCGGTGCGCGTAACGGCAGTCCCCTCGTCGTCGGCATCGGCGAGGGCGAGTGCCTCCTCGCGAGCGACCCCGCCGCCTTCGGAGGGGCCGCGAGGGAGGCCGTATTCCTCCGCGATGGCGAGATTGCTGTCCTTAAGGGCGGTGCCTGGGAGACGAGGGACTTCCGCGGCGAAAAAGTAGAAAAAGAGGCAGAGATCCTCGATGCATCCGCGCATCCGGGCGAGCTCGGCGGGTGCCCCGATTGGTTGCTCAAGGAGATCCAGGAGGAACCGGACGCGGCCGCGCGGGCCTTAGGCAACGGCGGCCGCCTCCTTCCCGACCTCGGCACGGCCAAGCTAGGGGGGCTCGGCCTCGAGCCGCGGGAGCTCCTGGTCTTCGAGCGCGTCGTCCTCTTCGGCATGGGCTCGGGGCTCCACGCCTGCATGATCGGCGCGCGGCTGCTCGAAGACTGGGCGCGCATGCCCTCGATCGCCATCGACGCGTCGGAGCTGCGCTCCTCCAATCCGATAGTCGACGCGAAGACGCTCTATGTCGCGGTCAGCCAGTCGGGAGAGACCGCGGACACGATAGGCGCAACCAGAGAGATATTGACGAAGGGAGGCCGAGTCGTCGGCGTGATAAATGCGGTAGGCTCCTCGCTCGCGAGGCTCTGCGGGGGAGGAGCCTACGTCCACGCCGGAGTGGAAGTCTCGGTCGCGACGACCAAGGCCTTCGTAAACCAGGCCCTCGTCCTCGCCCTCCTTGCCCTGACGATGGCCCGCATGCGCTCGCTCTCCCTCTCGCGCGGAAGGCGCGCAGTGGCGGAGCTCGAGGCCTTCCCCGACAGCATCGCGAAGGCCCTCGAGCTCATGCCGGAGCTCACGAGGATCGCCGCTCGCGTCCAAAGAGAGAAGAGCGCATTCGTCGTGGGCAGAGGGCCGCTTTACCCAGCGGCTCTCGAGGGCGCGCTCAAGCTCAAGGAATTGTCCTACATCCACGCCGAGGGCCTCTCGGCGGGCAGCCTCAAGCATGGACCCCTCGCCCTGGTCGGGATAGGCACGCCCGTCTACGTCCTCGCCTTTGCGGGAGACTCCTACGACAAGACCCTCATCGCCGCCTCCGAGGTAAGAGCGCGCGGCGGCCTCATCATCCTCGTCACTGACGTGGACGATCCCGAGGCGCAGTACGACGAGCGACTGCTCCTGCCTTCCTGCGGGCAAGCTATAGACGGCGATGCCGACCTTGCGCCGATCCTGGCGGTCGTGCCCTTCCAACTCCTTGGCCGCGAGCTCGCGCTGCTATTGGGAAGAGATGTAGATAGGCCACGCAACCTCGCAAAGAGTGTAACCACAGAATAGCCGTCGCAGCATTTCATAATGGGGCGGCAGCGCCCGAATGCCTAGCTATTTCAGAAAGACAATCGCGAAGACCTCTGCAATCGGGGCGGCCACGCAAACGATGATAACTGCGACTTCGAGCCAGCGCAGCTTGCGCTCATTGCTGTCCGAAGTGACCATCTCGTAGACATCCTGCAGGACGTCGAGGCGACGCTCAACCGACCACTTCCATCCGTCGGTGTTGAAGATCTCGCACAAGCGCGCGTAGACCTGGCCGAGGTAGTAGTCGCCGATGATCTTGGAGGAGTTCTCGAGATTCTCGAGGATGAAGAGGGCGTCGAAGCGGAGGGACTGAATGTGTGCGACCTTGATCTCCACTCCGCCCCTGATGAGGGCGAGGCGCTTGCGGCCCGAGGACATGTGCCTGATATCGTCCTCGGCCTCGTCGAGCCAAGTGTCCAAGAGCGTATCGAGGACGCGCAACTCCAAGAGTTGATAGTTGGCGTGCTCGGCGATGAGAAGGAGGTCCTCGTAATCCGAGCGAGGATCGATGATGAGGCAGCGATCGAGCTCGAAGACGGCGAGATCCCCGTCACGATAGAAGAAGGGACTGCCGAGCGTGGCGGCGATCTGGCTCTCATGGAGGGCGGAGCCGGGCTTCTCCCCCGTGAGGAGGCAGGCAAAGTACTCGCCATTTTGCTCGAGAAAGACGGACGGGTCGCCTCCGCAATCGGAGAGGCAGTAGGCGATATAGGACTCGCGGCCGATCTCGCTAAAAGTCCGAGGCTCGTCGATCGCACCGTCTACGGCCTCGAAGAGGCGGGCGAAGCCTTCCTCTGCGTAGTCCTTGATCCTCGCGCCGCGGCCCAAATACTCGACTTCGACGGTCTCAAGGCTGTGGAGCTCGTTCAGAGGGAGCATGGCCTTCACGCGCACGACGACGGTGACGACTCCCTCCCCGTAGATCTTCGCATAGGAGGAGAAGGAATCGAAGCCCGATGCCTCGGGTTGCTCGGGCAGGCCTAGGCTGAGCACAAGGGGCGTCGGCAGGGAGAGCGATGCGGGCGTATCGCGACGCTTCGCGATGCCAAGGTCCTTGTGCGCGGGCACGAGCTCGACGACCTTCGCGAGGTCGATGCCGCGCCCTACGTCATAGAGGTAGAAGAACACCACCTCGACAGGCAGGGAAGATTTGACTGAGCGCGTTTTCTTGCGCCTATCGTCCGAAGTGACGCGGCGATCGATCCGGGCGCGGCGCTCCGGGACAGGCTTCTCCGTCTTGCTCGCAGGCCGCGACGGCCTCGGGATAATAGGAGAAGTCCTGCGAGGCATTATGGCGCCTTCTCGGCCGTCGACGATATTTCGACGCGGGGCGGGACCGGCCTATCGAGCACGGACAGCTCGAGGAAGTCCCCTGAGGGCAAGACATAGGGGGCGGTAAAGGACCCACCCGGGTGGTTCACGGTAAGCAGAGGAGTACGCACGCCGGAGGGGCCGATCGACTCCAACGAGACCTTGAGGGGGTAGGGATATTCGGGCAAGTCGCGCGAGAAAACGCCGGCGACTTCGTCCTTGGCGGTATTGGGCGCAGTGACGGTAATAGAGACGCGCGCGTTAGCCGCGATCATGGACCCTGCGGTCGGGGTCTGGGAGACGACCGCGCCCGCTCTCTCGCTACGGCTCGCGGCGCGCATCGAGAAATCGACCACAAGATCGGTCTTCTCGACTTGGAGAAGCACATCGTCGATGGAAAGGCCCATAAGATCAGGCACTCGTACCTGGGCTTTCTCTGGTCCGCGGCTCACGACAAGCTCAAGGGGGGTTAGTCCGGCGATCTCGGTCTCGGGCAAAGGCTTCTGCTCAAGGATCGTGCCGGCAGGAGCCTTGTCGAAAACGTAGATGGGCGGCTCCTTGACGGTGAGCAGCGGCTTAGTGCCCGCGAAAAGGCTCTGCAAGTGGATCTTAGCCTCATTGAGGTCCTGGCCGACGAAATTCTCCACCTTTTTGACCACTGCGCCGCGGCTGACGGTGAGCGCGATGCGGCGACCTGCCTTAACGATGGTACCTGCGGCGGGGCTCTGCTCGACGATAGTGCCCTGATCGAGCGGGTTGTCGGTGAAGCGCAATGAGATGCGGGGATAGAGCTCCTTCTCCTGGAGTTTCACAAGAGCCTGGGCAAGCTCCATGCTCCTCACGTCGGGGACCATGGTCTGCTCCGCCCCGCGCAAGGAAAGGAGAAAGGCGGAGAGGCCCGCGACGATCATGAGGACAATAACCGCGCCCAGGCCGTAGGCAATGATGCGGTAGTGCTCTTTATCGAAGGACTCGACCTTGCGCAGATCGACGGGCAGAGCAGGGAACTTTATATCGGAAAACTTGGGGAGGTTAGGCAGCTTGAAATTGAGTTTCATCGGCGGTCCGCTTCCTTAAAGTGACTAGCCTCCGAGGAGAGTGCCGGCGAGGTCCCGCATCCCGTTCGCGAATTCCCTATAGGGGAGGGCCTTTTTATGCTGAACTTGGAGGCGCCTCAGTGCGATAAGGCCGTCTATCGTTTGTACCATTATGCCACGGCTCTTGTCTAGGCCGAGTATGGTACCAGGCGTGGCATCCTCGAAGTCGAGGCTGGAGGGGCCCGCGGCGAAGGTGATGCCCGGATAAGGGAAGGCGTCGAGGATGTTGAGCCTCTGGCCACGAAGGAAGGTGAAGGCGCAGGGCCAGGGGTAGAAGGCCCTTATCTTGGCGCCTATGTCGAGCACGGGCCTTGTCCAATCGACCAGGCCGTCCTCCTTGCGCAGGAGGGAGCAGTAGACCGGTTCGCCCTCTTGAGGCCTAGGTTTCTCTTTGCCGTCCGCAATGTCCTCGAGGACCCGCGACAGGAGATCCGCGCCCATCACGGCCGCGACCTCGGAGAGGTCCTCGCTCGTCTCGGTGCCGGAGAGCGGAATGATCTCCTGGCCGAGTATGTCGCCGCAATCCATCTCGAGGGCGATGCGTTGCACGGTGATGGCTGTCCGTACGTCCTGGGCTAATATGGCCGAGGGCAGGGGCGCGGGGCCGCGGAAGCGTGGCAGGAGGCTCGGATGGACGTTTACTCCGCCCTTTGGGAAGAGGGCGAGGAACTTGGGACCGAAGATGCGGCCGTAGGCGTAGCTGACGAGGATATCGGGGCGAAGGGCAGCCACTTTCTCCCGAGCCTCGGGCCCCAGGCGCTCAGGCTGGAGGACGGGCATCGTATCGCCGAAGACCGCCGCTGAAGCCTCAGCCACGGCCGTGCGCTCGAGCGAGCGTCCCCTGCCCTGCGCGCTCTCTGGGTTCGTGAGTACGCCGACTATCTCGTGCTCGAAGGAGACGCGAACAAGAGAAGGGACGGCGATATCCGGCGAACCAGCGAAGAGCACGCGCACTACTGCCTCCAACTATAAAGAAAGAGAAAGGTAACCACAGAGACACAGAGAGAAAACAAACAATTCTATGGGAAAAGGAGTTGATCAACATCATCCCTCTTCTCCGTGATCTCCGTTTCCCTCCGTGTCTAACGCTTCGCTAAACTTCGTTCAGTGGTTCCTCTTTGCTTGTGCATCATATCTTCGACAGACGGCTATACTGACGCAGGGCGCGGTCCCGCTTGAGAGGCTTCAAGCGGTCGATAAAAAGAATCCCGTCGAGGTGATCGTTCTCGTGCTGGATCACTCGCGCAAGGAACCCGTCCACTTCGAGCGTGAAGGGTCTGCCCTTCTCGTTCCAGGCCTGTATCTTGATCGCCTTGGGGCGGAGCACGTCGATGTAGAGCTTTGGCAAGGAAAGGCAGCCCTCCTCGAAGGTGACCTGCTCCTGTGAAGTGAGAAGTATCTCAGGATTGATGAAGACTCGATGCTTGTCGCCCTCGACGTCGGTCACGAACATACGCAGGCTCTGGCCAATCTGGGGAGCCGCCAGGCCGACCCCCCTGCCCGACAAGGTCTCGAGCATGTCTAGTCCGAGCTTGCGGATGACAGCGTCTATATCCTTGACCGGATCGGCCTTCTTCCCCAAGATGTCGTCGCCATATGTCACTATATCGAGCATACGAATTCTCCTATATGACAAAGGTACCGAGAGCGAAAACACAAGGTCAACCTCGGCGACCGACCTACTCGGGAAGCTTGCCGAAATTCACCTTGTCGCCGACCTTGACGCCGGCTCGAGAAAACCAGCCGCGGGGCACCTCGAGGGCGTAGCGGACAGAGCGCTCGGAGGGGATTGAGGCGAGGGACTCGGGCTCGAGATCGACGATCTGCCTGATAGTCCCGTCGGACGAGATATAGGCCAAGGAGAGGGGAATTTTCGTGTTTTTCATCCAGAAGGCGAGAATGTCGTCCTTATCGAAAACGAAGAGCATGCCTTCCCCGTCCGCTAAGGAACTGCGGAACATAAGGCCGCGCTCGCGCTCATTCTCGGTTGAGGCGACTTCGACGACCACGCGAGCGTTACCGATGAGAAGAGAGCTCGTCGTAAGCTTTGGATTGGGACTGTCCGTCACTTCTTTTTTCTTGCCATCGGCGCAGGAAGACAGACCGAAGGCTAGAAGACAGGCGCAGAGGCCACACACGAGGCGACGAGCTTGGATTTTCACAGAGGTATTCCTTCCACAGGCAGTATATCCCAAATGGAAGCGGCATTTCGACTGGGGAAGGAGCCCTCGCGGACGAAAAAGGCCGCCTTCCGGCAGCCTTTATTAATTAATTACATAGCTTACACGCTATTTAATAGCCACCCTTGGAATCGCGGGGCTTGCGGGCCTTCTTGAGGAGCTTGCGCGCCAAAGCCTTTTGCTTGCGGTTCTTGATCGTGGAAGGTTTCTCGAAAAACTCACGCTTCTTCCACTCGCGGATGATGCCCTCTTTCTCAACCATGCGCTTAAAGCGCTTTATGGCCTTCTCGAGCGGCTCATTGTCGTCCACGATGATCTGCTTAATAAAAATCACCCCCCTTCGAACAGGCGCTTAATTCTAGCTTTTATCGCGTCCTTGTCAAGTAGAGCGCTGCCCAGCCAGTATTCGGGGTCCACCGCCTCGCCCTTCGCGCGGATCTCCCAGTGGAGGTGGGGCCCGGTGGCGAGCCCGGTCGAGCCCGAGAGCGCCATGACCTGGCCTCGCTCGACTATCTGCCCCTCGGCGACCGTGAAGGACGAGAGGTGGAAATACAGCGAATAGAGGCCGGGCAAGTGCTCGACGATGACCGTGTTGCCGGTCACCTCCCGCGAGGCGGCGAAGACGACCTTGCCCCGCTCGCAGGCCCGAACCTCGGTCCCCTTGACCACAGCCCAGTCGATTCCCGCGTGCATGGCCGTCTCGGATCTACCGCTCGAGTAGAGATAGCGCCTCTTGTCGCCGAAGCCTGCGCTTTGGAAGCCGCCCCCTACAGGAAAGAAAAAGTAGTTCCCGTCCGCAAAAAGGGCCGTATCGTCAACCGAAAGGAGAATTTCATAGAGGCGCTTGGCCTCGTCGTCCTTACGCTTAGTACTCTCGGTCCTGAGCTTGGTGTTCTGTTCGTCGAGTTTGATCGTTTCGACGGGAAAGTCGCGAGGAGAGACCGTAAAGGCCGCCTTCGCAGGACCGACCTCGAGGTTGTAAGCGCCGGGCGGAAAATCGCAAGGCAGGGCGTACAGGACGCCGAAGACGCGCGCGGGGGATGGGTCGCCCTCCTCTCCGGCAAAGAGTCCCTGAGCGTCAAAGCAGCGGCTCCGGGAGACCACCCTACCGGACTGATTCACTAGCCGGGACTCAGGCGAGAAGGAGTTCTGTCCCCCTTCGCCTGGCAGAACAATAATCCAGGCCAGCAGGGGATCGCCCTGTCGGAAGCCTTCGGGGGCGCAGATGATGAACGGGGACGAGGCTTCTTGCGAGGACAGAGCCTCTACGACGCCCAGGAAGAAAAGGGCGAGCAAGACGGCTCCGCGGGCGACGGTGCGATAGTGCGACATAATGTACGAGGATATCGCACTTCCTCTTGATAGGGAAATGGTTTATACTCCCGCCCATGCTCTTTACGACGGGAAACCTCATCACCCTCGGGATCGTCCTGGTCGTCCTCATCGTCTATCGACAGATAGACCGCGATAACCGCTCGCTCGAGAAGGTGAAAAAATTCGCCGACCGGCAGCAGGGCGAAATTTCCGCCTATGTGGACAAAAAGGCCGAGGACTTAAAACGCTTCGGCATCGAGCTCGAAGTCCAGCAGAAGGCCGCAAAGGTGGCCCTCGACCGCATACAGACCGTGCAAGAAGGCCTGGCCGATCGCGCCGAGGCGATAAGCGGCATCGAGAAGCGCCTGGGCGAGTACGACGCGGCCCTCGCCCGCCTCAAGGACATGACCTCCCGCGTGGACGAGAATCTCGTGCGCATCCACGAGGAGGCTGACTTTGTCGACTCGGTCGCCAAGCGCGTCGAGGCTGCGCAGAAGGATCTCCTCCTCGTGCAGCGCGAGCTGCCTACTTTAAAAGAGAACTTCTCCGCCGACTCGGCGGCCGAGCTAGGCAAATTCAAGGACGGAATCCTATCCGACGTGAAAGGCCGCATCGACGAGCTCACTTCCCGCGTCGAGCGCGCCAAAGCCGAGGCAGCAGAGGCCGCGACGCGGGCGGAGGCGGGCAAGGCCGCCGTGGACCGCGAGCTCGCCAAGGGCCTCGAGCGCGCCAGAGTCGACGCAGAGAAGCTCGAGGACCTGGCCTTCTCAAAGCTCAAGGAGTCGAGCGACGCCAAGTCCGCGAGGCTCAAGGACCTCATCGAAGAACGCTTCGCCCAGCTGGGCGCCCTCGCCAAAGAGAAGGCCACCGAGACCCAGGGCCTCGTCAAAGCCTTAAAGGCTGACTGGAAGGTCCAGGCCGACGAGATATCCGCCAACTTGGGCAAAAGCGTCGAGGAGGCGGAGACCCGCGTGGCCGCCTCCGCGGCTTCGATGGCCATGACGGAAAAGTCCGTCGCGGAGCTCTCCGAACGCACTCAAGCCGAGCGCGAAGCCCTGGTCGCCAAGATGAAGAACGACCGGGACATTATCGAGGCGAAGCTCGCCGCGGACGGCGCAGCCCTCCAATCAAAAGTCTTCGAGGAGTATGGGCGCCGCCTCGCCGAGTACGAGTCTGAAGTCGAGGCTCGCTTCGAGCGCCTCGAGTCCGCGGGCGCCGAGCTCAGTAATTACGACGAGGCCCTCAGGACCTCGATGGAGCAGTCCGAGCGCAAGATCGACAACGACTTCGAGGCCTTCGGCCACGCTCTCGAGGACAAGCGCAAGCGCTTCGAAGAGGCCTTCGTCGCGGAGACCGCCAGCCTACGCGGCGGCATGAAGGGCCTCGAAGATGAGCTCGACGCGCTAAAGAAGCGCGCCTACGACAACGTATCCGAGAAGCTCAAGGTATTCGAGGACGAGTTCTTCGTCGACCTCAAGGCCCGCTCCGAGAGCATCGAGCAGAGGCTCGAGGCATGGCGGACCGATCTCGACAAGACTCTCTCCGACCTCGCCGCTGCCGCGGCGGCCGATCGCGCCGCTGTCGAGAAGGCAGCGGGCGAGGAGATGCGCGAGAGGATCGCCGAGAACCAGGCGAGGGGCATGGAGCAGCTGGACAAGCTGCGTGAGCGCGCCCAGGCCGTACAGGACGGCATAGTGGCGCAAAGCGGCATGGCGGCGGAGTCTCTCGCGGCGCTCAAGTCCTCGGTCCTCAAGGATGCCGAGGACGCGCGAGCGACCGCCCAGGCCTATGTCGAGGGCGAGATCTCCCGCTTCACCCTCGAGGCAGGCGGGAAGCTCAAGGCTGCCGAGCGCGATCTCGCCGCCAAGCTCGAGGCACTGGGAGCCTCGGTCTCATCGAGCTCCGAGCAGGTTGCGAGCTCCAGAGAGGCGATCGAGCAGGCGGCTACGGCGCTCCAGGCACGCTTCGCGGAGGCTGTCGCCGAAGCGGAGGCCAAGTCCAAGGCCCAGCTCGAGGCGTTCTCTACCGCCACTACGGCCCTCCTCGAACGTTCCCGCTCCGACTACGAGTCCCAGGCCGGCTCTTTTATCGCCAATTCCCAGGCAGAGCGGGATCGCATATCGCGCGACCTCTCCAATCTCTCTGACCGCAGCGCGGAGCTTCGGAGCGACATATCCTCCCGCGTCTCCCAGGCGCTCGAGGGATTCACCCGCGGCTTCGAGAATCTGTCCTCCGACTTCGACAAGAAACGCAAAGAAACGGAGGCGGGGAGCGACCAGCGCCTGCGCGAGTACAAGGACGCGGTCCAGGACCTCGCGCTCAAACTCGAGACCCAGCGCGCCCAAGTCTACGGCAGGATCGAATCCGAGGGCTCCAGGCTCACGCAGAACCTCGCAGACATCGACAAGCAGCAGAAGGCCTACATCGCCCAGACAAAGCTCTTCGAGCGCACCGACGAGCTGCAGGAGAGCCTGTCCTCGAGCATCGAGGCCATGAAGGCAGACCTCGCCAGGCTCGAGGGCCGCAGGGCGGAGGTCACGGAGATCGAGAACCAGCTCGGGCGCGTGAAGCGACTCGAGGACGAGATCAACCAGAAAGTCACGCGCTTCCTCGCCGAGAAGAAACGCATCGACGCCCTCGAGGCGGACTTCACGAAGCTCGCCAGCGTCTCCGACACCGTGGATCGAAGGCTCGAAGAGGTAATCGGCCAAGCCGACCAGCTCACCGAGGCGCAGGCCAACATCCGCAAGATCCTCGAGATGACGAAGGACGCGGAGGCCAAGTTCGACAGGCTCGACAAGAAATCTGCCGTCATCGACGCGACCGTCGAGGCTGTGGACAAGAACTTCCAATCAGTGCAGGCGGTCGAGAAGGCAGTGGCCACGGTCGGGACGGAGCTGCGCAAACTGCCCGAGCGCGTCGCCGAGCTCAAGCGCTCGGTCGACGAGCTAGCGGGCGACAAAGAGAAGGTGGCCGAGGCGGTCGGCAAGCTCGCCGAGCTCGACTCGGTCATCGCCGATACCGAGAGGCGCGTCGCCGAGGTCCAGAAGGCGCGCGAATGGCTCGCCCGGGCCGAGACAAGGCTCGAGGAGATCGACCGCAAGGCCGAAGAGCAGCTCAAGCTCCTCTCCTCCATCCTCAAGGACGAGGAAGGCGGCAAGAAGAGCCGCGGTGCCCCGCCATCGAGCGCCCAGGACACGGTCCGCAAGCTCGCCCGTCAGGGCTGGAACGTCGACGAGATAGCCCGCGCGGTCAAGATCAGCCGAGGCGAGGTGGAGCTCATCCTCGAGCTCGGCGCCAAGGGCTAGATAGAGCCCGGTACCATGAGCGAGCGATATAAAAAATCCTCCCCGGAAGGCTTTATTCCGCCTGACGGGGAGGATTTTTTATATCGCTCGCTAGACAATCTGCAGCTCAGTCCTGGGCGGGCCAGCGCGAGGCCTTAGTCTTTTAGCATCCGTTCCGGCACTGCCTCGAGGAGGTCGCCGATCGCTTGTCTATTCTGCATGCGACTCACAACCTCGGCGAAGAGGGGAGCAGCGGACACGATCTTGAACCTCCCCGGGTCGAGCTCGCGCCGCGGCTCCACGGAGTCGGTGGAGATCACGTACTCGATATCGCTCGCCAGGATGTTGGCGATGCCCGCCTCGCTCAGGGGCAGGTGCGAGAGGCACGCGTAGACCCGCTTCGCACCCTTCGCCTTCAACTGCTTACAGAGCTCGACGAGGGTATTCCCCGAGATGCTGAAGTCGTCGACGATCATCGCGTCCATGCCCTTAACCGAGCCTATTATCTCGAGGATCTCGGCCTTCTCGTCGTGGCAGGAGCGGGTCTTGTCTGCGATCGCGAGAGGCGCGCCGAGGCAAGCCGCGAAACGCCTGGCGTTCTTGGCGAAGCCCGCATCCGGCGCTACGATCACGAAGTTCTCGAGACCGAGCCTCTGGATGTAGGCGGCCATGAGGGGCCTGGCGAGGAGATGGTCAACCGGCTTCTTGAAGAAGCCCTGTATCTGCGGCGCGTGCAGATCCATCGTTATGATCCTGTCCGCGCCGGCGAGCTCGATCGACTCGGCCACGACGCGGGCTCGAATCGACACGCGAGGCTCGTCCTTCTTGTCGCCCTTCGCATAGCTGAAGTAGGGCACGACGGCGGTCACGTACTTCGCCCCAGAGCGTTTGAAAGCGTCCATCCAAAACAGGAGCTCGACGAAGTCGTCGTTCGCCGATGCGCCTATCGGCTGGACGAGGTAGACCTCCTCGTCACGGACGTGCTCCCCTATCTTCACGTAGGTGTTGCCCTCGGAGAAGCGGATGGTCTCCGTGGGCCTGAGCTCGATGCCGAGGTAGTCGCACATGCGCCGGGCGAAGGCCTTGCCCGAACTGCCCGCGAAGATCTTGATGTCGGTCATCTATGCCTGCTTCACCAGGGCCGCGACGGCCATCACTTGCATAAGGCCGCGGCGAGCCCCACTTCGATCATACCGACGAAGCTCTTCTCGCGCTCGGCCGATGTAGTCGCCTCGTGGCTGACGAGGTGATCGCTCACGGTGAGGACGGCGAGGGCCTCGACTCCGTGCTTGGCGGCGAGGGTATAGAGCTCCGCAGCCTCCATCTCCACGCCGATGACGCCGAAGCGCGCCCAGAGTTTCCACTGGTCGGGGTCCTCGGTATAAAAAGAGTCGCTCGAGATGATCTTGCCGACGTGGACGGGAAGGCCTTTCTCCTTGGCCGCGCGATAGGCGGCATCGAGGAGACGAAAGCTCGGGGCTGGGGCGTAGTCCATGCCGTTAAAGCGCACTTTGTTGACGGCCGAGTCCGTGGAGGCGGAGATGCCGAGGATCATGTCGCGTACCTTCACCTCTGAAGTGAGCCCTCCGCAGGTGCCGACCCGCACGAGGCGCTTGACGTCGTAGTCCCTCATAAGCTCGTTCGCGTAGATGGAGAGACTCGGCATGCCCATGCCCGTACCCATGACCGACACGCGCTCGCCATTATAGAGTCCAGTATAGCCGAACATGTTGCGCACATCGTTGAAGCGTTCGGGCCTCTCGAGGAAGCTCTCCGCAATGAACTTAGCCCGCAGCGGATCGCCGGGCAGAAGGATGCTCTCGGCTATCTGGCCTTTGGCCGCCGCGATGTGAGTGCTCATATGTCCCTCCAATGAAACGTTGAGCGATCAAATACGACTCTATGCTACCATGTCCAGAGCGCTCTTGAAAATGCCGTCCCGCTCGCGAGGGCCTCCTGCGGCGCCTTCCTTCGCATAACTCGCCGCGCCAGCCGCCGTTCCAGAGGAAACTCCGGAGGAGCGAGAGGCCTCCTCGGAACGCTCTTGGGCTATGTCGGCGAGGGCCGCGGCCTCCGTCTGGGCGGCGGAGGCTGCGACCGCAAGGTCGGCGGCAGAGGGATCGCTCGGAGCCAATGCGGCGGCCCGGACTATGCGCATTTTCGCGACGGTCTCCTCGGGTTTGCCCGGAACGGGGGAACTGTCGATACCGACTTCGCCGCCAACTGCATACTGACCGCCGTCGGGGCCCTTCTGGTAGCTGTAGCTCGCGCCGCCAGTGATATAGCGACCGCCCGCCGCCATGTGCGCCGACTCGTGGGCGCGCACTTCGCTATCACGCGCCTTCATCTGGGCGAGTTCGCTCACTATCTCGGAACTGCGCGCGCCCTTATCCTCGGCCTGCTTGCGCACAAGAGAAGATTTCTCGCCCATGAGCTCGCCCAGGCGCTCTTTGATCTCGCGCTTGGAGGCCTCGTCGGCGGCTTTTTTGTCCAGAACCTTCTCGTTCTCGCCGCGCCGGGCGATTATCGATTCGGGGCCGCGAGGATCGATAGCGCCGAAGAGGGCACCGCTATCCTTTTCGCGCTGTACACCAAGCTTGTGCCCGTCCTTTTCGGTCGGGTTCGCAGATTGGGAAGAAGTCAGATGCTCGGAAGAAGCTCTGCCTTCGAGGGCGGGTACAGCCTCCACGCGCCCGAGGCGACCTAAAGGGCCAAAGCCTGTAATAGTAGCGCCCACGCGGAAGCCCGGGAAAGAGCCGCCACCGATAGCCGACAGAGCCGGAATGGCCATATATCAATAATAAAGCGTCAAAGCCGCGAGCGCAATTATCGGATGGGCGTATTTGTAACAAAAGCGACATCGAAAATTAACAATGGAAATTTATCCTCTATTTCCATTGGGAAAACCCGATGTTCATAATGGACATTGGGCACAAGGAGCAGTAGATCGTGAAAAGCCAATTGAGGCTGTCCGATGATTAACCGAATTATGGGACAGCCCGAATTCCGCCAGAAGCGGAGAATTACTCCAAGTATCGTTTTTTTATTTTCACTCCTGTTCGTTTCCAATCTTGTTGCACAACCCATCACTGCGTCCGCATCGTACGAATTCTCGTGTTTCAATATTACTCCTGGCTCCGACGGCGGGAAACTCAATTTTTCATGGTTTACTACATTCTCGGATCGAACAGTTGTCTTGCAGATAGCTAGGTCCGACGCACAGGAGGCCGCAGGTTTCCCCGAAGCCGATGCGAAGCCGTTTGTCGGGACGGTGCACAAAATTGTGGCGACACAACTCAATGTAGACGCCCGCAAAGTAGCCCTGGATAGATACGCAAATGATGTTACAGCCTCCGGACTTGCCGACTCGACAAGATATCTATATCGCATTGGCGACGGCGTACACTGGAGCGAAAGCCACTCTCTCACTATGCGCAATCAGCTGAAATTCAATTTCCTGCTCGTAGGCGATCCTCAGCTAGGGGCTAAGTCCTCAGGGCCAAAAACTCTTGATGCGGATGCGGCGGGATGGCGTACTACGATCGAAAAAGCGCTAAACAATTCCCCCGAAGCCAGCTTTCTCGTCTCTCTGGGAGACCAGGTCAACGATTACAACAGTCTCGCGACGCAAGATGCGGAATATCTGGCGTATTTCAGCCCTACACAATTTATGTCCTTGCCCGTTGCAACGATTGACGGCAACCATGATATTGCCATGGGTGAATACTACGGCTTTCATTACAATCAGCCTAATCGCTCCCTTGATTGCGGGACATCCTACGTTAACGACGGGGATTATTGGTTCGTCTATGGCGACGCGCTTTTCCTAATGCTGAACAGCAACACGGAAAGCGTGGCCACACACGATACTTTCATCAAGGACGCTATAGACAAAAATCCCGGCGCCAAATGGCGTATCGCTTGCTTCCACCATTCCATTTATAGCGAGGCTGGGCATTACTCTGATCCGGATATCATAGATCGAAGGAATAACTACCCGCCCGTGCTAGAGCGCTACAAAATCGACATCGTGTTCCAGGGACATGATCATGTCTACGCGCGAAGCTTTCCGATGCGGGAAGGGAAACCCGTGGTTGGAAGCGCTGCCGGCGGCCCTTCTGGCATTGTATATTTCACATTCGACTCAGGTTCCGGCAGCAAATACAACGATTGGAAAGAGGGAATACCCAACGTCTACAGCGCCCAGCATTGGCAGGGGAATGTACCTTCCTTCAGCGACATTTCTGTCGTTGGCGATAAATTGTCCGTCACTACGTATCGAACTGACAGTATGGGAATCATCGATTCATATACCCTCGAAAAGGACAAGTGACGATGGATGTCGCCGAAGCGTTCAGACAACAAGGGGAAAGTCCTTTCCCATGGCAAGGACCGAAGACAGGAATATAGCCAGTCGTCCGTCGGGAGCTATGACGAGATTGTTGTCTTCCATGAGTTCGACATTCGCAGGAGCCCTGACCTTCCAAAGTCCTTGGATAAAGTGATCGTAGGACGCCACGACCAACTGGCCCATGAGGCTTAGGCCATGCTTGCGAAGCATTTCGCTGCCGGTAAAATGCGCGTCGCCGGCGTAGTGGGCCATCATCGCGTCCACGATCTGGCTTGAGAGGATATTCCTGTCCTCTTCGGGCACGCCTAGATTTTTCATCGCCGAAGTGGCGATATTCCGGATTCCTTCTTCGATGATACTCTTGCCATCGATATCGAAACTGCGAGAAACAGCCGCGTAGGAAGGCAATTGGTCGACCCTGTATGTCGTAATGCGAACCGTTCCGTCACCGCTAAGCTTGACGCTTCGATAGGAGCAGGGCCAGGTCACTAGGGAGCCAGTTTCCACATCGATGATACTCTTCCCCTGCAACGTCGCGGCTGCGCTTTCATTCCATCGGTGCTGCACGATGCTGCTCGCGTGAAAATGGCCCGTAAAGACGAGACTGACGTCATGGGAAGCGAGGAGGCTTGCAATCTTCCAATTGTCGTCCACTACGTATTCGGGATATTTGGCTTTCATCCCGTCGTAGTGCTCCATAATTGGGTGGTGCTCCATAGCAATGACAGCCTTGCCTTTTTGTTCGGCCTCGATTAGGCGCGCCTCGATCCAGGGCATGGTCGCATTGCGAATGCGTCCCGAGGTAACGGGGGTGTTCAGCCTGAAATTGTCTTCATATTTTACGCTATCGAGGGCGAGGATCCAAAGCCCTGGCACTGGCTCGGCTACGTAGCTCAGGCTCGCCGGATCCCTATAGAGAGCTTTGCCGTAGCCGAAGTCCTCGTACAACGACGCGAATTCCTTGGGACTTACCGTAGGGATCTTCATTTTCTCACCCGAAGGCAGGAAGCGCGCCGCGTCCGTATTGTTCACATCGTGATTGCCCGGTATGACATAGACTGCGATGCCAAGATCAGCAAGCTCTCTGAGATAGGAGACTAGTTTCTCGTGACATTGTCGCTCGCCGTCTTTGGTGAGGTCTCCGCTAATGAGCACAAATGTAGGCTTTTCAAGTTTGACCTTCTCGAAAGAGACTCTGAGGGTTTCCTCGCTGTCCTTGAGGAGCTTTCGGTCATTGGCCATGTAGTCAACCCATGCCGTGCCGCTCGTTCCCAGGGTGCCATCATACAGATGCGTATCCGAAAAGACCATGAATGTTACTTCTGGATAGTGCGGCGCCGTAGCAATCGGGGCTGCCGCCTTTCCCCCCGGTCCTGTTGTCAACACGCCCGCCCCCGTTCTTTCGGCATACGCTGTGGGCTCGGAAGCGCAGCCGCTCAAGGAATTGAGTAGCCCAAAAGTAAGCACTGACCCTGCAATGCACCTGCCGCCTAGTCTCAGAAAATCAGCGCGGCTTGTGCTGCGCATCATAAACTTCGGCACGAAGGGAAGATTCGTCTCATCGTTTTTGCCATCTACGGTTCGCATGACTCTGCCTCCAATATTAAATTCCATCTTCTTCTGTATATATTTTAAAAGTAGTTCTATTGTTAAGACTCCTAGATATTTCAGTTATTGTATCTTAGTAATCAAGGCGAGGAAACTGGTTAAGTTCGTCCTCGGGAATAAGGCTACTACAAAGATGCAGGCTTCGCGTGCTACATTACCCCTTCGGAGGCGCCATGCGGCTCTATACGATCCTATACGAGGACGAGGACCTTCTCGTCGCGAATAAGCTGGCGCCCATCCCCGTCCAGCCCGAGAAAACGGGCGACAAATCCCTGCAGGACCTTTTGCGCGAGGAACTCGCCGCGCGCGAAGGTGGCAACCCTGCCGCGTCCGCCGCATTGGAAGCTCACCTCGCCCAGGGTCCTTTTCTCGAGGCAGCCCATCGCATCGATAGGCGCGCATCGGGAGCAGTGCTCTTCGCGAAGACGCATAAGGCACTCGTCACACTCGAAGCGGCCTTCCGCGACAAGCGAGTCAGGAAGGAATACATAGCCTGCGTCGAGCGCGCGCCCGAGCCGCCTGCAGGCAGGCTCGAGCACAACCTCGCCTGGGACAAGAGGAATAACGTAGTCCGAGCCCTTCCGGCGGGATCGAAGTCCGGAAAGAGGGCCGAGCTCGAGTATCGCATCGCGGGAGCGTCCGACCGCTACTACTTCGTGGCGGTCAATCTGATCACGGGCAGGCACCATCAGGTCCGAGCTCAGTTCGCGGCCATCCGATGCCCCATACGCGGAGACCTTAAATATGGCGCGAGGCGCAGCTCCAGTTCCGGCCTCATCATGCTCCATTCTCGGCGCATCGGCTTTTCGCAGCCCAAGACCGAAGAGGCCATCGAAGTCGTAGCGCCCTTCCCCGAGAGCGAGAGCCTGTGGCAGGCCTTTGTCGACGAGTGTGAGAACTAGAAAACCGGCAGGGTTTCGTCCTGAATCTTCTCCGACGCGACAAAATTCATCCGTCTCCACTGGACATATGCGGGCCCGGCTTCGGTCGGATCGACGAAGAGCTCGAAGATGCCGCAGTTCGCCGTCGAGACCAGGGGCATCCACGATAAACAGCCGAAAGTCGAGCGCAGAAGCCATTGAATGAAACCGCCATGGCTCACCGCTACGATCTTTACCGGATCGCCGCTCGAGAGCCGATCGTGTTCGCTCTCTAAAGCGACAGCGCCGTCGCGCAGAAAGGTCCAGGCGCGCATCGCCCGCTCATAGAGGACATCCGCCTTTTCAGAGCCGGGCACCGCGTCCCAGCTTCTCCACTTGAAGCCTGAGTAGGCCTCGGGATAGCGAAAGCGAGACTCTTCGAAGCCCAGTCCCGAGAAAACGCCAGTGTCGAGCTCCCGCAGAGTCTCATCGAAGCGCAGCGGGGCCCCGCAGGCATCGGCGATGATGCGGCCGGTCTCGGCCGCGCGCAGAAGTGGCGAAGCAAATACAGCCTGGACGCCCTGCGCCGCGAGCCAAGCGCCCGCCGATCGGGCCTGCTCCCGGCCTTCGTCGACGAGACTGAGGTCGAGGAGCCCCTGGAAAATGCGCTTCGCGTTGCCCTCGCTTTGGCCGTGACGCACGATGTAGAAATGAGTCTCCGCCCTGAGCGGAGAGAAGAATATCGAATCGGCGGCGCTTTCCATGATGTAGCGTAAGTATAGCGAAGCCGAGTCACTTGAGACTACATAGGCCGCTCAATCCGAGAATCCAGGAGGGAAGCGGTACGCATCAGCCGCCTCCGCTATCAGACCGGCACGCCGTGCAGCTGGCCCCAGAACTCTCCGCGCGAGGTGAGCGTCGAGCACCTCAACCGTCGAAGCACGGCGCTCCCTAATGGCCTTCGCCAGCTCGCATGCGGAGAGAGAGGTCAAGCTGTTCATCGGCCTTCCCTCCCTTCGCCTCGAGGGGCTAGGATCGGCGAACAGCGATTTCGAGGGGCGAGGCTTCCAAGCCGGGCACGTGCGCCTTGATGCGTATACTCCCCTCCCCCGTCGCCCTCACCCACATCGCCGACACCCCCCCCATGAGGGAGAACTCGGCGGGGCCGACCAGGACGCCCGGACCTTCGATCGTCACTTTCACCGGATCGAAGGCGAAAGGCAGGTGATTGCCATAGCGGTCGACGAGGCGCACTACGACGCGCGTGACGTCCCACGCTTCCCCGGGGCCTTGGGCGCGCAACTTTCTCGAGTCGGGCTCGAGCTTGAGCGCTACGGGAACCGGATCGGCCGCGAAGCGCTTCTCGATCACAGCCTTGCCCCCGACGTAGCCTGTGAAGACCACGTCCTGCCAAGCCATGCCCCAGACGCCCTCGTCGGCCTTGATGACGACGGGCGGATGCATAAGACCGGCCCACTTTAAAAAGTCAGGCTTGAAGCGCCCTTTGTCGACGCTTCCCATTGCGAGACCGACCTCGTCGCAATTGGTCATGACCACGAGCGGCATGATGCTGCACTCGCTGCGCTCTCCGCGCGCCCAGACGGTCAACGGCTCGAGCAGGGGCCCTTCGGAGACCTCGCGTTGCGCGCTATATCCATAGGCGGCGAACTTGGGAATGCGGAACATGTCCAACACGCCGTGGTAGCAGATCCTGTCACCCGAGCCGAACTGACAGTGCGTGTTGTAGTCGGCGAAGACCCAGGAAAGGGCGCCGGCCGTATCACCGTTAAGAGCGGCCGCATCGTGAATACGGGCGTGTCTCAGCGCGTGCTCGACGAGACGCTCCTCGTTGTCGAAGCGCCTCGCGGGATACATATGGCCACAGTTCTCGGTGACGAGATAAGGCACGTTATACGACTTTCCCGTAATCTGGCGCTGGAAGCGCAGAGCCGTCTGGCCGGAGCCCATGACGAAGTCGTTCATCGTGTACACGTCCTCGAGGAGCTCGGAGCCCTCGAAGCAGCGGACGCCGCAGGTCTGCCGCGTCGAGTCGAGAGAGCGCGCAAGGGAATTGGTTCGGGCGTAGAAGTCGTGATCGTCGCGCGACTCGTTGATGCGCACTCCCCATAGGAAAATCGAGGGGTGTGCCCAGTCGCGGACGATCATCGCGCGGACGTTCTCGACCGCGCGCTCCTTCCATTCAGGCCCGCCGATATGCTGCCAGCCTGGGATCTCCTCGAGCACGAGCAGGCCGAGCTCGTCGCAGGCATCCAGGAAGTGGCGCGACTGTGGATAGTGCGAGGTACGCACGCAGTTCACCGAGAGCTCGCGCTTGAGGATCTCGGCGTCGCGCTTCTGAATCCGCTCGGGCATGGCATAGCCGGCGTAAGGATAGGACTGATGCCGATCGAGGCCGCGGATGACGATTCTCTTCCCGTTGAGGTAGAAGCCGTCCGGCTCGATCCTCGCCTCGCGGAAGCCGATCTTGCAGAGGAGGCTGTCGCTCGTAGCGCTATCATCGGAGCGCCCCTTGCCGGCGGGGATGAGGTCCGCCGTGAGTTCATAGAGCTCAGGATCGTCAAGCGCCCAGGGCTTGATATCATCGAGCTCTCCGAAGTCGAGGACGAAGCCGATGGAAGCTTCCTCTCCCGCCGCGCTGCGGCTCTCGCCTACGTCGGCGGTTCCGGACACGGCTGCCCGCGATTCGGCGCGGCCGATCTCCCGGCCGTCCTTGGAGAGCGTCAGACGAACGATACCTGAGAAGGAAGCGCCGGGCGCGGCCGCCACGTAAACGGTCGCGGCGAGGCCGGCTCGGGCGGCCACGGAGTCCCAACGCGGTCTGGGGTAGACGTTCGCGATATAGGAAGCAGGGAGAACGCGCAAAGAAGCCTCGCGATAGATACCGCCATAGGTAAGGTAGTCGATGACATTGCCAAAAGGCGGCACGTCGGGCCTTTCGGTCGAATCGACCTTCACGGAGACGAGGACCTCGCGTCCGGCCCATCTAGAAAGGTCGACTGCGAAGGGCGTGTAGCCGCACTCGTGCGAGATGACTTTCTCGCCTTCGACGTATACCTCGGAACACGAGGCTATGCCCTCGAAGTCTAGGTAGACCTTCTCGCCAAAGGGAATGGCGATGCGCTTCTGATAGCAGGAGACGAACTGATAGCTGTTCTCGTCGAAGTTATTGAAGGGCAGCATCCGGTTCGTATGAGGGAGGTCGACCACCGCCTCGCCGTCCTTGCCGGAGGGAACGGGGGAAGAAGCCCATTCGGGCTTCCAGGAAGGAACATAAGTCCAGTCGCGATTTAGAGGAATGATCGTGCGTGCCATAGTGCGCTAACAGTACAGAGCTCACGCAGGCAAGGACAATACCCTTAAAACAAAAAACACGGGATGCTATTATGCCATATGAGCGCCGTCCTCGCTTTTTTCTCGGCCATCCTCTACGGCGTCGCCGACTTCTCGGGCGGCTACGCGACGAGAAAGAACTCCGTGTTCTCGGTTATGCTCCTCTCGCAGGCCGCGGGCGCGATCGTCGCCCTTGTCGCCTCTCCTTTGCTCGGCAGAAGCTCCCCTACCGTTTACGACCTACTATGGGGCCTCGCCGCGGGCGCCGGTGGATCGCTCGGTCTCGCGCTCCTCTACCGCGGTCTCTCCCTGTACACGGCGGCCATAGTCTCGCCGATCTCGGCCTTGGTCGGAGCCGTAGTGCCCGCAGTCTTCGGCGCGATCATAGGCGAGCGTCCTTCTAGCTTAGCCTTAGTCGGCGTCGCCATCTGTCTGCCCGCGATACTCCTATTGTCTTACGAAAAGGGCGTCGCCAGGGACAGGGCCAAGCTCCGCTCATCCTTCCTCTATGGCTCGATATCGGGCATAGGCTTCGGTTTTTTCTTCGTCGCGATCTCGCGCACGTCCTCGCTCTCGGGGCTCTGGCCCCTCGTCGCGGCCCGCGCAGCCTCGCTCTCCGTCGCCGCCTCGATCATCGTCTTCGGGCGCAAGGGATTCTCGGTCGCGAAGCCGGACAGGCCGACGGCCCTCCTCGCGGGAGCAGCGGACATGGGCGCCAATATATGCTTCCTCGTCGCGAGCCGCTCCGAACTCCTCATCCTCGTGACGCTCATCACCTCGCTCTATCCCGCGCCGACCGTCGTCCTCGCGCGAATCTTCCAAGGGCAGAAAATCTCGCTACCGCGCGCGGCAGGCATAGCTCTCGCGATAACGGGCGTTTCGCTCATGGGACTTAAGTAGCGGAAAACCACAGGGGAAAGAACTCGATCTCTGCAGGCAGTCGTAGCGCAAGGCGAAGTCGAGCGCTTTCCCTTCGCTGTTATCCTCGCACAAAAGCTAGCGCATCGGAGGGGGAGAGTTCCCGACATTTCTTGCTCGGCCTAGTCGGAGCTGTGGTTTACGGCGCCGCCGCTAGCGGCGCGGATTCGCGCTCGACAATAGCGCTCTCCAAATAGACGCGGCGCGCGGAGCCCGAGTAGCCGTCCAGCCTCTCGCGCATGAGGTGGAAAGCTTCGTCGGCGAAGCGCTTTTTGCTGATGTCGAAGCTGGTTAGAGTCGGCTGGCAGGAGGAGGCCAGCTCGGTATTGTCGAAGCTGACCATAGCCACGTCCTCGGGCACCCGAAAGCCCTCGCTTCGCAGGCGCTGGATGGCGTAGTAGGCGGCGCGGTCGCAATGGCAGACGAAAGCCTCGGGCATGACGGGAGGAAGGGGAAAATCGAGAGTATAGTGGCCGGTACTATGATCGGCGTTATCGATGAGCCAAGCCTCCTCTGGGGGAAGACCGGCCTGATCCAGAACCTTGCGATAGCCGTAGTAGCGGTCGGCGACATTCGAGGAGTAGGCGCGACCGCCCACGAAGCCGATGCGCTTGTAGCCGCGACCGAGGAGGTAGCGCGCAGCGGCCTCGCCCAAGCGGAAATTGTCGACGACGACGCTATCGACGCTCTCGCGAAGCCCCGCGAAGTCTATCGATACGAGGGGCGCGCCGATTTCCACGAGACCTTTGATGAAGGTCTCACCCATCTCCCCGCCAAGGAAGACACCGTCGGGCTCCTCGGCGCAAAGCCGAGGCGGCAGTTTAGCCCCGGCCTCTTCATCCGGCGGTATGACAAAAACGGAGAGATCGAGAGAAGCTTCATGGCAGAGATCGTTCAGATGGTAATATATAGTTTGATAAAAATTATCCGTAGCGAGGAAATAGCGCGTCGGCGTAACGAAGGCAAATCTGAGGGTTTTCGCCTCGGTCCTGAGCTTCTCCTTCATATATCCCATATCGCGGGAGAGATCCTGCACTCTACGCCGTAGATCTTCGCTCACACCGCTCTGCCCTTTCAGCGCGCGAGATACGGTGACCTTGCTTATTCCGAGTGCATCGGCGATCGCCTGAAGCGTCGTTCTATTTTCCGCCATATGCGCCAAGTATATCGCCTCTTGCTAGGCAACGCAACAAAGCCTGAACTAAAATAGTTTGTTGCTTTACTTAATTAACAGTTGACATTTGTAACTAATAGATACACCATAGTTGTTGCGTTACAATGTTTCTTTTCTCAATATCTTACAAGGAGGGATGCTGGAATGAGTATACGAAAAACGCTCCTCTGCCTCGCCGTCGGTCTAGCCTTTGGCGCCGCCGCAAGCGCGCAGAGCGGAACGGTGACTGTCAATTTCTGGACCGCCCCCAACCAGGGTCAATTCACCTACTGGGACGGTATCGTTCAATCCTTCAATGCCTCGAAGGTCAAGGTGGGCTCGAAGACCATTGTCGTCCAGGTTCAAAAGATGCCGGAGACCCCCTCCTCCGAGGCGGGAATCCAGAATGCCCTGGCCACGAAGACGGCCCCTGCTCTCTCGGAGAACATCAACCGTGGCTTCGCCGCGACGCTCGCTGCGTCGGGCCGTGTCTACGACATCAAAGATGAAGCCTTCTACAAATCCGTCGTAGTCTCCCGTAAAATGGAAGGAATCATGCCTGGCTGGGCCATCGACGGCAAGCAGTACGTCATTCCGCTTTATGCCAACGCGATGGGCTACCACTGGAATGTGACCGCCCTCAAGGCGCTCGGCTTCGCCGCCGCTGTCCCGACGACGAGCGCGGACCTCGCGAAGCTTGTCGCTGCTTTCAAGGGGCCGCAAGGCGCAGCTCTCAAGGCCAAGGGCGTCGACCATCTCTTCCTGAGGCCGCAGCTGCTCAGGCCAGAGAACTGGTGGGAGCGCTGGTTCGACTTCCAGATGGAGTACGAGGCCTTCTCCGGCGGCAAGAGTCTGGTCGAAGGCGACAAGCTGACGATGGATCCCAAGATCGCCGGCGAGGTCTTCGCCCTCTTCGGCTCGATTGGCGACGCTATCCAGGGCGAACAGGACGACACCGCGTTCGAGCGCGCCGTGGTCCCTGCCGTCGTTATGGTCACCGCCCCCTGGGACATTCCGAAGTATAAGACCGCGGGCAAGAAATACGGACTTTCCGGCGATTACATCTACGGACCGCCCCTCGTGAGGAAGGCCGGGGACGTCCCCTACACCTTCGCCGATGCCAAAGGCTTAACCTTCTATAAGGGCGGCAACATAACCGAAGAGCAGCACGAGGCAGCGGTCGCCTTCGTTTCCTGGGTCTTCGCCCCGGACAAGAGCGCGGACAACGATATGAAGTGGCTCACGGTAACCGGTATGCTCCCCATGCGCGGGGATCTCACGACAAACGCCGCCTTCGCGGGTTTCATCAAAGAAAATCCCGAATACGCCGAGCAAGCCGGATGGATCGCGCACTCTGTCCCCGCCATGGCCAGCGCGCGCATGACAGAGATCCTCACCGCACTCGGGGAAAAGGGCCTTGCGCCCTATATCACGGCGGCCATGAAGTCGCAGTCCCCGGTCGATCCCGCGCCATATGTCGCCGAGGCCATAACCGCGATGAAGAAGGCGGGCGGCCTCAAGTAAAGGCCGCTTCCGAATAATGAGAGGACCGAGGAGAAAGCGATGACGAGAAATAGCGCGCGAGGGCGAGATCGTACGATGATCCGCGAGAACAGGGTTGGCTGGCTCTTCTCCTCGCCGTACGTCGTTTACGCCGTCGTATTCTTCCTCGGTCCTCTGGTCTGGGCCTTTTGGCTCACCCTCACGGACTGGAACCTTATGTCCGAGTCTTGGCACTGGGTGGGTCTCGCCAACTTCACAGACGCGTTCCAAAGCGAGCACGTTGCGGCCGCCTTCGTCAACTCCTTCAAGTACTTAGGCTGCGTGGTGCCGATATCGTTGGCGCTTGCGACCTTCCTGGCCTTCGTGCTGCACGGCCTCCCCCCCAAGCTGAAGGGGCTGTTCTCTGTGTTGTTCTTCATACCATACCTCAGCTCAGGCGTAGCGACCTCGGTCTTCGTCAAGTTTTTCTTCTCGTACAGCTCCTCGTTCAACGCTTGGCTGCGCGGGACGCTTCACGTAAAGATATCCTGGTTCACCGACCCGACCGCGGCCTTCTGGATCATAGTCGGGATCATCGTATGGAAGGTGAGCGGGTACTACGCCCTCTTCCTCTTCGCGTCCCTCGAGTCGATTCCGCCCGAGATCGGCGAGGCCGCGGAAATCGACGGCGCGCAGGGCCCGCGGCGCTTCTTCCGCATAACGCTTCCCGCGATCCTGCCCACCGTGGATACAGTCCTCGTCCTCGCGGCGGGGCTCGCCTACAGCATCTTCTCGGAGCCGTTCCTCCTCACCGGCGGCGGGCCTCACCTCGCGACGACAAGCTGGCAGCTGGAACTCTACAACGCCTCGTTCGTAAGCTTCCGCTCGGGCTATGGAGCGGCCATCGCCCTTCTCATGGCGGCCAATATCTTCATCGTGATCCGGGCGATCACGGCGGTCATGGACCGCGTCACCGATCGGTAGGAGGGCGAGCATGGGCAGGTCAAAGACAATCAAGCGCAGGTACGCAAGGTCGACGATGACGGCGAGCGTCCTGGCCCTATTCTTCATCTTCCCTTTCTACTACATGCTCATCCAGTCGCTGACGCCCTGGGACAGGATCGACCAGTCGATATTCCCTTCCGCCCCGACCGCCAAGAGCTATGTTTACCTCCTCAATAACGGCGGATCGGCGAACCGATTCCTCTGGCTGCGCGCCCTTCTCAACTCGATAATCGTCAGCGGCGTCACGACCTTCATCGCCGTGTCGACGGCCCTCCTCATGGGATACGCAGTCACAAAACTCAGGTTCAGGGGGCGCCGTTTCTTGTTCAGCTTTCTCCTCTTTCAGATGTTCTTCCCCGCGATAATCCTCCTCGTGCCTCAATACATGCTCATGAGGCCCTTGGTGAACAGCTACCCGGGCATGATCCTCCCCACCGCCGTATCGGTGTGGGCGATCTTCATGTATGTGAACTACTTCAAGACTCTACCCTCCGAGATGTTCGAGGCCGCGCGGATTGACGGCGCGAGCGAGGCGAGGATCGCCTTCGCCATAGCGCTGCCGATTTGCAAGACAGTCTCGGTCATCGTCTTCCTCTCGCTCTTCCTCGGTCGCTGGTCGGAGCTCATGTGGGACATGCTCATCGCGCCGGACGTCAGGATGCAGACGCTCAACGTCCTCATCTCCACCCAGTTCAAGCCGATGGGCAATCTTCCGGGTCCGCTTTATGCAGCCTCGGCGATACTGACGCTTCCCATAGTCATCCTGTTTCTCGCCTTCTCGAAGTATTTCCGCGAGGGCATCACCATGCAACTCAAGTAACCTTGGAGGAACCATGTCCTTCCCGGAACTCACGCGCTTTCCCGAGAACCCTCTCATTGTGCCCGAGAGAGTGCGCCCATCATCGCCCCTCCTGCGAGTCGAGGGAGTCTTCAACCCCGCGGCGCTCCGCATAGACGGCGAGACTGTTCTGTATTGCAGGGTGGCCGAGAGCGCCTCTCCGACGGGCCCCGGGCGATCGGCCGTGCCCATCATCGGAGCCTCGGGCGGCCTCGAGCTGTTGGACATCGATTCGTCGAAGTACGACCTGTCCGACCCTCGAGTTCTCCTATCGTCGGAGGGGAGGACCATGTACCTAAGCTCCCTGTCCCACGTACGTCAGGCGAGGTCTCGCGACGGTCGCCGCTTCGAGGTCGACGACAAGCCGTGCCTCTCGGGACGCCCGGGCGACGCGGAATGGGGAGTCGAGGATCCGCGCGCCGTCATGATCGAAGGGAAACGCTATCTGAGCTACTCCGCGGTGTCGCGCAACGGCGTCGGCGTAGCGATCGCCTCGGGCGATAGCGGTTCGCGCTTCGAACGCATTGGCATGGCCCTTCCCCCGACGAACAAGGACGCGGCGCTCTTCCCCGAAAAGGTCGGCGGCCTTTATTGGATGCTCCACAGGCCCTGTCCTGACGGCATCGGCCATCCGGACATCTGGATAGCCAGCTCCCCCGATCTCGTCCACTGGGGAGCTCATTCGCGACTACTCGGCGGAGATGAGGGCCAGAATTGGGAAGCGCGCAAGGTGGGCGCGGGCGCCCCTCCCATCCGCACCGACGCAGGCTGGCTCCTGCTGTATCACGGCGTGGACTCGCACGAACGCTACTCAGTCGGCGTAGCCCTCCTCGATGCCGAAGATCCGACCAAGATCCTCGCTCGATCGCCCGAGCCTCTCCTCGAGGCCGAGACCGATTACGAGCGCCGGGGCTTCTTCGGCGGGGCGGTATTCCCCTGCGGCGCCTTCCTCGAGGGCGGAGACATCGTGATGTACTATGGCGCGGCCGATCGCTCAGTCTGTGGTGCGAGCATCCCGCTCGCCGCCGCCCTCGAAAGGCTCGGGCGATAGGATACAGGCATGTCGAGGCAGCGGGTCGAGGAACTCATCGAGGAATTCCGCCACGACGTCGGCTCGATCGGCAAAGCGCGCCGCCTGTCATTCCAAGGCGTAGAAGACCGTGATGTCTACAATCCGGCCACGCCGATAGAAGGAGAGGCGACGAGGCTCCTCCCCGCACGCGTAGAGTCGCGGGACTCGGAGCTCTCTCGCGTCATATTCTTCCGGGAGGTAGGGCCGGGCGAGTATCGGCAGGCGGGCGCCGAGACGCCCACTTTCGAGCTGCAGGACCCTTTCTGGACTTGCCTCTACGGCGAGCTCGTCTTCGGCGGCGTCGCCGTATTTCCCAAGAAGGGCAAGCAGGGAGGGCTTGCATGGAAGACCCATCTCTTCCGCGACCACGGTCGCGGCATCGGCAAGCTCGAGAGCTTCTGCAAAGGGCCGCTGGGCATGAAGGACATGAGGCTCTGCGAAGGCCCGAACGGCAGCGTCGTCCTCCTTACAAGGCCGCAAGGGGAGCGCGGCGGCCGAGGAAAGATCGGGTTCGCGCTCATTGATTCGCTCGACCGACTCGACGAGGAAGCCATCGGCAAAGCCGAGATCCTGCGCCAGCTTGTGGACAAGCAATGGTGCGGCTCGAACCAAGCGTTCAACCTGGGCGATGGACGGATAGGCGTTCTCGGCCATGTCGCACGCTACTCTAAGGATGGGGCGCGACACTACTACCCGGCCTCTTTCGTCCTCGACGCGAAAAGCGGAAAAGCCGGCCCCTGGAAAATACTGATGGAGCGCGCGCTCCTGCCTCCGAGCCCGGCGAAGCGGCCCGATTTGGCGGACGTCCTCTTCCCCGGCGGGCTCGTCCGCATGCCGCACGGAAAGGCGGAACTCTATCTGGGCGTTTCAGACGCCGCGAGCATGGTTTGCGAGATAGCCGATCCATTCATCGACGAGGCCCTAAATTGACAAAGAACGCCGCGCCTTCGCAAGGAGGGCGCGGCGTTCTTTTACCGGGAAATCGGAGCGGACTTACTTCACGCGCTCGGCAAAGGAGCCGTCGCGGGTGTCGATCATTATCTTCGTCCCTATGTCGCAGAAGAGAGGCACGTTGACCTCGATGCCGGTGTCCAGGGTGGCGGGCTTGAAGCTCTTTCCGGAGGTATCGCCCTTCACTCCGGGCTCGCAGTAGGTAATGGTGCGCTGAACGTTGATGGGGAGGGTGACGCCGACGGGCTTGCCCTCGTAGAAAGTGATCTCGAGCTCGTAGTCGTCGTCCGGGCTCATGTAGCCGGCGTTGTCGCCCAGGTCTTCCTTGGAGAGCTCGAACTGCTCGAAGCTCGTCTGATCCATGAAGACGTAGTTCTCGCCGTCGATATAGGAGAGCTTCATCTGGTGGATGTCGAGATCGACCTCCTCGAACTTCTCGCCTGCGTCGAGGGCGATGTCCATGGTCTGGCCGGTGACTATGTTCTTGACCCTGAAGCGGGTGGTCATGCCCGACCTTCCGGTCTTCTGGCCGAGAATTTTCTGCAC
>Ga0326727_10003346_pt1 | contig 51596 bp, 41 predicted proteins | sample MB2enrmetagenome_FD_207643 | JGI IMG/M metagenome (GOLD analysis project Ga0326727, IMG submission 207643) | Lab enriched peat soil microbial communities from McLean, Ithaca, NY, United States - MB29MY | ecosystem: Environmental > Terrestrial > Soil > Wetlands > Peat | place: USA: New York...
ACGCTCTCTGCCACCATCGCAAGGGGGTAGGTCTACACTACATCGACTTTTGATAGGGGTTGGGCTGAAAACAAAAGCCTTACCCCATCACCGGGCCGCGAAAATCATCAAAACCGCCCTCACCGTAACGAACTTGGGCTACCTCGCCACACGATCGAGAATCCGAAACCTGGGCAGGTTGAAACGTTGACACCTTCAGCCCTGCCGGAGGAAAATGCGATTGATGCATCGGTTCATTGGTTCATCGTGTCATGACGTCACTGAAACTGGCGCCGGCCACCTTGACAACCCCTTTCCTTTCTGAGACATCGCCAGAGAAGCACTGCATCTCTTTTATTTTCATCAACATCGCGAGTGACCGATAAACTGAAATTCTTTCTCCATGTGTTTTCAATAACATCGCCAAGCCCTCATGCAAAAAAGGTTCCCCCTTTTTTCTGCTCCGCTCTTCGTCGAAACGTATAAGCCACTTACTTTCAATGACATAGATTTTTGCGAATCCTCCTCAATATTGAACTAACTTCCTTTTTTTCTAGTACATCGCGAGAGACCGCGGTCATATTCTTGGTCTTCCCACACTTCCTTCGGACGCTCAAAGCGCTTAATCTTGAGCAGCAAGTTGGTGATCCGCCATGGTCGGCAAAGGTTGGAGTCTTCCCTTCTTTACCCGATCAGCGCCTAAGGCGGTCAGGAGTCAGGAGCCGCCAATCCTGAATCTCCCATCGACAATCGGCATTCGACAATCGGCAATGGCCCGCCTTTTGCCTTCTCCCTAGCGTCTGACCTGGGCTAGTATACGCGCGATGGGGGCCTTGGTCAAGTAAAAACGAGGCTACATTAAAACCCAGGGAATAAGGCGACGTGTCAGGCCGAACATCGGGACAATGGGTCCAGACGAATCATCCAGGCGGATTATCCCCGCATTCCCGCAAGTGCGGAGGCCCCAATCACCCGCCGGGCCGCGCAGTGGCCGCCCGCCTGACGGGCGCAACACAGTAAGAGGCGTATCATAACCACACACTGACTTCAGCCGCGCAATAGACGCGTCGGCCGGCAGCAGCCCACGGCACGTGCCATCCCCTTCGGTGGCAGACCGCTTGGTTTGGGCAGGGCAACCCCCTCGATCCGGCCAACGGCTTCCAAATCTGGGCGAAGCGCGAGCCCCGGAGAATCAGGGCTGGCGATGCTCCAGCCCACCCGCAATTTTATGTCGCACACCCCTTCGCCGCATTGGCGTTGCTCCCGGCGGCCAAACTCATGTAAATTGAGAGGCACAAATAGAATGGAATTGCCGAGGAGAAACGTGGATCTGCTCAAATTGCACGATGCCGCCCGCCAACTCGGGGTGAGCTACCCGACGATCAAGCAGTGGATTTATCGGGGCAAGCTAAAGTCCGTCCAAACCGCCGGTGGACACCACCGGATTCCTCGTTCCGAAATCGATCGCCTTGCCTTTTTCGGTGACGCCGGCAAGGGCGCAAAGAAAAAGCCATCATCCGCTTTGAAATTGCCGAAGGGATTGGAACACTTCATCAGCGGGCGAAACCAGCTCATTGGGCGCGTTACCAAGGTTGAAATTGTGGGATTGCTGGCCAAAGTGGTGCTGGATATCGGCGGCCAAACCATCACTTCCATCATTACCAGCGACGCGTGTCGCGACCTGGGGCTGAAGAAAGGGCAGCCGGCCGCAGCCCTGATCAAGGCCACCGAAGTCATGATTATCGGCCCGGGATCACAGACCGCCTGAAGAATCCCCGCGAACAAGTCCGCCCTCGGCGCGTCAATTAGGGTCCACATCACTCCGAAAAGAACGAAAAGCTTCTGGTCTTCCCGTTTCATCCCACTCCGGCCTCTGGTTATTCATATATAGATTGATAGACATACCAGCTTAAATCGTTTAGATTTATTGGGCAGAGCTGTATTATTTCATTTGTGCGCAGGAAGCCACCGTCCGGCTCCGATTTCATCGAGCGGTGGTTGCGGCGTAGGTTGATGAAGGTCCGGACTGGGCAAGATTGACGCCGGCAAGAGAATTCCGGTTGTTTCGCCATTTTCCACCACGGGAGAATTCACCATGTGTTCTGAGTCGATCACACCCCGCCCCTCGGCAAGAGCGGCGCGGGCCCATTCAACGCCTTGTTTTCACGCGCACGAGTGGTGCGGTCGGGTCATAGAACTCACCTTTCTTTTCCTGTTTTTTGCGCCGGTGTTATCCGCACAGGTGTCAGCGGCTCTTTCCGGAACCGTCCGCGACCAGTCCGGCGCAATAGTTTCTGGTGCTGCGGTTAGGGTGAAGAACGTGGAAACCGGCGCCATCCGCACCCTAACGACGGATGAGGGCGGTCAATACCGAGTGTTCTCACTTCCTATCGGGGAGTACGAAGTCCAGGTGACGAAGCCAGGGTTTGCGGAGGAAATCCGGACCGGCGTCCGTTTAGCTGTCGGGCAAGATGCCAGCGTGGATGTAACTCTGCGCGTAGGACCCCTGAGCCAGCAGATTAAGGTGAACTCGGACGCTCCACTGGTGAGTGTGACCACGGCGGACGTCCCCGGTCTGGTGGGGGAAGAGCAGGTGAAGAACCTTCCCCTAAACGGCCGGAGCTACGATTTGCTGCTACCGCTGAATCCCGGCGTCGTCAATTTTACCTGGGAAAAGACCGGCGGCATCGGCATATCGAACTCTACCACCGGAAATAACTTTGCCGTCTCGGGAAATCGGCCCCAACAGAATCTTTTCCTGCTCAATGGCGTCGAATTCACGGGCGCTGCCGAGAACAACATGCAACCGGGAGGCCCCAGCCAGCAGTTGCTGGGCGTGGATGCGGTGCGGGAATTCAACGTCCTGCGCGATTCTTACGGCGTCGAATACGGCAAGCGGCCGGGCGGCCAGGTCATCATTGCGACCCAATCGGGCAGCAATCAATGGCACGGGTCGGCATTCGAATTCTTGCGCAACAACGACCTTGATGCTCCCAATTACTTCGCCCAGGGTACAGTCCCACCCTTCCGGCGCAACCAGTTCGGCGGCTCGCTGGGAGGGCCGATTGAAAAAGACAAGACCTTCGTGTTCGCCAACTACGAAGGTTTTCGGCAAGACCTGAACCAAACCTCCGCGGCCTTTGTTCCCGACGCAACTTCCCGCGCCGCCGCCGCGGCCAGCGTCCAACCGCTGCTCAATCTGTGGCCCACACCTCCCTCGAATGCCCCCGACTTCGACGGAATTGCCGAGGATTTCAGCAGTCCATTGCAAACCATCCGCGAGGACTTTGGAACGGTGCGCATCGACCACATTTTCTCTTCGCGGGATTCGCTTTCGGCCAACTATACCCTGGACGATGGGGGCGACGTGACGGCGACGCCTGCCGATCCCTACAGCGCGGATATCCTCAACCTGCGCGAGCAAGTGCTAAGCCTCGAGGAAACCCATATCTTCTCGCCTTCGTTCCTGAACACGGCCCGGATCGGCTACTCGCGCGCGGGCTACTTCTTTACCGGCGAGCCCACGCCCGGCACCCCTGCGGCGGCCATTCCAGGATTCCTGCTGGGACGGCCCGTGGGCGCGGTGGTGGTGGGCGGCAGCGCCGCATCAAATCCCCAGGCCCAGATCGGCTTGGCCGGCAGCAATAATGGCAGCGACCTTACCGTCGCCCGAAATCTGGTCACGCTTGAGGACCGTATAACGCTGACGCGCGGACGCCATCAGTTCACCTTGGGCGGATGGTTTCAGCCCTTCCAATCGAACGAAACCCTGGCGCTCAGTCAGTTCGGGCAGGCGACGTTTACCAGCCTTGCCACCTTCTTGCAGGGAACCGTCGCTACGTTTCTATATGATCCGGCGCCCAATGAAATGTACTGGCGTTCCCTGTTCGGAGCATGGTATGCCGAAGACGTCATCCGCCTCGCGCCCAAGTTCACGCTGTCTCTGGGCTTTCGGGACGAATTCACCACCGGCTGGAACGAAGCGCACGGCCACGCCGCCAACTACACATTTCCGGATGGGATCATTGCCGCACAGCCGCAAATTGGCCATTCCATCTTCACCGTCAATAACGCCAAATTCCTCCCGCAGCCGCGAATCGGGCTGGCCTGGAGCCCCTTTAGCAGGAAATCGGTGATTCGCGCCGGATTCGGAATGTACAACGACTTGCAGGACGCGCTGGGTTACCGTGCCGACCAGAACGCGCCCTTCAACCCAACCTATAGCATTGCTTCGCTGCCGGTCACGGATCTGCCCATAGACCCCTCTGCCCCCGTTCCCGCCAAAGCAAAGCTTGTGCCCGGCGGTGTTCAGCCCGACATGAAGACGCCCACGCTCGTCTCCTGGTCGCTTCGCGTGGAGCAGGAGCTTACCCGCAATACGGCTCTGACCATCGGTTACGTGGGCTCGCACGGCTACCACGAAGTGACCGGTATCGACGCCAACGAGCCGACGCCAACCATCTGCCCTGCATCGCCGTGCCCGGCCGTGTATCCAACCGTGAACGCAAGTTCCAATCCTCCGGTTACCATTGCCACCGGTTTCCCTGCGGGCTCGCCTTTGGCGGGAGCGCCTGTGCCCGCGGGGAGCTTCTACATTCCTGCGGGAACGGCGAAGCCCGACGCTGCGCTCGCGAATACGTGGACCTGGTTTTCGCTGGGGGACAGCTCCTACAACGCGCTGCAAGTGGACGTAGACCATCGGATGAGTCATGGTCTTTCGATTCGTGGAGCCTATACCTGGTCGAAGTCGCTCGATGATGGCGATTCCTTGAATTCGACGACCGCCGGGAATGCGCCAGGACTGGTTTCAAACCCTTTCCATCGGCGGGCGGATTGGGGGCCGGCCACCTATGATGTGCGAAACATCGGCGTCATCAGCGCGCTCTACGATTTGCCTTTCGGGAAGGGCAAACCCATGGGGAGCAGCGTCGAAGGCTGGGCCAACAACGTGGTGAGCGGATGGTCGGTGAACAGCATTGTTACGCTGCAAGATGGATTTCCCTTTACCCCGCAACTCAGCTACAACCCGTCGAACAATGGAGACACGCGGAACCCCGTGCGGCCGTTTCTGAATCCTGATTTCACTGGGCCCGTGATTCTCGGCAAACCGGCCCAATGGTTCAATCCCCATGCCTTCATTGCGCCCCCGTCAACCGGCGGATTCTACGGGAATCTGGGAAGAGACGCGTACATCGGCCCGGGCCTCGCCACCTGGGATTTCTCCGTACTGAAAGACACCTCTATTCGCGAAGGATTGCGCCTGCAGTTTCGCGCCGAAATCTTCAATCTGCTCGATCGCGCCAACTTCAATACTCCCAGCCTGATCGTCTTTACCCCGCCCAGCGCGGCGAATCCCACCGGACTATCCGGCACGGCGGGAGCCATTACCAGTACCTCCACCACTGCCCGGCAGGTGCAGTTTGGATTGAAGCTGCTCTGGTAAGCGGGCGCAGTCAGCAATCCCGTGGCCGAGCTGGGGATTTCACTGGGCTTGCGACCATCTGAAGGTGCAGCAGTGACTCTGGCTTTTGAACCCCGCCGGGAGCTGTATCGGCTGGACGCTCGTAACTAGACAGATCCTTCCCGGCTCGACCAACGCACCCAGCCCATCTATTTGGGATTGTCACTTTAGATACCCAGTTGTGCAAACGGGCGGGAAAGTGGTATGGTTAAAACATTATCGTCGGCATCATGGAAGTTGTTTGAACATCCTGGCGGGCAGAGACGGAATTCCGGCGGAATAGCGTCCGCGTTAGCTTTGGCAGGTGACGGATAAGCGTCATTGCCTTGGCTGCGGTGGAGTATGCTTTCCGTAGTTCGGGCAAAATCCCAAATCGACGAGGTGAAGCATGGAAGAGAGCAATCGAGGCACGAGTGTGACGCAGATCGTGTGGATCGTGGCAGGGCTGCTGGTGATTGTGGCAGCGGGGGTGTTCCTTTTCGGAAGATCCCGGGGCGAAGATGTGAAGTTTGCGACGCCGTACCAGGCGGTCTTGCTGTCCAACGGCTCTGTCTATTTCGGCAAGCTGGAGGGCTACGGTGGCCACCAACCGGTGCTCAGCGAGGTTTATTACATCGTCAGCCAGACCGATCCGGAGACGAAGAAGACCTCCAACGTCCTGGTGAAGCGTGGCAAGGAGCTCCACCAACCTGACCGGATGTACTTGACTCCGAATCAGATCTTGTTTGTGGAGCCGGTGGGCACAAGTTCCAAAGTGGCCAACCTCATCGAAGAATCCCGGACCAAACAGTGATCAGTCAGATTTCGAAACAATGAAGCAAGGGTTTTCCTGGCGGCGCAAGCCTCTTAGGGGTAGTGTTCTAATTCCAGATGTAGCGCTGGCTTCCAGCCGGCATTGAGCCGCCAAGATGGCGGCACTACGTTCCAATTAGGACACTACCCTCTTAGGCCTGCGCCGCCTCGCCAACGCCCAAACCGCGGACCCAAAGGTCTGCTGGGGCACATCCCCGGTCCCAAGGGTTGCATTTCTGACAAGCCAGGCGGCCCATTTTAACTGCGCCCTCGCCCTCCGCTCCCTGAATAATTCCCTCGAACCCTTCGCTTCAAATTAGGACACCACCACCAGTACCGCTATAATGGCACGCGATACCTTATGATCGGGATTGGACATCCATAATGCCACGGGAGTTGGATAACCACGATTGGGGAATGTTTCTTGGCCGGCGGCCCATCGAGGGCGATGTGACGAAATTTCAGGCGGCGATGGCAGGAAAGACCATCCTCCTGACAGGGGCTGGGGGCTCCATTGGATCGGCCTTGGCCATGCGGATCGTCGCGTGCGGCCCCCGGTTGGTGCTGCTTCTTGAGAGCTCGGAACAAAATCTCTATCAAATCCATACTGATCTTAATGGCCTCGCGCACAAAGCCCCGCATATCCCCATCCTCGGCGACATTGCGGATCGCCCGTTGCTGGACGCCATTTTTGCGCAACACCGCCCGGAAGTTGTTTACCACGCCGCGGCTTTCAAGCACGTCCCGCTGATGGAAGCTAATCCCCTGGCGGCGATTCGGAACAACGCCCTCGGCACCTATGCTCTGGCCAAGGCTGGCGCTTTCTACGAGGCCGAAAAGCTCATCATGATCTCCACGGACAAGGCGGTAAATCCACAGAGCGTGATGGGAGCCTCGAAGCGGGTGGCGGAACTTGTCCTGATGGCGCTTTCTAATGGGAAGACGCATATGAACAGCGTCCGCCTTGGCAACGTGCTGGGTTCGCGAGGCAGCGTCGGCCTGCTCTTCCTCCAGCAGATCAGCCGGGGTGGACCGGTGACGGTGACTCACCCTGAAGTGCGCAGATTCTTTCTCACCCTGGGCGAAACTGTGGAGATAGTGTTGACTTCAGCCTCCCTCGATTTATGTGGAGGTATTTTGGTTCCTGAACTTGGCGCGCCCTGCAAAATCCTGGATCTGGCAGAACATCTGATCCGCCATGCCGGCCTCACGCCGGGCGACGACATTCCGATTACCTTCATCGGCTTGCGTCCAGGCGACAAGATGATGGAGCAGTTGGTCTCGACACGAGAAACGAAGGAGGCTCAGGCACATTGCGAACTTCACGAGGTTCGAGGGCCGCGCCTGCCGCTCGGTGATTTGGAGGCAGCCATGGCGGAACTCGCAGAGTGTTCGCGCCGCCGCGACCTCGCGGGTCTGATTCGAGTCCTCCGCCGCATCGTTCCGGAATATCAGCCCAGTTCAGCATTACTTGCGCTGTCAACAGATGCGGAGATCAAGGCAAACCACGTATGACCAGGAAAATCGCTGTCCTCACCACTTCCCGCGCCGACTATTCTCATCTCTACTGGCCCTTGCGGGACCTCGCCGCGCACTCGGAAGTCGACCTGCGAATCATCGTCATAGGATCGCACCTATCTCCGGAATTCGGCGGCACCGTCCGCGAGATTGAAAAGGATGGATTCCTGATTGATGCGCGCATCGAGTGCCTTCTGAGTTCCGACACGGACGTGGGGATGGCGAAAACCATCGGCGTGGCCACACTGAGTCTTGCCGATGCCCTCGGGCAAATGCGTCCCGACTTGCTCTTGCTGATCGCCGACCGGTACGAGCTGCTGGCTCCGGCTTCCGTGGCGCTGGCCTTGCGAATTCCCATCGCGCACATCGAAGGAGGAGAGATCAGCGCGGGCGCCATTGATGATGCGGTTAGGAATGCCATCACCAAGATGAGCCACATCCACTTTACGGGAACTGAGTCCGCCCGCTGTCGCGTCATCGCCATGGGCGAACAGGAGTGGCGTGTCCACCGCACCGGCGCCCCCTCCCTGGACCATCTCCGGCGGCAGACCTTGTTCACGCGCGAGCAGTTGGAATCGCGGCTGGAGCTGGACCTCGGACGGCCCACAACCTTGGTGCTCTACCACCCCGTCACCCTGCTTCGTGACACCACCCAGGAAGCGGAGGCGCTGTTTGCCGCGCTGGAGTTGCTGCCGGAGCAGATTCTTTTTTGCTATCCCAATGCGGACGCCGGCAGCCGGGCCCTGATCGAACGAACCCACGCTTTCCTCTCAGGGGGCAGGCCGGGGCGCGTGTTCGTCAGTCTGGATTCGCTCACCTACTGGAGTCTCCTCCGGCAGGTGGACTTGTTGCTGGGCAACTCGAGCAGCGGAATTATGGAAACGCCTTCGTTCGCTCTGCCCACGGTCAATATTGGGCTCAGGCAAGAAGGCCGGGAGCGAGCTCGCAACATTCTGGACTGTCCCGCGGACGCACAAGCCCTTCTTGCCGCGGTGCGAGTGGCAAGAAGCGGGCAGTTCCGCGAGTCGCTCGCAGGGATGACGAACCCTTACGGCGACGGGCACGCCTCCGAGAGAATCGTGCAGGTCTTGACCACGGTTCCTCTGTCACAAGAACTCTTGATCAAATACTCACCCCCAGCCGCGAAGGCTTAGATGCGAATACCTCTCTCTTCTCCGGACATTACCGAAAGCGAAATCCAGGCGGTCGCCGCCGTGCTGCGCACCGCACGGTTGAGTCTCGGACCGAAGCTCGAGGAATTTGAGAATTCCGTGGCGAGTTACACCGGGGCAGCGCACGCCATCGCCGTGAACTCGGGAACCAGCGGTCTGCACTTGTGCATTCGGGCCTTGGGCATCAGCGAAGGCGATGAAGTCATCGTGCCGTCGTTTGCTTTCGTTGCGGTTGCCAATGCCGTCCGCTACGAAAGGGCGATCCCCGTCTTTGCCGACGTAGATGCGGAAACCTTGAACCTAGATACTGAAAAGATCGCGGCGGCGATCACTCCCCGAACGCGCGCCATCATTGTGGTGCACACTTTTGGATGCCCGGCGGATCTATCCCCCATTTTCAGCATCGCTCGGAGGCATGGCCTGCGGGTTATTGAAGATGCATGCGAAGCAATTGGTGCTGAATACAAAGGCCGCAAGGTTGGGCCGCTGGGAGATGTGGGGGTGTTCGCATTTTATCCCAATAAGCAGATCACCACCGGCGAAGGCGGGGTGATCGTAACGCAAAACTCAGTAGTTGCCGCGCTCGCCCGGGCACAGCGCAACCAAGGGCGCTCCCAGCCGGGCGAGTGGCTCGAGCACGGAGAGCTGGGTTACAACTACCGCCTCTCGGAAGTCAACTGCGCCCTGGGGATCGAGCAAATGAAGCGGCTGGAATCCATTTTGAAGAAAAGGGATGCCGTCGCGCGTGAGTACCATCGGCGCCTCGGCGGGAATCCCGAGCTGAAATTGCCACCCCTGGACGTGCCGGCGCGCCGGATTAGTTGGTTTGTTTACGTTGTCCGCCTTGGCGCGCGATTTACGCAACAGCAGCGCGATTGGATTTGGACGGAAATGCAGTCGCGTGGAATTGGTTGCGGCCGGTACTTTGCTCCCATCCACTGGCAGCCGGCCTATGAGAACCTCGCGCGTCCCAGGCACAACCTGCCAAACACCGAGTGGAGCGCCACGCGAACTCTTGCCCTGCCCTTCTTCAACAATCTGCAGCCGGCAGAGATTGACGAAGTCTGCCAGATGCTTCAGGAATTGATGCAGGCTGTGCCGAAGTCGTAGCGCCGACCTTTAGGTCGGCACCATGACGTGCCGACATCACGTCAGCACCATATGACGTGCCGACCTAAAGGTCGGCGCTACGACAACGCTACGGCCACGCCACTCAATCCTCATCGTGCTCGCGCATGTCGCGGCGAATCGTGGCGGGGTCGTCGAGCGGCGCGCTGGGCTTGGCATTCAAGTCCAACCCCGGCTCGCGCACCTTGGCGGGATCGAAAATGCGCACATCACTGGGCAGTGCGTCGTAAGGGGTAAAGTCCGGCTGAGCGGTGAAGAAATCGGAAAGGTCCGTGGCGGCGGCGTCAAACTGGTTGAGATATCCCAGATGGAAGGTCAAATCAAAAGTCTTGAGGATACTGGCAATGCTGGTGTGCGTGTGCGAAACATAGTCGCGCCGCGCGTAGGGACTAATGACCATCAGCACGCTGCGATGCGCGTCCACATGGTCGCGCCCGTCCTGGGCGTCATCCTCGGTCACAAAAATCGCCATGTCCTTCCAGAAGGGGCTGTGGGAAAACAATTGCACCAGTTTTCCCAGCGCCAAATCGTTGTCGGCGACGTATGAGGCGCGGTAGGGGTATCCATCGTCGGGCCGCGGGTCGGCGGTGTGATCGTTGGGCAGCCAAATATAAATGAATTGCGGCAGCGGCTCCTTGCCACTGGCATAGCGAATCAGGAACTCGCGCTCGAACTGGCGGAAGCGGTACTGGTCAGAAATATTGGTGTTGAAGGTGGCGTAATCTCGCGAGGTGTTCTCGAATAGAGCTTCCGCCATCGGCATGTTGGTGGCCTCGCGGACTCCCGTGGGCTGTTCGCCAATTCCCTCATTTTCTCCTGCGACTTCCAGGCCCTCGCCGTAGTTGCGGAAGCTGATGTGGCCCCGCTTCAAGTGCTCCCAAAGTGAGCCGGCTTCGAGATAGGTCTCCGGGAAGGGATGGGTGGACCCGACGCCGAGGCGGCCGGGCGCGTCGGGGTCAGCCTGGAAAGTCAATTTGTTGCCATAAGCCGCCGGCCAGGCGGTCTCCAGAACTTCATTGGGATAATTCCCCACCAGCCAGTGATGGCCATCCACGGAGACATCCCCTTCCACGTAGTAGTTGTCACTCGTGCTGAAGCGCCGCGCCAGGGCGTGATGATTGGGCGTGACGTGGGCATCTTCCACCGTAGGTTGATCCTTATACTTTACTTCGGCGGTCTCGCCCCAGCGGGCGAGCGCTGCATCGCCCGCAAACCCTGCGCCCGGCGGATGCAGATCGCCGAAAACTTCGTCGAAGGTGCGATTCTCTTTCACGATGAAGACAACATGATGGATCGGTGTTCTGAGGTCAGGAAAGAAGCTGATTCCGTTTTCCAAGGCACAGGGCACCTCTATTCCACCTATGTGAATGGTGCCCAAGCTCGCCCCATTCGGATTCGGGAAGAATCCGTTGTTGCAGAGCACCATCAATGACACAGGGTGCGTTCCAATATCGTCTTGCAAAGAAATGACGGATACAGTCCCTTTCGTAATATCCCCGATGTAAGTTCCCTCCGGCCCCTCATGGAAGTTTGATCCCCCGTTGGGTCCCGCACCGAATCCTTTCGCATTGGCTACGTAGAGGATCTTGTTGTCAGGACTTACGGCCACGCGGGCGGGGAACCATGCCGTGGGAAGGTATTCTAGGACAGTTCCCCTACGTGTGCCCAAAACGGCGACGGCGTTAACGCCTGCGCATGCCACGTACAGCCGCTTTTCATCCGGGCTGAGCGCCATGCCGAAGGGCAGCACTCCCCGCAATCCCTTGACGGATTCCGCCGGCTCGAGCACGACCGTTTTTTTCACCTCATTCGTGCGCGCGTCGAGGATGGTGATGCTGTCCTGGGCGGCGTTGGAGACGAAGCTCTCTTTTTTGCCAGCCACCACGGCCCCGGGGCTCGACCCGCCAACGGATTTATCCCCCACGGGAATCCCCGTTCGGACTCTTGCCAGGACGTTGGGATGCGCCGGGTCGCGAATGTCGACGACGAAAACGGAATTCGAATCTGGGACATTGGGATCGCCCAGGCCGGGAATCTGCTTGCCCTCCACCTCCGCGCCCTTTTCCGCCTCGGGCGAGGGGAAACCGAAAGCGGGAAATTCCAGACCCGTGTGCCTGGGGTCTTTCGCATCGTAGGCGGGCACGAGTGAATACTGGAACATCCCCACATTGGAAACGTAAGCGCGCTTGCCGTCCGGGGAAAGCGCCAGGCCAAAAGGCATGCGTCCCACCGGAGTGCTGGAGAGAATCTGCTTCGACTGCGTATCCACGATAACCAGCCGGAAATGGGCGAGGTCGAGCGCCAGCAGGCGGCGGCCGTCGGGCGTGAGCTGCAACGTGCTGGTCAGGCTGTTGTTGTAAGTGGCGCCGAGGTATGTCCCGTCGAGGCTGACGGCGCCCAACCGCTGGTGAGTTACCAAGTCGAAAATCCCAACCTTCCCGTTGTCGCCTTCGGAGACGTAGAGCGTGCGATTGTCCGGCGCAATGGCCGCGCCCAAAAAGACGCTTTCCGGATCGTCATCGTTGGAACCGAAACCATGAGGAATTTGCGCCACCCGGGGCTGCGGGCTGTCGAGCGCGGTGAGGATCGAGACCGAAAACGGCTTGGTGCCGCTGTTGACGGTCACCAGCGTCTTGCCGTCCGGACTGAGCGCCAAGCCGTAAGGGTGCGGCGCAACCTTCACCTGCCTCCCGAGGGGCGTAATCAGACGCCCACTAGGCAGGATGGTTTCACCCTGGGGATCGATTTTGGCCGGTTTGTTCCCTGCGGGCGCCGTTAGAGAGGCGCCGGAAATCTGCTGTGAGTCGGCCGCCTGCGGCCGTGCGACCTGGCATAGGAAGGTTAGAAGCACGATAAGATAGATATATCTTGGCCGCATGAGCCGGTTCTCCCCAGAAAAATTTGCATTTGCCACGCATCATAGCACGGGAGAATTACAGAAGTATGAAGCAGGCCGCCCTCCTCCGTCGGGCACCCTCTCCCCGGGAGGCTGTGATTTTGATTTCTATCCCTCAGCCGCGACTCTTACGTAACCCGCTCGATGCCCCCTTGGTTCCAAGCCGCGGTTCGGCGCATAATAGGCGTCGCCCGCGCAGTAGATTGCCATGCCTGCTACAAGGTTCACCGCGCCCCGTTATCAAGAAGGAAAGTGGCTGTGCCCTGCTGACAACTGCCCACTGACAACTGACGACATTTCGGCGCATAATAGGCAGCGCCCGCGAGGCGGATGGCCATGCCTGCGAATCTCACCCCCGATTATCTGGAAGCGGAGCGACGCTTCAAGAGCGCCAAGACGACGGAGGAGAAAGTCGCGGCCCTGGAAGAAATGATGGCCACGATTCCGCGCCACAAGGGCACGGAGAAGATGCAGGCGGAGCTGAAGCGGCGGCTTTCCAAGTTGCGCGCCGAGCAGGCCCGGCGGCCCACCAGCCGCGCCGGCATCATTCATCGGGTGGAGAAAGAGGGGGCCGGGCAAGTGGCGATGGTGGGGCCCCCCAGCAGCGGCAAATCGCTGCTGGTGCGGCGTCTTACCCATGCCCTGCCGGAAGTCGCCGACTATCCCTTCACCACCCGCGTGCCGTTGCCGGGAATGATGATGTTCGAAGACGCGCAAGTGCAACTGGTGGATTTGCCTCCCGTTCATCCGGACTTCCCCGAGTCGTGGCTCTACCAGATCATCCGCAACGCCGACGCCGCGCTGCTGGTGGTGGATTTGAGCGACCCCGACCTGCTGGAGGATCTGGAGACGACGCTCGGCCAGACGGCGAATGCCAAGGTGCAGCTTGCGGAAGGCGCATTGCCCGCCGTGCCCGGCTGGCTGCGCAAACGCACCCTGCTGGTGGCCAATAAGATTGACTCGATCGGCGCACCCGGACATTTCGAGATTCTGCGTGACCTGTACGGCGAGCGGTTCCTAATGACCAGAGTTTCTGCGGAGACCGGTGAGGGTTTGGAATCGCTTCGCCATGCCGTGTTCGAGTTGTTGGAAGTCATACGCGTTTACACCAAGGCTCCGGGAAAGAAGCTGGAGCGCGTCGCGCCGTACGTCCTCAAGCGCGGCTCGCATCTGATCGACCTGGCCGCACACGTTCATCATGATTTTCTGGCCCAGCTCAAGTATGCCCGATTGTGGCGAGAGGGGCGGTTCGATGGCCAGATGGTGAACCGCGATCATGTGCTGGAAGATAAGGACGTGGTGGAATTACACCGGTGAACTGCCGAGAAGGGCACGGCACACGCCATGCCCTTCTAGCACTTAACGGTTGTAACGGTCACGCGCGGCGCCGTCGTAATGGCCGGACCGCAGGCAGCAGTGCTTGAAACCGGCGGCCGGAGCCGCATGGGCAAGGGTCATTTCTGCCGAGCTTCTCCGACAGCTCTTTGTCTCCATGGACGACGCGGAAACCCGCGCTTGACTTTCGTTTCGGACGGGAACCCCTTGCGGCGTTTGCTGCTGGGCTCGTAGAAAAAGTTGTTGTTCACGGCAGTCTCTCCTTCCAGATGGATTTGCCCGTCACATCACGGAAGGCAAGCCGTTCACTTGATTCTATCCCATGGGTCGGGGAAAATGCGAATACAATACGACCGCTGACCCGTTCGAGTTGGCCGCGGTCATAAGTCTTAAGTCAAGGTCATGACGAAAAGGAGAACCGATGCAATCCACAGGAACGGAAAAAGGCGGCACGCCGGTAATGATCGAGTATTACTACAAGCTGGCGCCAGGCGCCGGCGCGGAATGGCTGGCGCTCTACAAGAAGAATCACAATCCGATTTTGCAACAACTCATCAAGGAGGGAATCCTCAAGAGCGAGAAGCTCTACGAGCGGCGATTCCACGCGGAGACGCCGGCGTGGGATTTCAAAATCGTGATGGTTTGGCGCGACTGGGCGGCGCTGGAAGAAGCGCATCATCGCGATCCGCAGATCAAGCGTGAGCTTTACCCCGACCAGGAGGACCTGGCGCGGAAGGAAAGACGGCGCTGGGAGTTGACTCTCGGCCATTGGGACGACGTGCTGAAAGAGGTGCCACTGGAGTAGGTGCTGGGTGTTGGGTGCTGGGGACTGGGTAAGACCCCCGGTACCTAATGACCTCTGCATAATACGGTGACGCTTTCCCCCCCACACCCCCGCCCCCGCCCCCCCTGGGGGGCGTGGGGCCGGGGGTGAGGGGGTCTTGCCAGTATAATCTGCAGTGCTCAATAGGACCTTTCCTTACGGCACGCCCTTGTTCTTGAGGAGTGACGCAAACTTCATGTCGATATCCATGATCTCTTCCCCCCAACCATTGCTTGAGGAAATCGGCAGCGGGACGAAGTCCTCGGCGTCAGCCACCTGAGGAATCGGGGTCATGCTCATGCCGGTCCATCTCTTGAGGCAATGCATTCCGCTTTTGCCTTGCCCGGCATGGGCTGCCCACCGGGCTCGGGAGGAGGAGCGGCAACAAGTTGGAAGGCGCTTGCCATGGGACGTGCGCGGATGGGGTGGACTGCTGCCTTGGTGCTAGCGCACTCCTTTGGAGTTCAGAAACGGAGCGTACTTCTTGTCAACACCCATAATGTGCTGGATCAGCCAATCCTTTAAGAAATCCATCACCTCAATCGTCAGCCCGATTTCATTGGTCTGAAATTTGCTTTGAAAATCCAGGGCTTTCTTGGTAAAAGCGTCGTGCTCGACCTTATGATTGATGTAATCGGGATATTGGTTTGACTGCATGAGGCTTTCTTCCGCCTTGAAGTGACCCTGTGTGTATTTGATAAGGCCGGAAAGGATTCTGCCGAGTTGCTCCTTGCCCGTCCGCGTGATCATGGCGTGGTGTAATTCATTGATCAATTCCACCAGGGCTTTATGTTGCATGTCGATAATGCCAATGTTGACGCTATACGTGTCGCTCCAAGGGAAGAGTTGAGCGGTCGCGGTAGCCATATTCGCCTCCTCAAACGGTGTTCAGCGGGCCTGGATAAGTCCGGGTGACAAGGCCGATTCGGAAAGCGGTCGCAGGCCGCCAGTTCTCATCATCGTTGATTTCGGGGCCACCGGCCGGGGTGCGCGGCGCGCCAATTGCCACGCTGACGCCCAAACCGGACCTCTTGCCCGGACTATTCCAGACCCTTCTACTCTCCCATCGGTTGTCAGGGCGGAATCTTTAGACGATTTGCGGGCGCACGGAGGGGGGAAACTGCGGGGCGCCGGCTATTGCGGCGGCCACGGGTCCCTTACTGATCGGTGCGCTGCCTCCACTTCTTGCATGCAACGCACCGTCATCAAGTTACCGGCTGCAGGGCCAAACCTCACGGGTAATTCGCCGGTGCCAACGGGCTCACGGGGCGGCCGGCTATTTCTTCCGGGGTGGTTGTGATGGCCGCATCTCAATTCGGCTGGCCAAAGCGGTGCGCGGGAACTTGTAGAGATCGATCACCGCTTTGGCGACGTCTTCCGCCGTCAGTTTCCAGCCAGCCCCGGACTTTGCCCCCGGGGCGGCGACAAATTCCGTGTCCACGCTGCCCGGCATCAGGTAGCTGACGCGAATGCCATCGTAGCGGACGTCCTGCATCATGGCCTCGCTAAAACCGTTCAGGCCGAATTTGGAGGCATTGTAAGCGGAGCCGCTGGGCATGGGATTGACGCCCGCGAGGCTCGAGATATTGAAGATGTACCCGCCGCCGCGCTTGCGCATCAGGGGAATGGCTTCGCGGCAGCAATAGAAGACCCCGGAAAGGTTGGTCTGAATCGTCGCGTCCCACTCTTCCACGCTGAGCTGGTCGACGGGCTTGAAGACGCCCACGCCGGCATTGTTCACCAGGATGTCGAGGCCGCCGAATCGTTCCGCCGCCACCCGAATCAGCTTGCGGCAGTCTTCGTAATTGCGGACGTCCGCCGCCGAGCCGTCCACATTGGCAGGACTTGCGATGCGTAGCTTTTCCAGAGCCGCCAGCACTGATTTCGGATCGCGCCCGCAAATGAAGACGTTCGCGCCTTCCGCCAGCAAGGCCTGCGCGATGCTGTAGCCGATGCCACGCGACCCGCCGGTGACCACGGCCACCTTATCCTTCAATTCGCTTATCATACCGAGTCCCCTTTCCAGTGGATGAGCTAATAGATTAACCCAAACTCGCACTCAGAATGAAGTCTTCTGTCTTGGGATCGTCGAATCTTACATCCCGTCCTCTCCCGCAGGAAATCGGGTCATCGGGTGATTCCGTCATGGGTAAGAGAAGCGGAAAGCTTCCTCAAGTCTCTGGAGGGGCGACGTCATCACTACGGAGGGTGTCGGGGATTTCACCCCCCATCACGCCGGCGACGCTAAAGGGAATAGCGGGAGCAGGTAATCCTTCACCGGTTGGTAGGTTTTGCGGTGCTCGGAGCAGGGACCGAAGCGCGCGAGGGCTTCCAGGTGAACGCGCGTGCCGTAACCTTTGTTCCTGGCGAGGCCGTATTGCGGAAACACTCCATCGAGTTTGGTGAGGTGCTCGTCACGCGCCACCTTGGCGAGAATCGACGCGGCGGCAATGCAAACCGAGCGCGCATCACCGTGAATGATGGCGCGGTGGGGAATGCTAAAGTCCTCGCCGGGTTTGTGCAGGGGCATGGCATCGGTGAGGATGAAATCGGGCGCGGGGACAAGAGCCTTGAGCGCTCGCAGCATGCCTTGCCGCGAGGCTTCATGAACATTCAGCGCGTCCACTTCCTCGGCGGTGAGCGCCACCACGTGCCACGCCAGAGCTTTAGCGCGGATCTTTTTTGCCAGCAACTCGCGCTGTTGCGCCGTGAGCTTTTTGGAATCGTCGATGCCGGAGATTGATTCCGTGGGGTCGAGGATGACCGCAGCGGCATAAAGTGGGCCCAGCAGCGCCCCGCGCCCGACTTCATCGCAACCGGCGATGAACCGGTGCCCTTCGCGCAAGGCCTGCAATTCAAGATGGCGCGTGCAGCGGAACTCGGCGGGCTCGCGTGGGGGTGGCATGATGGTCGAACTTAACTATAGCACCAATGTTAATGTTTTTCCCTCGCCCCCTTGGGGGAAAAGTTGTGAAGAGATTCCGGAACGAGCAAAAGCATCTCGCGCAGAGACGCGGAGGCGCAGAGGCGAAAAAGAAAACAGAGCAGTTACTTATTTTGTATCTCTGCGCCTCTGCGTCTCTGCGCGAAGTTGGCGATTTTTTCACAGCTTCGGAGAGGGGGGACCGCAAGGCGGTGGGTGAGGGGGTTTACCACAGCCTGTAAAGCCCTGCTTATCTTTTCTCCAATGCCTCTTCGATCGAGCGCAGCATCATGACGTCTTCCCGGTTATAGGCGAGGACATCGTTCTTCAGGCTCTCGTCGCGGGTGGTTTCGTATTTCTTCCACATTTCGTCGGCCCATTTGCCGTCTTTGCCCGGAAGTTTTCGCTTAAGCCCCAGGCTCTGCTCCACCACCTTCTGCCCGCCCCAAAGGCCTTTCCTCCAGCATTCCGGACACAGGTCCACGTGTGCGAATTCTTGGTCAAGCACCACTCCCAGTTGAGCCGCGATCACGGGGAAGTCAAACCCCACATAACCCTTCACCTTGTCGGGAAACGACCGCCCATTGTACGTCACCAATCGCTCCACTCCTTGCAGCACCAACAGCAAGTTAGCCCGCGTCACATCCTCTCCCACCAACTGGATGAAAGCATCGGTCTCGCCATCCAGAATTCTAACGCCGATCACCGTAATCCGGTGATGCTTGCAGTCCTTGAACAGCCGCTGATCGGTGAATGTCCCGTGGTAGCTGGTTTCAATGTCGAGATAGGCGGTTTTCATGATGCCTCCCAGATTCATTCCAGTCTACTTCCTTTGGCTGCCCGCGGCGATAGACGGTGGTCCGACCGGGTGAGGGTGTCGCCTGCCTGGCGAATGGAGCGGGCCTACTCCCGCCCCAAAAACTTCCGCGTCTTGCATGCTGGCTTGTCTCCCGTCTCGACAGACCGTGCCAATTGTACAGCCTCAAATCCAAACTTTTCCCGAAGCTTGTCAGCCGCCTTGAGCACTTTATCCATCTTTTCATGTTGCGCCGCGTCGATCAGACTGCGCTGGAAAACGGCGCGCTCCAGATTCGACGAGCGCACGCCAATGAGGCGGATCTTCTGCTTGCCGTTCCAGGCATTCTCCAACAGCTTCAGCACACTCGAGAAAATGACGGCGTCAAGGTTGGTGGGTTCATCCAACGTGACGTCGCGCGTCAGGGTTTTGAAAGGAGCAAAGCGCAGTTTCAGCCCCACTGTGCGGGCGAAAAGGCGGTGGTCGCGCAGGCGCCTGCCCACAAGCTGCGCCAGGTAGGAGAGCGTTCGCTCCACTTCTTCGCGGTCGTCGATGTCGGTGTCGAAAGTGGTCTCATGGCTGATCGACTTGGGCTCTTCTTCGTACTGGTAGGCTTCGATATCCAGGCCGCAGGATTTGGTGTAAAGCCACTCGCCGAACTTCCCGAACCGCGCGCCCAGTTTCTCCCGCCCCATCTGTTGCAGGTCGCCGATGGCCACGATGCCCAGCGAGCGCAGCTCCGGCTCGGTCACTTTTCCGATGCCCGGCATGCGGCGAATGGGCAGCGGCGCCAAAAACCTCGACTCGCAACCAGGCAGAACGTAAAGGAGCCCGTGGGGCTTTGCCTGGTCCGAGGCGATTTTGGAAACGAGGTGGGAAGTGGAAAGGCCGATCGAACAATTCAGGTCCGTACGCTCCTTGATGGTGCGAATCAAGCGGTCGGCGCCGCGAAACGCTGAACCATACAGCCTTTCGCAACCGGTGAAATCAAGATAAGCTTCGTCAATTGAAACCATCTCCACCACGGGCGTGAATTCCTCGAAGATCCGATGGATCCGGCACGAATACTCGCCGTACTTGTGATGCTGGCCACGCAGGAAAATCGCGTGCGGGCAGAGCTTCTTCGCCGTGCCAATCGGCATGGCCGAATGCACGCCGAACTTGCGCGCCTCGTAGCTTGCCGCCGCCACTACGCCGCGGCCGTCGGGGTCGGCACCCACAATCACCGCCTTCCCCTTTAGGGAAGGGTCTTCAAGCTCCTCCACCGATACGAAGAAGGCGTCCATGTCGACGTGGAGGATTTGGCGGAGCATGGCAGTGAGAATCTTACAAGGATCTGGGTGTTGGGATGAACAAATTCTGAATGCTGAATTCTAAATGGGCCTCAAATCCCGGCGGCACTAGAGTATGCCCAAGCGGTCTCGCATTCATAATTCAGCATACATAATTCAGAATTTGTTTCACCCCTTACAACTTTCTTGCACTCACCACCCGGGGAATTCCCGCCAAATCGGGGATCACTTCAATCTCCTGCCATTCGCTGCCCAGTAGCGCCAGCACGCGCTCGCGCATGTTGTAACCGATTTCCACCACCACGTGCCCGCCGGGCTTCAGGACTTGGAGAGCCTGTGGGAATAGGCAGGCGTAGATTTCTTCCCCGCGCTCGAGATCGCCGCCCCAGGCAAGGCGCGGCTCGAAGTCGCGCACTTCACGCTGCACCTTGTCAACTTCGTGCTTACCGACATAGGGAGGATTGGAGAGCACAAAGTCAAATGTCCCGGCAAAGTCAGGCTCCAGCAGCCGTTTCAGTAGGTCGCTTTCGAGAAACTTGACGCGCTCCGGCATGCCGAGACGCACCGCGTTTCGCGAAGCCACCACCAGTGCGGGGCGCGATATATCCGCGCCAAACAGAATTGCGCGGGGGAATTCTGAAGCCAGGGCCAGGGCGATACATCCTGACCCTGTGCCCACATCCACAATCCGCAGGCGCGCATCCTTCTCATGGCCCTGGCGGCGCGCCAGATCGAGCACACATTCCACCAGGTGCTCCGTCTCCGGGCGCGGGATCAGCACGTCCGGCGTTACCTCAAAATCCAGTCCCCAGAATTCCTGATGGCCGGTGATGTATTGAGTCGGTTTGCCCTTGGCCCGTTCCGCAATCAATTGGAAGTAGCGCTGGTTGGCCGGCGGCGGCACATCCTCCTCCGCATGCGTGTGGAGGTAAGCTCGGTCGCACCCCAGAACGTGCATCAGCAGCAGTTCCGCGGCAAGTTGCGCGGAAGGCACCTTATGGGCGAGGAGCGTTTCGAGTCCTTGCCGGAGTGTGGCGCGGAGCGGAGGCATGGGGGATTGTCGATTGACGATTTTCGATTGCCGATTGAAAGGCGTCAGTTTCCAGTTATCGGTGGTCAGTAAACGCCGTTCATGAAAATTGTGAACTGATGACCGGTGACTATCTTCGGTTCAATCGACAATCGGCAATCGAAAATCGGCAATGGCAAATCGCCAATCGAAAATCATCAATAAGAACTTATCCGGCCAGTGCGGAGGGCGCTTCTTCCTCTCCCGGCTGGTGCTTGGGAGGTTGCTTCAATTTCTCTGCCTGGTAATATGCAATGAGCGCGTCGATGATGTCGTCGATTTTGCCATCTATTATTCGGTCGAGCTGATGCAGGGTCAGCCCGATGCGATGATCCGTTACGCGGTTCTGGGGGAAGTTGTAGGTCCGGATTTTCTCGCTGCGGTCGCCCGACCCAATCATGGAGCGGCGCTCCTCGATGATCTGCTTCTGCTGGTTCTGCAACTCCAATTCGTAGAGCCGCGAGCGAAGAACCCGCATGGCCTTGGCGCGATTCTTGATTTGCGACTTCTCATCCTGACAGGAAACAACCATTCCCGTCGGCAAATGCGTGATGCGCACGGCGGAATAGGTGGTATTCACTGACTGCCCGCCCGGCCCCGAGGAGCAGAACGTGTCAATGCGAATGTCCTTGGGATCGATTTGGATTTCCACTTCGTCCGCTTCCGGCAGAACCGCCACAGTGATGGCTGAGGTGTGAATGCGCCCCTGCTGCTCGGTTTCCGGGACGCGCTGCACGCGGTGGACGCCGCTTTCGTATTTGAGTTTGCTGTAGACCTTCTGCCCCTCCACCAGGGCAATAACTTCCTTCAGCCCGCCCACTCCCGACACGCTGGTGGAGAGGACTTCCACGCGCCAGTGCTGCGTCTCAGCATAGCGTGTGTACATACGGAAGATTTCCTGGGCAAACAGCGAGGCTTCGTCGCCCCCCGTACCGGCGCGGATTTCCAGCACCACGTTCTTCTCGTCGTTGGGATCCCGGGGCAGGAGCAAGACGTTCAGATCCTGTTCGACCTTTTCCTGGCGCTTCTCCAGCTCGAGGAGTTCCTCATGCGCCATGGCTTTCATTTCCGGGTCAGAAGCAGACTCATCCACCAGCGCTTTCGTTTCCTTGACCGACTTGCTAATTGTCTTCCACTCCTGAAACTTCTCCACAATCTCCGTAAGATCCGCGCGCGCCTTGGCCGTCTTCTGATAGACAGCGTTATCCGCCAATACCTCGGGTTTGCCGAGTTGCTGCGTCAGCCCCTCGTACTCGGATTCGATTTCCGCAAGCTTGTCGAAATAGTGCAAGAGTCGCTCCGTACACACAGTTAGTCGGAATTCGAAAATCGAAGTTCGAAAATCGCGATAGCGCTTGGGCGGATAGCGCGGACTTGGTTTATAGGTTTGCAGTGCGTTCAATGCCAAGAGCCGCAGACCCCAGACGACGGGTTTTCACTCCGCGGCTCGCGGCGAAGTTCGAGTTTCGAATTTCGACTTTCGATCTTCATCACGCCACAATCAGTTCGCCGCCGCGATTCTGCTCGAGCGCCATGGCCGTTTCCAAGGCCTTGATTGCGGTTTCCAATTGGCGATCGTCAGGCTCGCGAGTGGTGACGCGCTGAAGCCAGAGGCCGGGTTGCGATGTCCATTTCCACAGCGGACCCTTTGACTTCGCGGCAAAGCGGATGAACTCGTAGGAAATGCCGGCGATCACCGGCAGCAGAGCGAGCCGCCCCAGGAATCGCAGCCAAAAAGAATGAAAGGGCAGAAACATGTAGAGCACCATGGCAATGCCCATGACGACCAGAAGAAAACTCGTACCGCAGCGGGGATGAAAACGCGTGCAAGCGCGCGCTGCAGCCACATCAATCGGGCCCCGCTTTTCAAAAGCCCACACCACCTTGTGTTCGGCGCCGTGGTACTCAAACACTCGCTGGATTTCCTTCCATTGCGCGATAAGGAGCAGAAAACCTAGGAACAAGACAATGCGGATTGTGCCGTCCAACAAATTGAATGCCAGGTTATTGTCGGTTCGCAGGTACCGATGGGTTATACCGGTGGCCAGATAAAGCGGCACAAGCTTGTAAAGAACAATGAAAAACGCCAGGGAGAAAGCGATATTGGCAGCCAGCATCCAACCGCTGAGTTCTGCGGCCTTCTTGGGCTTTGCGCCCTCCGCGCCCGCCGCCTCCGTTTCCTCGAGCGCCTGCTCGGCGGAGTATCGTAGCGCGCGCATTCCCAGCACCAGCGCCTGCCCCAGCACCCCGAGTCCACGCAAGATGGGGTACTTCAGCCATGGGTGCTTTTCCGAAGGCCGGTCCATGTACGCCTGTGTCACCGCCAGCGAGCCGCGGGGCTGCCGCACCGCCACAGCATACGAGTGCGGCGATCGCATCATCACCCCTTCGATGACCGCCTGCCCGCCCATCAGGGCTTCTTCCGGCGCCTGAAGAAGGGGTAGCGTGACCAAACGAAGCGTCTGGCGTGCCATCCTGTCCAAGACAGTTAATAGAAAAGTCATAACCAACAGTTCCATCTACCCGTGAGCGGGGAGCTTCACACCACAGTGTTTTCGAGGCTGTAACCCGGCGTCCGGATGCTTACACAGATACGCCCCCCACCCCAAAGGCCACAAGTCAGAATAACTGTAATAGCAGGGGGGTGTCAAATCGCGCAGACACAAATCGTGCAGACGGTTTCGTTTTTGCGCTCCTCGCGCTATAATGGCGGCGCTTGTGTTTCTGTCGAGAAAATATGCGCATCTGCCGAGGGTTCGCCCAATGACCGCTCCGTTGTTACGCCTGGGTGATGAAATCGACGACTATTGTCCGCGTTGTAAGCTGCTGCTCAATCATGCGATAGCGAGCATGGTGGAGGGTAAGGTGGTGAAGGTCGTCTGCCAGACCTGTCATAGCGAACATCCTTACAAGAACGCAACAGTCCCGCCCAAGAAAAGGTCAGGCCCCAAGGCAGCATTATTGGATCAGGTACTGGCAAAGGTTGCGCCCGCTGCCCCGGACTCAGCGCTGGTGGAGGAACACTCGGAGCCCGAAGAAGCCGCCGAGCCCCGCAAGAAGAAACGGGCCGTTGCTCCTGCCCGCTATATTTCCCGGCACGCCACCCGGCCTCCACGAGGCAGGCTCTAGAGGGGATTTCTAACCCGCTCTGGCTGTTCCCATCGAACGGTGGGAAGGGCGAGGGCACGTTCAGTCCGCAGTTCGCCCCACGACGCGGACTTTGTCTCGCGAAACCAGCTCGTATTCAGTCCCCCGCCATTCGATTCGCCGCGTGAATCCGGCCGCAACGAGGTTCCCCAGCATGATCCACGGAACCAGAGGCGATAATTGCCAATAGCAGGAACCCCGACGGCCTATTTCCGTGGGAAAGAGTTGCCGCGTGACGAGGTAGCGAAGGTGGCCTTTACCCGCCCCGAGCAAGAGAACCGTCATCAGCGTCACCGCCATCGCGAACCGTTGGTATGCCGTGGCACCTGGCAATGCCATCACCACCAATCCTAGCGTGAAAGTTCCGCAGTAGAAGAGGTATGTTGCGAGCCCCAACCTCCACAAGCGCGCCGCGTAGACTCGTGTGAGGATGACTTGGCGAGTTGACCAGTGGAGGAATTCCCGCAGGCTCGATTCTTCCCGTGATGCCACCAGGCAGCGGGGTTCAAATGAAATCCTTCCACCCGCTGCGCGAACCGCGCGCGTCAGGGCGTAGTCGTCACTGACGGTGCTGGCCCAGTATCGTTCCGCCACCCCAAGCTTGCGAAAATCGGCGGCGCGGATCGCCATCGACCCACCCCAAGCGAAGTCGGGATCATCCTCGCTCAACATGGTGGCGATGGAGGTGTCCCATGCCGCGCGCAGCCGCGAGACAAAGCCCTCCCCCGGCAGATACCAACGGAAGCCGGTGCTGACGGTGATTTGAGGGTTGCCGAGTGGCTCGACCAACGAACGCAGCCAATCCGCAGAGGGAGCCGCATCGATGTCCGCAAAAACCAACACTTCGGCGGCGTGACCCACGGCCTCGATTCCGCACAGCAGGTTGTTGACCTTTTCGCCTCGCTCGCCGGAGACTCCCGCCACCAACAGGGACGTTCGGGGTTTGCGGATTGCCCCGGACTCAACCGGCTCCAGCCGGTCGCGCAGGTTTCGATAAGCCAAGTCCCTCGTGGTGGCGACGACGAAGACCACCTGATACTGCGGGTAGTCCTGACTCAGGAATCGTTCGAGGTTGGCATCAAATCCCGCATCCCTCCCCTTGCAGGGAATCACCACGGCGGCGGATGGCGTATAGCTTCCCGGCGGGCTGCTCCGTTTCCTTCGAACCAAACGCAGAAAGCGAAACCCATCCACAAACGCCCATGCGCTCTGCAACACCAGTAACGCGGCGGCCAGAAAAAAGATTCTCACGGCCCAAAGCATCAGCAACTTCCCATAGAATGAGGTTAAGGCAAAGAGCCCGTCCGAGGGCGAGTGTACCACAACGATCCAGCCTATTTCGCAAGGTGCAGGCCCGGGCCTGGCAGGGGGGGCTACCTCAGCATCGCGCGGCCCTGCAGCGAGTGGCCTTGGCGCCTTACCCGCGCGAGTTTCTGCTAAGATAGTTCCGGTTCTCATGCCCTGAGGGGCAGCATTATGTTTGCGCGCCACAATCGGTTAATGGGCATCCTTTTCCTCTTCGGCGATGCCCTGCTGACACTCGCGAGTCTCGAGTTGGCGGTTGAAATTCGCTCCCACCTCACCAGCTTGCGGCATCTTTATCCGCTTTCCAATTACCCCGGGTTTACTCCTCTGATCATCATCATCCCTATAAGCGTTGGCATAGTGGCAGGAATTTACCGCGAGGTGCAGGAGGAGGATCTGCGCCGCGCATTCACGGACCCCTTCAAGGTGGCTCTCGCCTCCGCCATCCTCCTCTTCGCCGCACCCTTCGCGCTAAAATTGGACTACGTCAGCCGCCTGCTGTTAGGAATTTACGCGTCGATTGATTTGCTGCTGATGATCATGTCCCGCCTGCTGGCGCGGCGTTTTGCCGCGCCCTTACGAAGAAGCGTCGCGGGCTTTCGCCATTTCCTCCTGGTGGGAGACGGTCCGGAGGTAGCGGAAATTGCCCACGCACTGGAAGCGAATGAAACCCGCGGCATGCGGTTATTCGGCTTCGTTCGCGTCCGCAGTGGCCCCCCCGAGGCGCTCCCCGCCGGTCTCACCCGGTCATATCCGGTGGTCACGCTGCCGGAGCTTCCGCAGTTGCTCCGCCGCCACGTCATCGACGAAGTGATTTTTGCCGTTGCCAAGGAGGACTTGGAAAGGCTCGGCGACACATTTCTTGTCTGCGAAGAAGAAGGGGTTAAGACGAGCATGCTGCTCAGCTTTTTCCCCAAAGTTCTATCCAAGGTTTATCTCGAACGCCTGGGCTCAAAGCCCCTGCTGACCTTCTCCTCTACGCCCGAAGACGAGTTCCTGTTGCTCAAACGGGCCCTTGATTTCGTCACGGCGCTCATCGCGCTGGTGGCGCTTTCCCCGCTTCTTCTGATCCTGGCCGTGCTGGTCAAACTCACTTCGCCTGGGCCTATTTTCTTCTGCCAAACGCGTTGTGGCCTCGGCGGACGAAAATTCACTCTCTACAAATTCCGCTCGATGCGCGCGGACGCCGACCTGCTTCGAGAAGAGCTCGAGGCCCTGAACGAAGTGGACGGTCCGGTGTTCAAGATGAGGAATGATCCGCGCTGCACGGTGGTGGGACGCTTTATGCGTAAGTTCAGCCTGGATGAACTCCCTCAGTTATTTAATATCATAAAGGGTGATATGTCCTTTGTAGGTCCACGCCCACCCCTTCCCGAGGAAGTGGAAAAGTACGAGCGCTGGCAGCGGCGCCGCTTACGGATGCAGCCCGGGCTGACTTGTTTGTGGGCATTGGAAGGGCGGAGCAAACTCAGCTTCCGGCGCTGGATGGAGTTGGATTTGGAATACATTGACCGCTGGTCGATGATGCTCGATTGGAAGATTCTTCTCAGGACGATTCCCATCGTTCTGCTCGGCCGCGGCGCGAGCTAAGCCACCGTAGCGGCCGGGTATCCCACCGTACGTTCGAGAGCAGACCTCGCGTTCACGATTTGAGCGCGGCGGCGTAAGCGGCGAGCAACACTTTGCTCTCCGTCTCCCAGTTCAGCCGTTCCTCGATGCGCTTTCGGCCGCATTCGCCGAGTTGCCGGCGTAGAGGCTCTGAATCCAGGAGCTTCAAGATTTGCTCGGCAAGATCCTGGGGATCATTGGGCCGCGCATAGAGGGCACCATCGCCTGCCGATCGACGTCCTTCCGTAAGGTCGAACAGAACCGTGGGCCGGCCGTAAGCCATGTAATCCAGGATTTTGTTCATCGTGGACTTGTCATTCATGGAGTTCTTCGGATCAGATGCGACGCAGACATCCGCGGTGGAAAGATAAGGCGCATAGTCAGCACCCTTGAGCTTGCCGGTGAATCTTACCACCTCATCCAACCCCTTGGCCGCGCACAACGCTTGCAGATGCGGCTTTTCCGTCCCACCGCCAACCAGCACAAAACCAACGTCCTGCCGGTGGCGTTTACAAACGATATATTCGATGGCCTCCAACAACAAATCCAGCCCTTCCTGCTGGCCCATTACTCCGAGATACGCAACCAAGTAGGGTTTGCCCTGCTTCAATTCGCTGCTGGGCGAAAAGTGAATTTCCTTGAGGTCCGGACAGCTTCGCACCAGGAACACACGCTCGGGCTTCATTCCATCGCGCGCGAGGGCGACCTCACGAAAAGATTCATTCGTGGCGATGGAGATGTCGGCGGTTCGATAGGTGAGCCATTCAGCTAAACAGAGCATGGCGTAGATAAACCCGCTCCGTTTTCCTAATTTTGCTTCATAGAGCTCCGGGTTCAAGTCATGATGATCGAAAACGAAGCGAACGCTGAAAAGCTTGAAGAAGATGGCAATGGGGAAGATCAGATCAGGGGGGTTACAGGCCTGGAGGATTTGGAACCGGGTGCGCAGGAACACTTTCAAAGCCAGAAAGAATTCCGCCGTGAGTGCCCAACCGTACTCCAGCAGGTAACCGACGGTTCCGGAGGCTTCCCAGATCCCGTGCCGGTAAATCTCGATGCCCTCGTTGACCTCGTAGCTTTGCTGGTAGCCTTCTCCTTTCGGGCAAATAACGGAGACACGATAACCGGCATCGCGGAGAGAGCGTGCCTCCTGCCAGACGCGCCGGTCGAAGGGAACCGGCAAGTTTTCGACGATAATGCAAACGGCGGGCCGCTCACTGCGCATTCCGGCACCACAACTCAAAATTCAGCAAAGCCCAAAGCTGCTTTTGCCGGTCCCGAACTCCATCGAAGTGTTCGCGAACAAATCGCTCCATGTTGGCGACGTTGAAGTAACCCCTGGCCTTGGCTTCCGGCGCAAGAACCAAGTCCGCGATGAGTGGCTTCAGCGACTTCCTAAACCAATCACCGATGGGCAGAGCGAAGCCGACCTTGCGCCGGTACAGCACCTCTTTTGGAACATAAGGACGGAGTGCGTGCTTGAGCAAAGCTTTGGTTTGGAAGCCTCGAGTCAGAAGGCGCGTGGGAAGGCGCGCCGCCATCTCGACGAAGCGATGGTCGAGGAACGGGACGCGCTCCTCAATCGATGCGGCCATCGTCATCAGGTCGCCCCGCAGGAGTAAGTTATCTGGCAACCACACCTTCAGGTCGGCATAGAGCATTCGCTTGAGGGGTGAGCGATCGCGCACTTTTTCGAAATAGCTCTCAAAGACCCGCGCCGGATGTGAGGGATCCACTTGCGCCAGGAATTCCGGCGCGAAAAGGCTTTCGCGTTCTTCGCGCGAAAAAGATGCGAACCAGGTGGTGGAACGCTCCGCCTCATCGCGAATGGAGAGCGCCTCGAGCGCGATTTTGACCCGCCGCTGGCGATACGGCAGCCAACGGATAAGGGCGCGGGTGACTCCCTGCGGCAACGCTGAGACCAAGCCTGCCAAACGGTCGGCGGCATATTTTGGATACCCCGCAAACAGCTCATCGCCGCCTTCACCTGCCAGCACCACCTTGACGCTCTGCGCGGCCAATCGCGAAATCAAGTAAAGCGGCACGTCGGCGGGTTCGGCAACGGGCTCACCCCGGAACGCCACTAAGCGTGGCAATTCGTCCCGCAGGTGTTCCGGCTTGACGACGAGTTCATGGTGCTCCGTTGAGTAGCGGTTGGCCACAACCCGTGCGAAGGGCAGCTCGCTAAATTGGGATTCGTCAAATCCCACCGAAAAGGTGCGCAACGGGCGGGCGCCGAGTTCGGCCATGAGCGCCACGACAGCGCTGGAATCCGTTCCCCCGCTCAGGAAGACTCCCAGGGGAACATCGGCGATCAATCGCAGGCGCACCGACTCGCGCAATTGCTCGATGACTTCGGTGGCAATGTCCTTGGCGGACTTCGCCGTTGCTTCTTCCGCGGGGATATCCCAATAAGCATGGGTGCGCACGCCCATGGGATCAGCGACAAGGAAATGGCCGGGCAGGAGCTTTTCCACACCTCGGTAGAAGGTCCGCGGGGCAGGGATGTAACGAAATCCAAAAAAGTCGTAAACCGACTGGGGATCGATTTCGGGTGGCCGCAACAGCAATTCGCGCAACGTGCGCAATTCCGAAGCAAAAGCCAATCGGCCCGGCTCTAAACGGTAAAAGAGCGGTTTCACTCCCAGTCGATCACGGGCCAACAACAGCCGCCGCTTGCGGCTATCCCAAATGGCAAATGCAAACATGCCACGCAAGTGGTCAAGGAAACTGAGGTCATACTCCTCGTAAAGGTGCAGAATGGTTTCGGTGTCGCTGTTTGTCCGGAACTGATGGCCCCGCGCCAGGAGATCCGGGCGCAGATCGCGATAGTTATAAATCTCACCGTTAAAGGTAATCCAAATGGACTCGTCCTCGTTGGCGATGGGCTGATGGCCACCCGGCAGGTCAATAATGCTCAGGCGCCGGTTCCCCAGGCCCAATGCACCGTCCAAGTGGAAGCCTTCGTCGTCAGGACCACGATGCGCCATGGCGTCCGTGGCACGCTTGAGCGCCACGGGATCAGCAGGCTCGCCCGTACCGAAATTGAAAACTCCACAAATGCCGCACATAAGAGCAGTGAAAAGTGACGAGTGACAAGTGACGCGCAAACGCAAGAGCAATCACCAGTGACGAGCAAACGCGTCGTCCGCTTTGGCCTGCTCGTTACTTGTCACTCGTCACTGCATTCGAACAACGAGTCTAATCGAAACAGCGTGTCTCGGTGGAGGAGAAATTGCGCCGAGGGGTTATTGAGGAGGAGCCTCCCCCGCATCCACCCGATGCCGCTCTCGCCGCAACGTCGCCGCGTAGACTTCCACGATCTGTTGCGCCACCATTTCCATGGAAAGTTTGCGAATCCACTCGCGGCCGTTGGTGCGCCCGCCACGGCGGCAGACTTCCACGATCTTCTCCGCTATTGCCGCTGCCTCGCGCCGGACCAAGTAGCACCCGGCGGTGGGGCCGATCAATTCCGCAGTGTCGCCCACATCGACGGTAATCACCGGCAGGTTGGTCGCCATCGCTTCTTTGACGGCATTGGGTGAACCTTCCAACATGGACGCCATCACCAGGACATCGGCAGCGTTCATATAATGCGGAATCTGTTCCTGGGGCAAGCCGCGAGCCACCAGCAGTTCCAAGTTGGGAACCTGTTCGCGCGCCAGGGAAACGGCGGCCTGAATGAGATCAAAACGCTTGCGAGGTTCCTTGGGGTTGTAGGGATAGAGGACAAACTTTTTCCCCGAGTCGAGACCCAGGAACTTGCGCGCCTGTGCCTGCTCGACGGGCCGGAATAAATTCAGGTCAACCCCGTTGGGAATCACATGCGCGGAGGGCATGCGTAACTTGCAAGCCATCTGCCGCGATTTCACAATCACGGAAGTGGCCATGCGTGCCAGGATGAATCCGGAGATGCGCAGGAAATGCCCGCCAAGAGTAATCCGGCCGCTTCGTGTGGGATGGCCTAGAACATCGTCACCCATAAACGACACTACAACGGGCACGCGAGATTGCCAACGCGCCGCCCACCCCGACAGGCCAAAGTGCGCGTGGATCAAGTCGTACCGCTTCGCCCGCAGATGCCTTCGAACCTGGCGGATACCGCGAAGGTAATTCCATCGTGATTCCCGGCCATTAATGAAGAGAACGTCAGACTCGACCCCGAGCGGGCGGAGAGAATCCACCTGCGCCTTCACAAAGCTGCCGAAACTCGGATCAGCATCGGTGGGCCAAAGGTTGGTGACAACCAAGACACTATAGGAGGCCATTTTCTCCTGAGAAGCTGGCATTATCCCAACTCAAAGGATGCGTTAGGAGAGGTTACCTCAAGATGCGTTTTCACCTGACCAGAGCAAAGCCAATTGCGCCAGAGGAAGAGCGCGTAGGGCCGCCAACGTGGCCAGATACACAACACTGCCCAATCCGCAAGTGATGCACAAGAAGGTGAAATCCAGGGCGGCGGTGTCCGGCAGGGGCCACCAATATCGCAGAGCTCCCACGGTGAGCGCGGAAAATGCCGCTGCGACGAGGTTTTTCAAGGCAAAGTGGCCCAGCACCGCGTCCAGCGTCACGTCCAGATCTGCGAGCTTTCTGTGGATCGCAAAGGCACATGCAATCAAAGAGCCCGTGAGGAAGCCCAAAGGAATTCCTTTCGCCCCCGCCCGCAGCGCGAAGACGTAGAAAAGATCGAAAATCAGAATCGAGCTGTAGTGAACGAGGGTGAGGCGGAAGTAAACGCCCGGCTCGCGGCGGGCGAAGAGGCAGAAATTCAGCAAGCGAAGAAAAGCAAAAGGCAGCAAACTGAGGCTGTAATAAAAGAAAATCAGCGTCATGACTTCCGTTGCCCCGGAGGTGAATTGCCCCCGCTGGAAAACCAGGCGGATGATGTTGTGGGAAAGCATGAGGCAGAAGACCGCCATGGGAGTCAGAAGCAAGAGGCTGATCTCCAGCGTGTCACGAAAGGTCTTGTGTTCCTCCTCGCGGTCTCCGGAAGTCACGGCGCGAGAAAGCACGGGCAAAGCGGCGGTCCCTACGCTTCCTCCGAGAAGTTCCGCAAGTGTGCCGAGAATCCGGAAACCATAATTCAACGCGGTCAGCGTCCCGGGGGGGAGAAACGAGGCGATGATGCGTTCCACAATCACCACTCCCTGCCACGCCAGAGCCCCCGCCAACTGCGCCGTTCCCGCTCCGCGCAAGTTGCTGAATGATTCGCCACTGGCTTTCAACGTCAGGGAATAGTGGGGGCGAAAAGACATCAGAATCTGAATGCCTAGGACGACCAACTGCAACATGTAACCGGCCAAATACCCAAGGAAGATGCTTTGGACGCCAAAACGATGGAATCCCAGGAGGATGACCACAATGGAGGCGACATTGCGGATGAACCCTGATGCTGTCGATAGCCCGAAGTAATGCCGGCTGAGGAGAAAGGACCGCAGCACTTCTCCTATTCCGGCGGGGATGAGGATGAGGAAGAGCCAGCGCGAGAGTTGCGCCGCGACGGCAACCTCTTGGTGCGTAAACCCGGGAGCAATGCCATGAATAATCCACGGTGCTGCCACCACGCCCACCACGGAAATTGCCCCCAACCCCAGAAAAACAATGTTGGCGACGTAACTGAAACCGCGCCAGAGTTCCTTCTCGTCCTTACTCGATTCCAGCGAAGCGAAGAACGGCACTAGAGAAAACTGCCCCGTGGCGGTGAGCAACGTGGTGATGATGTAGGGGATCGTGTAGGCGACGTAAAACGCGTCGGAGCGAACTGATAGCCCCAAGTTGGCCGCGATGCTGGTTTCCACCAGGATTCCGCTCAGCCCGCCCAGCAGGTTGAAGAACGCCACCACAATCGAGCTTCGTAAGATCTGCTGCTTAGGTTGCATTTTCGAAAAAGTGTATCCTGAAAAGCGCAACTCACCGAAAAACAAGTTTGGGCCGGTGGTTGGAGATTTACAGCAAGGCTCCCGCGCCCCCCGTTTTCTCCATGTCTTCGCCGGATGCAGCCACCCTCCCGGCTATAAAGGGAGTAGAAGTGGCGAAGAGAAACGCCATGAGGACCGGTGAGGTGCCAAAGTTGAATTCGAAACAGCCTTCCGTCAGCAATGCCAGCCAGGCGGCTAAAGACGCGTCGGCGATCCACCTTTGCGCGGAAAGCCGCTGCCGAAGCTTCCAAGTATACCAGCCCAAAGCCGCCATGAGCCACACCCACGACGCCAGACAAGGCAATCCTCGTTCAGCGCCGAATTGAAGGAAGTCATTGTGAAAGTGGTTATGATAACCCACCGAGGGCGATTTCCCCGGCGGCAGGTAAAGATTGTAAACCTCCTCGATGTTGTTGGGGCCCACTCCCACCCAGGGGTGGGCGCGAATCATATTTAGCGCGACGCGCCACATCTCCAGGCGGATGGATAGCGCGGGGTCCTCATGGGGATGCACTGCCATATGGACTCGCTCCCGAACCAAAGACGGCGCCCCCACGTAGGCCAAGGCCAGCACGATCGGTAAAGCCCAGAGCCACTTCGGTCTCCATCGAGCAAAAAGGTAAATCCCCGCCAGAAAACAGCCCAACCACACTCCGCGGGTGAAGTTCAGAATAATGGAAACCACGACGAGGGCGAGCAACGTCCACCAAAGAAACGAAACTCGAAATTCGAAACTCGAAAATCGGCGTCCTGCTCCCGAGTTTCGATTCTCGACTTTCGAGTGTCGACCGTCGGAGAGCAGCAGAAATGCCAGCAGAAAGGCAAAAACCAGCATCTGTTGCCCACCGAAGTGCATCCAGTGTCCCATAAATCCGCGGCTGCGCATTGACGTAAGGTAATAATAAACGTTGCCGGGGTCATTCGCACGCACGGCGCGGTATTGGATAATGAATTGGCCGATGCCCACGAGACTCGTCAGGAAGGACACTAGAAACAGACCCTGCAACAGGCGCCGCAGGTGCTTCGCGCTGACCACCAGGTTCATCGCCAACAGCCAAATGAGGAACAACACGAGTTTTCTGACCGCAAACCAGCCCACGGCACGGTTCGCTGCCCAGAAAACCGAAACCACAGAGAAGATGCAAAAGAGCGCAAGGGGAAGCTTGACGGGCAAAAAAAGGACCTGAGGCCGCGCTTGCAAGAGGTAAATCACATAGAGGACTCCGGCGGCAGCCAGCAAGGCCTGAGAAGCGGCGAGAGAGATCTGAAGCGCGAGAACGAAAAGGGTAAACAGGACAGCCGCCCAGCGTGCAATCGGCGGCCTTGGCAATTCACCGCACGTCCATTCCAGTATGTTCTCGACGCTAATCACAGAAACCTCAGAACTGTATTGGAATCGGGGTAGGAATGCAAGGGAACTCCCAAGGAATAGGAAAGCCTTCCGCCGTAGCAGCGCTGGGCGCCTACGCGCGGTCGACGGGGAGCCCCGTAAATGCGGGAGAAGCAGTTCAGGAACGCGCCCCCATCTTCCCTAACCAGCGCACAGCGTCCTGTGCCAACAGGATCAGCAAGAGTGGTCCCGTCACCACCACATTGCGGTTGTAACCGACGGCTTGCGTGAAGTGGCCATGGAAGAAAGCCGCCAGCGCCCGAGTGCTGCCACAACCTGGGCAGGCGGTGAGGTGAAATAAGTGCTTCCACAAGCAGATGTCCGGCCCCCGCGCAAACATCTCGGGTGGGACCGCCACCAAAACCACCAGGGCGAGTGACAGTACCATCCATCGCGCTATTCCCTTAGAAAAACCCGCCATAGCCCCCTACATTCGGAGCGCTTTGCCGTTGGAATCCGGCAGTTTATTCAATGCAATCAAAATCGAGTCCACCAGGGCCCAGATCCCGCAACCGCCGAACGTGAAGAGCTTCAGCACTCCCAATCCTGTATAACCCAGGTAGAAACGATCGATGCCCAGCCAGCCGATAAAAATTGAGATCAGCAGCGCGGAACCCCAGTCCTTATCACTGGGTTGGCTGGGAGAAACATACTGCAATGGGCGGCCCTGTGCGTCCGGGAGTTTCTTGAGAATGATAAGGAACAAATCGACAAGAGACCAAATTCCACAGCCGCCCAGAGTAAATAATTTCAAAATCCCCAGTCCCGTATAGCCGAGGTAAAAACGATCTACCCCGAGGCCGCCCAGGAACATTGAAAGCAAGGCGGCGGTGGCAAGGTCCTTGCCGCCGCTGGCCACTCCGACGATGGCGGGAGCGCCGCATTGAGCGCAGAAACTGACATTGGTAGCCATCTCCTGCCCGCAATTCGAGCAGAAGCGCGTGCCCGCGAGCGGCCGTTGTCCACAGGCCACGCAGAACTCGGCGTTATCGGCAAGCTGTCGTGCACAATTCCGGCAATACATGGTGAATCCTCGTCGGCGAATTTATTGGAACTGCGTTCGGGTACTTATAGTGTTTTCTGAGGCAAATGTAAATGGATTTGATAGGCAACCAGGATGGTGTAATCGTACCCTGTGAATCGGGCGGCCAACGCTCCTAGGAAAGATTCGCATTCTTAAAGTAAAATCCCCTTTCTGGGTTTTGGAGAAAGGCGGGTCGCGGCATGCAAACCCTTTACGTGATTACAACTGGTGGGACGATTGAAAAAGTCTACCTGGAGCCCACAGGGTCCGTGGCCAATCTCGGCACGAAGATTGACCAATATCTGCGCCGGCTGCGACTCCCCACCCTCAGAATTAAGACCACCCACATCATGAACAAAGACAGCCTGGAGATGACCCCCGAAGATCGCGAGCGCGTATTGCAGATGGTGAAACGGAAACTAAAGCGCCCGGCCCCCGTGGTGATTACTCATGGCACGGACACACTGGTGGAGACGGGCTTGTTGCTCAAACGACGTCTGGGACGCCTGAAGTTTCCCATAGTGCTCACCGGCGCCATGACGCCGCTGGGATTCGAGAAGAGCGATGGCTTGCAGAATTTGACGGAGAGCCTGCTGGCGGCGCGCTTGCTGCCCCCGGGGGTATACCTGGTCATTCACAGCCAGGTCTTCCCTATTGACTGCGTGCGCAAGGACCGCCAGCGGGCGCGTTTTGTGTGGAGCGGCGCGCCGGCAAAAAGGGCACGGAGGAAAGCTGCCCTCATTCCGCGACCGTGACCTCAATCGGCGCGGTCAGCGCCAGGGTCCCCCACTTTACGCTGAGCGTGACCTTGCGAATATCGTCTTTGGGATAGGTCAGCTCAATCGTGAGCTTTTCAGCTTTGGCGGCAGGGGTGGCGATGGACATGGGGACTTCGAACGCCACAGGCGCTTTGTTAATATCATACGCGTCGATGTGCGCGGCGCGGACCTTCGCCGGGTCAATGAAAGCCAAGCTCCACTTCCGGCCATCTTCCGAACGGTGTAGGCCGAGGTAATAGTAACCGGCCGAAACGTCCCTGCCCGAAATCTTCAAGGGCAGGCAACTGTCAAGGATGGTCCAGAAATTGCTCCCCATCCGCCAGGTTTTCCCTTTCGTCATGCCATCAAATTTCGCCGGGTCTTCGTAAATGCTTTTCCACACAGGGCGTCCGTAATTGATGGCGAACTGCCCGGCCGCTTCGTTCTTCACCGTGTTCCAGTATAGGACGCGGGCCGAGCCACGGTCATCGGGCTGGCCGCCTTCGGCGACGAGGGCAGGTTTGGACTGTTGTGCGTGCGCGGGAATCAACGCCAGGAATACAAATACCGCCAGGGCGATGCGAATGTTCATCAGCCATCTCCTAATCAGGATTTCTTCCGGGTCAACTGCAGATTCTAGCACGGATGAAGGACGTGCATGCTCCCGAAAGGGTGGCTGGGACGCGGGTGCAACCTTCTGTCTCTGCAATCAAATCTGGGTGGGAGATTCGAATGTGCGTCAGCCCGCCTATGTGGCCACCTTTACGTGTAGCACATTACAGGTCCGCTCGGGTTTTGGAGTAACTGCGAAGACTCAGAATTGCAACGATCAGGAGACTCAATACCCCAACGACAGCCCAGCTATCCCAATGAAATCGTCCCGAGAGGGGGACGGAGTATTCGCCTTTGAATATCAATCGGTAGGGTCCCGGCATCAAAATGTACAAGTAAAACGGAAAACAAAGCAGCGTGGCCGCAAGGGCGATCGTTGCCGCAGTTCGTCGAAGGAAGAATGTCAGCACCAACGCCACAAGAAAAAGCAAAGAGCCGAGGTCGGCCAGCCTAAACAGCGGGCCAGTAAGCCGACCGCCACTGAACTCTGTAGCGCCGAAGTCATCCAAATGAACCCAGAGCACGGCTGTGCACGCGAGACATGCAATTGCCTGCCACCATTTTTTGCTTGGGAAGTTTTTCGTCACAACGCTCTCGGTCAACATGCGATAGCCACGCTCACTGCCGTTCTGACCGGAGGCTTTTCAGCAACCCGCGGGACAAAAGCCCATGGGCAGAGAAACACTCTCCGCTGCCCCCCCTCGCCTGCCTCTTTGATCCGCCCAGTCTGCTAACCCTGCGCCCCGGCCTCAATTCGGGGTTCCCACGGCGGCCGCGGGAGTCAGGACCACTTCGCGCGCCGGCCGAACCGTTTCGGTAGGCACAGGGTCTTTTTCCAGACCTGACTCAACCACTTCCTTAATCGTCTTTACAAAATGGAGTTTCAGACCCTCGAGCATTTCGGGGTTCAGATCCTCGTGGACGTTGGGCTCGTTGTCGGCGGGCAGAATCACTTCCACCACTCCTGCCCGTTTGGCCGCCAACACTTTTTCCTTGATTCCACCCACGGGCAGCACTTGTCCGCTCAGCGTTATTTCACCGGTCATGGCGAGCCGCTGCCGCGAAGGCCGACGCGTAAGGGCGGAGACGAGGGCGGAAACCATGGTAACTCCCGCCGAGGGCCCGTCTTTGGGAATGGCCCCCGAGGGCACGTGGATGTGAATATCCTTCGACTGAAAGAAATCCGGGTCAATGTCGTAATCCGCCGCGTGGGAGCGAACCCAGGCGAGCGCGGCCTGCATGGACTCCTGCATGACCTGGCCCACGTGTCCGGTCATGGTGAAGCCCTTGCCGCCCTTCATGGCATTAGCCTCCACGTAGAGGACGTCGCCGCCCGTGGGCGTCCAGGCAAGTCCCACCATCACGCCGGGTTCGCGGGTGCGTTCCACGATTTCAGTCTCCAGGCGATAGCGGGGAATCCCCAGAAAATCCCGCAGGTTGTCGGGAGTCAGCAGTAGCTTTTCCGTATTGCCCTCGGCAATTCGGCGCGCCTGCTTGCGGCAGGCCGTGGCGATTTCTCTTTCCAGGTTCCGCACGCCGGCCTCCCGCGTGTAGTGCCGGATCATGCTGGCCAGCGCCTCCGGGGAGAATTCAATCTGCTCGGGAGTATTGACTCCGTGCTCTTCGGTCTGCTTGGGGATCAGGTGGCGGATGGCAATCTGGATCTTTTCCTCCTCGCTGTATCCCTGGAGTTCCAGCACCTCCATACGGTCGAGAAGCGCCGGGGGGACGGTGTCCAGGACATTTGCCGTGCAGATGAACAGCACCTTGGAAAGATCGAATTGGACGTCCAAGTAGTTGTCCCGGAAATGCGAGTTCTGTTCAGGATCAAGAACTTCCAACAAGGCGGAGGAAGGATCGCCGCGGAAATCGCGCCCGATTTTGTCCACCTCATCGAGCATAAAGACCGGATCGCGCGTTTCTGCCCGCTTGATCCCTTGGATGACCTGGCCGGGCAGGGCGCCAATGTAAGTCCGCCGATGACCGCGAATTTCCGCTTCGTCGTGAATTCCACCCAGCGACATGCGCACGAATTTGCGATCCAGCGAACGCGCGATGGATTTTCCCAGGGAAGTTTTCCCTACGCCGGGGGGCCCCACAAAGCACAAGATGGGCCCCTTGAGCTGAGGCTTTAACTGCAAAACGGCGAGATAGTCGAGAATGCGCTCTTTGACCTTTTCCAGATCCCAATGGTCTTCATCCAGGACCTGCTGCGCTTTGGCAATGTCTACCCGCGTGTCGCTGACTTTGTTCCAGGGCAGCGACACCAGCCACTCCAGGTAGGTGCGCGTCACGTGATAATCCGCCGCCGCCGGCGACATCTTTGCCAATCGTCCCAGCTCCCGCAGGGCCTCTTTCCTGGCCTCTTCCGTCATTCCCGCGGCGTCAATCTTTTTGCGGAGTTCTTCGATTTCCTGCTGCTCGTCGGCCTCGCCCAGTTCTTTTTGAATGGCTTTCATCTGCTCGCGCAAGTAGTACTCACGCTGGCTCTGGGTGACCTGGTCCTGCACGTCCGATTGAATCTTGGAGCGGAGTTGCAGCACCTCCACTTCCCGCGCCAGTTGCCGGTTCAAACGCTCCAGACGAACCTTAAGTTCGAGGCTTTCTAGGAGTTCCTGCTTTTCCACGCTGGAGAGCGAAGGAAGATTGGCGGCGATAAAATCCGAAAGCCGGCTGGGGTCGTCAATGTTCATGACCACGGTTTGCAGATCATCCGAAAGCGTGGGTGAGAGTTGCACGACTTGTTGGAACATCGTCGTCACGCTGCGCACGAGAGCGTCAAAGTCCGATTCCTTACCGCTCGGCATAACATCCGCCAAGGGTTTTACGCGGGCGCGCAGGAAAGGCTCCGTCTGGGTGACTTCCTCGATGGCGATTCGCTGCAAGCCTTCAACGAAGATAAAAAGACTTTGGCTGGGCAGCTTGATGATCTTATGGACGAAGGCTACCGTCCCAATTTGAAAGAGGTCGACCGGTTGGGGGTTGTCCACCCGGGGATCGCGCTGGGAGATGACCCCAACATATTTCTCTTCCTCTTTCAGGTCGTTGATCAGCTTAAGCGAGCTGTCGCGTCCCACCGTGAGCGGCAGAATGGCGTTGGGGAACAGAACCGTGTCGCGGACGGGGAGAATGGGGAGGGTGTTGTAATCAATGGGAGCTTTTTGTTTGGAAGCCATTGCCTTAGAACCTCGTTCCTGTATTTACAGCCTGCCCTGATGGACGGCTAAGACTTGGCACTTTATCACGTCAGGGTGGCATGTTGATAGGCCTCTCCCTGGCTTTTGCCAACACCGGTGCATGGCGCCGCCTCGGTAGCGTCTTTATCCGGGGCGCCACCCACGCGTCTCAGTTATTAGATGCGTGCCTGGCCTGCAGCGACTCTCGCGCAAGGCAGTTGCCCCAAAGGGGCGGGACGGGGTATCTTGAATTATTGTCCTCCCCGAGGAGAAAACGGCATGATTGAGGATTTAGCGCGCGCCCTCCACGTGAGCCATGGGATTTTCTATACGCTGTTGTTCGGGGCATTGATCATCAGCTCCTTGCTGGCGGGTTTTATCCTGAACCGCGTCCTCCACCGTTGGGCGATGAAGCTTGGCAACGGAGGGGGCAGCGCGTTCTTCTCCCTCCTCGAATCTCTGCCCATTCCCTTGCTATTGATCGCGAGTCTCTATCTCGGTCTGGAATCACTTCCTCTTCCCAGGCGGTTTGAACACATCGGGTCCCATCTGATATTTGCTCTGGTGATTCTGGTGATGATGTATTATCCCGCCCGGGTTATAGTCCTTGCCTTGCGCCGGGCAGGCCAGAAGGAGCCCGGCATGTTGCGGGTAACCCAGCCCGCCGCGTTTGTGGTACGCACGCTCTTCGCCTTGCTGGGGACCATCATTTTCCTCGAAAACATCGGGGTTTCTCTCACCGCGGTCTGGACGACGCTGGGCGTGGGCAGTGTGGCCGTCGCTTTGGCCTTGCAGGAGACCTTGAGTAATTTCTTTTCCGGCCTCTATTTGTTGGCAGACCGGCCCGTAAGCCCGAATGATTACATCAAACTTGATTCCAACCAGGAAGGATACGTGGTGCGGATTGGTTGGCGCTCCACCATCCTGCGGACTCTGGGCAACAACTACGTGGTGATTCCCAACTCCACCCTGGCCAAAGCCACCATCACCAACTATTCCGCCCCTGAGACGCGCATGTCTTACACCCTGCCGGTGAGCGTAGCACATGGGACGGATCCCAACCGGGTTGAGAAGGTCCTGCTGGAAGCCACCCGCGAGGCCCTCCGGGACGGTCTGGAAGGCTTGCTTGCGAACCCCGAGCCCTCCGTGGGGTTTATCCCCGGTTTCGGGCCATACTCCCTGGACTTCTCGCTGAGCGTGCAAATCCGCCAGTTCACGGACCAATACCTGGTGCAGAGTGAGTTGAGGAAGCGCATCCTCAAGAAGTTTCAGGAAGCAGGAATCAACATGCCCTTCCCCACACGCACCCTGGTCCTCGACATGTCCACCCAGGACCTTCTCAGTGGCGGGCCCCAAAGTTAACGCCCCGATAAAGAAACGCCGCTTGGACCATCACCGCATCGAAGGCGCCATGTCTCGAAATCAGCCGAAATTCCGTTACGTCATTACCAATAACGGTTGCAACCGGATTCAGTACAGCGACCGCTGCTCCCGCCATAGGATTGCCGGCCATTCCCCCAACCGCCACTCCGCCAAATCCTGAAACGCCGATTTCGAGCAGCGTTACGATGTTCCTCGTCGCGAACACGAAGCGAAAGGCCGCACAGGAACGCAAAATGCGCGTACCTGTGCGCTACCCACTCGACAAGCCATTGGTTCGCGAAAGTCTCCCATTCGCGCGCGAAAGTCTCCTTGACACTTTTCTTTCCGGGACATACCATCTGCCCGCATATGAACACTGGGGACGATTCTCTTTTGGGTCAATCTGTCGGCCACTACGAAATTGTGCGCAAGATCGGTGCCGGCGGCATGGGAGTGGTGTACGAGGCGCTCGATACCAAACTCGGCCGGCGCGTGGCGTTGAAGTTTCTTCCTCCGGAAATGGCGCAGGACAGCAACCTGCTGGGACGCTTTCAGCGGGAGGCGCGCGCGGCATCGTCGCTGAACCATCCCAACATCTGCACCATACACGCCATTGAGCAGCACGAACGCCGGCATTTCATCGTGATGGAACTGCTGGAAGGCTCGAGCCTGGCGCAGAAGATGGGCCGGCAGCCGATGGAGATGGACGCTCTGCTGCCGCTGGCTATCCAAATTGCCGACGCCCTGGAATCGGCGCACGCCAAGAGCATCGTGCACCGCGACATCAAGCCGGCGAATCTCTTTCTCACCGACCGCGGGCAACTGAAGATCCTCGATTTCGGCCTGGCGAAGATCACGGTGGAGGAAGCCGGCGCCGGGAACCCGGACGAGGCGCAGACAATGGCTGCCAGCGCGGAGTTGACGTCGCCGGGTTCCGCCCTGGGCACCATCAGCTACATGTCACCGGAGCAGGCGCGCGGCCAGCTTGTGGACGGGCGGACCGATATATTCTCCGTCGGCACCGTATTGTACCAGTTGGCGACGGGGACACTGCCGTTTTCGGGCGATACCTCGGCGATGATCTTCGACGCCATCCTGAATCAGGACCCCAAGCCCGCGTCCGAGCTGAATCCGTCGTTGCCTGTCGACTTTGTACGCATCCTCGACAAGACGCTGGAAAAAGACCGCAATCTCCGCTGCCAGACCGCCACCGAGCTGAAGACCGACCTCAGCCGCCTGAAACGCGACCTGGAGACGAGTAAGCGCCGCGCCCGGGAAAAGACAGACTCCGACCCCGGATCCGGCATTCACCGGCCGGCCTCGAAGTCGGTGGCGGTGCTCTACTTCGAGAACCTGAGTGGCGCAAAGGAAGACGAATACCTGCGCGACGGCATTACCGAGGACGTGATCACCGACCTTTCGAAGATTCGCGGGCTGAACGTCTTTTCCCGTCCCACCGTCCTGGCGTTTCGCGATAAAACGGTGACGCCGGCGCAGGTGGGCCAGCAACTGGGCGCCGCCTACGTTCTTACCGGCACCTTGCGGCGGGCTGGCGCCCGGCTTCGCATCAGCACGCAGTTGGTGGACACCCGCACGGATTTCTCGCTCTGGTCCGAACGCTTCGACCGCGAAATGAAGGACGTTTTCGAAGTTCAGGATGAGATGGCCCGCAAGATCGCCGAGGCCCTGCGCGTGACGCTTTCGGCCGAGGAACTCGAAGCCCTCTCCGTCAAGCCTACGGAAAACCTCCAGGCCTACGACCTGTACCTGCGAGGCAGGCGTTACGCTCGCCGCCAGACGCGCCAGGACCTGGAATTCGCCCTCCAGATGTTCGAAAATGCGGTGAACATTGATCCCAGCTTCGCGCTTGCCTATGCCGCCTGCGCGAATGCCTGCGCCATGTTCTACTGCAATTACAGCCGCGACCTGATCTGGGTGGAGCGCGCGCGGGAAGCGTCGGGGAAGGCCGTCGCCCTACGCTGGGACCTGCCCGAAGTACAGGTGGCGCAGGCGTGGGTCTTGTACGCTGCCGACCTGCACGACGAAGCCATTCGCATGGTGAAGAAGGCCATCGAGCGCAAGAAGGATTGCGAGGGCGCGTATTACTTATTGTGCCGGGCCTTGTTTGCCGCCGGGCATTATCAGGAGGTTGTGGAGGTCGCCGATGCCGCGGTCGCGGCGAGCGGTGAAGACTATAACGTTTATGTGCCCATTGGCAATGCGTTCCGCGCCATGGGGAAGGAAGAAGCCCGGCGGAACTGGATTCAGCGGGAGATCGCGGCTTTCGAGAACCACTTGCGGCAGGTACCGGAAGATGCGCGGGCGCGTGTCCTGCTGGGCGCCGATTACGCGGAAATTGGCCGTGCCGACGACGCCTTGCGCGAACTCAATCTCGCCGTCACCCTGCGCGCCAACGAAGCGTCGATCCTCTACAACGCTGCCTGCCTGTACTGCGCTCTGGGCCGCAAACAGGAAGCGATGGAAACCCTGCGCAAGTCCTGGGAAGCGGGCTTCAAAGACACCTCGTGGGTGCGCCGCGATGCCGATCTGACCCTGCTTCACGACGACCCCGAGTTCGACCGCCTCTACCCCGAGAAACCTCCTGGTCCGGTGAGCGCCCCCTGAAGCTGGTGCCGACGTTCAACCGGGGGCATAGCGCCGAGTCATTTTTCTCGAAGAAAAATGACTCTGCAATGCAATACCGTAATTTCTTTCTTAGCAAGAATTCCCGCGCTGGGCGTAGGGCCGAACAGCGTTCGGCCAAGGCCGAGCGCTACTCGGCCCTACAAGTTCGGTTCCGGCTCCGCCGCGCTGCGCCAGCCGGCCAGCCCCGAGGCCGGGATGATTCTGTTGTCCCCATGGATTATGGTGATAGGGTGCCCGAATGAAGGTTTTGACGAGGCGGTGAAGGGAGTAAGTTTCATGGATGGACGGAACCGAAGTGACGTGGCGCGCGGAGCAGACGTGTCCGTTGTCCTTAAAGAGGACCAGCGCACCGGGAAACAGACCCGAGGTATCGTCCAGGACCTGCTCACGAATTCCTCGTTTCACCCGCACGGGATCAAGGTAAGGCTGCAGGGCGGTAAAGTCGGCAGGGTTCAAGTCATCCATAGCGCCGGGCAATCGAGAGGTGCTTAGTCGCCGGGGCCCTGGCGGCCAAATCGGGGGCGAGCAGAGAGTTTTGTGGTTTGAGGTCGGCGAGCTCGCGCCGCGAATCCTCACGTCGAATGGGCACAGCAAATGGGATCGACCGTCGCTAGAGAAGCGCCGCCGAGTGCAAGTATCAGGCGCGCTTGCGGCGAACTGGCTGGGGCTCACCCGCCAAGTCCCCGCTCAGATGGTGTATCTCGCTCGCGGCCCCGCCCATCGCGTCAAGATTGGCGCCCAGAGCATTCAGTTCAAGCCCGCCCGACCATCGCGGTTCCCCGGAGCAGGCACGCCGGCAGGGCTGGCTTCTAGCCCGCATCGAGGAAGAGAGCGGCCAGGATGGCCGCGCTCCCGGCGCGCTCCCGGGCGCGCACGACTCGCCAAACTCATAAAACACGCCCTGCCTGGAGTCAGGAAGTCAAACGGCCATTGCAGGGGACGTAGATGGGAATTTGCGTCACGGACGAGTCCCGAGTGTAGCCTAATATTTCAACTTGACAAAGCCTAGTAATATGGGTATACTTGAGGGGCAAGTCTGCGTCCGGGGACGAAAAAGAGCGGTTTATGATGAGCCTGCCACAGTCCGGCCCCCTCTCCCTCCGGAGATCCTTTCAGGTAAAATGTCACTGCCGGGGACTGGTCCACTAAAAAGGATGTTGATTTATGACGACCAAAGCCACCAAGTGTATGAAAACAAAGGAAACACGGACAAAATGACCGCGAAAAAGTCGGACATTTTCGGCAATTCGACGTGTATTCTGCAGGAAAACTCAGGATTTGACGGACAGTTCACCTTGATTGACACCTTTAGAGCGGGCTTTGTGCGACTCAATGCGGCCAGAATCTCCCCCCGATCGCACGCCGAGCGCAGCGCACATTCCATCAGCACGGAGAAGCGAGTCCATTGAATGCCAGATAGCAACCCGTATGTTGCGCACCATCCCGCTGCTGCGCCGGCTTCCAGCCGGCATGGAGCCACCAAGATGGCGGCGCTACATCGGAAATTAGGAAAGCCCTTTTGGCAGGTGACATTGACACTCTCGCAAGCGTCCGTTATAGTAAAACTCGGGCGTTGGAGTAATTCTTCCTCTGGCTCCTATCATGATTGATAGCTTGGCCCTTGCAATTCCTCCCTGGTGAAGGGTAGGTTCGAAGGCTCATGAATCTCCCCATTTCGTTAACCCTTCTCCGCATCTTCTTCGTGCCCATTGTGGTGGTGTTGCTTCTTACCCGGGGCGGGAATATGGACTTGTGGGCGGTGGCAGTCTTCCTGCTCGCCGCCGTCACCGACCTGCTGGATGGTTACCTAGCCCGCAAGCGCGGCCAAATCACCACCTTGGGAATCCTGCTCGATCCCATTGCCGACAAACTTCTTACCTCGGCCGCCTTCATCTCTTTAGTGTACCTCCAGCTTGTGCCCGCCTGGATGGTGGTGATCATCGTGGGAAGGGAATTCGCCGTTTCCGGTCTGCGTTCCATTGCTTCCGCGGAAGGGTATGTGATGGAAGCTTCCGAACTGGGCAAAACCAAAATGGTGCTCCAGGTGGTGGCCATCACGGTCATTATTATGGAGGGACACCGGTTTCAGGCTTTGCACCCTCTCGGCAAAGTCTTGTTATGGATGGTCGTCCTGTTTGCGGTGGCGTCCGCCGTGCAATACTTCTGGAAGTTCTGGAAGAATTTGGATGAGCGAGTAAAGCATCGATCCTCCCGCCGCATGATGGTCGTTGAAACTGACGAGAAAGAGCCGGAAGAAAAGGATGTTGCCGCTCACTGAAACCGATCAGCAGACCTTGCTGCGCATGGCGCGCGAAGCCCTGGTGGGGTATCTGAATTTCGCAGAAATCCCCAAAGTCCCGGAACCTGGGGAAGCCTTGCGCCAGCACTGCGGCGCCTTTGTGACCCTGCGCAAAGGAAAGAATTTGCGGGGATGCATAGGCGTCACGGAAGCGCACAAGCCCCTCTATATCACGGTTCGCGAATGCGCGGTGTGGGCGGCACTGCAAGACCCACGCTTTCCCCCGGTGAGGAAACGGGAGGTGAGCGATCTGAATCTGGAAATCTCCGTCCTTTCCCCCCTTGCGGAAATTGCCCCCGAGGACATCGAAGTGGGGCGGCACGGGCTCGTCATCTCGCAGGGAGCACAGCGCGGCCTCTTGTTGCCGCAAGTGGCAACACAATGGAATTGGGATCGTGAGCAATTCTTGCAGGAAACCTGCCGCAAAGCAGGCCTGCCACCTGATGCCTGGCGGCGAGGCGCCACCATCCAGGCTTTCACCGCACAAGTGTTCGCAGAAACCGACCCCGCCCCTGCCACCATTCCGGCGGCATAAATATGCAGTTCGGATTCATCTGCTTTTCGCAGGAAGCTTGGCGAATGATGTGCCGCCCGAGTTGCGTTCGGAGGTCTGCCCGGGGCTCCCCCCTTCATGTGACCAGCAGCAGGCGGCGCTATCTACTCTCAACGCACATACCCGGGCCCTCTCCCCTACTGGGTACTGGCCTGGGTGGTGGTGCGGTCCATCCTCATCATCCTGGGCGGGACTATTCCTCTTCCACGTAGTCACCGGCAGAAATCTCGCGGTAACTCGAGACAACCATCGCCGCACACGATTTCGCCTGCACGGAAAGCACGACAACCTCGCCCACGGTCTCCGGAGGCGGCCTTCGGTGGGTCAGAAATCCTGCCTTGCGCGGAGGGGCGATCTTGTAAATCTTAAACCGCTGGCCGGGCAGGGTTCCGGCTCTTTCACCTAAGTTTAAATAGACAACTGTCTCATTGCCAAGATAGCCAAAATTGTTATGGCTGGCGATTACCCTTCCGTGCTCTTTCGCCTTATCCTGGGGAGTAAAGTGGTCAAGTGGTTTGGAGATTGTATATTTCGGAATATCCCGAGGTTGAAAAATCACCAAGGTGTCGCCCGGGATAATGGACTCGCAGGAAGAGGTGACGGCGGCGACTGTCCCGAACTTACTCTTATGGGTGATCTTGACCGTCCCGATATCCTCGTAAGGTTTCCCCAACTTCTTGATATCCCACCGCTCATGCGGGTAATGCATGGTGAGGAAAAGTTCGTTGGCGGGACGGACAACCCTGTACTCATTGCCCACTGACAGATCTCCGCGTTTGTGGCTGGAGATGTAAATCGAATCGCCCCGCACAAACTGACGGACCACGGAGTGGAAGTCGTCATCCGCTCCTCCCACGACGAACACATCACGGTGCACGCTGGGATTGGCAATAAAGCCTGTGCAATCCGCTTGTGAGCGGGAGGCTGCTGGGATGGTAGGTAGGATGGATGCCGTTTCTTGGGTTTGGGCGATTACGGCCGACACTGCGAGAAACACTACGACTAGGGTGAAAGGTATGCGACGCACCGGTTTCCTCCTTCTACAGCAACAACTGGCGCAGGCGGATCACCCCCCAGTGAGGCCGCCGACCACGAGCGAAACCCAACTGGTTCGTAAGTGTAAGGAGAAAAGGGGGCTCTTGTCAAGCGTGGTTATAAGAATTTTGAAATCGCCCTGGCCTGGAGGTGTTCATAAGCCAACCCTCCCCGCAGCGCGCCTTGCGATGGAGCCTTTTCCCGGAAAAAGTCACGGCAGGGCAAGTGCCGTTTGCTCTCGCCGTTCGCGCTCCTTTGCACGCAACCGGTAATGTTCGACGGACGCTTCCAGCTCCCGGACAAGAACGCGGGCGGACAAGGTTGGGTGAGAAAGCGAAAAAAGTTTCCCTGGTTGATCGCCGAGATGGCCGCTTCCACATCGGCATCACCCGTCAAAAGGACCCGCACCGTGTCCGGCGCGGATTGCCGAATCAGTTACAGAAGGGAAACACCATCCATGCCAGGCATCCGCAGGTCGGCCAAGATCACAGCAAACGGCCCATGGGAGATCACCAGCCGGATTGCCTCTTTGGCGCTGCCTGTTGTTGTCACGTGGAATTGGCTCCGCAGTCGGCGTCGCAGGCCGTCAAGCACTCATTTACAAGCAGAATTCGGGGGTCGCAGAGGTTCCGGCATTTTATGCCTCCGCCAGCATGGTGGGTATCTCTGCTGCCATAGCACGCCAATGGGGGATGTTCTCTTGGACTCCCAAAGAAACCAAATACCCCTCGCCGCTTTGCAATCCGTTATCCCAAGGCGTTAACGGGGATGAATCCAATTCCTGAGCAAGAAGATTGGCGATGTAGACAGCCGAACCCGCGTCAAAGCTCTGGTGGGGCACGCGATCCGGGGCATGGTGAAGGGCGACGGCCTCAACGACCGCATAGGGCAATCCCCACAGCCCAAGGAGATAGGCCCCAATCTCGGCGTGGGTGAACCCATACTCTCTCTCCTCGACTCTGTACAAAGGGCATCGTTCCGCCTGGGCTTCCGCCATAGACTTCTTAAGACGCTCGGGAAGCTTCCATGCCAGGATCAGCTTTCCCACGTCGTGGAGCATGCCGGCGACGATGGCGATATCGATAAGATGATTGGGCACAGGGAGGCGCGCAGCGATGCAGGCGGTGAGGCGGGCATGACGTTGGAGATCCTCCAGGGAGAATCCCTGTAGGGGCGTTTTGGGAGCAAAGGCGCGGAATACCTCCACCGAAAGGACCAGGCTCTTCAGCGTCCTGGAGCCAAGGTAAGCGACGGCTTTCTGGATGTTAGTGATGGAGCACGCAACGCCGAAAAAGGCGGAATTCACTAATTGCAAAATCTTGGCGGAGATCCCGACATCGAGCTCGACAATGGATGCGATTTTCTGGAGTGAGATGTCAGGGTCCGCCAGAGCCAGCGTCAGGGCATGGTAAGTGCGCGGGAGGGAGGGGAGGTCGCCCAGCGCGCCCACCGTGCTCCGGATGGACTCATCATGGAGCAGCGCCTTGAGGTGGCAGGCGCGCTCGATGGCGACGCGCAGCATTTGCGCATCGCAGGGCTTAGCCAGAAATTGGTGCGCCACGGGCACCACTTGCAAGGCTACAGAAAGGTCGGCGGGGCTTGAGAGAATAATGCGGACGACGTGCGGATACCCCTCGCGCACACGGGCCAGCAGGGCGGCGCCATCCATCCCCGGCATGCGCATGTCCGTGACCACGACATCGAAAGGCGATGCCTGCATTAGTGCTAGTGCGGTGTTGCCGCTCGGGGCGAAGGCTAACTCCCACTCCTGCCTTTGCGGACGCAGTATGCGCTGCAACCCCTGCAGAAACTCCGGCTCGTCATCCACAAACAGTATTCGTCTCATGGCGCCTTCAGCTCAGGAAGCATTTCCCCGGGTCGATGGGTAGCGCAAGCGCCGGCTTGCCATGTTGACTCGAACGCTCATGCGCTCTTGCCGCAAATTGCTTCAGCTCGTCAGCAGGGCTCGTCTGCACCATCAGAGCTTTTTCTCCTCCGGGAACACGACGCGCTTCGGCCTCCATTCGTTCTTATCGGCAAAACCTCCGGACGCCGTGAGCTTTACAAGGGCGTACAATCCATTAATAGACATTCAATAATGCAAAAATCCATGAGACTCCCAGCGTGAAGTCACCCCTGGTCCTTACAGCGGGTTGCGGTGCGGAGATTTAGCTCCCTCGGATATTTTCACCTTACTGCGCATACCGCCGTCTTGCAGCTTGTCAAGGGAAGTGAGGGGGACACAATGTCGATGTGCCGAAAAGCACTTCCACCGTGGCTCGGAGTGTGCTATCCCTTTCTCATGATGTGAAAAGTCGCTCAGGGGGGTGCTTTCATGGATAGCCGCAAGCCGCATCGTCAGAAGGAAGACTACAAGCTCCGCACGCACATGATTCACGGCAATTTTGACAGCAAAAAGTGGGATTACAACCATCACGTGGTGCCACCGGTTTCGCACACCACGGCGTATCGACTGAGCTCGCTGGAGCGTGGCGCGAAGGGTTTTGTGCAATTCGCCTCGGCGGACGAGCACTTAAGCGGGCACATTCCCATTTACATTTACGACCGGCTGGACGAACCCACGCGCTCGATGCTGGAAGAGAACCTGGCCTACGCCGAGGGGGGAGAGATCTGCGTGACCTTCGCCACGGGGATGGCGGGAATCAGCGCGGCCCTGGGAGCGGCGTTGCGTCAGGGGCAGGAAGTGGTGTCGCACCGGATTGTTTACGGTTGCACCTACAGTCTGATGACGAATTGGCTGCCGCGTTTCGGCATGAACGTGCGTTTTGCCGACTTCCTCAAGCCCGAGTTGCTCGCGGCCGAGATCACGCCTTCGACGCGCGTGCTGTACTTCGAAACCCCCATCAATCCCACGCTGGAGTTGATTGACATCGCCGCCATTCGCCGTGTGGCCGACCAGGCCAGCGCCGGCCGCGAGGAGAAGGATCGCGTGCTGGTGATTGTTGACAACACGTTTGCCACGCCCTTCTGCCAGCGCCCGTTGCGCCTGGGAGCGGACCTGGTCGTGCAGAGTCTCACCAAGGGTTTGGGGGGGTTCGGCACGGACATGGGCGGCGCGGTGATCGCTCCCAAGGAGTGGTACAACCTGATCATGCTATTTCGCAAGGATTTTGGCGGAGTGCTTTCGCCGCGCAGCGCCTGGGGAATTTTGGTGTACGGATTGCCCACCCTCGCCACGCGCATGATCAATATGCAGAAGACCGCGCAGCACGTGGCCGAATTTCTCACCAAGCATCCCAAGGTGGCGAGCGTCAGCTACCCGGGCGCCGAGGGCTTTGCCCAGAAAGCGCTGGCCAAGCGCCAAATGGTGAATCCCGACGGCAAATTCGCCCCCGGCAGCATGATGTACTTCGTGCTCAAGGGAGGCGAGGGCAAGCCTTCGCGCGCCGAGAAGATGGTGGATTACCTCGCCGAGCACGCCTATTCCATCACCCTGGCGGTAAGCCTGGGGCAAATCAAGACGCTCATCGAGCACCCCTTCTCCATGACCCACTCGGCGCTGCCCGACGAGCAGAAACGCGCCTTCGGAATGCACCCGGAAGGCATTCGCGTGTCCAT